>Ga0307509_10001862_pt1 | contig 34865 bp, 29 predicted proteins | sample 10_EM_MG_FD_202245 | JGI IMG/M metagenome (GOLD analysis project Ga0307509, IMG submission 202245) | Populus trichocarpa ectomycorrhiza microbial communities from riparian zone in the Pacific Northwest, United States - 10_EM | ecosystem: Host-associated > Plants > Roots > Unclassified | place...
TCCTCACACCATCTTAGATTTACGCATATTTATTGAGATTTTCTTGGCAGGATTTCAAGGTCAAACATGGTTCGCACTTGTGTTTCTTACTATGTTTTCCCTTATCTTTCTTTGTTATATGGAGAACACACTTCTTGTATAAATACTGGAGTCACCACCCATCTCACTTAGAAGAAATAAGAACCAGAACTCTTACCAATCTGCTCTCATACTACACAATTCCTCCTCACTTAGCGTGCAACGCAACCCCCTCGTACTTGCGCAGTATTCTCCACATAGCAGTAAAGATTGTGCACCATAGCCATATTTCAAACAGGAAGGCTGGCGCCAAAGACCAGCACGGAGAAGCCATCCTGGCACTGATGGATCTGGGATGGGGACTGGGACAGGATGGGCATTTGGCTTTAGGCCGGGGCGATGATAGTGGCCTTGCTTTATTGTAGCTGTGTGCCCGAAATGGAAAAAGTTTACAAAAAAAAAAAAAAAGTATGGCGAAGTCTTGGCTGCCATTTACATAGAAATTCTGTGAGCCACTTTCGCCAGACTTACCCACAACCCCCTGTACATATTTAAGCTCATCAACCCAAAACCCACGATCAAGCCCCCGCCACAAATCCGGCGACTTAGTTCCGGCAGACACTCGGAGCACGTTAGGAGGCGAAACGTGGCGGCAACAAGTGGGCGCACCGGGCCGAGTCCCCATCACCACTTCTTAGTCATGCGATATCTTATGGAAGGATGGTGTTCGACATGTATATGTCGAGACACTTTCTTTCCATCCGAGGTATGACGGGTGAAAGGCACTAGCATTAGGAGGGCCACCTCTCATTACCCGAAGCCCCCGCATACCCAGTAGCCCAGGGGGAATGCTCTAAGCTTTTTGTTGGCTACGAAGCTAACTTCCGGGGTGACTCCACTCTGCCCCTGCCGAAGGACGGAAATAACGGCGGAGCAAATCGAGGGATCAAGGTTATAACAAACTTGCAAACTAGGAGGCCGACTCACAGCCCCGCATTTTATGGATGGGTAAGTCGGCGATATTACAGCCCGTAGTCGGGGAAGTGATCTTGAAAAAGTGATCACGATTTACTCCAGGACTGATGACCTCAACCCCACATTCTAGCAAAAATCCCGGGCACATCAGATCAATGCAACCAAAGAACTGCACAACCTTCGAGCGGCGATAAATCCAAGTCACACTGAGCAAAATAAATCTCAAGTCCCGATATCATTGTTGGGACTTCTGTTCTTAGAACCTAGTTGGCTCCAGGCTTCTCCGGCCCAGCCACGACGCCAGCGCAGCGGCACCAGCACCCCCAGGAGAAGGGAAGCCCCGAAAATCCTGTGGCCGAATGACAGCTCGTAAGTTATACTCTCACGCCAGCTTTAAGCAAATGGTGAAAGGGAATTTGCGGGGCCCCCTGGCACGGATCGGGCTTTTCAGAAAGGTATGGCACAGTGCTATCGAGAATTGGCTGCACCGGGGAAAAATCCGATCAAGAAAACTAGGACACGACTGACCCTTTTGCTAATATGGCGCTAGTCTGCCCTAGCTCACAAAGTTGTCATACGAAATGGGAGTACCTATGAGGAGGCCCAAGGATCATCTAACCACTAGTTCCACTCCTATTACCCCGCGGCTACTTGTACATCGTACCCCAGGTCCTTCAAAGTGCTCGGCTAGCAGAGCCAGTACCCACAGAGATATGCTCATAGATGACCTACCGTGGTTACTCTGTTTACCGCGCCACGAACTGGCCTAACCCACTAATGAATACCCCTTCATACCCTAGCAGGACATAAATATTTGAAACCGAACTTCGATCCCTAACATCGCATAGGTGGCACCGATCAGCGAATAGCGGGGGGGCCACTATTGTAGGATTTAGAAAGAATCGGCGCGAGGCCCAAGCTTGGGATATGGTGAGAATGGAAAGGAGGTTCCCAGAATTCCCCACTGGTTACCAATACCTAGTCACTAGGTGAGGAGTTAGGATGACAGCGGAAGAGAAGAGAACTATTGGATAACAATTGTCTGTGTATTGTAAGGGCACAACAGGTGAAGTTTACTTGGGCAGCCTCAAGGGATTTGATATTGATAATTTCTGTGGAACCCTTGAAACCATTCTTCACAACTCAAGCCTCCCCAGTTTCTTGTTTCAAGCCACAATTTCAAGAATCCACTGTTGGGACAACCAAGAACGAAGACTTTTCTGAAAATTATCTATCGAGGTAAGCCGTCACTCTTATGTTCCAAGGTGTGATGTGACCGGTATTCTGTGAGCTAGAGCTTGACCGCCACTCCCGAATACTTCAGCAATCACACATCCCGCGCCACTCTTGGTTCCCCTCAATTATTCCCTAGTTACCGATTATAATAAGGGATGGAGCGCCCCATTCTCGATTAACCTATTAAAGCCCGGGCATAAATATACATCGCTGGTACAGGCATCGTAACGCACAGCTAAGTGGAGCTAACAGTCTGTTCTAATTTACAACTTGCATTAGATCGGACCGATATGCAATTTTGGCATGGTGGCCGGTAGAAGGCAGTCTACCGGCACGGTACGAGTACCGATAGTTCAGTTTAGCCTAGGGCGAAACTCCCACAATCCGCGAGTACTCGAGTAGCGACATCTAGCGGAGAAACGCCCGCAGAACAACCTTATTCAACGCTCAGCTGTCCGTCACGAAGCAAAACCCCGCTTTCTAATTCTCTCACCTGCAATAGCAAACCTCTCCAGTACCATAACTCGTCTCGAGTTAATGACACGAATACAAATTCCTACCCTTGAAGGGGCTTTACCCAATAGTTGGGACCCTTACCTGTGACATGCCCGCGAGGTGAAAGGGCTTGGCCCAGGTGGCGTCACCCCCAGTCGGCCGACAGCCAGAAGCAACTGACTGATCCAAAAAAAAAAAAGCTCCCGGGGCGGCTTTCCACTCCACACACAGAATGGACCAGGATCCCTGTGGCTCGCTCAGTCCCGGCCACGGGCCAACTTACGGTTGCCAAAAGTTCGTTCCCCTGCTTCGGACGAGGCACTTATGGTCCTAGAATGAACAACTGTGCTTTTTTTTCATTTAGCTTCGTTCTGCTAATTATATGGGAAAGGAGAAATCCTACGAAGCTAGACATACTACATATTACACTCGTGGCTGTTGGTATATATACACTCCACCGCTCCCCCCAACAAAAGCCCACGGTGAACCCCTCGACATCTTCATCGCCTTTGATGCTTCACTCTTTTCTCGCAATCCATACACAAAAGAAGACAGTCACTATATCTACAGTCTGACATACTCAGCGCAGATATTCTGATTTCAAGCCCAAAATATCATATACACTCTTTGAACTTAATCCACACCCCCCAAGATGAGTACCAACTTTACATGGGTACTACTTTTTGCCCTGTTCTGTTGCAATATCCTTCTAGCATCTGGTTATCCTGTATCACCAATTGATCCTTCTATCGAATCTCCAGGGTATGTTATATCAGAGTTCCCTAATTTGTATCTCCACTAATATGATACAGGAACGCTCTTCCCAATCTAGCATCTTCATTACGGCGCGCTATTCTACCTCGCGATAACAATTCAAATACCACTGCTACCTCCGGGGGGGATAGTGGACACGATGGGGCTTTACTACCAACAAACCTGATAGCAGCAATCGCTGCTACAGGCGTTGGGGTTTTGTTGGTCCTTATTGGGCTAATGAGTGCTTTCCGCATGGGTTGGTCGAGAGGGCTCGAATACCAGGAGAAGGAAGAACGAAAACTCCACTCGGCAGGATCAAGCGACACTGCCACTGAACCTACACTTGTCCCCTGGCCCGGCGAACCTCCAATCATCAGCGGAATGTCAGAGCGTGACATGAACAATCCTTACAAAGTAGTTGTTGGTACCCTCGGGAGACACAGCTACAAGCCTGGCGAGGGGGTTTACGAGATTCATGACCGGCCGGAAACGAGACCGACCACGAAAGAGTTTGTCAATATGGTGGCTATGAGTAAAGGCAAGTAGAAGAGTATTGGATCTTGGTAATGGGTTATGGCTTTTTTTCCTCTTAGATTTCTTTCATATCGATTATTCACTCGTTAGGAAGGCACAAGTATTTTATGGCGCTACCGGGGATTTCATGGAAGTGTACAAGAGAGGGGGTGGATAATCGGAGTTTCTGTGCATCCCTCGCCAGTCTTTGTTTGTCCCTCGCTATCACTGACTTTTTCCTTTTTCCTTTTTCCTTCTTGTTTATTTAATTGGGCACTAGCAAGGTATAAAAAAACGGAGTCTTGTATTAATGGGGATAATATTATCAAAAAATCGCATCCTATGCCTTTTGATAATATCTTGACAGAGAGCTTATACACTAAGACTAGTTCTTTAGACTATACCGAGGTTGAAACAGCCTAACCATCCGAGTCTGTGAAAAGTTGACAGAACCCCACGGCCTATCAAAATCACTTTTAGCGCTTAGCGCGCAAGCTCTCTAGTCGGGTAAATTCTTCTCACAGCACTGCTAGGATACCCCCTATCTAGATACCCATGGGTGATGATGGCTATAAAAAAAAAACACACTAGAAACGCTAGCCCGAAGATTCAAATTACTCGCATTTCATTGCTAGATCTGGTTTAACCCAATATCTGCCCGGGTAATTTAATACCCGCATACCAGTAGTAAGAAAGACTTTCTGGCAAACTTGTTTTCCCTACCTAAACACAATTCTTAATGTTCTGGAATCCTCAAAAGAACGGAAAGTGAATCCTTTGAAACATCATTCACCGAATACCAAACCCGGCTGAGACAGTGAATGCTCAAGATGCAGGAAGTTATGGAACGTTTATTTGAGGCCAACCAGCTAAATATATCCCCGCCAATTCCGGCTAACGGTTTCCTATCCTTATATGTGCTAGCTTGGACTGCAGAATTATCCCAAGGGGTGGGCATGATGAGATAAGCTAGACACCAGCAGTCCGTAAGTCTTTTAAACAATTAGGCTTTTGGGTTGAGGGCCAAAGAAAGCTCCCTCAATTTCAGTTCTTCCTCGGACCACCTTAGACCTTGCTGGCAGCCCGAGTCCTTAATCCAGTAGGTGGAAATGCCAATCGTCGTTTCTCCCGAGTCACTGAATATCACTCGGCACCCAGCATGCTGTCATGTTGGAAACAGCAGCACCTAGTGTGGGAAATGCCGGCACCCTTTGGCCGCAGTACGAGTATGCACCAGCGGAGGGACACCCAAGCCTTGAAAGCTTCTCCCCTATCCGTCCACCTTCCTTCTTACCCTTTCCCCGCCTTGGCCTTCCTCCCTACTCTTTACCCGTGCCACTTACTTTCCTCTCTGTACACTCAACTCCTTAGCCGCTTAATCCAAATTTATTGTGTTCACTTGGGCCGCTCCACTCAGCAGCGTGAAACCCTCCTCGCCGATCATTACCCCAGCTTCCGTTGTTTTCGATATGTAGGATTCGAACACCATAGCATCGGCCCAGTCAGTACTGTACGGTACGGTACAACCTGTCATTACCGTCAGTCCCCTAGGCACCGTTAGCCTGGCTAGTTAGGTGGGGAAAGCTCGTTAAGCCTCAATGAAGAAGGGGGGAGAGTTTACCCATCGCTTACAGAGGAAAGGAAAACCCGACTTAGGTTTTTAAATCCACAATTAACCCCTGGCACTGAGACAGATCCAGCCTGGCTCCTTAGTAGAATCCTCCTGCACACAGTTTCCATATGTTACCAAAGCCTCATCTTTAACCCCTATGTCTAATCATCCTCTAATCGCTGCGGTCAGCGCTCCTGGAATCCGCTTACTTTTTTTTTTGAGAAACTCAATTTATCAGCGCTTTCTATAACATGAGCCCCTATGGCAAAAGTAAAGTAAATTGATAAAAGATATGCGCAACTTGAAACTTGATAGTGGAGGAGGATGTCTTGATCTTAATTCTATCGTCGCACTGAACAGGGAAAACCACCTTCCTTAAATACATAACTAAGAAAAACTTCTACATTCCAACGCCTTGCTTTCTCAACCTCTCCATCTTCACGATTACATTCACCGCACCCCTCCCTCCCCCATATAGCTTCACCTGATTGCTTCTTCTTCTTCCATTCCCTTCGCTTCCTCCATTTCCTTTCTTCCATTCTCAATCCTCTTCATCTCTTCCTTTTTCCTCCTTCTGATCTCTTTACTTCACTCCCAACTTAATTCTCCAACTTCCAGATTCTTCTTGTTCATCCTTTATGTGTGAGATGATGAGTTCCAGATATGTAACCATAGCTCTTGATGCGCCAAGTTCATGCTATCAATCACATCACAAAGCGCCAGTAGTTCACAATAAAATGTCCGATATTACCCAGCACCAAACCCCGCAGCGCGACACACCATTTTCCCGTGCTGTCCCTCGCTGCTGTAATTTACAGTACAGTATTAGTTGCCTACAGTACGGTAGCGTACGGTATTATTCAATCACTGCCCCCAATCACCCCTTGGGCTCTACCCCAAAAAAGTGGATGGAGGCAAATTCCTAATATAACCCAAGGGAGTATTTGCAACCCCTTTTATATCATGCGAACCCATAACCCATAAAACTTCCTATAAGGGTCGCCGGATTTGTCTGTGATCGCCAACAATCACTGGAAATATAGATTCACAACACAGCCACTATGGGAACGGCGAAGAGTAGAGCCCAGAGAAACGTTTTACAGATAGTGGCTCCCACTCCATAGCAGGCATTCTCATACCCCCCCCCCCCTCTTCCTCCTAGATCCCATTTCATGTCGAAAGTAGAATTCCACCAACCCGGCCCCGATGGTCAGAATCCAGCTGTGGCGTGGGTGGCCAGTCTTAGGAACTCTGCTTTGCTCTCTGGAGTGGCTACTCTAGGCCACTCACTTGGCAAAATCTACTCAGTATCCCTTGATTGTGGTTGATACCCAATCGCTATGCGGCAGCTCTGCCAATGTCTCTGGAGAATTAACGTATGAGGCTAGGAAAATTAAGCTCCTAAGACCACGCATCAACCTCAGACTGGCTGTGCAGCGTTTTGGAGAGACATGGACCAAGTTAGTTATATTCAGTTCTAACGAAGACGAAGTGAGTGCTCACATCCTATGTGTTTGAGTTTAGGTTAAGGATTGTGTTAGATATGATACTAGATGAGTGAAAGGATAGACAGGATAGTCCCGATAGATGGGGATATGAAGGGTGTACAGAACACGAATGAGATATTCGAGATAGATATTCCTGAAGACTAAATTGCTGCAAATCATGCTTGCTTTTGCAATATCGACAAAGCAGACCGGGACGATCCTGATTGGCTGTTTCCCCTCCTCTAAGGTTACCTCCTCCATTTCCTCTCATCTTTTATATGACTTGTAGGGTTTAGAATCCTACAGGGTTCAGGATAGTTGTGCATATACACCTCTAAAACACCCGGAGGGGCTTGCACACCAATCCTGGCTGCATCTCCCAGAGCCCACTCGCTTCTAAACTCGGGTCCGGTTGTATTACCACCTTCCAAGGAACCCTTCCAAAACATGGTCTACCCTCTGAATCCCTCACCGTTTTCCCTGCGCGCCCAAATTATCTGGCCAGAGCTTCCCCGCGGCCGCCTTTTGCAACCGCCGGCTACTGATCGGTTATCAATACAATGCTACCCAAACGGTAGTGTATGAGCATCCAGATGCGTGAAGAGACCAAGAAGTAGAGAATACTCTTTACATCGTGGAAAAGCCCTGGGATATGAGGCATATCCGGGAGCGTGATCAAGTGCCTCATGGACGGTGGTGGGTGAGTTCGCTAACGGGAGAAGGTCGCGGACGTGGGCATTGAGAGGGAAGTGAAGTGCATGGCAGCCGGTGAGAGGTGGATGATTTATATTCTCTTGTCTGGGCGACACCACTAGTGCGCTATGATAGGGCGGCCATTTTATTGTCTACACAGCAAAACCTCAAATACACGGGCTAGAGCTATACCATTAGAGCTGCTCCTAGTGAGGTATGGTGCTCTTTGTCTTCTTGTTTCTCAGAGCGGGTAAGCAGCTCCTCCCTGCGGCGTCCTTCGCTCCTTTTGCTAAAGCAGGGAGTTCCCCACTACGTAACACAAGGCTCAAGTATTTGAGCTTCTACGGCAACATAGGGTGTCACCCAGCACTACTACCAGGGATCTCTGCAATATTGCTCAATCAAAAATTGTATTGCTTATTTGAGCTTAAACATATCAGCAGGGATTTAGTGGTGTAGAGGTATCATGGGCGCTTGCCAAGCTGTGTGCGCCCGACCCGGGTTCGATTCCCGGCTGAATCACCAATTTAATTTTTTAACCTCTACCATGGTCACTCCACCGGTTGAGAACGTCCGAGCTCCCCCTCCTGTGTATCAGCTCATCAACCAATGCCCGTAAACTAACACCATAAAATCCGCTTCATTACCCCCTCCTTCATTTCCGACAAATTTCGTTTCCACCCAGCCATTCAGTTGCCGCCGCGACGTTGAACCCATAATACCAACCACTCCCAGTTGACAAACAATTGCTTCCTGTCATAATTTCCACACCGTTTAATGACACTACCGTGTCATCGTCATCCCAATCCATAAGACTCGGAAGAATACGGCACCATAGCGGTTGGTAACAGCGAGCGCTCCGCAAACCGTTTTGAAAACGCCAATGCTCCCATTGCCGCCTCCCCAACCAACCAAAGTGCATCATGAGACGTCACTCGGAAAGTGCAGTTTTCAGTTCTGCAAGTGAGGGGGCTGTGATTTGTTCGCTTGTGGAGGGAGAGATTTTGGAAGGATGAACGGGTTTAGTGAGGAGGGCAGGTTCCTGGGCCCTGCACCAGTGACGGCTAATATATCATATCATACCTAGGCACGGTATGCAGGGAGGTTTTATGCCCTAATGAGGAGCGCAACTACATGCCAGGGAATGTTTCTGGGGAGAAAGAAAGAATCTCATCTTCACCCATCCTGTGTTTTTTCCTTAATATCATACCCCAGATTTACCCCAAATCCGAGTGACCCATTATGAAGTAAGTACTCTTCCCCAGCCCATGTAACTTATCCTCCACCATGGATATCGCTGACAAATACCACGAAATGTAACGCAGAGCAACCTCCCCCCCCCCACCTCCCCACCAGTGATCAGCATAATCGATAAGTAGCGCGAAGGACACACTATCGCTAAACAGGCGGAAAAATAAGGAAAAGGGAAGGGGAAGGGGAAGGGGAAGGGAAGGGAAGGGAAAGAAAAGAAAAAGAAAAAAGAAAACAGGAGGATTCCGCTCTTGCCGGAAAACCCGTGATCAATGTATGGCGTCCGGGGCCACAGATTGTGATGTTTCGAAACATTAATACCCGTGATATAGCATCACACACACACACACACGCACCCCTCCTGAGTAGCTGCCCCCACCGATAATCTTTACGGCGGGGTACTACCGCACGGAACAGACCCCACGCTCGGGGCGTTTAACGTATGGAGCACATACCGTATGATATGGAATACAGTACGGTGGTCTATTGTTCAGAAACAGACTCGAGCAGTTTTATCGTGGAGTTGTGTCAGTGCTGCATCCCGGATCTCAAGAGTCGGATACTTTTTACCTAGCTGTCCCATAAAGTAATATCTTCGTGAGTTTCTAAATTTCTTTTGCACCAAAACTTGACCTAACCTGTTGCCCCGGTTCATCACACGCTGTGCGAGACGAACGGGTTCTTTGGACTTTGGCCGAGTGTGCAGTACTGTATGTGTACGGTACGGTATGTATTCTAGTAGTGCCTACCTGTTCAGTACCACCGTATGGTACAGTACTCGAGTAAAACGAGACATCCCGGGGGCCCCCGATGTCGCTGTCACACACCGACTTAACTTGAACCATCTTGTTCCAACTCGCCGGACAAGCCACCGTTGACCGGGGATCAAAGCCCTAAATAAATAAATACACTAGAATATTTATTATTCGGTTTTAAGGTTCACTGGCGCTGAGGGTGGCTTACCATGGGCGCCTACCGCTGATCTCCCAACCATGCGTCTACTCGAGTACTGGCACATGACTTAGCCGTTGGGAGACGGAGAGGGTTTGAAAGGCCCATACCAGGGCGAGTACAGCACCCCACGGCTATCTTGGGGGGGGTTTAGGAATATGTTTTTTTTTCTTCTTTTCTTCCCCTGCCGTCCTTCTTTCTGTTCACGATAATATATATCAAATTTTTTGATAACCGGGATTTTACGCGGTGAGGTTGGGAATTACTCCTTGTGGTTTGTGGAGCGGGGTGTGGCTTAATGTGGGGAAGGGGGGAAGGAAAGGGATGGTTGGTGCCACAGGTCTACAGTAACTAGTACGGTACAAGGTCCAGTCCTGGAGTCTTGGCTTCACTAGACCAGGGGCTCGAATGCTGGTGCACCGGATGGAAGAGATTGATTGGGTTGGGGGTGTGAAGTAACTTTATCCGCATGTTTTAAAAGCAATGGAATGAATGAATGAAGGAAGGAATGGGGGGGGGGTGGGTATATATGTGCCGTGCTATTACAGTTGAAACTCATGTTGATGACCGCCGGGCTGAATCTGAATACCGCCCCGCTGTTCTGATGCGCGCAACGGAACGGGAGAGTGCAGGCGCTTTGAAGGGGGGTGTCGGTATATATTATGTGAGGGAAGTAGACCATTCTGTAGCCTATTAGTTCGTTCATTATTATTATTATTATTATTTTCCCCTTTACCTCCTCCCCTCGGGTTGCCCGAGTTAGACTACCGTACCGTTATTGCCAACTCCAAGATTTCGTCGCCAGCACAATGGCTCGGGAAAGAGTAGAATAAAGGGAGGTAATTGTTGTGACCACTTGAGATATCCCTGGCGCCCGCTTGTTTTGCCATTAATGCCTTCACCGAGCGAACTCCTTCCCCGGAAATGTTGATATCTGTGAACACGGCTAATTACTTATGATAGTGATATCGTGCTCACTGTTCGTTTCAGGCAGGCGGTTTGCCTCCAGAAGTAGGAGATAGAGAAAGCTAGACGAAAATGGATTTATCAAGGGGCTGCTGTGCGATACTTGCACGGCACTTGTATCCGCCCTTCCTCCTCCTGGATCAAAGAATCTTTAGAGGCATTCAGCCCCGGGGCTGGAGAACGTTCATGCGAGCTTTTTTTTTTTCTTCTTCGAGTCGAAGACTCTGATGTGTTTAATGCCCTTTTTTTGCCTGCAAATCTGACAAACTTGGCGCTCGAAAAATGCTTTTTCGACCCCGGGGCTGAATCCCCCTCTGGGTTACAGTACTAGCCGTTTTCAAAAGTATCCGGGCACCTTGGCGCCAAGACACATACAAATCTGTGCCAAGGTGTCCGGATATTAAAAAAATCAGCTAGTACGGTACGGTATTGCACTGGATTGGCTGCTGCAAGAAACACCCTGCTTACTTCATCCGCTGTACTCCTAAAAGCACAAAGCTCCTTTTACAGTAATTGAGTAACAGAACACAAGCAGCTTACGGTAACACACTCAGAGAAAGTCCCAGGAATGCACACGGGGGGGAAAGAAAGGAAGAAAAAAACTTCCATACGAGCACCAGGCATCCCACCTCCTCACATTGCCTGCAACAAGCAAATCAGAAAAAAAACAAATAAACCCTCCCCTCTGTTTTCCGCCACCACCACCAACTGACTATCACCATCGACGGTACGGTATGTACCTATCCACTATCAGCATACCGGAATGCAAGGAATAAAGAAAGGAAGAAGAAAAAAAAATCAAGCCGGAACTAAAGAACCATTCCAGAATACTTCCGAAATCGAAGGATATAGCAAGCACCCATGGAACAGGACTGGCCTGCCCAGCAACATCCCGGCTTTTGCCACACGTCTGGTTTCGAATTGATGTGGAGGATATATTTTTAATTATTTTTGTTTGGTATGGAACACCGGCATCACAACAAACGAACGAACGAACAAGCAGCGGCACGATAAATTGTTTATTTCGGGCGGCGTTTTCTGCGGAGCGGAGTGGAATGGAGTATTTGTTGATTGTGGTACAGGTATTAGTCTATAGATCGTGGTGGCTGGTTGAGGATACCGGTAGGTTATGAGTTATGTTAGATCGATTCCGTTCGAGTAGTCTAACCATCGTCTCAAGATACCCCCTCGGATAGGGCACGGTAGGGGCCAGGACCTAATACTCGAGTAGGGCTATCCTCCACACAGCTGGATGCCCCCTAACGCCAAGGAAGATTTTTTCTCTTTCATGTTACCTCTCGTGCATCAAATAACTCCTGAAACCGCTGTGTCTAAGAGCTCTTGCATAGGTGGATATTGAGAATAACTCTAATTCTTTCAAGAAAGGAATAGGAAAGCCCCCCCCCCAATGATAGATAGCCCATGAATCAAATATCCTTAAGAATCCAGTATTTTAGGCAGTATCGGGAGAGATAACGAGAATCAAACGCGATGCCTCCCAGCGGGACGTAGCTGCCGGTTGGATGTTGGCCAGGACAGACCACCAGTATTAGACTATACCGTACCGTATTGGATCTGGCCAAGTACAGTAGAGTGAGGGATGGGATGGTTGCAATCCTATGCAAAAGTACCATATTATATATACGGACACGCCCGAAGACGAGATTCTAGTTGTGTGGGGCATGTTGGACCCTTGTCGCTATCCGTGGGGGCATTCCGAGAGCTCCCCCCCCGTTTTTTTTCTCGCTCGCCCGCTTTGAGAGTACTAGTATGCTTGCCATGCCGAGTCTAACGGAGGGGGAATATGTAGATTTAGCGAGACGTGGACCTTGCATCGCATTGCATCTCCCCGGATCCAGAGGTTGGTTTGGAGTTTGGTCGGGATGATCGAGGACGTATGCCACGGTGTGCATTGGAAGGATGAGTGCTGCGCGGTATGATACAATGCTCGACCGGATCACTAGGTAGCTGCGGTGTTAGGGTTACCGCGCTTGCGGAGAACACATAAAAGACTTTTGGCGGAGGAGAGGGGTTCTATCATTGGGATAAAGTATGATAGGATGGCGCCGGCTGTAGATTTCAGAACGCCTCGAGTGTGAGGATCTGACCAGCACGCCGCAGGCAAGTTTGATGGGGGTGTGGAGAAGGAAGTTAGAGGTGTGGCGCAGGGCCATGGCAAGTTTTGGTCTGGGAGTCCGTTGTCACTTTTTCACGTCAACCTCTAAGTCCCGAACCCCACCTCACGACTCGTTACTCTATGCGATACAGGTGCGGGGCAAGCAAACAGGGTGAGGCCGTCCCCCGTCCTACTTTCCAAGGAGCATTAATTTGAAATTGCTGGAAAAATTAACTCCTAAAGCAGAGACTGCCGACTGGCGTTGCCCCACTTCTATCAACCAGCGGAGTCAAGGCCGAAGGAACGTATTTATATACTCGAGTATATGTACTTGTACAGTACCACTACGTCGGGTTCCGCATACTGCACCTCAGGAAATGGCTCAATCCAAACTTACCAATGCGGGAGCAACCCCCGGATAATCGATGTTAAAAACATTCAGTGCAAAGCACACATAGAATGACTAAGGGATTATCGAAACGCCTTCCCTTGCGGGATCACTGACTTGGGGTTTTTGTATGGGTTGGGTAATGAGTCTGTTTCGGAATGCAAGAATTAGACTGAGCACTTCATAATGCTGATAAGTGCCTTAGTCTCAGTCACGTCTGTGTTTGATTACTTAACCCGAATATGATAGGATAGGGGATTATAGATCCCAACTGAGATGGGTTTTCATGTTGATGATCCTGCTTGACGGTAGGGTTGATCTGCCTCGACACTTAATCCCACCCTCCCGCCCTACTGCACCTGCAGGCCTTGTTGGCTCGTTAGACACACCCGTACTTGCACATTGTTGCGCCCAAGCTTAGCTTGTGCGAGTGCAAGTGCCCTATTTACGAGCACATAAGGGAAATCCCAACTCCTCCTTTTGGTAGGAACAGGGTAACTGGAGGGCTGTTTTGGGTATCTCAAGTTACTACAAGTAGTGAGTGCCACGCTGCTTGTCCCAGGCCATAAGTACCGAGAGCGGGAATTTGCGTAAGGGTGGGGATGGGTGGCGTGTTGTTTTGAGGACGAAGGGGTTAAGAGAGTTTTGGAGTTTGCAGGAAAGACGGGGTGGATGAAAAGAAATCGGATTATCGGTATCGGCAGAGGGAGGAAGAAGAGTTGACGAGAAGTGTGAAATTGAGACCTCGGAGAGAGGGGGTGGCTGGCCAGTGGCAAGGGATGGAAGAGGGAGGAGTTGGGAAGTCAAGGGAAAAGGGGAAGAGGGTTTAGGGTAGATGCGTGTGGGAGTTTTGTATGATATTAGACCTGTGGTTAAGCTGGACGCTGCACAGCGTAGAAACCCGAAATAGAAGAAAGGTACCCGAAAACAGGGAGGATACGAGTATTTTGCATTGGGGTCCAGATACGCACAGGTTCTTTGCTGCATATTCGCCTGGCCTCTGTTTTTAGGCACCTATTGCCCAAGACAAGTAACTTGTCCTCCAAGACAGCTTGACACCGTCATCTGTTCGGCAAGAAGTCGAACGGGGACCACCGGTATCATACCGGTATCATACCAGCATTATGTCAAGACTCGACTGCAAGTGCTTGCTGGCTGATTATAGGAAGTGCAACACCAATTGAGCTTGTTTTCTTTTCTTTTCTTACGCTACTTACGTACTGTGCCATGGAAGGGGTCACGTCTTTTCTTCATTCCACGCCGTACGGTACCCGTAGAGGCAGGTCTGCTGTGGCGTTTGGCTGTTTGCTGGGGGTAAGAATCGGTGGTGCAGCGTACCGCGGGCACTAGAGACCGCGAGAACCTGAGCTTGCCTGGTTTCTTTTTTGCAGCACGATAACTTACCGGTAGCTCTCGCACAGAGTTGCGCAGTACGCCCAGCAGTCTGGATCTGTATTTATATATCGTGGAGAGAAAGTTCACATGTACGATATATTACCGGTGATCTTGCAAGCCGCCTCTCTTTCTTTACCACTGGGCAACAGGGGAAGTCCTGGGGATCCTTTTTTTATTTTATTTTTACTTCTTCTTGTGTTCCTTACGCCCTGCCTTCTTGGTTGAGATATGCAGCGGTACGACATGGGAATGGGAGCAAAAGGGTACCTGATCGAAAAGTGTGCTCTGGTGGAAATCTGCGGGCGTCATAGGCGGGAACAAGAAATCTTGTCTTACTTAGCCAAAGGGGGGTTGTTGGTCTGTCTCATCGTTCCGCATGCACTAGCTGGGATAGGACGCACTAGGGATGGCCCTTTAATTTTGTGCACATAGATTCCTATTTTGGAATTTACTCCCACAAATGTTTTTTCCTTTCTTCTTCCCTTTCAAAGGTGTCTGTCGTGGTGGATTGAGCTGGGCGAGTGAGAGAGTGAGGGAGTGAGGAGGTACGTGTCATATGGACAGGAGAAGAGCTGCGTGTTTAGGGCAACAAACAAACAATGCGATGGACAAACGAGATACTCGAGGAGAGGGAGGAGCGGTAAGTGAGAGCCAATAGGGGAAGGGGTTATGATAATAATAGCGGTAGCTCTTTCTCAACTCTGGAGGAAGCGTGGGGAAGAGAGTGTTGATCGGCCGGGGAGACATAGACTGCGGTAATGACGGTCAGAGTTTCCCACCCCCCTCCCTTGTACGACGAGGAAAAAAAGTGTTTGTTGGCGATTGGGGCAGATCCGAAACGCGAACGCTGCTGCAGCACCAATCCCAGCCTGCTGTCAAGCGACCCCGAACCTTTAAGCCGCCTCAAGCAGGAGGCAGAATAGAAAGCATTTTCTCCCACCGGGTGCTGTGTGAATGGAGGGATCGAGGAGAAATATAGAGGGCGGAAGGGTTAAAGCAGCAATCCAAACTCAAAAAACTATCAAGCGGAGAAAAAAAAAGAAGTGGTGCTGGCTACTCCTTCCTTTCCCCGCCTACTCCAGGAGAGTCGATCCCAAGCAAGAACAAGACATCCTAGACCAGTATCATACGGTGCGTGCGTGCGTGTAAGTTTTATCATGAACCGGGCCAGTCTGTGTGATTCGCTTCCTCCTCGTTAACAAAACTTTTATTCATTACGGTATTTCATTATTTCATTTTAATTTTTAATTTTTAATTTTATTTATTCCTTCATCAGAGATATCATACGTGCGTGTTCCAACTATCATACCTACCAGACACTTGGTACTGACGAAAAGTGATGAGGAGAAGAAGGGAGCGAAGGAAGAAGTATCACTGCACAGGAGAAAGACGCATCGGACTGGCTGGTTGCTGACTGTCTCTCCACTGGTACCCTTCTGCCCTCTTTTTTCTGCCCACCCAAGGGAAAAGGGCTTCAGTGCCGTAGGGTAGGGTCTTGAGCTGAATTTATTATTTACTGGACTGGGCCATCAATCACCCATCAAGTTACCGTATCCCTTCCTCCTACGTACGAGCAACCAAACATCCTTGGCCGGGGACGGGAGGTCGCGTTATTCGCAGGCAAGCCACACCACACCTCCACCGAACTCGCCGCTCCGGGCGGAGAGGCCCCCCTTTTCCTCTCTCCGAGCAATACCGACACCCATTTCGTTCCCTTCCCTCTAGCCAGCGACCTCCTCCAAACCAAACCAACCCACCCCTGACCCCACAGCAGCCGTCCGTCACCCATTGTCGAACACCTGCTGCTGTCCCTGTGCGCGGGTTTTCTCTGAAAATACATATTCACTCCCACCCACATCCACGTACACCACACGCTGGTCTTGTCCTGTGAGAGAGAGACTGAACGAACTGAAGACCCAGAGCCAGAGCAGAGGAGAAGAAAAAAAGGGTTGTTTCAATCTCTCACTGTTTTTTTCTCTTCCCCTTCTATTACAGGATCCGGTTAATTCTATTGTCCGAGCGGTTGCGGTTGGTGTGTCCTATACCCTGGGGGAATTACTATTGTCACGCATCGTCGTCGTGGTTGTCGTCGTTGTTGTGTCCCTTCCGTTGGCGTTGTTCTGCGGGTAAACAAATCCATCAATAATCCTCACGATCAGCTCGAAAATCCGTCAAACTGTCTGCCAACGTTGCTTTCCGCCTCCCACCCTCCTCCCCCCTCCCCCCCTCTACGCACGCCTCCTCCTCGACCGGCTCGCAATCACCCCGGTCGAAGACGAAGGTTGAATCGACAATTCTCGTTACCTCGCATTACGGTTCTCAGCCTTCCGTAGAACCCTCACAACAGACCATTTTCACCGACGATAATTTTACACAACAGCCAAAAATGTCTTCAGCTGTTGCTTCCCAATCCGTTCCGACCCCTTCGAACCCGTCACCTCCCAGGGCTGGTAGACCATCTCATCCTCGACCTACTACGTATACTGGATTATCCCCTACTGTTCATACGACCGTAGAGTCGTCACCTGTTAACCCTTCACAATCATCACATGGCCATTCGAATTCTCCAAGCCAGGGGGGTCCGCCGATCCCACCACCACCGAGGACCAGCAGCCAGCGTCAGGGACCAGCCGTGACTTCACCTCCAACTGCTTCTCAGGTCCCCGCATCAGCCGAGAGGAGTAGGTCTTCTAGTGGTCGTACTCGTGGTCAAAGCACCGATGGTCGGGAACGGGAGAAGACCGATAGAGATAGGGAGAGAGATCGTCGACGTGCCGAGGAGAGCAAACCGCGACGTGACCAGCCCCCCCCTTCCGCCACGGTCGGCAGATCCAATTCCACTCGTGATTCTTCGCGGAATGCAACCGGCAGCAGCAGCAGCAGCAGTAACCAGCAATCTGTGGATAGATCTCCCAGCACAAGGAGACGCCAAGATGCGGTTGATGGGGCTGGTGCTACCACTGGAAGTCAGAGCAGGAATAGAAGGGAACAGAGTGGTAATGGTGGTTTAGCAGTTGTTAATAATCCGGATGGCAATGGGACACGTTCTGCGGGCGCTAGGAAGGAAACTAGGTTTGGTGAATATATATTGGGCCAAACACTTGGTGAAGGAGAGTTTGGCAAAGTCAAACTTGGGTGGAGAAGAGATGGGGGTGTGCAGGTAGGTTTTTCAATTTTTTTTTTTACATGTCTAGTTACGACTTATTTCTGTAATGCCATGCATGTATCTGGGCACGCATTGGCCAGCGCAATTTTAATACTGACTTGTGCACATCAGGTTGCTATCAAACTCATTCGTCGTGATTCTCTTTCGCCGCACCCCAATAGGTTGTCTAAAATCTACCGCGAAATTTCCATTCTGCGGACCTTATCTCACCCTAATATTGTTCGACTTCACGAAATGGTCGAGACGGAGCGCCATATTGGTATTATCCTTGAGTATGCCTCCGGTGGTGAACTGTTCGATTACATCCTCCATCACCGTTTCCTTAAAGACCCCCCTGCTTGTCGTTTGTTTGCGCAGCTTGTCTCTGGTGTTGGGTACTTGCATAAAAAAGGGATTGTCCATCGCGATTTGAAATTGGAAAATCTGCTTTTAGATAGGAATCGGAACATCATCATTACTGATTTCGGCTTTGCGAATGTTTTTGATCCCAAGGATGAACTTGGTGAGCTGGAGGACAAGCTGGATGATCCTGAGGTACTGAAAGAGCTTGAGAAAGGTGTACCTCATAGTGCTAGTGAGGAGGGTCTATTAAGTATTCTAGGGCCTGGTCAAGTTAGGAGAAGAGCCGATTTGATGGCAACAAGTTGTGGAAGCCCTTGCTACGCTGCCCCTGAACTGGTCGTTAGTGACGGTCTGTATACGGGCAGAAAGGTTGATGTGTGGTCGTGCGGTGTCATTCTGGTAGGCTCTTATCATTTCGCCTTGGGGGTTTGGTTGCTGACTTTAGGAATTGAAGTACGCAATGCTCGCGGGATATCTCCCTTTCGACGACGACCCGGCCAATCCCGAGGGCGATAACATCAACCTGCTTTACAAGTATATAGTATCAACACCATTGACCTTCCCGGAATATGTTAGCCCTCATGCCAGAGATCTGCTAAGGCGAATGCTTGTGCCAGAGCCGAGGAAGAGGGCTGACCTTTTCGAGGTTGCTCGTCATAGCTGGCTTAGCCCATTTGCTAATGTCGTGAGCCTAATAACCAGCTCTACTACAGGGGTTAAGGAGGTCGAGCATGTGACAATTAACGGTGTGTTGTTACCCTTTGGGCCCCTGAGTTCAATAAATACTGATATGAAATCTCATTCATAGAACCTACTTTAGACGGGCCATCTCTCGTGCGCTCTGCTTCTGTCCGCGAACCTTCGTCCACAAACAGCCACCCACACCCAACATCACATGGTGGACTTGGCCCAAGGCACCACGCTCATGAACATGCGCCTCAGGCCACCCAATCTAAACCGGTATCGGATGCGAAGAGACGTACAGTACAGGTTGAGTATGTTGAGCCAAAATCACAGACTAAGAGAGGATCTGCCGCCGATCCCGATCAGGGAGTCGATTCCGAGGACGCTGCACCAGCACCTTTCGTCCCCACCAACAAACACAACGATGGAGTCATGAGGGCCGCTACAACTGCCGGTGTACCATCTAGACACCAGCGCACTATGTCCTCCGACCAGCAGCAAGAGCCGCGAGATCGGCCCGTACAACCGTCGGGGAGCGGTGCTCAACCGCCGCGAACAAGGCCTTCGAGTTCGCACCCACAGGCCCCGACCAGGGCCGCAACTACTGCCGGAGATGGTGCAGGCTCGGGACTCCCATCGAGGAGGCCGAGTAGGGATAGGCATGGGCCACCATTCGCTGGGAAGGGCTTCACCCCTCCCGAGCAGGCCGGTTCCAATTCGGCAAGGCCAAGTACAGCGAATTCGATTAGTTCTAATCGGTTACCTTCACGGGGTAGTTATTCCAGGCCCGTTGCGCCCAGTTTGGCTGCTAATAATGCTCAAGGGAGGATAGCAGTGCCCAAGGGGCCCAAACCTTATACCATTAGCAACCCGATTCCACAACCTGACAACAGCGATGCGATCGGAACACCAGCAGGTGCAGGCGAGATGGGAAAGCCAAGCACAGCGGCATTGCCTGCGAAGTACCCTGGCAGGCCATCTCCACCCACCGAACAGCCGGCAAAAGGGCACAAGCGTGCGAACACTATTGGAGGCTCCGGTGGAGCGGGTAGGTTGTTAAGTGGGCTTATGGGCAATTCTAGTCCCCAGGATACTGCTCCTCGACCTACAATGACTGGTGCAGGTGAGCCAAGGCCGTCACTGGATCAGAGTGGGCGCTCGAAATACGAGAAAACCAAAGAAGGCAAGGGAAGAAGGTTTAGTCTTCTACCTGCAAGCTTTTCCCTCAGAAGTATTTCTGGCAGTGGATCCGAAGGCAAGCATGAACGTCGGCCTTCCAGAAGCGCTTCCGGGCTCCGGATCGGTCAATTCGGCAGCTCGAAATCTCAACCGCAGACATCGTCACATCCCCAGCTCAGTGTGCCGAATATTGGTGTTGGTGGGGGTGAATCAGTTCGTACAGGTTCAGATACATCACTAGCAGTAGGAGGCTCTGCTCCTGCTTCCGCAGCTGGTGGCAACTATGGTCGAGAAAGCGTTGACCTCGGAGTTGGAAACGCCAATAGTGCCCGACGACCTGCCGTTCTTCAGAAGAATAGGAAGTTCACCGAAGGTGATGCCGGTGGAACCGGTGGCAGTAGCGGCCCGGCAAGGAGGGTCATGGATTTCTTCAGGCGAAGGGGTGTTGCAAGGAGCAGTAAGGGGGATGTCTGAGAAGTGATATGCGGGAGGTTTGGCCCTAGGTTTTAAGCGTTTCTTTACGCGCGTTGGCGAATGTGGTTAAAGAAGCTCCTGCTTGCCCGACAGCATGCGATTTCCTCGGGATAATTGGGAAGAGGAGACAGGTCTTGGTTTTTTCTCTTCTTTTGTTTACAAAAAAGCCTACAAAATGGACATTTTCGTTTGCGTGGCATAAAAGCGAGAAGCGTTGAGGGTAGGAGGGAGGACGGGACCGGAAAGGTGGTATTTGCTCCATTCTCTCCCCCCATAATACAGGGCGGCTCCATGTTTCGTTTCTCTTAAAGTTTTCCTCTCTTCCGCGGTGATTGGTGGTAGTCCAAGAGAGAATCTCCTATTTCGAAGCGTGTTCCCCCCCTTTTAATCCTAGCTTTTCTGTTTTATTAGTGGTTGCAATTCTTCCTCTACTTTCATGTGTGTGTGCAGCGCGTGTGGCATTCTCTCTTCTACAAAGCCTGTGGGTTTTTCCTTTCTTTTATTTTATTTTCCTTTACCACTTCTCATTCAGCGCGCGGGAGAATCTTTGAAAATAAAGTTGGGGATACCTTGTTGCTTTTGTGCAGTTTTTGCTTTCTCTATTTGTTTCTGTATTTGATTCCCGAGCATTATTCTCATTGTGGGGTCTGTTCGGCTACTTCTGATCCTTGTTGCTGTTTTTTCTCTCTTTTTCCATAATTGTCTGGGTGTTTTTTTCCTTGTGCTTTATTCCATTCCATCTCCTTTCTCCCTTTCAATTTCCGGGGTCTTAATTTTTTTTCCCCCCTTTTTCATACTCTTTAGTTTCACGGAATCATTTGCGAAAGATTGGGGTGGTGGTGAGAAATTCATATGCATATACCTCTTTTTTACCAGATCTTGCTTTGTTTTCTTCTTTTCCTTTTGGAAATGGAGAGGAAATAAAATTACTTGGGTTTCCGATTTGGTGATTGGTTTTTTCACTTTTCCTCCTGTTCTGGATGGATGGGTGGTGATATGCCGAGTCTAACTACCCGCGAAGGAGGGAGGGGGGGAGGGGGCGGGTACAAGATTGAGGTTTATTGGGATCCCTTTTGTGGCGTGCTGATGGAGAATTGCTTGGTGGTAGGCGATTGGGATGTCTTGCCTGGCTTGAAGTTACAGTAGTTACGATGGATTTGACCCGGATTGGTTCGACGGAGGGATGGTTTGATGGTTTGACTGAGGGATTGACTTGGGGGGACTGCTATGCTTAGTGGGGGAGGGGTTATTGTATATACAAAATATTATTGGTAGTATATAATAAATTGCTTTGCATTCATAGGGTGTCACTCGGTAGTTGCGGTTGGGGCGAGGGAGTGAGGGGAGCTTTTTGGATGCATACATTCGTCCATTCATTGGCTAGTACAGTACTGTACTCGCAAGCTATTTTTCTGTATTAAGATGACTTGTTTGCCGTTTCATTCACTATGTTGGTAACCTTACTAGATGAATTGGGCTCCAAGTTATCCTAAATTAACACACTGACACTGGTGAGCCTTCACCACACTTGTGGGAGAAAGGAAGAAAAAAAAGTACTTGAACTTCTCCCACTACCACCCTACTCCAACCTACAGATTACCGAGGAAATATAAATACCCTACCCTCTCGCAATACCGTAGACTACTGTGCTGTACTCCTGGCACTGCACACAACACCACCTATATACAATACCTCACTAACACCCGTACCCATACCAGCGAAACTCACCCTCCTACCCCGACAAAAAAAATTTTGCGCCAAACGTCCGAATGACAAAACTTTTTTTGATTTCAGGATTTACAGTATCGTACATACTGTACATATTTATACGCCAACCACGGCGGCGATCGTGCCGGTGGGCGGGGAATACTCGGCTGCTCCCGCTGTATGACAATAACGGGCGAGGAATGGGGTTTTATTTTTCTCTGGTATAATAATATGGTATGATAGGGTATATGTATTATAGTTCTCCGAGGGTATGGAAATACTATAAATATGGGTTTTTGTGCATGCGCGTTCCGGTATGATACTATTCACAAGAGGGGGAGAGAGGCGATGCTGGGAGATTGGGGCGACAATAGGGGGGGGAGAGGGGGTAAAAATTTAGGTTAATTAATGAAAAAATAAGTTAGGTGATAATCGCAGATAAACGCCTTCCTGTATAATAGATGATGCAAGAACAACAGTGTGAAGAAAATTAAAAAAGAAACTAAAAAAACTCCGTTCTGGGAATCTAGACTGATGTGGGAATGGAGGGGGAAGCGGGAAGGATGTTGGGGGGGGGTTGAAATGGTGGTAGGTGGGGGAAGGGAGGGAGGGGGAGGAAGAGGGAGGAATGTTAAGGTGTATGACGAGAAGGAGGAAAAAGGAGGTTAAAAAAAAAAGATGAGAAGGAAATTCGTCTGGCGTATCGCATTCTGTAGTGTTCTATAACCCCCGTCCCTCCAAAGTCTACCGTCTCCCTCCCGCTGCTGGGCCCCGAGTACCATACGCAACCCCGCCCGTGATCCTGCCCCCTGCCCCACCCATCCTCATACCCCCGGTGCCAGCCGGCGACATAGGCCGGGATCCCCGCCTACCATGCCCGTTCGTACCCGCCGCGAGACTCCTCGATGAACTCCCGGTTCTTGAATGCCTGACATCTGCAGTAGTACCCATTAGCCTCCTTGCCTGGTGGGAGTGGGAGCGGAAAGAAGAGGAGGAGGAAGCCATACTCCTAGCCGAGAGGCGCTCTGATATCGAGGATCCCCAAGCGTTTACGTGTGCATTCTTCGGTTGGGATGATGCAGTTCTGTACGGGTATGTGGATGTAGAGGTGGCAGAGGCGTAGGAAGTGGACGGAGAGTTGGCTACTTTCCAGGTCACCATGGCTACTATCAGCAGCGGGACGTAGGGCCCTATTTGTGAGGACATGGTTGTATCTTTTTTTAAAAAAAAAATACTGGTATCGTATGGATGTATGTATTATAACCCCTCAGGACTGAATACGGTAAGGAAGATGGAATGAAGGTAGTACCGAAACGTTGACCGTCTTACTAGAGCGTGGTGGGGTGGGGGATCCAGCTTGCTTATATACCTTACCATGCATTCCCGTCTGACGGTACGTCCATCCCCTGCGGCTCGGGCCATTTTTAATCCAGTCAGTCATCTCTAGATGCGCTGAGGAGGAGGGGGAGGAGGAGGAAGAGGAGGATGAAAGCGGATGGCAAAAAGCAAACAAAAGGCGGTGTGCACATGATGGGTAATGATGGTGGGGGGGGGGGGGTGAGAGGAAGGCGTGCTACACAATATTTGAAATAAGAGTTCTTCTCGTCTCGGATGCGCATCAGCCCTTGCTTCGGCCTGATCTGACTGGCACTGGTCGTGAGGTGCCTGGAAGGGCTTATCTGTGTTTTGAGCCTGGGAGTGTAGTGCCTTTAGGATGAAGCTTAGTCCATCCTACGGTACCTACAGAGAAAGAGTCGATCCTTTCCTCCTATAGTACTCATGACCCTAATAAATGACTGGGGTTTGTCTGAGACATGGTTGGATCTTTCGGTGCTGCTAGAACGGTCGAAACTTCCAGAGATCGTAATTCACAAGGCTTGGCACTGCCCACTCCGGGTATGATATGACTGGTTGGGAGTTTTGTGGAAACACAAATGCTCAGAGCTCGGTAGGGTACGGTGATACAACATCTTGGAGGGGCGAGAAGAGACGTCTAAGACGTAATTGGATAACACCCGGGAATTACCTATTATGATTTACAGTACCGGTATTTGCGCTTTTGAGGGCTGCGGGGGTCCGGGATGGGAGTAATTTAAGTGGGATGATAATATATAAATTCACTATAAAAGTGCGCTTCAACCCCTCTCATCCATCAATCCCATATTTCTTCCAAGCTGGCCGAGGAGATAAGGAACTATTATGCGCACCACCCACTGCTACTAATATTTAAGTTAGGCATCGTAGCATTATTGTATCATTACCTCTTGTACTTTTACTCGAGTACTACGGTATGCACGTATTTGTTTCGGGGATTATTTCTCTCTTCCTTCCTTCCTTCCTTCCTCCACCTCTGCCTTAAGTGACACATCCCCAGGCAAGGCAGCCCCCCTCCTAGAGCCACGGCCATACAACCGAGCCGTAAACTCAAGCCTACATCCTAACCCCCCCCCTTTCAATGGCCCCTCCTATCTGCACTTGTCCTTATCTATTCCCTCATCCCTCAGCGCGACCCCGCCAAAAGTGCCTGTTACCGGGGTTATCTTTTTCGGAGCATGGATGTTGTGCTACAGGTTTTGTGAGGGCGAAGATTCTTTTGTTTTTGCCCGTCAACGCCTGATGGGAGTGGTAGGGTGGCTTATTTGCATGGTTGTGTATGGTGGGTGGGGGGGGGGTTAGGATTTGGTAAGCGTGCAGCGTCCATTGTGCTTCGGTGAATGGGATTATCCGGTGTTTCGATGGTTGGCTCTGGCTAGAGGCTAGGCGCTGCATTTTGGAGAGGTGCAGTAATAAATCTACTTGCTAGTGGAACATACCGTGGTAACTTTTCTGATGTGTCGGATAAGGCAGTCGTTGTGAATGGGTGTTGGTTTAGGGGTAATTTTGTTTGGATAGGTACATATTCGAAGTATGGTAAGATGGTCTCTGTGATACCGTATTTACTCGAATACAAGAGAATTACGCTAGACTTGAGGTGGGGTTGTCCGGTGGAAAAACGGAATAGCCTTAGCCTTCTTATAGCCTTAGTGTGGTCTTGGTGGGGAAAGATCACATCCTAGCGCCATTCTCTTATATTCGAGTAAATACGGTACTCTAGGGCGTATGATACCGGTACCGTATGGTACTCTCTCTACCGTATGATACTCTTCTGCTCTCGCATCGGTACTAACCGACTAACCCCTAACCCCGTGGCCATCGCAGTCGTGATCACTCCGGGAGTCCGATGAAACTTGACTCTATTCCATAATTAGTCATACGCACTGGCGCGAGATATTAATAACTAGGGGGTGGAAGGTTTCCGGTAGGCTAGTGAGCTCCCAGAATAATCTTTCCTTTCGCTAAATCTACGTTCCAATATCTACCCTGACTAGGTTACGCTAAGCTTCCTACTTCGCCGCGAGCATGATGTAATTCCCCTATTGTTAATATTAGTATTTGTCCAGAAGAGGCTTAGCAGATAAGCTTTAGCCCAGGGTTATGATTTGAAGTGAGTGTATGAGCACTCTACCCCGGTTTTGGAACCTTGACGGAAGCTGGAGCTCGAGTGGCTTGTGGGGTTATACGTCATAAACGGAGGGGAGTCAAGATCTAGCCTGGGTGCACTGATGAAGGAGTGAAATGGTTGGGCTTTTGCCAGGTGGGACTACCTCAGTGTGTGTTTGCCGTGCTCGGATGCCGCGTCGTACAGTGGCGCCAATAAGATTCCGCTGCCGAAGGCGGGTATCGGCCGTGACAAAGTGTTGGTCGAGATCTGATGTTGCGCATGACGTTAATCTCGTGGCAGGAGGGGGCACTGTTTCCACGTAGTACCAGCTGCAGGTACTGACTTGGAGGAACCGCGTGGATCTCCAGCTGCTTGGTAAGGTCCCGGTACAGTACTCAGATACCCGTATCATGCCAGCAGATAGGTTGATATCAATTGACAACACTCCACACGAGTACCGTAAAAACTCGCTAAATCCACCATCAGAAATCTGGCGCTAAGCTGACTGGTAGGGGGGTACGCCATATGCCAAGACAGCGAGTGACAGGTAATGATGCGGAAATTGAAGAAACCGCACAGACAAATGCACAGACAATATCAAGTCCGAAGACTCACTGAATTTCAAACCCTAGTTAGTTCAAATTGTAGAGATATTGGGAATACCTCTCGTGACTCATAAAATATAACTAAAATGTAAATACCTTCATAGCACCATGAGTAAGACTCGTATAATACTAAAAGTATTGTTCAAAGGGAAGTAGAGTGACTATTTATCATGAGTTGAGTCAGTGTATAGAAAGTATAATTAATTATGAGATTGAAGGGGAGTAGTATAAAGTGAAGACAATAATGTAGAAGAAAGAAAGTCAATTCAAAGAAGAGCGAGTTACCAAAATCTTTCAGAATGCCCCCGATTCGAAGCCCCAAACGTCGTCGAGGACCAAAGCCAAAACCTATTCACAAGCGGAAATTAAGTTAGCAAGAGTTAAAGCCTATCACCTATCCTGAACGAACATATAGCCAAAGTCAGAAACTTTGAGTACTTACCTTCCTTGAAAATCATTTCATTCCCCTGGCTCGGTCAGGAGAGTATCGACATCCAACACAGCAAGAAGCGGCAGACCTATATCAAATTCCACGAAGAACAATTAGCGACTGGGTGAAAAAGAAGGAAACAATAGAAAAGTTTGGCAAGAGGTCACCAGTGAAGAAGGAGGACTCACTAGGATATACACGAAGAGTTCTATGGCCTGAGTTAGAGAATAGGTTGTATGACGATTTTGTAAAAAGGAGGGAGGGGGGTAGGACAGTACGGCAGGGGTGGTTCAGAATTCAATCGCAGTTTGTGTTTCGAGAGATATATCCCACGGTGGATCCGGTAACATTCCGCTTCAGCAATGGATGGTTCAGCGGTTTCCTGAGTCGCCATAAAGTCAGCCTTCGATCTATAACCAAAAGAGCACAAAAGCTCCCCGCTGATTATGAAATACTCATCCTCAACTGGCTTCGGTTCAATCGGCGAAATTCTCAGCCTCGTGTCTCCAACTTCTGGGAGGTGGCTGTTGAGCATCCTGTTGGCCGATATGAGCTTTCAAACATCTGTAACTTAGATGAAACTCCGATTCCCTTTGAATATCTTCAAGGGAAAACTTACAATCAGGTTGGAGAGAAGACAATATGGGTGAAGGAAACGAGATCGGGCTGGGATAAACGTCAGGCGACATTAGTTCTATGCATATTTGCTGATGGAATTCCACACGTACCTCCAATGGTTATTTTTCATGGCACCGGTGCCAGACTTCACGCAGAGACACAGCGATATCCTCCGAACATTCTTGTTGAATTCAACCCTACCGCCTATATGAATGATGTATTATTTGAAAAATATGTCAGCAACCACCTGGTCCCAGTTCTCGGAGGTCGACCTACCCTATTTGCCCTAGATTTAATGGGCTCTCATAAGACTCCGACAATTCTCAACCTTCTTCGGCAAAAGAATATTACCCCGTCCCTCATCCCAGCTGGATGCACTAGTCTTGTTCAACCTCTAGACGTATCAGTTAATAAACCCTTTAAAGACCTAATGAGGGATCTTACCGATGAGCGAATCTTCCAGTTGGAGTCAATGGAAGCATTCGAGAAGTGGACGATTGGGGATCGCCGCGTAATAACTACGGAGTGTGTTGCTGTCACAAATCGTGACTAAGCAAGGCAGATTTCACATGACTAATAGTTATTAGTCATCAGGTATGTTTCTATGACTCACGATTGTGAGTCATAATTATGTTTCACACTATGCAGTCAGTTGACTCATAGTTCCCACATGACTCGCACTTGCGTGTCATCGTTATGTTATGATTGGTTGATGTTTGTATGACTCACGATTGTGAGTCATAATGATATAATGACTTTCGCGCCTGACTCACATTATGAGTCACGAGTTTTACGCAGGTGACGCGCTTTGCGCACCTGATATGTTTTATGTTTTATGATTGGTTTACAGCATGTTGTGCAGTGACTCATATGGGTCATCTGATGGATTTCGGGTATGACTCATTATGAGTCATGATCGTGTGACTCATAGGTATGAGTCACCAGGGTCAGGGTTGTTGCGAGAAGAGGCCTATATAAAGGATCACGACGGGCCGTAGATATAGGATCTTCACGCGACCATCTAAGTACTTTTCTACAATATACCTTTATCTTTACTTTAACTCTTTACCTCTCAAGTAATTCAGCTCTCAAGCGACAAAGCAACAACGACCTTGTTAAGACAAGGACAGTCTCACATCTCTCTCATGTGAGAGAAGATTAAGACACGAAGAAGTTCCCTCACCATCTCTCCCCAATAAGACATTGGTGTGAGATACAAAGACTATAAGATAGTCTACCAACGAAGAAGAGATTATAAGTTAATCTCGGAAAGAAGAATACTCTCTCGGATATCCAAGAGCGATCAAAGACTATAAGGATAGTCTAATAAAAACTACGCAAGTAATTTGTTACCTGTTGCATAAATAACCACGGCAGGCTAGGATTGTTACATTTGGTCGCGTCTACCAAGCGACACCTAACGAATAAGAAACCACGGCGGGATTACCCCCAGACGAAGAACCCGAACACGACCTCACACAAGGGGAGATTGACGTTACATCCCGAGAAGAAGCCCTAGAAGAAGCTACACGACATTCTTCAACAGCAAGTCCAGTATCTTCGGATACTGACTCAGCGCCTCAAAGCTCAGAAGACAACACCGCAACAAGAACCCGAAGAAACACCATCATGACCTCAAGACAGAAAGAACCCGAGACGACAAGGACCGAAGAAGAAGTAGGACTATCAACTGGAACTAGAAAACCCAAGATCCGAGAACCAAGTACATTCGATGGAGACAGAGACAACCTAAGGGGATGGCTAGCCCAGCTATCAGTCTACTTCGAGATACTAGGATGGGAAGACAACCATGACGGAGACAAGATCAAGTACACCACATGCTTATTACGGGGAGATGCCATGAAATGGTATACCCCGTACGCAGAAAAAGTACAAGCCAAAAGCTGGACAACGTGGGACGAATATCAAAACAAACTAAGGCGACAGTTTGGACCAGTCAATGCAAGGGATGAAGCAAGGGCCAAGATAAGAAAGCTAAAACAGGGAAGATCGTCAATGACAGATTATTGGAACGATTTCCGATTGATTGCAAGCACGGCCCAGATGGACAACGCCACTATGTCGGAATTCCTCATAGCAGGAATGAAAAAAGAACTACAACAAGCATGGATACTAGCGGAGCTAGACCAGGACGATGTCGAAGCAATAGCACTATGGGCTATCAAAAAGGAAGCAAGAATGGAAACTTTGAGATACAACCAAAACGGAGCAGAAGAAACAACAAGGATCAACAAGACAACAAGGAACCAAGATGGGACGTTCAAAACCAGTCCAAATTACGAACCAATGGAAATCGATGCTACCAACCGAACCCCAAGACTAGATATACCACCAAAAGAATATCAACGAAGGATGACACAAGGACTATGTCTTCGATGCGGAAAAGCAGGACATAGGATACAAAATTGCTATGAAGGAAAAAAGGGGATTGTCCAACGACCACGATGGAGTCCCCGACGAAGCAACACAACAGCCAGTGGAACGAAAAACTGGAGACAGAATGCCAACATCAAGGCCATAGACTTGGACAAAGAAGAGACGGACCCCCAACCGTCGGGAAACGACGACTGTCCCCAGTAAGAAGTGGTCTGAGGGACAGGCCGGAACGAAAACCCATTATCATCAAGAATTTATACGCGGTACTCAACAACACGGAAACATTGGAAAACGAAAATGACCATACCATGATAAGAATACGACTTCATGGTATCCGGGACAGTACAACTGTCAATGCAATGATAGACTCGGGGGCTACAGAAGACTTCATCGATCAAGAATTCTGCAACAAATATCAGATAAAGACAATTAAGGCCAAGAACCCGAGAGAGATTTACCTTGCGGACGGCGAACCTAGCTCAATGGGGCCTGTTACCCATATAGCTAGAATACCTATGGACATCGGAGCCCATAGGGAAATTGCGACCTTCCAAGTGGCGAAACTCCAACATCACGAGGCAATTTTAGGAATGCCATGGTTAAAAAACCATAACCCTCGAATAGACTGGGGGAAAGGAAAGATCACTTTCGACAGTGAAAAATGCACCACGATGTGCCTGAAAGAATCCCCAACGGTATATGCAATACCCGAAGCGGAAGCCTTGGAAGAAAACCTTGTCAGCAGGTTCTCCACGATCCAAGCCAAAAAGGAGAAATGTATCCTAATTAAGAAGACGCACAAGGATGCGAAGATACCCACGAAGGGTACAAGAGAAGCCGCAGGACATGACCTGTATGCAATCGAAGACAAGACGATCCCAGCCAGAGGACAACAAATAGTCAAAACAGGGATATCCCTAAGACTACCCAATGGCACCTATGGACGTATCGCACCACGAAGCGGACTAGCCATCAAACATGGCCTCACAGTCAACGCTGGTGTGATCGACAGAGACTATACGGGGGAAATAGGAGTCATCCTAGTCAACCTCTTCGATTATGACTATCACGTTCAACAAGGAGACAAGATAGCTCAACTCATACCAGAAAAGGTTCTGGAAACGCAATGTCAAGAAGTCAACCATATTGAAGAAACAGACCGAGGAACAAAAGGGTACGGAAGTACCGATATGAAGAAGATCGAGATAGACGAAATCTCAACCCGAACATTTAAGAAATCCAAAAGACAAGGAGACAAGGTCGGCCGCTTATGGGGGAGATATAACAATGGAAAACTGGAGTTGCTAGCAACAAACATTAGTACCGAACTAGCAATCCAGAACAAGAAGGGACAGAAGGAAAAAAGCCTCACCGAGATAATCCCAGAAGAATATTGGGACTACCAAAGAGTCTTCCAAGAAGAAGAAGCGACCAGACTACCCCCACACCGACCAGGGGTAGACCTCGAAATCAACATCGAAAAAGGGAAGCGATTACCCCTGAAAAAGATATACCCCCTGGGAGCCAGAGAATTAGAAGAACTTGGGGAATATATAGAGACGAACAAAAAAAGAGAATGGATACGAGATTCGTTCGCTGACGGAGGCTCACCAATAATGTTCGTCAAGAAAAAAGATGGAAAGTTACGACTATGTGTCGATTATCGAGAACTCAACGACATCACCAAAAAGGATCGATACCCCTTACCTTTGATAGGTGAGGCACTAGATCGACTCCAAGGTGCAAGATTCTTCACGAAACTCGACATCAAGGATGCATACCACAATATACGAATAAGAAAAGGAGACGAATGGAAAACGACCTTTACCACCAAATTAGGAACATACGAATACCAGGTCATGCCTTTTGGACTATGCAACGCACCAGCGGCATTCCAGAGATGGATCAACAGAACGTTACATCAATTCGTGGACAGATGTTGCATCGTATACTTAGACGATGTCCTCATATATTCGAAAACGAAAATCGACCACATAAGGGACGTCCGAGCTATCCTAAAAGAAATTGGAAAATCAGGAATGAAGATTAAACCAGGGAAATGCGAATTCCATACGACGGAAACTGAATACCTAGGATTCATCATAGGAAGGGAAGGGATCAAAGTAGATCCTATCAAGACCGCCGCAATATGGGAATGGATCAAACCGACAAAGGTCAAAGAGATACAACGATTTATGGGATTCTGCAACTTTTACCGAAGATTCATAGAAGGGTTCAGCCGCAAAGCAAGACCCCTATACGAATTAACCAGGAAGGACAAAAAATGGGAATGGGGAAAGAAAGAGGATGAGGCGTTCAACGAAATTAGGACTCACCTCACGTCAGCGCCAACCCTGATACATTTCGATCCGCAACAACCAATCACGATCGAAACGGATGCTTCAGACTACGTCACCGCAGGAATTTTATCACAACCTGGAAAAAATGGCGAGCTACACCCCGTAGCATACCGATCAAAAACAATGACAAAAGCCGAATGCAACTATGACGTACACGACAAGGAGCTATTAGCTATTGTCAAAGCACTCGAAGACTGGCGACGATATGTCAGCAATACCAAACAACGAATAACGATACTCACGGATCATCAGAACCTGATACCGTTCATGACAACTAAGAAATTGGTTGGAAGACAGATCCGATGGATGGAAATTTTGAGTCAATACTACATCAAAATCGAATATCGACCAGGGAAAGAAGGAGGAAAACCAGACGCACTCACGAGAAGAGAAGGAGATTTACCAAAAAACAATGATGAACGAATCCGACAAAGGGAACGAACCCTCTTACCAAAGGAACAATATTTTGAGGAAATAAGGACAATCGAATTCCAATCAGATAAAAAGGAATTGCTACAAAAAGCAGCAAAGCAAGATGCGGAACAACAAATAATAAAGAAGGCATTAGAAGAAGGAAAACAGGAGATGAAAGGAGTGGCCTTAGGACTATGCCAATGGAAGGACGACCTTTTATGGTACCAAGGAAAAATATGGACACCCAACGAAGACAAGCTGAGAGCAGAGCTTATCAGACAACACCACGATATCCCCACAGCGGGACACGGAGGAACGGCAAAAACTACCGAACTCATCCAACGAAAATACTACTGGCCACACATGAGGGATTTAATCAAAAAATATATTAAGAACTGCGACACTTGCCAAAGAACTAAAGCAGTACGACACGCACCATACGGACTCCTACAATCAAACGAAGTACCGGAAAAACCATGGAAATCGATATCGATGGACTTCATCACGGACTTACCAAAGTCGGAAGGACATGACGCAATCCTAGTGGTCATTGACCGCCTGACGAAAATGAGCCATTTTATACCTTGCAACAAGGATATGAATGCACGGCAATTCGCGAAAACATTCATAAAAGAAATATTTCGACTACATGGACTGCCGAAAGATATCATCACCGACCGAGGAACTATATTTACATCGGACTTATGGAAAGAAACAACAAAACTACTAGGAATCGAAAGACGATTAAGCACGGCTTTCCACCCGCAAACAGATGGACAAACAGAACGAACCAATGCAATACTCGAACAATATCTTCGAGCATATTCTAATTATCAACAAGATAATTGGTGCGAACTACTACCGACGGCAGAATTCGCATACAACAATGCATACCAAGAAACCATCAAGCACACACCCTTCTTCGCCAACTACGGAATGAACTCCGAGTACGAAGCAATAGGGCACCTGATGCAAGGGAATATCACGCCACTCGAGGAAATGAGTCAACTACATGACGTATTGCGAGAAGAAATGACGGAAGCACAGATAAGACAAAAAGAATATTACGATCAACACAGAAAACCCGATCCGAATCTCAAATCAGGAGATATGGTATGGTTCTTAACAAGAAATGTTAGGACCACAAGACCATGCAAGAAGTTGGATTACAAGAAAATCGGACCGTTCAAAATCTTGGCAAAAATAGGATCGAGCGCTTATAAACTCGACCTACCCGACACAATGAAAATACACAACACCATTCATATCTCCCTCCTAGAACCATACGAAGATAACAAATTACCATCACAAAAACAAGAACCTCCTCCGCCTATTATTATCGAAGGCGAACCCGAATACGAACTCGAAGAAATAGTTGACGCTAGACTATTCCACGGAAAGCTTCAATACCGAGCCAAGTGGACCGGATATTCTCCAGAACACGACAAAGTCTGGTACTCAGCCTCAAACTTCGAAAATGCAGTCAACGCAAAACAACGGTTCCACGAGCGATATCCCGAAAAGCCCTCTCAGGATCGACATCACGAAGGAAGACAACGGATGGACCTCAGTACAAGTATCACGACCAACATCAGCCCGAGGGACACCACCCAACTTTCCACCAACAAGCCCGGCCTATTGCCCCATGAAGAGCCCCACGCCATCCAGGTGCCCAGGCGAGGGAATGAGTTGGACGGCATGTACCGAAGATGCATGCCAAACACACAAGACGGACAAGGAAAGCACCTACTTTCCACAACCGCAGCAACGAAGCAAGTCGCATGCTGGTCCCTCAGAATGGGAACAGGGATACGAAACGCAACCACCAATGACGGGACCTTCGGGGTTCAACGAAGAACCACCCACAGGACCAAAGATAACCAGCGGGGTTCACCAAAGGAAAAAAGAACAACATGGGCGAACCCACTGGACGAAGTGTTACCGAGACGGATGCTGGCAACACAAGGAAGAAAAGGCGAAAAGTCACCACTACCCCAGAAGACCGGTACCTGGGGAAAAGAGAGTAAGAGGATGGGGAAAGGACGCGAGGACACGCCCTTGGGGGGAGGGGAGCGAAAAAACCCAGCCGGATATCGAAGCCTACCAAAGGCAAATCCAAGAACTGCTGGAGGAAAGGGACAAAAACAGGAAAACGA
>Ga0307509_10001863_pt1 | contig 34864 bp, 34 predicted proteins | sample 10_EM_MG_FD_202245 | JGI IMG/M metagenome (GOLD analysis project Ga0307509, IMG submission 202245) | Populus trichocarpa ectomycorrhiza microbial communities from riparian zone in the Pacific Northwest, United States - 10_EM | ecosystem: Host-associated > Plants > Roots > Unclassified | place...
TCCCATAAATCGCTTGACTTTATACGAATGTTTTCCCGAAAGGTTACCCTGCCTAGTGGAGTACCTCAAGGCTACTCAACTATTCCCTAGGCCTTATCCTAGGATTACCAGCCATGTATATAATATACGCGAGACCATACCACCTCTGGATACCACTTGGTATACCATTTGGGCTAAGGTGATAGTGATTGTAGCTACCTATCATAGGGTCGTTACACATAGCCGCTTCATCTTGGCTTACTCGAATACATGTTTGACAACGTTTTTATATTGGGCCATGCAATATTCGATGAATTCTCCAAGGATCTGACTTTTTCAATTTTGTAGTCTCGAGTTCTTCACTCTTCTAGAACCTTCAAACTATCTTATACTTTGGTGACTAATTTCCTTAAGTATCATTTGATACACATCTTCCTACAATTAAGTATTACTAAATCACCAACCTGAAGGTCTGTTTACTACTTGACCTTTCAATCGTAATAGCATCCTATTGCTTCGCTTGTCCGTTCTCATAAGTCTCTTACTTGTTAATAAATTGTTTGCATCCAGTGAGCATAAAGGTCTGCTTCTAGATTTTGGACATTTTTTTTTTGAATCTCGATTATTAATTGTTTCTATCGGGGCGAATGCACACCTGTGGTCAATCTCACGGTCCTAGGTACAACGGACTTTCAACCAAGCATGGGCCACGTAGCCCAAAACCTCCAACTACAGTCCATCACGCCATCCACAAGCTAAAACCCTCTGACCCTGCCCAACAGAGAAACCCCCGCCCGGTACTATGGGTAGAAACTACAAGGAGATGAGAAAGCGGGCCTGAAAGCCACGAACCAAAAACCCCCGCGAAAGCCTAGCCTAAAAGAAAAACATTCCCAACTGACAGTAGACACATCCAACAAAGGAAAACAAACCCACTCCCCCAAGTCAAACAACCTATAAGCTAAACCATAGTAAAACCCCACCGGGCCCAGCTCCCGAGGGAATAGGGACTCCTAAATGACTGGTCTCGGGGACACAACGAGGGGAAAACAGCTCCTGGAGGCATAGAGCCCCACCAGCTGAGGCTCAGGAAGAGCAACCGAGTTCGAGAGATTGCTGCCAGACGAAGGAAGGCTCGGGGCAGCTGGAGGACGATCTGGTCAGGGATTTCGGGAAACAGGACCCGGAAAGAAGGTTTAAACTTGTGCCCCTAGTCGGAGCACATCAGAAGGGAACAGAGGTCTGGTGGTGGGCGTAGAGCCGCGAGCAGTAGTGTGCCAGCTGAGCCAAACGTCGGAGAGGGGGAAGGCGGTGGGCTAACCGACACGAGAAGTGCGAGGAGGGCTGACGGAAGTGGGGTCATGATGTTTCGTAAGGTCTGACCGTACCAGCAGAGCACAAAGGACATAGTGCAATACCCGAGAGCAGTGCCACCGGGGACAACTACTTTATCGATCGACCGAGACTAAAGACCGACCGTTGATGAGCGAGGGGTTGCCGACCGTGGAGAGCTTCTTAAGCGAGCCCGGAAAAGAGGGGGCGAAGGCCGACTCAACCTACCCCTAGGAACAAGCTTGCCAGGCCTGACCATGAGAAGGGAAAGGAAGAGGGGAGGGAGATGGCTTCACTCAAACAGAGGCAATGTGGCGTGTCTAAGGAGAGGGGGGTGGATGGAAGTGACGATGATTTCTCGTGGTGTTGGGATTTCGATCGCCGGAGGTGTAGCGGAGACGGAGCATGTGGATTTTGGACTTTGCATTCTTTCAACTATAGAGTTTGTGGATGATTAAGGTATTTTGCGCAAAAGACTATTATTCAATGTAAATCAGTTTCCAGGTTGTTATGTGTAAACTTAGCTAGTAGCAGGAGTTGATCTCAATCATTCTGATCATAGTAGGCAAATATAGAGTGATAGCCTCCTGGTACTTGATTAATTCTTTCTGTTTATCGCTTTTTTTAATTTTTATTCTATTTTTTAATCATCTGTGTTTGATTGGCTAAGGTACAAAGAACGCAGGCAGCTTATCGCTGTGGCCAACAAAAACCCTATTCCTCCTCACACCAGGAAACATCCAAACCTACAGGTTCCTCTGGTATGAGACCAACCATACATCTCACCTATCGACTAACCAAATTCTACAAACATACACGTATATACAAAGAAAGTAGACAGGAATGAAACAAGCAGGAAGAAGAAGAGAACCCTTAGCGACATCTTCAACCGAAAGTATAAGAACAAAAGAAAAGTGTGGACCCCTGACAAAGGAAATGTACATCTGATAAATGACGCAGAGAAGTCAAAGCTTAGGAAAAGAAGGTAGGGGCCAGCTTGACGAAGCAGTGCTGGGGAATGAAGCGGTGCCAAGGGGCAGGTTGAGAACGGGGGGTGAAGATGACATCAAAGAGGGGCCCTCGGTGGTAGAGCCAAACAGCATTAGCGATGACCAGGAGGTCGGGCGTAACCGAGGCGTGTTTTTCTATAGTGATCGAGAGTCAACCGCTTGGAGGGGGGAAGCAGTAGGGTGCCAGCCTGACGAGGAGAGAGCAGTAGGGTGCCAGCCGGGGAAGAGGCAGGAAGGTGCTAGCTGGTGGGTGTAGTGTAGCTGTAACTGAGCAACGGGACGAAAACCTGAGAGGTGGATGTAGGACGGACTAGTCCAAACACTTGAGAAGACCGACTACAGTGACCGCGGCCCATGCTTTTCCGAATGCAAAACGAAGACGAGGCCGTCAAGTTACTAACCAAAGTGTTCCCCGACAGAACTACATAGCTGAGACGGAAAGGTACTTCGCAAAGGGCTTGGAATGCTCAGCACCGACCATGAGGAAAGGGAACGGAATCCCGACCCTTCAAAACCTAAGCCTGGTGCAAAGGAAGTACTGGGTAAGTGGGTGAACTGAACTTCATCAGCTGAGTCAACGATGAAAAGAACATGAACCCCATGGAGGGAGGGGTGGAAGGCCCCTGGAGGGAGAAGAGTGGGGATTGCATTACTTCCCTAGGCAGAAGCCATCAAGGGGGAGGAGAGGGGGGGTGGAGCAGTTGACGATGATTTCTCTGGTGTTGAGATTTCAATCCCCGGAGGTGTAGAGGAGATGGTTTGTGTCTTTCTGTTTATCGCACAGTTTGAGGTTTATACATAGTGGACATTGTCCATTTTATAACCATATTAAAAGAGGAGCGACAGTGACAGCAGTATGGCAACAATCAAATGGCTAATAGTGCAATGAAATGGGGAAATGCCAAGGAACTCACACCTAAATGATTGTACACAGGAGAGAGGGAAAAGATCTTCAGTATCTTCTCAACAAATACAATTGTACACTTATGGACATGTCATCTGACTACTAACTAACTAGTATACAGAAGAGTATATATTTGCAAGATCTTATGTTACTTTGTGGCTCCCTGTGGCCATTTCATTCTACTATGAGTATATACAGTTAATAACACGGAAACAAACATCGCTATTCATGACTTCCTCATGCTTCCTTTTTGCACATCCTTACACCCTAACTGCTTTCTGGCTTATGGCAACATTTCTAGATAGGAAATACTCCCCTCACCGTTGAAATATATATCTGAACCAGAAGCTATGTGCATGTAGGCACACAAACCATCTCCTCTATATCTCCGGCAATTGAAATCTCAACACCGGGGAAATCATCGGTGTCCATCCACCACCCCTCTCCTTTCTCATGATAGCTTCTGCCTAGTAGAGTAATTCCACCCCACCTGCTTTTCTCTTAGGCGTTTGGTCCTTGCTCCCTAGGGTTCTTGCCTTTGTTCATCCTTGACCTCTAGTTAGGAAGTTTGTTGCTCCCCCTTTTCCCGCATCACGTTTGGGCCTCCCTTAGGTTTGCACTGTCTGTGACCTCTCTTGCTTCATTTACAGTCCATCCTAGGTCCGGAGGGAAGGGAGGGGGGCAGGGTCGATATATGGATGGATGAATAGGCCCCGACCCCTCCATTATATGATCCTCCCACATAGCCCAAAATCCACCCCTCTATCCGCCCCCAGCCCCTCTCGGTAAAGCACTAATCCCTTCATCATTAGTATTAACATCAGCACTAACGCTATCATCATCAAAAGATTCCAACACCTCTCTCCTACCATCCGATTCTTGTCTTGAACGTATATATTATCCCTGGCATTCTGGTTGGTGCAGGGTGAGATCCCAGTACTTTTTATTCCCTATTGACACTGTCTGGCCGTGTGATGTCCAATGGATGTGGTTTTTGTGTAGTGTGTCTTTTGTTATCCTCACTTTCACCATAATTTGTGCACCTTATCGAATCGCACTCGCATAAAATTATTAAAATTTTCAGTAGTGGGCTCATAGGATATCACTCACTCCAGGTTTGGCTTGGTTTCGGGACTCTTCTCATATTTGCACTTTGCAGAACCGCATCTCTCGTCTCGAAGTTGTTTTGAATCGCTGTTGCTTGTTTGGCACCCTTTGGTAAAAAAAAACTCTTCAGTGGATTAACTTATAGTTAAGCCAGATGCGAGATAGTTTGCTTGCTGATCGGGAATTAACCCGTGCTGTTGGTTGTATTTCCCGTCGTTTAGCTGTTATCAGGGCGGATTTTGACTATACAATCTAGTATCCCACTGCAGCTGTGTAAAACGGACTTGAATTAAGAGAAAGAAGAAGAAAAGGCTTTTCCATCGTATGGAATAGTGAATAAAATCCCAATACTACACAGTTCCCCGCCCAGAAGTTTTTCCCAGAGTTAATATACAATACATCCAACATGAGAACATGATTGTCATTGGAATCACGCGCTAAGGAAAAACGAAGGACAAAACAAATTCGACCCCAGCTACCCTCGTAATCCCCCAACCAAAATATCAAAGCTCCCACCCTCAACAACAGACAACTTCTAAAGCACAATCCTCGAGCTGGGACTGGTGAGACTGTCAAAATCGCCATCGCTTACCGCTTCCGTGAGGAGATTGCATGTTGTCTCGAAGCTCATCTTTAGAAATGGAGACACAAGGGTCTTTAAGCCTGGATGGTCGAAGGAGGTGAAACCACCACCGTAGGTCATAGTATCGATAATGCGGGTTAGGTGGCGGATGACGACGCAGATATCGTGACTACTCACGACAGAATGATTAGTGGTGATGAACTAGAAGGGGAAGAGGGGTGTGGGAGAGGATAATTACCCTCCAAAAACGGTGTTCATCTTTTCAATTACGTATTAGCTCTAGCCGTTTCAACGCCATAAATGCGGGGGAAGGCCGTGATGTCGTTGGTTTCCAAGGTGTTTAGATTGATCGATCCTGCTCGTTCCAGAAGGGTCTGAGATTGACACCCTGCACGGCCAATTTACGCTAGAAATATATTAGAAGCAATAATATACAGTACCTGGGGAGATCGAAAGAAAACCTGCCTTTTCGATAGTTCTTCCTTTGTCATAACTGATGCCGGAACCTCTGCTACTAACCCGATGCCACTGAGTTAATGAAATTACGGTTTCCTGACAGATTTTCTCCACAATAGGAAAGATGAGTACTTTCGGCACCTTAACCGGATACTGCAGTTTCATCTCACACCACTGGCCACCATCCTTGTCGAATTCGAATCTCTTGATATTCTCGGAGATACATTCCTGGGAGACGGTAGCCTTCCTACTTCTGATGGTCTTGTTGCTATCGTCTTGCACACTTGCATCAGTACATAGTCCTTCGTCTGACTTGTCTTCATGTTTTTCCTCGCTCTCAGCGGCTTGCGCACGACGGGAGATTTCCTCTTTGTCGTCGTCCGGTTGGTCATAGCTGAGAGCTTCAGCTTTCCGACTTCGTTGTCTGGCGTTGGTGGGATCGTCGTCGCCTTCATCGTCATTGTCAGCATCCCCGTCCCCGGCCTCGACTCCAGTATCTCGTGCCTTCGTTGATGCTTCTTCAATTGTGCTAGCGCTCTCGCCGATGTTGGGAGTTGGGTCCTTTTTTCCGGTACGCTCTTTGCTCTTTGCTTTCTTGGTGTTTAAGGCATTATTGATCGCGCGCTCGTGTTGAGCAAGGAAGGCCATTTGGAGGACCCTAAGAACATAGTGTTTAGTGATGGAGTGTTCCTCCTCGTAATCTGAAGCCAGGAATCATTCTAATCGGAGACGTAGAAATCCGAAGCGCGCAAAACCCGCAACCACAAAACTCGTCACCAAAAAATAGCTAAAGTGCATCATGGCATTAAGGAGTAGCCGAACAGTTTCCGGAAGACTGTACATTGGCAAGTCTTTGTAATGGAACCCAGAACCTTTAAGAATTCCGGCCTCAAATAGGGTAATGACCAACACCCACTTATTGCTAAGACAGAAGTTGTAGAATTTCTGGAACGCCCCCTCTGGACCCTTTTTAAATGTCAGTAAGTTTCACAAATTAAAAATCAGAGAGTTACCAGCTAGGAAATGAACACAAACCCTGAAGTGCCCAATCCCTTACCCAACCAAAGCCTCTAGAGGTCAACTGAGCAGCCGATAACAATTGCGAGGAATCTGGTAATTCCCACCTGTGTAATAACCAGATGACTCTCGGATACAATCCGGCTGTAGCACTAGTAGTTGCTGCATTAAGTATACCAATGTTTGAAACGATTCTAAACGCCAACCATATCCTACACCTACACAGGTCTGGCGACTCTGGCCTTGTCAATGGTAAGCAACTCGATAACTCTTTCGATATTGCGATACACATTGACGACGATTCCCCCATCAGAACAATACTGCTTCAGGAGATCCCACGACACGGCGTCTACACTATAAAACCTCCACAGGCGAAAATAGAATTGTTAGTGTGATCCTTAGGGTGAATACTGAAAGGCGCAGACAGCCCATCCCACCATCCGAGCCATGTCATCTCAATGCATTTTTTTCTTGAAGAATCACCTAATTTAGTGCAATAAGAGCAAGAATTGAAAAAATGATGGCGACCCGGTGGTCATCATAACAGTAAACCCCCGCCTTGAGAGATTTCTAGTGCGTTGCAGTCTATTCCTTAGATCCTGATAACATCTTCCAGCTCGCCGGCGGTGACACCGAATTTGCCAAGTTCGTGAACAATGGTGGTGATCCTGTTGTATTCTTCACACAATGGTTAGCAATGCACGTGATAGTGTCTATTTTTTTGCGATAATGGTTTTTTCTCTCTGTCTAAACGTTAATTTTAGTGGGGATTGGAAATGAATGATGCGAAAGGCGAGAAGCCATCCCCTCCTTATCGACAACCGAAACACCTCACCAACCAATGACCCCATTCCCCCTTCTCTTCCTGACCTCTTCTTTGCCAACAACCCAAACAAGCATTTCTGAACAACAAAAGGATGAATAAAAATGTCTCTGAATCGTCTTATCCAAACATTTTCGCCAAAAATGGCTATCCGTACCGCCGTCCCTATCGCTGTCCCCATTCCCGCCATTCCCGCCATCCCCGCAACCCCGCCGAAATCAAGTACTTCCGTTGAAGCAACCACCACCCCGCTAAAGCTCCCCCTAAGCCCAACCGCCCCCCCGCCTACCATCAACCATGCATACATGCAATCCGCTCTACAACTCGCCACCTCAGCCCTCCAGAGCAATGAAGTCTCTGTCGGCTGCGTCTTCGTACGCGACTCATGCATAATTGCTAGTGGCCGCAACGACACGAACCGCTCTCTCTGCGGGACCCGCCACGCGGAACTCGTCGCGATTGACAAGATCTTGGCTACCCATCCACCGTCCATATTCAAAGAGACCGACCTGTACGTTACTGTCGAGCCATGCATCATGTGTGCCAGCGCACTCCGCCAAGTTGGCATCAGGAAGGTCTACTTTGGCTGCTCGAATGACAGGTTTGGCAGGTGCGGCGGGGTATTGAGGGTCCAGAAGGGGACAAGATGAATGGCGGAGGAGAGTATGAAGTTGTTGGCGGGATTTATTCGTCCAGTGCTGTGTGGGTAAGCTTAGGGAGTTTTATGTCCAGGAAAACGGAAGGGCTCCTGTCGCTACTAACAAGAAAGGGAGGGAGCTGAAAACTGATAACCTGCCTGTCGATGTGGACATCCTATAAAGGGAGGAGAGGTTCTGGATGGATCTGGGGGTTGATTTCAGGGACAGTTTAGTATAGCTTTTCTGATGATTACGGTGGTGATGGTCTTGATGATGATGGAAAAACTTCTTTCCTTCTTCTGCGTTCTCTTCTCTTTCACATTATTGCTCCTTACTACTTTTTATTATGGAGGGATGGCTCCTTGCGTCCTTGGTTGGCAGGTGTGTTGGCGAATTGGTATTCCGGCGTTTTACTCGTTCCAGCTTCCCTTCCCCTTCCCCTTCCCCTAATTCTTCGATGCCTTCTTAATTCCCTTTGCTTTTGATACCACGAACAGACTAGACTAGATTAGGTTGGCTTAAATGCTGGGAGGCGCTTTTTTCACCTTACTTTTCCCTCTCCCATACTGGCGGCAATCGGTACCTTGTGTTTTTCGATATCTTCAAAGTCCAATAAACTTTCTTCATGCCAAGGGTTTCTGTAGCTTGACTTGGCGTATTTTCTCTCCTCCCTGAACTCTAGAGTAATTTGCTGTAAGAATTTATGTTTATGCTTACGGGGGTTGACAAGGATTCCGGCTCGGGGCCCCCGAAAACGATTCTATTGTACTCGAGTAGAAGAAAATCTATAGTTTCTCCTATCCTCTCTAATTTATTTCAAGCTTAACGTAACTATGCCCGACCATGATCCCTCAGCAAATGCGAATATGATGAATCCCAATTCCTTCTAGCTGATCATGATAAGATGGAGATACGTACTGGAGGGCAGACGAGGTGTATACTATCCTAGAAGGCACCGGTAGTAGGAGTAGTAGTCTTGGTTGACAAATCAGATTTTGATTCTTTATGTGTGGAACATTAAATTCAACAGAATATCGTAAAACTGAAATATTGTGTATCACGCTATGACGTTGGAGTTGCCTCTCCTGGTAACGTCTGTTGCCTTCAAGCTAGGGCTGAAAGAGAATCTTCTCGGTGAGTTTTTTTTTCCCCCTAATCCAAAGGGAAAATTCTGAACGTCGTATGATAGCGCCGTGCCCAATTATTTCAGTTTTTACGGTATACGCTAGTACGGGGTTCTCCTACGATATGTGGTGGGGGCCCTACTCGTAGGCTTCACCGGCAGGACAAGCACTAAAATTAAGCGTACTGTCTCGAATATTCTGGCGACATGAAAAAGCCCCAAGATTCTTCTTAGCACATTTCTCGCAATGACTGAGTATTCTTACTTTTTTTCCTCTCCCAGATTTTGTAAATATTAAGTGTAAGTTGTGTTCCAAGGTAACTTGACTGGAAATACAGGTAAAGATGGATTCCTTGGTGTGAAAAATGTGAAAAAATGCACAAATAACGACTAGTTATGTCATCGCGGTGTACTCGAGTATATATATAGTCTATGCCACAAGAGAGACTCTACATACTAGACTACCATGCGATAGAAGTGATGGTTTCTCCGGAGCCTCCCACGAGCCAGGTGCAGCTGAATGAATTGAAACACACACTAACCATGAAATTGAACAACACAGAAGCCACGTCAATGGTGATCAGCTAATGGAAATTCTTAATAGTGAAGATGAGGATGAATCAAGCTTCTAGGTTGAACATTGTGTCGGCTCAGAAGAAGATACTAATTGGGATGATGGGCTAATTTTAAATATTTGATTTTTTATTATTATCTAAGGTTTATTCTTTCTTCTTCTCTCTTTAATTTTTTCGAATTTTACATTATCCTTTTGACTTTTCTTAACTTTATCGTATATCTATCGCAACTACTCTGAACTGTTCTCTTTTCTTAATAATGCCTTGTCAAGTTGATACATGTATGGGTATTCAAGTTCTTCCTATGCGCGGGGATACCACTACCTGTGTAGGATACAAACATCCTGTTTCAGTCCATCAGGATCAATCAGATGATGATATTACTCTTATTAGCGGTCCTTATTCAAGCATGTATTTCTCTTTTTATCAAACTTGGTTACTTGAGTTGTTAGGTGTGAGTTCCTTGGCGTTTCGCGGTTCGCCGTTTCGTTGTCGCCATACTGTCGTCGCCATCGATCCTGCCAGCATTTCCACCCGCTTGGAAGGACGCTAGGTCACAGGCTATTATATTTGATATCAAAGTGGCTTTCCAAAAAGCGGCAAGTCCGTCCGGGAATGGTGAGGGACGGCGGGGGATAGCTGAGGACGGCCGGGAATGGTGAGGGACGGCGGGGGACTGCGGGGAACGGCCGTAGACGACACGAGTGATGTCTCATGAAGTTAAATGAATCCGTTTGGAGGTGCATCATCTCAACTTGGCTAGTACAGGTGGTCCAAGCGCTAGGACTATAGCCCCATATAGTCCGTCCAGTCTTCACCTTCCCGGGCGTAGTCCGTCCTGGCACCCCCAAAAAGACGGACTTTGAGCCGTAGTCCGTCCCGTCCTCACCCGATGACGGACGGACTGGACGGTTGGGAACACTGACTTACACTAAGGCTTCTGGACACGTTTGATGAGCATATATCTGCTCAACTACTCTTATGGGGCCACAATAATGATACAAATCCGGGCCCAGATTTTGACAAGCGAAGAGGTCCTACGAGATTTACTGCACTCTACGCAACACCTTTCCTCGGCACATCGAAGATAGCTGCCACCGCATAGGAGAGGAAGGAAGGGGACGTTAATGCAGGAAATTGCACCGGGAGTACAGTTCTCACATGGGCAGCCGTAAAAGGGCACGAGGACGTTGCAAAGTTGCTTTTGGAACGTGAGGGGGCAATGAGGCCCCGGCGACACTCGCACTGGCGGCGCAGAACAGGCATGAAGGGATATTAAGTATGATCTTGCAACGTGGGGACGTCGATCCCAACACGGCAGACACAGGATATGGCCGAATCCCACTCTAGCGGGCCGCCAGGCGGGGACATGAGGGGGTAGTAACGAGGTTTTTAGAAAGAGAGGACATCAATCCCGACTAAGCGGACACCTTATATGGCCAAACGCTACTCTCCTGGGCGGTGGAAAAGGGGCATGAGGTTGTAATGAAGATGCTTTTGGAACGAGCGGACATCAATCCCGACTGTGCAGACACTAAATATGGCCGAAAGCCACTCTGGTGGGCCGCCGAGCGGGGACCTGACGGGGGCAGTAAAGATGCTTTTGGAAAGAGAGGAGATCAATCCGGAACAGGCAGGCACGTTATATGGCCAAACGCCAATCTAGTGGGCTGCGGGGAATGGGCACGAGGGGGTATTAAAAATGCTTTTGGAACGAGTGAAAGTCAATCCTAAGCTACTCTGGTCGAACGCCACTCGCGTGTTCAGCGCTGGATTGGATATTGAATATTTCTTTTTCTTTTCTTTCTAGAGATTCAATTAATTTTGTACAAAGCCAGAATTTCCCTCCTCAAGTGACCGCTCGGGAAGACGGTCCCCGCTGCCATATTTTTTTTTAATGCGATGAAATATGCAGCGGGCACCCCAGCCGAAGATCAAACTCAACCCCCACAAATAGCTGAAGTGGTAGAGCCCATTGAGTAGCGCTCTGACGGTTTCTGGACATCTTTCCAGGGGCCAATCACCCAAACGAATTCCAGCACCATTCAAGGTACCTGCAAAAGTTGTTGCCGGAACAATCCAGTTCTGGCGGCGCATGAATCTAAAGAACCTATGATATCGACCTTGTGGGGGCTTGGTAAATATTAGTAGGTTTTTCCATTCTAAATTTTGAGTTCTCAGAACCTTACATTTGGAGCTTTGTTAGGCAGCTCGATTCCTAGGCCATAGTTAGCAGGCCACTTTGAGGAAAAGAATGATGAAATATACCTGCTGCATGGTAGAGGCCCTTGACTATTACAATAAGCCTCGAAGATGGTGCAGCAGGTAGGGAATGCAGCAACCACTCTAACTCATACCCGAAGTCTAGCAGAGCTGACCCGGAAACGTGCTTAGATATAAAACGTGCTTTGAGGATGGCCACGTCTGGCTCAGCACCAAACTCTCTGAAGTATCCCTGGCCATCAAGCCAAGTAACCACCTGATGTGGTGCAAATGTCTGCACTTGTTGGAATGTAGCAGAGAGCGGCTCGTCAGCTCTTTGAGTTGAGGAACCGTCAGGCGCCCGTGGCGGGTTCGGGGCTTTTGCCTGCATCGCGGGATTTTCGGGTTCGTTCGTGTTATCTTCGATGGCAACACTCTGATGGCAGTTCGCTCACAATCCCCTGATGACTTGGGTAGCTTGGCTAACTCGCGTGAAGCACAGTTCAATAATCTTTTATTATAATAAGGGGTATCACTGCCAATCCAGGCTCGGACCCCACAGGAGAAAAGCGCGTTGGTGGTGGTTGTGGTATGTGACGATAACGATATGGATGTTCTATGAACGATGCAGGAAGCTCTCTATTAGTAGCTCGGACTAAATACAGATAGAGAGCATACTAACACAAGTTGTTAGAGCTTGATAGTTAGTTTGGGATAGGATCGGTTTAGGGTCGTGACTGCTGTTTGTGGAGTTTTTCCTGTTTTGTGTGTTAGTGGGTCCTCTAGCTGTATTTAGTCCGAGCTATCAGGTAAAGTACTTCCTTTATCGTACATCGAACATCCACATCGTTATTGCCACGTGGTTTTCTCCCGTGAGGTCCCGTGAGGACCGGCGGTGATACCCTTTATATTTAGCACAACCAAACAGTGCTATAAAGGCGTCCGATAATCGAACCCGGGGGGTTAGAAAGAGAGGGGCTTCTGAAAATGGGGACTGAAGGGGGGTTCTTTAATGTCTTAGTAAGCAAAAATGATAGGAAATCTTATGGGAATCTCTACCTTCGACCTAGCTCTGTGTGTATTTATTGCTCAGAAGCAGGGGAAGGGAAGCAGAGTGCTGATGCTAGTTTATTTGCTTCTTCTGCTACATTTTGCTTCCTTTTCCTCTTATCATATTTCATTTGTCCCCTCGCTTCCAAGTGCCTTCAAATATCATTGTTTACCATTTTGTTGGAAGGATTCTATCTTATAACCCCCCGGTCCGAAAAAGCGCATCCCCAGTCCTTCGATCATTTTTGATCGAACCCCCCCTTCGTTGAAACATTGCGACCAAAAGACACCGAACCGAGCCACGAGCGGACAAACCACGCTAATCCCCACCGGGCCGACACGGACTCTGGTGGGACACCATCACCACTCTCGCAGCCAGCCAGGCTGGGGCTGCCAGGCGGTGACACATGGGGCTAGTAAAGATGCCTTTATACCGTGAGGACGTCAATCCCCACTGGGCAAACACCCACTATAGCTGAATGCCACTTTCATGGGACGCTAAAAACGGTCATAAGGAGGTATTAAAGCAACGACAGGAGATCAAATGAATTGTTCTGCTTCGTTGTATATTTATTTTGTACCGGGGTTGTGTTCTCATGTTTTTCTACACAGTACAGTACAATGCTAGTGACAATAATCATGAGTAGAATGGTATGTATGACCTAAACCAGTCTGCTTCACACTCTCCATTTAATGTATTCTGAATCCAATAACAAACAAAAACTAATATTACAATCCAAATATCTCCTCACGTAATCATTATTCAAGAATTGCTGGTCGCTTTAGCATGCAATATCATAAAGTTATTATAGAAGCTATGGATAAAACCCGAACCTTCATTCCCGAGCAAAAGGCATACTCATAAATTAGACTCTGAGATTCCTGCACTGATCAATTCCATCTGTTTAGCCCATTTCCCGGGGTTGAGGCGGGCGGAGCTAAATCACTAAACATCACTCATTCTATTCCCCGTTCCCCCCTCTTCCTGCATGTCCCCCATTAGTACCACCTGCCGCCCTACTCCTCTTACCCGGTATGGCGGAACCTTAACCCGAAGCTTGGCGATATAAATTTTGCTTACCTAATAACGATTAATATTTCGTCTTCCTATATTTAACCGAACCTCTTGGCAGTTTTAACATTCCATTACCAAGCTGCGACCTTCTGGTTTCCCTCTCCTCGAACATTCAACCTATTATAGAAGTTAATATACCGGTATATCTGTCTATCTTCTGAATCTCCAGCTTTCCTTCTATGGAGAAATAGAGAGAAAGCAAAAATAAATATTGCCGAGGAGCCTTACCGTAGTTGTTTTGGGTTGGGAAGTGCTTTGATTGTGGTACAAGTAACGGTTTCCCAAGCCCGAGGGACCCTGAGATGCAGCTTGCAGCGCTCTTGGTAGTCGCACCTCCGCCGGTTGGGAACACCCCTAGAGTGGGCAGAATAGCGGGCGCACCTTGGACATCGGATGAGTTGTGCCAAGCTTATCATAAGCCTGTATCATACTGTACACTACTGCGCCGCGGGTATTACTTCTCCCCATACCTGTCCGGATGAACTCACCTAATTATGCTCCGGGTGTCCGCCTACCTTACCACGTGGGAAATGTACTCGTACTGCACCATTCCCCCTAAAACTGCAGTCATCTCATGGGATACCAAGCTTCTCGAACGGACACCGGCGAAGCTTACCGACATCTTCAGTCCTGCGCCGAGTCTAACCAAGGCGGGTGACGTGCGCGACTTAAACAGACCCCCGATATTGCCCACTCCGTAACTCCCTCTACAAGTACCGCCAGAAAGAAATCTACCATCGCAGTCGCAACCCCATTGTTGCACGTACCCTTACCGTGATAGTACCGAAATCCATCGACAACATGCCTCTCAGTGAATTCCTATAATCCATTGAGCCATCGCTCAGCACATGCGGCCACTTCTGCTACTTGTAGTTGTTGTATTTCACCATAAATGGGGGAGAACTCCGTATTTGAGCATATCTATAGAAACTGCAGATATGTGCGCAAGACACCAGAGTACGGTAGGCGATGAAGAGGCCGACTTCACAATAGCAGAGTAGGGATATTATCACAGACTTTTCCCTTCTTCCCCTTCCTTCCTTCCCCCTTTCTCCCTTTTGTGCTATAGAAAATTTCCTATATATCATACCCCCTGCATTTCCCCGCTCGTTCCCTCTGGTTTTCCACAGCCCGGGATGTATATTATTTTCCGATACGGTGTTTCGGATACAATACAAGAACGCAAAAAAGGTTTTAGTTTACCCCCGCTCCCGCCCCCGCAGAAACACACCCCCTCCCCCCCGCGCCACCATAGTTTAGCAGGGGTATTCACTCGGACTTTAAGCCCCGCACTTGTTCCTCTATTCCATCCTCCCCAACGGCCGGACATATCATACCGGTATGTCAATCCTGACCTACGGTACCGGTACAGCATGATATTATACCCAGGGTCGCCAACGACCAACCAACCACCCCTGCCCCACCTCACAAACACAACCTCCAGAGTCTCCTCCAACACGACCCAACCATCCCCCGCGATGATAAATCATTAACCCCTAAAAATCAGTTGGAAGAATAAACTATGATAAAATAAACCAAAACATCCCCCCCCCCACCTCGTTAAACACCTCCAACCATCAACCAAAAACCAAAAACCAATAATATATAAAAGAGATGCCAAAAAAAAAATCAAAAAATCAAACCAATATAAACCGGAGTCGAATCGACTACGGTATCATACTGTACGGTACCCATTTCCCCCATTTATTTATTTATACCCCCGGACACTCGGCCAATGCCCTCCCTCCCCTCCGACCCCTCACAGTTATCATCTAGTTAGTCACGGAGACGGCGGATACTCCCCTCCTGCCTCCCCTCTCTCTAACGAGCGCCATTCACCCGAACCATTATTCCGGATAGTGTAGGGGAAACTAGTATGTATATACTCTACTGTCGTCCCCTACTGACTGGCAATTTAAAAAAAAGTCTCCGGACGCTTCCGTGCCAAGACAGGCACCAATAAGTCAAAGGCGTCCGGAGACTTTTCTCTTTTTTTGAAAAAAACCGCCAAGTCTATGACGAGCGGCGCGCGGGGGAGCCGGCGGGCTCAGACCTAGAAAGACAAGTGCTCAATGTGTTAATGGTGGGTGCGATGGCCTGTTGGTTGAGAAGCTTGATAAACAAGGGGGGGGATAAAGATCGAGTGTCTTGCTTCTCGGGTATTAGGCAGGGCAATTTCGAGTAATGTAAATCATGGGAAGGAACAATGGTGGTAGGATGATCAGACTAAAGACTACTCCTGAAGCACGATCCTGCATCTATCCACAGCACGGCTCTCTACTTCTCGCCCGAGATACCCCTACCAGTTGCAATTACACCGGATTGGCCATAGAACAGCACATCACCTACCCCACACAGCACCACATCAAAGTCGAGCACAACATCCAGAAGCGGGCCCAATTCCTTCAATCACGCCCATACCAATTCCTTTATTCTGAATTTGTTCAGCCTTGTTTATTTATATACCATACCCACCCTTCCCCCCTTCGGCAGGCGTACAGACATTACAATAGCAGTGGAAAAGAGGAAAGTATTGTCACATGAGAGGTAAAAGGTAAAGCGACAAAACGTAAATACAAATGTCCAAAACACCTCCGATGATAATATCCCCCGTTTTGGAAACACAAATGCATACGATACCCAAACTATAATGTCAAAAGCATAGGGGAACTACAAAGACTTTTTGTTTTTCCCAAAAACGAATATACCACCGCCGTGATGACCAACACGGAAAGGTTTGTCATCTACTTCTCATTCCCATAACCACCGCTATCATCATCATCCGGCTCACTACTATCCGTTTCATCGTCCCTCTCTCCACTCACACTCCCGGGGCTATGCCCACCGCCCACGGCCCCATCCCTACCGGCAATAACACGGGACTTGCGCCTAGGAGCTTCATACGCAAGAGCGGTTTTAACTCTCTTCCGCTTTCCTAGGTTTCCGTTTTGTGCGGCAATAAACTCTTCCTCTTTGGTTGTCTTGGGTTGGGCTTCAGTCAATGAGACGGAGATCGGCGTTTTGTACGTCTTTCCACGAACCCGGGGCCTCCCATGATCCGTTTCAGCGGAAGACCTATTCTCGTTGTAAGCTGGGCTGGTAGAGGTCGATGGCAGCTGATGGTGCCCTAGCCGGGTCGGAAATACAGTAAACATCCCTGGGGGAGTAGAGCTGAAGCGCATTACAGCGGGTGTGGAATGCTTCGCACTGCCGGAATTCTTAGACAGGGCTTGAAAAGCGTTCGAATGATAATTGTGCCCGCGATCGGAAGCCGCGCTCACAGCAGCATCTTCTGCTTCGGAATATTCGACCGCGCTAAGAGTCGGGGTCTCCGGGTTGGCCGACAAAGGCTCACCATGACCAAGAGGGTTAGCTGCGTTTGAAGTCTCAACTTTCAACCCCGACCCACGTCCAGGCCTACCCGGCCCACGAGTTCCCCTCGCCCTGCCACGTCCTCTGCCTCTTCCACGAGATCTTGGTCTCCCCCTCCCAATACCTTCATAATCTCCAAGATTGCTCTCGGCTGAATCGTAAACCGGAGACTCCGATCGCTGCCCGCCGACCCCCCCATTCACAAGCGACATGAATAAGTCGCTTTGCCTAGTATTCTTGTCGGGATAAAATCTGGTTGGCGAGACCGGTTCGGATTGCGTCGTGGCAGGCACCAACGATGATGGGCCTGGGTGACTGTAGAAGTCTCTTTGTGTGGACGCTAGGTTCGATTCCTGCGAGACAATATTAAGGTACTCAGCAAGCCGCGCACCGCGAAACTTTATCTTTAGACAATTCGGCGGCGACCTCACCAAGGTGCCACTAATACTACTAGGTGGTGTTCTGTTAGGGTCTACCTTTGGCTTTTCGCCCACTCTCGGGCGCGCAACATTATCTGCAGAATGCGTCCGTGATAACGCCTGCGCCGAAGCTTGATCTTTGGCAGCGACAGAGAGAAATAAAGCCGACTGAGCGTTCTTCGGTGGTCTCCCGGGCCTCTTTTTTTGGGGTGTGGCAGAGGCGGGCGGCGGAGCAGAACCAGCTCTGAGTTGTTCCTGCGACTCCCCGCTCTTTTCTTTGTCAGCGGCGGGCTTTCTGCGCCTAGTCGCTTTCGGCTGAATAGTCTGGACTCGTTGATCAATGTGCTCATATCCGGGAAATAGCACCATTTCAACGGCCTTTTGGCGACTGCGCAGTTCCCGCCCTCTAATAGAATACTTGCCAGCCTGCTGTTCGTCTGCATTCTGTTTCCCACGCTTGTCAATAGCGGGATCGTAAGAAAACCCATAAAGTTCAGCCTCTTTCTTGTCCTCCCAGACAATTGGATCCTCTGGTTCCAATGGATTGCGGGCAACCCTAGGCTTTCTCTTCTGACGCCCTCTAACGGGTCTGCTAATAGCTGCTCTTTCCCCATCTGGAGTACTTGCCTCCTTACGCTTGATAATCTCATCAATCATCACATATTCCATCTGCATGTCAGCCAGAGCTTCAACAATTTTCTCTTCAACAAGAAACTTCTCCGCAGGGGTTTTCGAATTTTCGAGATACTCTTGAAACGCAGAGACGGGTGTGATCGGAATAAATAGCATATCTTCAACCGACTTTCCCTCCGGGAGCCGGCCAGCTGCGATAGCCGACCTCCGAATCTCAATTTCCTTGTCGAGATCTTCTGGCTTGATACCCAGGTAACCAGGTAGTGCCTCAGTCAGCTTGCACAATGCCTCACCCGCCCCAGATGTTGTTGGTACTATCTTCTGGATTACCCCGTCAACTTCCTCCACCAACTCCTCATCTCCACCAACCGCGTAATCCTCCTCTTCTCCCTCCAATTCCCCGTCAAGCCCCTCTCCCGCATCGCCCTCCTCACCTTCATCTTCTTCCTCATCATAATCCCCATATTCATACTCATCCTCCATCTCCTCCTCGGACACCAATGGTTCATCTTGAATGTTTTTAACGCAAAGTTCGCGGTGTTTATCCATGAATTCTTCGAGGCTCATTCTGCGGTTGCCAGTGCTCTTTCTCTCAAGGCAAGACAAGATTTGTTCCACGGTTATAGGACATGTCGGACAAGGCAATTTTTTAGACGATGCCCGATGCCCGGGGGAGCTCCTATGAAACATTCCAAGTTAGTAACCCTTTCCGATCCACAAAATAATTATAAAGGAAATCACACCCCCCGCCCCTGGAAGAAATTTCGGAATGACTTCTCTTCCTTCCAATGGTAGATACTAAGTTATTCGGATTGAGCATTTGCAACAGCGCACTAGCGGCAGCATTAACCTCAGCAGTAGTAACAGAATCCTACACAACATTAGTACGAGCGCTGCGTGCTAAAAGGGAAAACCAACCGGATCTCGGTCTTCCAACTGAACCCTAATTTCAATCCGTTCGCGTGGGCTGGTGATTTTTGTAGGGCTACCAATGCCACCGACTACAATTTCTGTATCCCGGCGTTCTAGCTTTGGAGACGGTGGCCCGTCCCGGACGACTAATCTTGTGTTACCCTCACGTGATTTGGTGCTATCCTCCTGCACACATTTAGTACCAATTTAAGTCCGTAAAGTAGCAACGTGACATCACCGGTCATTTACCTTAACCGCATTATCTCCCGTACCCGCATTGCTCCTCTCGCTTATATCCGCACAACTGGGCCCTAAAGATAGTCTACGCCCGAAAGAAATATTCAAGGCGTCCTTCTCGGAGGTCCCACTAGTTTCCGAACACTCAAGCCCTTGCACTAGAGAAGCCTGGCTTCTGGAGGAGGATTCACCGCCTATGCATCGTGCAAGGGGCAAGCCCGGAACCCCATTGACCGTAGTAGCGGGCGTTGACACTCCGGCGATTATGGGCGATGCTTGGCCGGAAAGAGTACTCTCAGTTGCATCGTCGCCATTCTTTTGTAACTCAGCAAGCAATTGATTCGACGGAGATTCAGCAATCGCAAGGTCGTTGGTTGCAACAGTTAGTAGTGAAGCACCTGACTGAGCAGGCACATCAGGCATATCTTCGTCCTGAATTTCCGGAGCCACGGTAACACTCCGCCCGGCCTCCACACTAGAATCCCTGCTAACTCGCTCACCACTTTCGCCCTCACTAAACCCCCCCAGAGCAGTTCCGAGTAAAAATGCTGCTGCCGCATCAACCGAAGACGCATCCACAGGTGTATCCAGCCTCTCACCAGCTTCATGCTTATTTTTTGTGCCATTCAAGAATGGTCCGAAGTCCTCTTCGAAGGCTCGATTGATAGCCGGAGGAGCGATGGCAGGGGGAGGGGAGGCAGGGGTAGGAATACCTTCGGTCGCTGCGGGTACTGGAGGACAAGGATGGGGAAAGGCTCCCGACCCCGAACCCGCCGTACTCACCGGTGAACTAACGACATCAGACCTTCTCTTCTCTTCTCGCTCCTTCTGTTTTTGACGGAGCTGCCTTTGCTTGTTCGGACTGATATGAGGGTTGCGTGTTTTCTTACGCCGCCTCTTAGCCGAAGCAGTATCGCAGTTTCTACTAGCGGAGGGTGAGGACAATCTATCCCTACCATTGAGCGACGAGGTGTAAGAACCCTGGCCATCTGGCGAAGAATTGGTAGATAAAGGGCCGGGTAGGGCGACCCCTTCATCCTCATCCCTAGGTCCATAATCATTATCATCATCTTGGCGATCTTCATCAAGATGCTCTTCATCCTTTTTATCAGCCTCATCAATTAGAGACTCATCGTCATCGTCACTGGCAAACAATTAGAAATACGGAATACGATATGTGATTTTTTTTTTCGCGAGAAAAATAAAGATATACATACCGAGCATCAAGAATAGGTGGCGGCGTCGCTATACGTTTAGTAGAATTTTCGGAGCTCCTCCAGTGGTCTCGGAGAGCCTCATCTTCGTGGTCTTTATCTTTACCATCATTCTCGTCTTTCGCTTGTTTCCCCCGCGTCACCATGGGGCTGATCCCAGTAGTAGGACTTAGAGCCAAGCCCTCGCCTCTTCTCGGAGTAGATCTAGAAGATCTTCGCTGGCCTGTAGACCCCTGCTCAAGAGTCATGGGCGGTGGTTGTTGAGTCTCCAATAATGAAGGTAATGCCAGACCCTTCCGGGAGCGAGTGGCTCTCGCAATGGCGGCAGGCGGGGGGGAATTAGAAGCTTCGGCCATTGATTTTGTCCTGCGACGTGCCATAACTATGTCGGTTGCAGGGACAAAAAGAAATAGAGCAGCTTTTAGATAAGGAAATAAGAATTAGGGTTGAGAAGTGAGCAGTAAGCCGAGATGAACGGTGATGTTTATGAGGATATTAAGAATGATGGGTTGAGGTTCCACAGCGTGTAAGGATGAGTATGGAGTTGGAAAGTGAGACAAGCAAGGAAGTGTAACTTTGCAAGTAACGGGGGTGACGGGAATTCAAAAAAAGGTAGCGATGGTGAAAGGGGAGCAAATAGTGTGCAGTAAGTGGGGAGCGAGAAAGGGTAGCTGGGGATGAATAGTCTAATAGTTTGGAGGATGAAGAAATAGAAGAGAAATAGCAGTAAAAAAGGAAGAGAGTACGCAAATCAGTGTCCGGTGTTTGCTCAAGTGCAGCAGCGGAGAGCGACGTAAGTCGGCGCCGAGCAGTAAAAAGACCCGAGAGGGTTAAGCGGAGAGCACCACTGAAGAGGAAAAAAAAGAGGAATAGAAATCTCGGCTTAAAAATCTGTCCCCAAGTGGAAGAAGCCTTCACAGAAAACAGAATAGGTAGGAAGTCACTCCAAGACAAGAGAGCGTGAATAGTGGAGAATGGAGGAAGGAGGAAAAAGAAAAGATTTTAAAAAAGAGGCAGCGAGTTAGAGTTGTCGACCGTTGCTCCAGGAGCAAGTCAAATATCTCAAAGGGTCAGGCTGCACCAAACAATCAGCACATTAGTCAACGCGGGAGTATATATCAAAATAGAGCTTGCTGAGGAAGAAGAAAAAGGATAACGGTGATATCAGTTTCTCCCAACGCTTCTACCCCCTACCGAAAGGGAGAGATAAAAGAGTTCCGATCTTGAGGAATTCACAAGGGAGAGACGGCTACTGTACCTTAAGCTTAACGAAACCCCCGTAAGGCCACCGAGAACTAGCGGTTTCCAATAGTTAGCGCAAACTGCACGCGTAGGATATTCCAGGGAAGCCGGAATAAACGGTCAAGCCACTCAAGAAAGGAGTATAAAATAGAGATGAAATAAAAACACAATACAACATGGAGCAGGAATTCACAGTTATCATTAAGAAGCTCCCACCGACCCATTCTCCAGCACAACGCGGCGATGGCAGACAAGAAACAAGAACAAAAAACGGGGGGGATCAGGAGAATGGCGGAAGAAATAATGTACTCACTCAAAGAAAGAAAAAGAGAGAGACCGTGAAGAACTTTGGTCTCATAAAAGTCCCGTAGTGAACATAAAAAACAATTATAAGAATAATAAACGACTCATGATATTATCAGTCCGTCGCTGTACGGTAGGGGATCAGTGAGTTGCAGAGGGAAAAAGAGACACTTAGTATGATATTCCTTTGCCGGATCGGTGCTCCCAAGAATGCCAAGACCTTGATCCTCTGCAAAAGAATCGAATTCCGAACCACGGTTTAGCGCTTGATGGAGGTTAGTTTGAGAAGGAGTGTTATGGTGGACCGAGTCAGGTACAGTACTGTACGTTTAAAAGGCGAAGCCCTTCACCGAAACGATCTTGTTTCGATAGATGAAAGGTAAGAAGAAGAAGTAAGAGATTGACGTACTGGTACAAGTAGTACCCTAAGTGCCAGCCAGGTAGATGTGACAGTCAGTAAGGTTAGTCTTACTCACGGGTTGTCCGATTCGTCTCGTATCCCTCACGGCTGAGCCAGGAATTGTTCCATTAACTTTAAACTAAAACGGCCAGTCGGGGGTTCCTCATGATTTGACACTGCCGGGTAACTCGTACGACCTACAACATCTTTGCCCTCATCTCACCTCCAAGATGTCTAATCCTTTGCACGATACCTTGCCAGATTCGGGCAAAAAATACGAATTCAAAACCTCACACCAGACAAACATCGAAATGGTACAAGGCAACAAGAAACTCTCCAAGCCCCTGGCAAAGCAGAGCAGCAGGCGGTATGACCCTTCCCCGCCCCCACGCCCAAGTCAGATCACTAACACACCTCCGAAACTAGAACAAATTCCGGGATAACAAAAAAGGGCCACAAAACCATTGCCCCGAAGAAAGCCGTATTGGTGAGGGCCAATAACTTGAAGAAGGTACTCTACCTACGAAGAGACGAATGGCGGGCCGTAGTGTCTAACCGATTGGCTATGAATAGAAAGTAACAGCACAATTAACGGCGGCCACCGAGCGCAATCTTGCCGAACGGGCGGGGCATCTGGAAGTTTTGAAAGGTGGCAAGAAGGATAAGAAGGAGAAGGAGAAGGAGAAGGAAAAAGCAAGGGTATAATGCACCATCTATGAAGGAGGAGGAGGAGGAGTGGCATAACGGAAGCCATTGAATTGTACGATACGGTCATTGGGGTTTTGATGAAAAAGTTTTTGTTTTGCTCCATCCCCCCCCCCGTTTCCCCCGCGCCGCGGCTTTGATAGGTAATAAATACTTTTAGAGAGGTATGATATACCATAGTCTTTATAGAAGCAGATAGCCAAACTGTCAGATTTGGATTTGTGTTTTTCCTGGTGCCTTACAGCGAAAAGAAGAATGGTTCTGAGCTAGCGGCTCGAGTACCGTATGGTGGGTGGGAAAGGAGGAAAAAGGAAAAAAAGAAAGGAAAAAAAAAAACGGGTCCCGATAAGCTTTCTTACGCACCAGAGCACCGCCACCCTGCATCTTCGGTAGCTCCCGCAGCTGCGAGCCCGCACCCACAGTAACAGAATTTCACGACCCATTGTGGTAATGAGGCTCCCGCCATACCACAGCGAACCCATCCAACCCTCCAAGAGTATCCAAATTCCTGCAGAACTTGAGCGCCGGTACAGTACAGCTCTCTGAAAAAAAAGAAAAACCCATCGCTCGCTTGCGAATCCTATTTATGCAGTGCACACACTCGCTCGCCCACCAGGCATCACAACACAACACAACACAACACAACACAACTCGAACAACCCGAACCCTTCAAACTACCCCTCGTCCTACTACGCTACTAACTTCACCGAATCCCTGCAGCCCTAGATTAAGAATTGCCCGATATAATGCACCCTGTGGCTACCGAACAAAATAAAACACCTCCCTCATAATGACAGCCATAACCGTGCCCGTATCAAAGGCAAATGATGTCGTCACATACATACTCCGCACAAGTACGGCATTCCAGGGCGCTGGACCCTTTGCAGATGGATACATAATCTATCATTCGGGTCCCTAGCCTCGCGAGTGGAGATCTGGGGGAAGGAGAATCACAACGGAATGCATAAGCTCTCGCTACACAAAAAATACCGGTATACAGGTACTGTACATTAACCTCCCCCGAATGGAAGGCCCGCCGCATCCGTGATCCTGCGCAGCAAACCGGGTAGAACTCCCGGTCCGCCCCTGGATTCCATCCCCTAATTCAACCCCTCCTCCCATCTTAAATCTTGTACGTCCAGACGGAGTTGGGAACCGGGGAACCATTGGGAAGGGGGGGGGGTATGCTAGCGCCGTCCGGTGCCGCCCATACAGCATACAAACATCTGCCAAACAAACGCGATCACCATCAAAACGATTCTGGGATGGGGGGAGAACTTTTACGTATCGCCACCGCGCCTCGGCGTCTACCATACGTTTGTGTACTTGTACAATAATGGCTTAGGTTCGAAATTCAAAAATAGTGTCGACTTCCTGAATCCGTAGTGCGTGATCTTGCTTGTTCCGCCCATGATGATGAATAGATAAGTGGGGCGAGTCGGGGTAGAATTTTTCGCACCCTCTCCAGTCGGGTTTCAACAAGTTTGCGCTCTGGTAGTCGCGGTGGTGGTAAGGGCGATGGGATGGTAGCCGTCGGGATGTGTCTCGCTATCATAATGCTAGTACGCAGTCGGACACGTAAGCACTCAGACGGCCGTGGGGGGGTAAAAAGGACCGGCTGGCGGGAAAGAACAGCATACGACACTTACTTCCAGGCCATCCGGGACGACCTCCAGGCTTGGTGCCATACCACAAGCAAACCGAGTACCGGTGGTATCATACAAGGCCCAGAGTGAGCCCGCACCATTAAATAAGAAGTAAGAGGCGAGCACTGGAGGCAGGTGCTTTGACTCTCTGCTTGCTTGTCCCGCCCTGTAGATAAGTGGTCGCCCGGAGGAGGGTGGATGAATCAAGGACCGCGGAGAGGGGTTTGGCCGCATGCTCTCTGCGAGAGGAGTTTCGGTAGTACTCGCGTAAGAGAGAATCAAAGATTCGTCAAGATACCCCACTCCAAAATTATGGATGATAGATGATGGATGATTGGCAATGCCCATTCGTTGATTTGATTGGCAATAAGGTTATGTGTGAACATCGGTTTATATTTAGGGGCGGGCATCGAAAATATCGAGATGGAGGGAAAAGGGGGGATTATGAATGCCGGTGTGCATGCCGAACGCGACACCACAGCTCCGACCAGAACAAGCAGAGAACGTCGGTGGAGAACCTCCCCCCCCCCGATTCACGAATACTCTATTTTCGCCCACTCGATAATTCCTGTTGAATGGGAGAGAACCCTCTCTTTCTCTCTCGTTACCCATGGCACATGGTTGGCTCACATTCAGACTTGGTCATGCCATCTAAAAAGTCTCCGGACGATTTTGTGCCAAGATAGGTACTAATAAGTGCGAGGCGTCCGGAGACTTCTTCCTCAATGGCTAATCACGTGGCCTAACAGTTGTGCTGAGTCCCTCCCACACGACACGACCAACCCACACAATGATGGCACCAAAAATCGAACAAGAAAAAAACAACCGAAGACTTGTGCGGTGCCAGCCAAAACAACAATGGACGAAGGAAATGTCTCCATCCGGTCTATGGGTTCGATCAACGAAATGCAAATTTACAAACACAACTTCATACAAATTAACGGTCGTCACAACGCCAGTTTATTCGACTGAAGGCCACCCCCGTCTTGCGCGCGATTATCAGCAAGTCAACTAGAACACCTCCGGAATATCCAGCATTGCTAGCTCAAGAATTGTATTATTGGTAATCGTGCTCACAATCAACATGGTGTGTGGTACGGTACTGTACCGGCTGTCGAGTAATAACTGAGGTGACAAATACTCATTCTTCATCTGGAATTATTTATAAATTAATACTCGTGCTTGAAAGCGAGAGACGTTACAAAAAACTTATTGGTATCGTATCCCGGAGGAGCAGGGCTTTTTTTAACTTTCTGGCCGACGGACATTTTCTACTTTATCAACGTGCGTTTTACCACCACAGGTGGAAGAATTTCTAAGTGATTTTTTTCTCGTCTTTGAGCACGTGATTTCCGTATACTTGATTAAAAGCTGGAGCTGGTGGAAGCCTGAAAGGATAGTTAGCCAACTCGTTAATTATGCGGTGGCAATCTCTGATATCTAATATCTATGGTCTGTTGTCAGACTATTTTCCCTTTCGAGAGCATGACCCGCCGACGGATTAAATTCACCTTCTATAAACCTGTGTTCTGGGAGTGAGCCTCCTAATATGCCTCATACCTCTTTTTATATATTGATCAGTGCGGTACCGGTAGATGCGTCTTTCGCCCTACAAAATTTGCGATCGGCCCTGACAATATGATATCCATATAGCCCACCCATGAAAGAAATGAGTAACCCCCTAGACTCAAGCAATTAGTAAACGCAATGCTACTTCTACTTTATTTACCCCGTCTATCATATTATTTGCTCGCATCCCAGCCCTGAAGTTTTACTGGAACCCTATTACTTAGTGTATCTACTCTATGAAGCGGAAGAAACTACGGGTCACTAACTATTATAGATGAAAACCGCACACGGAAAAAAAATCCCACAATTCACAATTGAATCAAGTTATCTAAGCTAATCTGCAAACCTTCACACAAGAAAAACCCCAAGACGAGAGGAAAGATGAAAAAATCAAAGCAAAGAGAAATTCCAACATATCCCGGTTGTCCGACTATCTATGCACAGGAGATCCTCCTCTTGTGGTTCGCAGTCCCAATTTTTGATCGTTGACGCTTGTGGTGGTGTTCTGTGGTGGAAAGCAACGAGAGAGAAGTGAAAGATCGCTGCCGACATAAATTTACATTTGCCCCACCCCCCTTGTCGGCCAAGCCTTAGCACCCCCCGTGTAGTCAAGATGACCTATTCGGCTTCCATAAAAGACAAGCACCCTTTGTATTTTCCTCCAAGCAACGATCCATCCTCAACCGTCATTCAAGCTCAGCTCAATGGTTCCCATCTAGCTGAAAATATTCTAAGCAAAGGTGAAATTTATCCTCAACAGTATCACCGCGGCCTCAGAGCGCCGCGATTTCCAATATAGATGGTATCTAGGTGGGTGAGTGATTCCTTGTGAAGCGTTCGATATTTTTTCTTGACTGGGGGACTGTAGAGGCATTGATCACTTGATTAAGCAATATTTCCGTAGTCAAAAGACTGGATTGGTAAAGCTACCTGTTTATGGTTGACATTTGCCGGTATTCAGGAATAAAGAATATGCTGAGGAGGGAGTCGCTAGCATCACTATTACAGCTGGCGAGAGATCGGGATAGAAGGTAGTACAGTTTATAAACTATCTGTGTTAGCTAACTAAACATGGTGTGATGACTTTTATTCGGACCAAGAATGCTAACTTGATGTGGCGCTACTACCAGATTTATGACGCTTGCACAAGGAATTGCTATTGCGCGCAGCCAAAAGCTTTTTGCCTGAGCCCGAGTACTTAGGTATGGAATAGCAACCCGTTTTACAAACGTCATGACACTCATAACAGTGGAACTCTATCAATTGACCAGATCGTGCTTAAGAACCCCTCCGGATATCCAATCTACCACCTCCCGGGGAAATGTCACAGCACCGCGTTGGCGCAAATAGCAACCTCTTGAACAACAACACCTCTATTAACAGCAACTCCTTAATAATACTATTCATTCAACAATGTCTAATGTGGAAAATCTGTGCAATGCCGACGAGAGGGCTGAGGTTCTTGCATGGTTATCTCCGCTGGACCCCCGGATACGGCATGACGATATTAGAGCCCACCGAGTCGAAGATGTGGGAGACTGGCTCTTACGAACAGACGAATATCGGGATTGGTTTGGTGGCACTTGCGGTGGGGAACCCGATAATTTAGTATTGTTTTGCCACGGAAATCCGGGGGTCGGTAAGACATACATTAGGTGAGAAAGCAGATCCCCGACGAAGGGTAGGTGTTGCTAAGAAGCGGTGATCCTAGCTCCTTGGTAATAGATAAGTTAGGCGATGGGGTAAGGGGACGAAATGCTGCCGTTGCTTACTTCTACTTCGACTTCGCTGCCCAGAAGGAGCAATCCCCAACCGTCATCCTGGGTTCCCTCCTAAAACAGGTTGTTGGTGGACTCAAGAAGGTTCCAACAAAGATCCTCCAAGCTTTTCGAGACCAGGAGCAGGTCATCGGAGGCAGGAAACTGCGACTGGACCAAATTTTAGAGATGTTAGAGAATATCTCGTCCTTACAGCAGACCTTCATATGCATTGATGCTCTCAACGAATGTATGGCGAGTATCGGGGGGAGCTGCTTGATTCACTGAAACAGATTCTACACAAGTCTAAAAGCACTCGGGTATTTTTTACCGGAAGATTTCATATCCAGGATGAGGTCGAGAAACATCTTGGCGGAAAGGCAGTGACTCTGGCCATCGCACCCCCCAAGGATGATATCGAACGGTTCCTCCGAGCGAAACTCAAACAGGATATAACACCAGACGCAATGGACAAGAGCCTAGAGCAGGATATTGTAAGGACGATTCCCGAAACTGTTTCAGAAATGTAAGTGTGGCGCTGGGGTGCTAGCCAAGATATGTAAAGATCTCGGCTGACAGAGAGCTGTCTAGATTCCTGCTGGCATCTCTCAATATTAGCGCTATCCTACAGGAAACGACACCCCATCGCATGCGAGAGAAGCTCGAAACAATCACGAATAGCTTGTGCTTGGGGGATATGTACGAGACAGCCATTCGAATGATAAAGGCACAGGATGGGTATAGAGCAAGACTAGGGATAGATGCTCTCATGTGGATTTTGCATTCGGAGAGGCCTCTGAAGGTGGATGAGATATGTCAGGCCCTAGCGGTCGAGACATGGTCAACCGACATTAACACGGACAATGTGCCTTCGATCCGGACAGTGCTGAGCTGTTGCCAAGGACTTGCCACAGTTGATATAGAATCCTCAACGATTAGGCTGATCCGCCCCACGGTCAAAGGGTATCTTTCACTTTGCTCGGACTTATTTGACAGACCTCACTCGAAGATAGCCGAGACTTGCTTGACGTATCTAAATTTTCAGAAAATTAAAGCTCTTTCGTCTCTACTCTCCCCTGACCTGAGCGGCGCGCACTTCTTAGAATATGCTTCTTTATATTGGGGAACCCACATGCAAAGGGAGCTCTCATCTCACTCAAAATATCTGGCCAACCTACTCCTCGGTCGGTACAGCGATCACATATCCGCTAAATTGCTTTCGAAGTCAGCCGCGGAGCAGTCTTTTAATTCCTTCAAGACATTTTCTGCGCTTCATTGTATTTCATATTTCGGGCTTTCCGGGGTTGCAGTTGATTTGATAGAGTCGAAAAGATGGGACGTGAACCAGAAAGACAGTGCGGGTCTGACGCCTCTCATGTGGGCTGCGATGTATGGTCGCGAGGACGTAGTAAAATTTCTCTTGAAACGGAAAGATATCCAACCTGATATGCGGGACACGGAACACGGCAGAACAGCACACTCATGGGCTGCTAGGGATGGTCGCGAAGGGGTGGTCAAAAATTTTCTTGATCACTTATACCACAATGCGGGGGACATAGCCAATAGATGGGGGAAAACGCCCCAAATAATGTGTGTACTATCACGAAGGAAATATATCAGGAAATATATCAACCCGAACCGGCGGGAATGTCATGGCCAAACACCACTCTTGCTAGCCGTCAAGAATGGACATGATGGAGTAGTGAGGATACTATTGGAACATAAGGACGTTAGGCCAGATCTTCCAGACAACGATGGACAAACACCGCTTTCGTGGGCCGCCAAGCATGGCCATCACGCAATAGTGAGGTTGCTGTTGGAGCGGAAAGACTTTCGGCCTGACATTCCAGACAATAAAAGCCAAACACCACTCTGGCTGGCGGTTCAGAATGGAGATGAGGAAGTGGTGAGGTTGTTATTGGGACGAGCAGACGTTGATCCCAATTGGTCTGACGATTGTGGTAGAACAGGGCTCTGCTGGGGCGTCAATAGTAAGCATGAAGGAGTATTGAGGATTCTGTTGATACAGAGCGACGTTACCCTCAAAAGGCCAGGCAGATATGGCCAAACCCCGCTCTCGATAGCCTCTGAGAGGGGTCATGATGGAGTAGTGAGGCTACTATTGGAACGGAAGGACATTGTTCCTGATAGGCCAAACAGGAATGGCCATACACCGCTCTGGTTGGCAGCCCGGAATGGGCATGATGGCGTAATGAAGCTTCTATTGGCAAGGAGAGACATTAACCCTAATTGGTGTGACCATAATGGCCGAACACTGCTCGAGTGGGCCATCGATAATGGGCATACAGGAGTAGTGAAGCTACTATCCGAACGCAAAGACATTATCCGAGACAGGCCAGGACATTCGGGCGAAATACTGTCCCGTCCACTCACCACGAACAGAGACAAGAAAAGAGACAACAAAAGAGCCATGGTACTATTGGGAGGTAAAAACGTTAACCCCAATTTGTCCGACAATTGGGGCAGAACACTACTCTGGACCGCTGTTGAGGATGGGCATGAAGCATTAGTGAAGATGTTATTGGCAAAAGAAGACCTTATCCCCGATATGCAAGCAGAGGGCGGCCAAACGCCGCTCTCTCTGGCGGCCCGGAATGGGCGTAATAGGATAGTAAAGCTACTATTAGCGCGGAAAGACATTAGCCCCGATTTGCCTGACGATCACGGCCAGACGCCCCTCTCGTGGGCCTCTAAGAATGGCCATTACGGGGTAGCGAAGCTACTATTAGCGCGCGAAGACGTTGACCCTGATTGGCCAGACCATCGTGGCCAAACACCCCTCTCGTGGGCTGCCGGCAATGGTCATTGTGGAGTAGTGTGGCTATTGTTGGGGAGGGAGACTGTTAGGCACGATAAACCAGACAAAGATTGTCAGACACCACTCTCGCTGGCCCTTCGGAATGGGCATAGTAGTGTAGCGAAGCTATTCGGGTTGTCAAAAAAGGTACATAGAAACCCCTAGGGTGGTTTAAAGTTCTAAAGATATACCCACCTTTGGCCACTCAGAACCAGGAAATTGTTGTTAGAGGGATGTGCTTGGCTTGGTTCAGGAGTGGAAAGGATAATTTAGGGGATATGCAGATGGAAAGGATATAGGAAAATGTTCGATAGAGAATTTATCCGCATGTTCTTGTCTTTGTTATCACGGGAGTGTACGGAGGAATAGGGATATGATGCGGGCACAGGGATAAGTGTGGGTGATCTATAGGTGGATCAGTATGTCGTATTATGTTTTACTTATACACCTGTTTTTACAGTTAGTTTAGTTTGATTTTGAGTACGGAGCAGAGAGAGCAGTTAGAGCAGAGCGAGCGAGAGCGAATGAACGAAGCATTATAGGCGGTAAACTTACGTTCCATATTCCTTCCTCCGAGTGCCTAAGTTCCAGGTCAAATCTCTTAGTCTATTGGCTTCCGTGCGAACCTCCTACCCTCCGGTCAACCTTTTGACATCCACGATGCTCTTCTTGGAATTGATGCTGCTCACCATGCTATACCTATCATGCACGCACTCAACCTACCGGCCACGCACAGCGCCTATCCAGTCATCATTGAGACAATGAAGGCGAGACATGGGCAGGACTGCAACACAAAATATAACAAAGTAGAAAGCGTCGTACATGCGCTGATCCTCTGTAAGCTCCGCCACGCAACGGCCAATGCGGGGCTCCGGCTTCGCCAGGATTTTAGCCACAGCCCACATGACAACAACCATGACAAAAGACCTGACAAGGGAGACAAAAATGTGGAGCGAGAGCTTCTGGGCGTATGCCAAACTGTATTCTCCCCAGAGCTGCTGCTGCTGCTGCTGCTGCGCTCGCAAGCAGTGTTCCCAACCGTTCGGGGGCCAGGTGGGGCCCCGCGGGGGGACTGCCAAGGGCCGTGGACCTGACTGGGCGGTTTTTTGTAGTCAGTCTGGGGCTGCCTGAGGGCATGAGGGCTGTCTTTGACCAGGACGGCGAGTCCTACGTGGTGAAACATGCTAGTTCAGGGTAGGGGGTGGGCTACAGGGGATGGTTGAGGACGGCCGGTGGCTGTTGAGGATGGTGAGGTACGGAGGGGGACAGCACGAGTGATGTCTCATGAAGTGAAAAGAATTGATTTGGTGTATATCTCAACTTGGCTGGTACAGGGGGCCCAAGCGCTAGGACGGTAGTCCCCTATGGTCCGTCCGGTCCTCTCCTTCCCGGGCGTAGTCGATCTCGTCCCGAAGACTAACGAACTAGAGGTCTGGGAACGCTACTGGTGACTAAGATTAGGTGACTACAAAAGGCCTGGCACTCTTCGCCTGTCACAAGGATAGTGAACACACCTTCAAACAAACTGTGTTACCGTACCCGAGTACCTGGGTACAAAAGAGCTAGAGAATAGAGAGGGGCTTGAGCGTGAAGGGGGTTTTTTTATGCTGTTGTTAAGGGACGAGGTTGTGGTAAGAAATGAGAGGTAAAAAAAAAAGAGAAGTGGGCCAAGAGGGTTACCTGCAATAAGGGAACTCGTATCCCTATCCCCCATGCGGGAGAAAATGCGGGCTATCGAAGTTTGCTGACCATTTACTTTCGCTTCCTGAACAAAATTCTAGACCAGTATTCCGAACCGTCAGGGGGCCCTGGAGGCAAGGCAGGGATATTGCCGAAGAAACGTGACAGGGCTGCCAGGACCGGCACGCTATTCCTTTATCCATGTAGTGGGACACGGGAGAGGGGCCGCTCAGGTGGAAGGCTATGGAGACAAGGTGGTGGCTGGATTATGGGGTGACGATAGGGGTATTAAAAGACGGTCGGGTATAGGGACGGAATGTAGGGTGTAAAGGAGGACTGTGGGGGGTGACTATAGGCCACAGGTATTAGCGATGACGGCTTGGGTGGGGGGCAGGTAAAAAATAAAGGGGACTACAGGAGAGGTCCAGGTAGATGATAGCGGTACTAGAAATAATTCGTTGTGAGCCGAACACTTTAAGCCGAGGGTGGAATAAAGTATTTGCGCAGCCGCTTGCTGGGTAGAGGGAATGCGGGAGGAGCTTTACCAAAAGTAGAAACAAGTCAGAGAAATTAAAGATTAAATAAGGGTCGTGCCAAAACTGGTTTTATCAGTTCCGCGCAGCGTGGAGAAAAAAAATTGTTAAGAGAAAAGAAAAGAAATTGAAGAAAGAGCAAAGGATACAAGCGCACCCTACAATAAATGACAATCGAGACAACCCTATGATGAAGGTTCAGCGAACAACTTATGACTAGCGTTGTTGGCACTTGAAGTGCCTTGTGCCATGCCAATGTGCCCGGCACTCCACAACGGAATACCAGAGGGTGGTTTCTATCCTTTTATTCAATATCAGGAGACACTGCAAATCCAGGCTTCGGCCACCACGGAATCACAGTCCACTTGGTAAGCCAACTAGAAAGCAAATCCTAAGCTACACCACAGTCACTCTGGTATTTGAGCAACTGCAGAACCAATAGCGAGAGCATACCATTATCCTTCAACACCCACTAAGCAGTGACCCATCCAGGTATGCTGCAGATTGCAGATCGGCAAGGCAGCTCCAGGGGAAACCCCCCCTCCATGTGACAGAAGGTCCTGGCTATATACAAAGGCAACCACAACCAAATATAAACCGCCTTCCTGCGGCCTAGACCCCCCAAATAAACAGAGAAAAAACAAATTAAATCCACCTCCCCAGCTATCCACCAAGCATTACCATGAAAAACAAGGTAGCAAACAAGAAACCCACATTCTGGCAGACCAGTCATGAAGCCCAACAAAAGAAAACCTCAACAACCATTGCGCTAGGAAATCACTGGGGCCCCTCCTCAAACCCCAGCCAGACCTGAAAAAGGCAGACCACTGGCCGGACATCCTTGCACCAAAAAGCGAAAACCCACATCCCACACATGAATAGCCCACCCTCGCAATGGAAGAGCTTGCCATGGGAACACGATCTGCTAAAAAAACATTTGCTCCGGATACATAAACCGCGCGTCTGGATGGGGAACGTCCGCCCCCGGCCCTCTGTACATCCTTATTGTCCACGGTGTCCGCCCCCTTCGCCCCGTATGCCCTCATCATCGGAGTGTTCTATTTTCTATTTTCCTCCATCCAGTGCCTCCCAACGCCCCTATTTCGGTCCTCAGCACCCAACGCGCTTCTCGCAGTCTTATTCCATCCCAATTCCACCTTATACCTTTACCTTTCCCGCTTCTCCCCCGGCGCACACCAGCGTACTCATACCAGATCCCTAGCACCCGCTGACCTCCTCTTGCTCCTGCCACCTCTGGCGGCCTGAATTCATCAGGTGACAACACATAATTCTTCTTTCATCGTCCGTGCCTGTAACAGGGGCACCCTGTAGAGAGGTAAACTCTAAGGTTGAGACCGCACCAAACACTCAAAGTAGAAGATAAAGATAAGGTAAAATAATTCAGAAGAATCAACGGTAAAAGTTAATATAGTTAAGCTCGAAGCTTCACTCAATTTAGTTCTCTCGAGGAAAAGTTGGTTGTCGAAGTAGAATGCCAAATGCTTAAACTTAAGTAGATATCAGATTTAAGCCTTTGACATTCACCACTA
>Ga0307509_10001864_pt1 | contig 34858 bp, 35 predicted proteins | sample 10_EM_MG_FD_202245 | JGI IMG/M metagenome (GOLD analysis project Ga0307509, IMG submission 202245) | Populus trichocarpa ectomycorrhiza microbial communities from riparian zone in the Pacific Northwest, United States - 10_EM | ecosystem: Host-associated > Plants > Roots > Unclassified | place...
TGCTCAGGCTACCTCATCCGACAACACCATTCACTTCTGCGACATTCATCGCGAGAGCGTGGAGTATAGAATATGTTGCCTAACCATTGTCCGTAAAAACGTCCCGTTACCTAGTGACCACTTTCGCGACTCTTGTCTTTAGTGCTCAGTAACTTTATGCGACGTCGACCGATTTGGCTCGAACCACTTGCATAAGCTCGCCAAAGGTCTTCCCTCATATATCCTGCGAACGGAATCCGGTCGGACGGACGGCCGCGACGTATACGGGGTTACGAGGAGGGTTCCAATGACTATGTCTTTGGTGATGGGACGCAACTACGGCGGCGTCTGCCGATGTAGCGCCGTCCCAACGCTGGTGCGGGAGGGGGGTGTTGGCTTGTCCTTTTGAACTCAGAATCCTAAGGTAGGGTAACTATAGGTCTTTATTCACTAAGGGAAGGCTAAGCCTTCCGGTATGCCTAACAAGGACATCCACCACTACCTAACAGCCCTTGGAGAAGAACTGGAGAACATGGGTCTGGAAAACTTCGGATTCGAGAGGGACGCCGAAAAGGTTAAGATCTTTGTCGGTATGGTTCCGCTAGCCAGAGCCGGGAAGGGAACATGGTCCCCCTCCGACTGGGACGACGTAAACGCTTTCAGATCGATGGCAAACGATATCGAGCACAGCAACATGGGCGTTACACTGGCTGCCAAACCATCATGGGTGGGCAAACTAGAGAAATTCCACAAGAGGAAACAGTCAACCGCTGGGATACTCTTGGTGGTCGAAATGAGCCCGGAGGTGAAGGCTATGATGGCCAACGAAACCCCACGGATGATCATATATGGCAAACACAGGATTTGCCGTGCGTGGAAAGAGGAGAACAGCAGCGTCCTATGCACACAATGCATGAAGATCGGACACGTTGGGGCGGGATGCAACGCCAAACCGGTATGCAAATACTGCCGGAAGGACCACATATCCACCAAACACAGATGCAATGTGACGGGATGTGTGAACACCCATGACGGATGCAAACACTACCAAGTATGGTGTATGCAGTGCGAGAGCAACGAGCACATGTCCGGACAGATGGAGTGTCCCGCGATTAGGAGAGGCTCGGGCTCCCCGTTAGGGTTAGGTCCCAACACCCCCGTGGTATCCGATCCTACATCGGTGACCGGAGTGGCCGATAGTACACGAAACCGGGAGAGAAACAAGACCAATACCGGTAGAGGTACTCCACTGATTGACCAGCAATCAAGGAGCAACGGGGTGAAACCGGTCGGTAACGCATTAGTCCCCACCCCGAGATACGATCTCCAGAAGAAGGAACATGGTACGGTTAAACCCGGGGCCAAGGTAACCGATTATGAGAAGATTGGTGAGGTGGAAGGTGTCCCCGTGGTCAGAGGTAGACCACAAAAAATTGACAAAGGAAAGGGTAAGGCCAGACCCTCTTCTGTACCGACAAGAAGCCGCGAGACCGACGAGGATGGTTCCCAATTTATGAGGGGATCATACTTGTTCGGTGAAAGTTCAAAACCCTTGTAAATATGAGGGTTACAACCAGTACAATAAACGTGGGGAAGAGTTTGGGTAACCGGGAACTAGTGATGGAATTACTTTCATTTGTTGATTTGTTTTTTATTTTGGAAGCACCGGCCAAAAGAAATGAGGAAAAGGAGGAGTGTGAAAGGGCGGGGTTTGAATTATTTTCCTTTTGTAAAGGGAGTGGGGTAGAGATTTTTGTAAAAGCGGATATTGTAGGATTAGTTTCATTGGTTAGACATAATGAGTGGAGCACAGTGGTGAGATACAGTACTAACAAAGGGGAGGAGAAGTTATTTGGGGGGGTGTATCTCAGACCGGGTGAGAAGAAGGAGGAAACGATGGGGAAGCTGGAATCGTTGAACAACTGCGACATAATTGCGGGTGACCTTAATGCCAGACACCCCAGATGGGGTTCGAATGGTGGGGACAACCACAAGAACACATACAGATACGCGGTCAACGACTATGCCAACGACCATGGATATCGGATCGATGCACCGGATGTACCAACATTCAGGTACATATCAGTTATCGACATATGCCTGAAGAAAGGTGACGAGCGATCCACATGGACGGACAAAGCAGCTTTGGAACACCAAGAGATCATTACCAGACTGGATATGGCAATTCCGAATGACTACATCGAGCCCAAATTGCATGGAAAAAGGTTGATTGGAAAGAGATGGAAAACAGGTTGGAAGAAATATGCAAGAAAGGGGGGGGTTGGAAAGACATTACAGAACTGGTAGATGAACAGCCTAGAAAGAGGAGATTCCGCGGTAAGGACGAGTGGTACAACGAGGAGATAGCGCGTATGGCGGCTGACACAAGATCCTTTAGAAGAAGTGGAAGAAAGGAGGAGTGGTCGCTTGCCAGGAGAGTGCTAAGGAACAGGTTGATCCAAGGAAGATACGACAACCTGAAGGATAAACTGAGCCGAGCCAAGGACCCGGAGATTTTCCGCATGGTCAAGGACTTGGAAGGAAGAAGATCGATTCCCCCGATTAAGGACAAGGATGGACTACCGAGGTACACACACGAGGAGATCAGTGACATTATTGCCGAACAGATCGAATCGGATGAGCCCAAGGAATGGTCCAACATCGAGATCGATATAACGGTGGATGCCCAGGAACTGAGGGACGGGCTGAGCAGATCACCTGGGAATACGGCCGGGGGACACGACGGGATAAGCTACCCATTCCTACGATTTTGGATGAAGCACCAGGAACAACACATGGTGGATACAACCAACCACCTGATCAGATATGGCGAACCGAAGTGGCACGACGCGAGAACGGTCCTGATACAGAAAGCCGGGAAGGACGACTACCAGATAGCCAAAGCGTGGAGGATGATACACCTCCTACCGACGATGGCCAAGGTCGTTGATCGAATAATACTGCAACGAATGGAGAAAGATGTAGTATTAGGAGATACACAATACGGATCACGGAAAGGACGATCGTGCCACGACAGTGTCAAACAGAGAATAGAATTCCTCAAATACCATGAAAAGAGTCACAGAGCGGTGATGACCATGGACGTGGAAGGAGGTTTCGACAACATAAAGACGGACCTGTTGGTGGAAATACTGAAATATAAATCCTGCGACAACGAAATCGTTAAATGGATAGACAGATGGATGACGGCCCGACAAATGAGGTTGAAGTTCAATGGAAGGATGAGCAAGGCATACCGGACCAACAAAGGAGTACCACAAGGATCTCCGATATCTCCATACCTGTTCGGAGTATACGTGGAAGAAATATTCAAGCCGCGAATACAACACACCCCAACCAGGAGCTGCATCGTGAGCAGTTACGTGGACGATGGAACAATTGCTATAGCCGGGAGTACCCAGAAAATCGCCAAAGATTTGATGGTGGAAATCTTCGAGGACTGCAACCGGATAGCCAAGCAAAGAAATATGTCCTTCGCATTGAAAAAGACCGAATGGATGGGCATGGGTAAAAAGAGGTGGGATGAACTGGCAACGGTGGATGGGTTGGTGAAGCCGGTGGAGGAGATCCGGATCCTGGGATATAGGCTGGACATGGACGGAGGGATGAAGGGGCATACCGAATACTGGTTGGAAAGGGGTGTGGGTATAAGGAGAACAATCGCCAGTATTGGGAGAAGGTATGGATCAAAAGGTGGTATTGGCGCATGGGAATACAATCGCCTGATTAAATCGGTATACCTACCAACTGTATGGTACGGTCTGGAGTTTGTGGCCGATGACGATAAAATGTTGAAAAAGATACAAATCAACATCAACGACACGATACGATCTGGACTGAGAACACCGATTAAAACAGCGAACAACATCCTTTTAGCGGAGGCCGGGATAGTACCAACACACATACAAGCGAGGTACTTGAGGAAAAGATGCCGGCAACGTGACATCAACAAGGGGTACGGAATAGATTACCCATGGTATGGTTGTATGAGTGCGGGGTGGGATGACGATATAGTTATCCCCGCTCGAGAGACCTCGGAACACGAAATGACAACGCGACCTGTCACGAGGATAGCTAAGGACAAGACAGCTGCGGTGAACGAATATACCGAACTGATGGAAATACTTACGGTGACGGAGGGGGCGTCATGGGTATACAGCGACGGGGCCAGAAGGAATGGGAAAGGAGCGGTCGGATGGATATGGATGGAGGGGAACGGACTCATCACCGCTAGGAGTGGCATTGCGATACACGGAAAATACGATTCCGTTAAAATTGAGTTGGCAGCCATCGCATGCGCAATGGAGGACGCGGTCGCGAGAGGGGTTAAAAAGTGTGTGCTTTTCACGGACTGTATACCCGCCATAAGGACTATCAACTCGATGAGGAAGGAAGGACAGGGAGCTGGGATATGGAACATACTGGTTCCGATCATGAACCAGCTGGACGATGTCCGGATCCATTGGACCCCGAGACACATTGGAATCGATGGGAACGAGGCTGCAGATAAGGTTGCCGGAGAACACATCGATGAAAACGTGCAACCCGGTAGATGGATCGGGTGGGACGAGGTGGACGACAACGGGGGAAGAGCGAATGACCGGAAGTCTGCGGAATGGATGTCATGGCACCAGGAACAGGGACATGAGTACTATAAACGGCGACCAACGAAACCAAATCACCTGAAGGGGATGACGAGACTGGACGCATATGTACTTATAAGGATACGATCGGGAACGGACAAGGTCGGACACGATACATGCATGGGATACGAGGAGAGATTCCACATGACCGAGTGCGACAAATACGAAACTCGACGACCACCAATTAAGACCCTATTCAACGACAAACACGTCAACGAATGGAAGGAATGGTGGACACATCATGAATACCTGGGGATGGGAATACCGACGACCTTACCAGAACAGTTGGGGGTGAGGGTGATGTTCGGGAACCCATTTGATTCCACCATAACGATTTCGAGGAACGGCGAAACTGTTACGGAACAGATCAAACAACCCCCGTGCGGAGGATGTGACAAGGTCCATGTTGGCCCATGTATCAAAAGGATGACGGACATGAGGGGACGATGGTTTTTCGTGAAGGAGACGGAAACAAGGTGCGGCCATTGTGGAGGAAACTACGGCGGTGGAAGCAATGCCAGACCCGGGGGATCGGGACTGAAGGGGCATTTGCAGAAGAGGAAGGACAGGTGCGGAAGAGCGCTTGAAATTGAATACTGGAGGGAGGAAGTGAGCAACAAAAAGGACTGGGATGAAGAATTCCGGGTTGCCATGGTGAATAAATGGATTGAGAGAAATTGCGTGGGAATTAAGGAATATTGGGGATGCGATAGATTGTTTAAGAATGTTAGTGGATTGAGACAACATGTTAGGTCTCATGATATTTGTTTTGAGGTTGTGGAGAAGATGATGATGGACGATCCGGCGGGAACGGGTCGTGATTAGTTTTGTTATATTGTGTTTTGTTTTTGTTTGATTGTTTGTTGGAAGTTGTTTTTGTGTTGGGTTGGCTTGCCCCATGGAATGCAACGCTGTGGGATAGAGGACCCGGATGGGTATGCTTCCTGGTAGTTAAGTGCCGAAATTTTGAATAAATGTTAACTTGTCGGACTAAACCTCTTCTGGGTTGGAGGGGAGTGTGGATTTCACTGGCTTTTGCTGTGCCAATGTTCAGCCCTACGCGGTGAGAAACATCCCTGGGATGCGGTCGTCATCACGGGAATCGACAGGCGTCAGACCGCAAATGAAGAACATGCTCAGCTCTTTGATCGGTAGGGATCGGGAGGGGTTCCGTCCCAGCACTGGATGGAGTGACATATCCGCTGCTACTTGTAGCCCTTGCCCATCACGTGCGAATAGCTTCCTGGATCTCAGAAACACTTTGGGTGTTTTTTTGGGCTTCTTTTTAATCCGAGCGCTTTTGTTATGATATTTGGTAATGCTCTGGGTGGATGGCGTCACGGCGGGGCATCGACATCGGCATACCGGTGCGGAAAGGCAGAGCAAAATTTTGACATTCAATCTAACACATTTAATCCTAGCTGTGCCTATCCGGCGTCCGCTTGCTGAACAAACGCTATGATACCACCTTGCAAACCCAACACTGAACTAACCGAAACAAAAACAAAACAAAACAAAGCCCCACCAACAACTGCTCAGCTTGGGGTAGAGCCCGATTTGTGGATATGACAGTCTGGCTTTTTGAGAGCTCAACCTTTCTCCGGGCCATCTGAATCAAGCAGGTGAGATTTGTGGGTCTTGACCATGAAGAGGCTACTGGTAGGTTAGCCACTGGTTTTCAATCCGTGATGGCAGCGCAGCACACTGTTGCTCGCTACCCTAGACTTGAACCGTGAGAACTCGTGAAACCCATTATACCGCTATCTCCGTTAGCCCAGGATAAGTTCAGTTTGACAAGTTAACAATTATTCAAATTTTCGGTAACAGGATTGCGAACACCGGTAAATTTACTCGAATACAGTACTGGTTAACAAAAGATCCAACAAGTCATGAGGACTGCTGTCTCGGGAAGATGCTGATCCTTCTCAGGAGTTTTTGTCTTGGGATCCGGAGATTGCGGGGCTGGCGGAGATAGTGGATTTCGTGATCACGGGGGTAACCGAAAGTGATGAGTACTTTGTGGCGGTGCGTCTCAGCTTAATTGCTGGTTTTCGTATGATAGCCCCCCGCCCAGAGTACCCATTACTTTCGGTCACTCCTGTACGATATCTTATCGGATCTCATCAAGCAGCTCTTTGGGGGAACGCTGGAACCCATCGGCAAACTTTTTCCAGCTTGTTTCGCCCTCGTTCCCTTTACTCCGTACTCCTCCTTTCAGCCATCACATCGCTTCAATTGTCACCCTAATTGCTTTAATATCGCGATGACCAGCCAGCCCTCTCAGCGAATCCGCTCTCCCAGTAGGGGGGTTTCATTGCTCGTTCATGTGTGTTTACCACCTTCACAGCTCGGGTTTGAACTTTGCTAAAGCCGCTTTCATGATAGCTCGCGGGTTTAATTAGCTTTTTCAATTCTTTTGATTTGTACCACCTCCCTCTCCTGTGGAATTCATATCGATATCACAACTCAATGCCAGTACTAATGCCTTACCAAGCCTCCTCAAAAATCCAAACGAAATGTACGCTTCTCAAACGAACCATCCAATGTGGAAGATTTTCCCCATCCTCAATCTATAATATCTACCACCTAGGATGATCCCCCCCGCCCACTCACTGCCAAACTGACCAAACTACGCACCACATATACAGAAGCAAAGGATATGGGTGTGTATCGCTATCCCTTCTCATTCCTATTTTCTGCCCCAAGATTATCTTCCTCCTTTTATCCGGTACTGGTGCATGGTGGGCTGATTCTCGGTATCGCATCGTATCAAATAGCTGGCACTTTCAATTTCTTACGTAAGCCCGCAAACCCCCACATTCCCCTCTCCTTACTTCACTTCAACCCCTAAAAGTATACCGGTACCCCCAAACCTATCAATCTGCCGACGGGAAATGAGATATTGCATTCAACCAAGAAAACTTGGGTTGAGAGCGGAGGGGATCTAGTGTCGGGTTTTCTATTTATTTTCTTGTTATCATAATTATTATGTTATCATATCATACTAATTTAGCAAACACACCATAACCTCACAGGATTATCGCCCTAAGCCTCGCAACAGTAACCTTTATAGCAGGGTTTCTAGCAGACATCTTCCTCTGGCAGGATGCCTTCATCGTCAAGAATTGGCTGGCAGTTGGAAGTGCTCCGCTGGAGGTGTTGATTAGTGTTTTGTATTGGGGTATCAGTGCTGTACATTCTAACCCTGTTTATTTTTATTTTTATTCTTAATTACATTGCCCTTCCCCTACGTTACATATATACGATACTCCCACATATACAAGTTCCCGTACTTGTGTGCACAATGCAACACCTCGCCCCGGGGGACTGTATGATAGGCTAATCCGTGCGGGGGGTTATGGGCGCCTTAGATCGGTAAAGACCTAGTCGCAACACCAGACATGCGGCTCGACCCTTTCGTCGGTTGGTCCCCTCTCTCCCCTCCCTTCCTCCCTTCCTCCCTTCCGCATACATCGCGCATACCCGCCCCGCCTTATCAAACTAACTTAACCTTTTCTTGTTTTCTTGCTTTTTTCCCTTTCAAGACACGGGCTTCCACTTCTTCCCCGCGCTGCTCCTACTCATCGATGTTCTCCTCCTCTCGCCGCCGTGGGCGTTCACTTTTCTGCCCGCCGTGCTGATCCCCTTGGCCATTGCTGCTGGGTATTGGGTGTGGCTGGAGCATTGCTTCTCCGTCAATCGGAATTATCCGTATCCACTGCTCAACCTCATTGGAGATGGGACGAGGATCGCGGTGTTTGTTGGTAGCGCGGTTATGATGGCGGTTTGTACTTTGGGGATTAGGTGGGGGTATGGGATGGTTAATGGGGTCGGCGTGGTTAAGGGAGTGGAGAGGAAGAAGAGGGCGTAGGTTTGGAGGAGTGTGCCTAGGGCTGGGTGGGGAATTATTATAGACAATATTATCTGGGTTGTGTGTACGGAACGGCATGGATAGATCAGACATTGGTAGTGCGGATGGATAATTATGAATAAAACAAAAGATGGAACGTAACGGTAGACAATGATTGGTGTTTAATACTATAAATACAAAAATACAAACATAACTTTTGGTCTACTGGATGGTCGTTGCGAGCCGAGAACACTACTGCAAGTATGGTACAATTCCCTACAATATGACAAGTGCATGACACCTGCCTTTCCCTCAATCTACCCGTCGAACGAAAGTACAACCTTTCCGCCATCAACTTTCACTCGCAGCCCCTGGAATACCTCCTCCTTAGAGACGCTATTGTCAGAACCCTCTACCTCCTTCTCAAGCCTCTCCAAGAACCCTGCAAGTCCCAATACCCCGTCCCCAACTAGTTCTGCAAGCTTCTCTTGACTCATACTTGCCTTCTCTTCCTTCCCCTTCTTCTTCTTAGCCGGGGTGTCCTCTGCAGGAACGCTTTTGCGCTTCTTATTGTGGGCGGCCCCGGTGGCAGGAGTGAAGTCGGAATTATCTTCCAGTGTGGCGGGAGTGTCCTTGGATTTCTTATCCTTCTTATCCTTCTTATCCTTCTTATCCTTCTTGTCCTTCTTGTCCTTCTTGTCCTTCTTGTCCTTCCTGTCCTTCCTGTCCTTCCTGTCCTTCCTGTCCCCTTTCTCCTTCTTTTTCTCCCCTTCCTCCTTCTTTTTCTCCCCTTCCTCCTTCTTGGAGGGCTTCGGCTGGTCGGGGGATTCGGCGGAGGGGGCGTCGGCCATGGGGATATCTTTAGGTTCGGCCCCGTTAACCTCCGTGACGGGGGTAGTAATTTCCTCTGGAGACCCCTTCTTCTTCTTATCCTTCTTGCCCTTATCCTTCTTATCCTTCTTCGGCTGTTTGATTTCCGCGTCTGTAACTTCGGGCACCGCGATCCTCACCTTCTTTACCGTCGAGACAGTCGTAGTCACAGTCGCGTTCGCAGCAGTAGCACTATCCTCCTTCCCCTTCCCACCTTTCCCCTTACCCTTCTCTGGCTTGTAGAAACTCCCCTGATACTTTTCCGCCTCACTGATGCAACTCTACCCCCTCAATTAGTATAACCGGGCCGCGAGAAAGGAAGAGGGAAAATGAACAGTATGGTCCTTCCATTGCCCCTCAATGAAGGTCTTTGAGCAGTCAATGCATGTATAGTACGCTCCGTGACAGCGCGCTGCGTGAGAGTCGAGTTTGGGCTTTTTGAGGACGTCGGAGCAGATTTCACAGGAGACTATAATTATTTTGTTAGGATTGGTTAGTGGGCCCCGAGGGGAGGAGGAGCTTACAGGAGACCATTTTGGGGGATTTCGGTGGTGGTGGTGGTGGTAGGTAGTGGTGAGGTTGGATGGAGGAACTTTTTTTTCCCTTTCTTCCTGGAGAAGGGAGAAACTACCGTAGTGCAAGGTTCAGTTGCGACAGGGTTCATGAGAGGCTAACCGCTTTGGGAACAGTCATGAGCTATCGCTCGTCTTGTTTGTTTTTCCAGTTGGGGAATATTAGGGCTCTGATAGCGGAGACCTAAGCGAGCGGGTGTTTTATATTTTGGATGAAAGAAAAGGTTTATTCGAGGGGGAAAGAAGGAAGGAGGAAAGAAGGAAGCCATTCCGAGATATAGGTATACGCATAGGTAAATTCAGATGACCGATGTAATCATGGTGCGTCACTCGGGACCCAGTCATCAGGGGAGCTAAGTACGAGTTCCAGTACTTCCAAGGCTACCGGACTTGGTAGGTGATAGAGGGGATGAGCTGGGAGTGCTACATGTCACTTAATTGGGATATAGTGAGTGTTGGCCTAGTATTCCTAAACCAAGTGGTATCTTTAGCAATTGTTAACTAGTTTCTTGTATTTCTATTGGTAGGAGGATGCGCGAGTTTTACCAGAGCAATCGAGTCAAGGACCATTGCTACAGCACTTGACTTACAGGTGAATCTAAGTGCGTACCCAATCTTTAATAATAGCGCGGTTGTTGGGTTATACTAAGAGGGAAGAAGCAGTATCGAGTAGTATCACGGGTAAATATGCGGAGAGCGGTTACCATGGCACGCGAGTTCCTTGTATTAGAGAAAGATAAGAGAGAGATTGAAAGGAGAAGAGAAGCTAAGAGCACGGCCATGATTTTCAACAGTTTCCACTAGATAAAATTCGGAAAAAACGGGTCATAGCCTATGATGATACTTGACCTGTCGATTGGATGGTTCACGTGGTTAAGAAGTAACCAAATTGATAGCTCTGGGATCAATCCCAGGCAGTGCTTTATTCCATACCTCCCAGTCCATCAGACGCTCCTAAACAAGCTAGACAAGAGGAAACTAATTAACTCATTCCCCTTCTCTTCCCCTCCCATTCAAAAAAAACATACAGGCTACCTTTCAGCAACAAACAGTTGACGATACACCGAAAAAGTTGAGCTCTAAGACACAATCCGAACCCCCCCGAAGGAGCTAAGCGTCTATTATCACAGGGATCTGCCTCCCTCGTCAACAGCCGTTTGTTATGGTCCTGTGGAGAGACTCTTACTTCTTGCTGGGTTCATCTGTGTTAGAATTTGGATTATCGACTGCTCGGGTATGTTCTGTGTTGCTGGTGGCTGTATGTTTTGGATTTTCTAGTTTTTATTTGCTGCTGTCTGTTGAGGTGCTTAGTTACTGCCCTGCTCGTTCTCGGGTTCAATGGGAGAAGTATGATAGGGGTAGGCAGGTGTCGAGTGAGGTTGCGTGATTGAACTGTACTAGCCTTCAGTGGTGTGCGTGCCAGACGGGTGCGGAAGAGATGATATAATCTGTGAGAGAGAATGATAGCAATCATGATTGTTTGGGGAATCATTTGCATATCTAGTAAGAACATATCTTTGGGGGGGGGGGGTGGAAGTGGGTAGTATGACGAAATGTAATAAAGCTCAAATTCGTCTCCTGTTAGCCATAGGAATCTCTGATTTTCCATAACATTCTGGCGCAGGGAAAGGGGAGTGATATGGAGAATATTATCTGTGATCCTCTGAAATGAAAGAAACTTATTGTAAAGACTCCCGCTCCCAGACAGAGCCTTCCATCCGTAGCGCTAGAATCTGCAAACATGTTTGCGATAGCCTCCCAGCTTCATGCAGTCTATTAGAATTTCTAGAATTCACGCCTGCTCTACCTTCGAGTATCTTCCAGCATCAACAGATGGTAGGTTGGGGTGTGTTCTGGGTGAAGATGCAGGAGGTGCAGTTATTTCGTTATGACACGGGCTTTGGGCAGTTCATTAGCTTTTCATGAAATGGATTTGGGTCTGGCTACTCCATACCTCACCGGCCGGAATGGGGAGGATATCGGGGAAGTATTTGGGGTTCCTCTCTTGCGAAAAATTGGTGGAGGGGGGGGATTCTTGAGCATAGCAGTATCAATCAATCAAATCACCAAGACAAAAATTTCGCCCATCAGCGTCCTAACTAACGACGAAAGGAACACCGTACGTAACTTGACGTTTTGTGCGTCTAGTAATTGGCGGTTCGTGAGCCTTACAAGAGGTAGTGGTATGGTACTTCTGCTGTCGGAGGGGCTATATGGACCCGGTTTCTATGAGCCTTCGGCGAGGATTTCTCTCAGGATGTGGATTGCTGGGCTTGCTTTGCCACCGTCGTTTTACTTGTATGTCGCAAGCACAGTCAGGCGGATACTAATAGCCTTTCACTTCTCGATTCTCCATTTTGGCCATTTTCGGCTTACGGTACCGGATCGTATCGCGGTTCTTGGTAAGTTTACTGATCCTAGAATTGGCGCTGTCTCCCATAGGGCATCGCTTTTTCTTTCTTTCTTTCTTTCTTTCTTTCTTTCTTTCTTCCCCGGGCTTTTTTGTTTATGCGGGGTACAAACCCACGCTTTTTCAGCTTTGGTGTAACTTATTGTGCGCTGTTTTGCTATTAGGTGAGCATCCGCAGGGTTCCGTTGAGGGGTGTAGGACTCGTGAAGGATGACCTTTGAGAGCACGGCCATTCCCAGGATTAGATAGGTCATAATTTCCATTTTCTTTGGTAGAGGTATTATCCAATCAATACCACGGCGCTGTTGGGGGGGGACTGTGTATGGCTACTATCAATCTGCTTTATGAACAGGTTAGATGTATGATGGGAGTTTTAAATTATGATATGGGCTGTTCTCAGAAATGAATGTAATAGCTACGCTCCTGGATAGGAATCGATTACGCAGCAACCTCTTTTATAATTAGAGGAGATAAATAACTGAAGACATGGAACTTAACTTATCACTTTGCCCTATTTACCATCGTATTTTGTAAAAACTAAAATAAACAAACTCTCAATATATCATACTATAATATTATTATTTCGAGAATTTAAAATACAGAGTTTCACTTTCTCAATCTGCTTTCAAGTATATGTATATTCTTCTTTACTTACTTACTTTCCTGAGCTATTTGCTAGGCCAACCAGTATTTCAATCTCTCTCTTTTATCATAATCTTTAATAAGAGTTTCTCCTTATCCTGCTATATTCTTATTACAATTCCTCTTATATCATATAATAGCACCTATTAGTCTTATTACTTTCAGTTTAACTTATATTCTTTCTTTGATTTTTATATAATTATATACTAGTATATTAATTTTCACATAGTTTATATAATAGGAATATTATAACTTTCTCCTTTTTTTTTTAATTTACTTTTTTGAAAGTCAATTATCTTATAGAGTATTTGTTTCTCATATATACAAGTAAGATAAAGTAGAAGGCTGAAATTTAATATCAAAACTAATATTGATCACAAGTACAGTATTTCTTTATAAAGTAGATAGAATCTTTTCATTCGAGTTTTCTGTGCCCTTCGTTATTGCCTTGCTATTAGCACCTATTTACTATAAGGAGAGTTAAATTGACTAAACTTTGACTTGATTACCGTAGGGATTTTGAACTGTTTTATTTAACAATATGATATTATAAATAAATTTAACTACTTTTTTTAAAAATAAGAATTTCTGCTTTCTGCTGCAGGTTGTGGGTCCCTCTTGTTACCTAGGTTGGGGAGCTTTACATACAAGTGATAATGCTATTGGCCCATGGTTGCTGCCCTATAAGAACGAACGCGCATGCAACTCCTCGCTTAGTTCCCCCCATATCTCTGCTCTTGCTGCGTGTTTTCCCCTCAAGCTGGAAGTTCTGAGTTTCTGTTCGCAACGCAATGACTTACTTTAGTCAGAATACGAACTCTTTCAACATCACTAACATTGATTCTGCGCTCGTTACAAGCACTGATGGAAGAACGGAGATTCTGTCCTGGCTTTCCCCACTAGAGCCTCAGAAGAGGCACCAAGATGTCCGTATACGGCGGTACGATGGTATAGGGGATTGGCTGTTGGAGACACCTGAATTCAAAAGATGGCGAAATGGTCATGATGGATCTTCCACTCTTTATGTTTCTGGCGCTCCGGGGGCTGGAAAGACTTATTTAAGGTATGTTCTATAGTCTTTCGTGGGTAGTGGGCGCTGCTGACAGATTGTGGCCGTAGTTCCCTCGTTGTCGACACCATATGTAACGAGAGTCGAGAGCAGCGTATAGGAGTAGCTTGCCTGTATGCCGATTTTCTTGAACAGAAGGACTGGTCCGCAACAAACATGATCGGCGCCATTCTCAAACAGTTTGTGGCTGCATTGCCTGAGATCCCTAAGGAAATCCACCAGGATTTTCTGAGCTCAACGGAGCATCTGGGGGGACGAGGACTTTGCCTCCCGGAGTTGATCCAAATGTTCCAGGTCGTCTTGCCATCTTTCCAGCGCACCTACATATGCATTGACGCCTTGGATGAAATCCATGTGGCGAAGAGACCCGAGCTACTCAGTTCCCTGGGCCAGATTACGCAGGATTCCCCTAAGGCCCGGTTGTTTATCACAGGCAGACCACATATCAGGGAGGAACTCAAAAGACACCTCATAGGATCGGTGGATTGTGTAGTTTTTCAGCCAAGCCAGCGGGATATCCGAAAGTATCTAGCTTCGAGGTTGCAGTCTGACCCGGAGCCGGGATCGATGGACGAACAATTGGAGTCAGAGATCATGACTAAGATCCCCGAAAACTTTTCTGATATGTGGGTATTGGTAGATGTGTTATTCTCAGTCAACGACTAACAAAGCCAAAGATTCCTGCTCGTTTTCTTGCATATCGAAGGGATTTTGGCGGAGACGACGATCGCTCGGAGAAGAAGAAAACTCAATCAGCTGGCAAATGGCTTGGCTGGTACTTATAGCTCAACATTAGAGCGCATAAAACGGCAACCCGGAGACAGGCCGAGGCTGGGAATAGCAGTTTTAATGTGGGTATGTCTGGCAGCACGACCCCTCCATGTTAACGAGCTATGCCATGCTGTCGCCGTGGAGCCTGGAACCCTGGACCTTGATACCAATGATATCCCTACGATACAGTTACTATTAGGATGCTGCCTTGGCCTCGTGGTTGTTGATGAGCCAACATCAACGGTCCGTCCGGTGCATTTCACTGTCAAAGAATACCTGATTTCCCAGGCTGAGCTTTTCCTCAACGCTCATTCTATACTTGCCGAGGTTTGTTTAACATATCTGAACTATCGGTGTGTGAATGAACTCCCAGCGAATACTCTCACGACTCCGGCCTCGTTGCCATTCCTTAAATACGCCTCATGTTACTGGGGTATACATACCGGGGAACAAGCCACGCCAGCTGTGAAAGCGCTAGCTCTTGGGCTTTTGAGCCAGTATCCTGATCACATATCTGCCTGTGTATATTTGGTCGAAGGAGGTGACCGGATCGGCTGTGTAGCTAATAAGATGGTACCGCCACCACCCCCCCTGATCACAAGGGGGTTCACTGGACTGCACTGCGTTGCCTCTCTCGGTATTAGTGAGCTTGTGGACGATCTTGTGAGGACAAAACCTCTTGATATTGGGAGGATAGACTCTTTTGGGTGCACGCCGCTATTATGGGCTGTTATGAATGGCCGAGTGAATGTAGTGAAGCAGCTACTTGAAGGGCAAGATTCTGGGAAGCGCTCCGTTGTTACTTGGAAGAAGCGGTTGCCGGTACTTTCCTGGACGCGGATATGGATTGGAGGGATCTTGGATCCCATGTGGGGCAGAAAGAGGGCTAACCCAAATGTGAAGGATGCGAGGTGGGGCCGAACACCACTTTCTTGGGCCGTTGATCGTGGAAACAAGGAGGTAGTGGAGGTGCTCCTCAACCAGAAAGATATCAATCCTGACTCACGGGACTTCACCGCCGCGACACCTCTATCGTGGGCAGCACAGGAGGGGGAGGAAGAAATGGTGAGGATATTGCTGAGGCGGGAGGATGTAAATCCCGACGAAGCAGATAGCGCTGGCAGGGCACCGCTCTTCTGGGCTGCCAAAAATGGACATGTGGAGGTAGTGAAGCTACTGTTGGGGCAGAGCGGCATCAACCCAGACAGGAGGGACACTATCTACGGTAGGACAGCACTCTCTCGGGCTGCTGAGAAGGGAAACGTGGGAGTAGTGAAGGTACTTCTGGAACGGGACGACGTCGATCCAAACTTGGCGGATAATAGGGGCCGGACGCCGCTATCCTGGGCTGCCAGGAATGGGCATGAGCAGATTGTGAGGCTGCTGGAATGGCGTCAACCCAGGCTTCGGGACAAGTAGGTTAGTGTGGATGGCCAGCTGAGCTGAGTTTGTTTGGGGTCGACACGAGGCTGTTTGAGTACGGTATCGGTGCACGGGATTTCTCAGGCCTTGTATTGGTGTTATCATCCTGATTGGCCAGGGTTATCGAGGTTCCCGGGATATAATCATAATTGATTCGTCTTATAATTTTTCGTTTTTTTATTATGATATGCACAGCCGGCGTCTTGGTCTTGAGTAAGATTTAATGCTTTAGGGCTGGTTTTGCTATCTATAGAAGGATGACATTGTGTAGGGATAGCGCGAGTTCCTATGAAAGAGTTATGGCTCCGTAGGTGCCATCCCCCCATCACCAATTCATGTTTTTTCCTTTTATTTTCTCCTAGCCTACTTTCTCATTTGTGGAAAATAGTGCCCCTCTCTCCTATTTCGTCGTCACAGCATTAGGACAGAAGGAGGTATTTATTGTACGTTATTGTGTATTTATGCCCCCTGCGGGACATTGGGTTGCCAGCCGCCTCGAGTTGGGATATCTCAATACTCACGGTAGAGAATCGTGTACGGTAGGCTCAATAACTTCACAAAATAGCCAACTATCACTTTTTCGTTAGTAGCCCTGGACTTCTGACACCATCCGACACCTGCGTGCACGGTCACTAGGCCTCCGAAATCGGAAGTTGGAAGGTGCGTGGGGCTTGTTCCCACCTCGGTAACTAGAATACCCCGTCCTCCTGCTACATCCTTAGAATAGGGAAGTACTATAGAGTACTCACTGTGTCTCTCACATTCGAATACTCGGGAGGAAATCCTTAGAGTGGACATCCCACCAAGTCCTATCTAGGCTAGTGTATACCGCAATGGCCAATTAAATCAGTGCCTCGTGACTAGTGCTTCCGTATTCTTTAGAGCCTGTGTGCTACATGTGTCCGCGGACTGAGGTGGGGCGGGTATGGTTTCTATCGGCGAATTGATAATTGTCTGCCAGGGGAATTGGGCCTGGAAACTTGGGAAGGCTGAGTTGGCCATCATGTTATACCGTTAGGCTGTGGTCCTGGCTTAAGACATACCTTCTCTTTGTAACTGTTGTGTTCGCCGGGTTGTGAAACGGATGGGAGTGAGGGGTTATGAGAATTCTCAGACGGCAGGCATTGCCTGATAGAGGTGGGTACTTCAACGTAAGACCATTCTAGAAGGATACCTTAGTTAGAAGGTAAAAAGGGGGGGGGGGGCAATAAACAAGATCTTTGTGTTCGAAGAGATGATTATAATGCCGATCCCACTAATGGTAATGGTAGGTGGGGGAATAATGGCCGGTGGGAGGCAGGAGGACTGTGCTATCCATCGCATACGATAACCACGTCCAGGTAATTGTGTCCAACCTCTAAGTTGGACGACACAGGCGGACTAGCAGGGCCTATAAGGCACTACTACAAGCTAGTATCGCTTGGGCTGTACGGTTTTATGTCCTATAGTATGGTATGATACTAAGGAGCGCGTAAAGGGCTACTTCTGTTTAAAATTATGGAGTATCTCTTACTAAAAACCTCTATTGAAATCTACCACCGATTCAGGAAGAGATACACTGCTCTTCCCATTACAATCTACAAACCCAGCTATCAGTAGGATAAGTATTAGTTCTCCAGTTGATATACTATGAAATACCTAGCTGGCGCAGTGGTTAATATGTCAAGAACCAATTAACCTCCTGTCGCAATTAGCGGGAGCCCAGGATTTCAATTCACGCTTACAGTGAGTTATTATTGAACAATCCGTCATGTAGGGTAGGAAACTGAGAATTACTTAATTCCTGCCCTATGGGAACTGGGAGATTGGAGAACCTAGCTTTCATCAATAGGGCACTGGGGATTATCAATCCTGCTACGAGGTGGTAGAATCCGACTCTAGGCCTTCGGGTTGGCGATCGGCGGGGTAGCAGAAAGGAATGAATCATTTCTTTTGCTTCTTTGTTATCTTAGGAAAGCGACTGTGCGCCCGAAACCATATAGACTTCTTTTTGGCAATTTTCACTCCTCCAATTTATTGCCTTGTATGCATACTTTTCTCCAGCAAAGCGAGGTATAGACAGTACTTATTGAAAGACATAATAAGATATCTGCGATACTGTGCTGACTTGGAACTTCAGCATTTGCTTCATTGTCGGGTGGTCAGATCGCATTTTTCAAAATCATAGTCTACTGCGATCGCATGTAAGAGAAAGGCCATTGACCCACAGCAACCACGCGAGTGATTTCTTATGATAAGAGATAAGCGGTCCCGATAAAGTAGCTGTCTAGGCCCTAGCCGATGCTTGCTAATATCATGTGCAGTATCACTCCCTAGGAATTACGCAATGCCGCGTGGAGAGAGTACGAGCGGTTACGGCTAGAAATGAATTGATCTAGCTTAAGGAAATTACTTCAAGCCGCTCTTCCCCAAAAGCTTCATGAATCCCCTCAGGGGGGCCCCATCATATCGTACTCTTTAAAACATATTTCCTATTATCCATATTGACTTGGCAGTGAGGATATCTTTCTTTGAAATACATTTTTCCATCTTCTCCCCACTTCGTACTGACAGATTGAATGGGTAAAGCATTAGGATGGAATGGGAGCGGGGGGCTTGCTGATGCTTTCCCGGCCAGCAGTCCAAATGAAAGGGGTCAGGAAGAGGTGTGTCGGTATTAGAGGGGGGTTGAAGCATTTTCGCTTTGGAATATTATGGGAGGTACTTTATGTTGTTGGTTAGTCATGATAAATACTGTATATACCCTTACTAGATGTAATGAACCTCCTCATTGGGTGCTCACCTACTCCGCGGTTGGTAACTTGCCTGCTGAGCATTACCAGTAATCTCCCCTATTCGGCTACTAAAAGGCTTTCTCTCTCTCTCTCTCTCTCTCTCTCTCTCTCTCCCTCCGGTAATACACCAGGGAGAAAGTACTCCTCGATAACCAGAAGACATAGGCCTATAAAAGCAAATGGGTTTTTGTGCTAAGTACTGACTGCGACTGGCGAACTGCCTGATTCCCGCCTGCATTTCCCACCATATGTACTGGGTTACTTGTGTTTTACGTAAGCCAAGTGGGGCCCTTCCACGTTGTTTGCATGGTTGATGGTTCAAACGTCTTCAAGTTCGGTGTAGGTCATGCTCATGTGTAATCACTCGTATCCTGCAAAGTTTTCTGCTGATTATCCAGTCCACTAAAAGTACCACACACGCACAGCGCATACTTTTCGGCTCTCTCCAGAGTGTTACTACTCCTTTTTCCCAAACATTGACTCTTTCTCCCAATGCCCTGTTAATACATGTTTCAGCTCCCGTGTGCTTTATTAGGAGTCCGGTCTACAACCAAACTCCAGTATCTTACAAACATCTCTCTCGCGCCCTTGAGGTATGATACTGGTGTTGGCTCACCACGGCACGGTGACATCCGTATCCCCGCTAATGCTCACCGCGGTGCCCAGGTCTCACATTAAGATTAGCATCCAAAGTTTCTGTATAGCCGATCTTCTGGCGCTGCCGATATTCATGCTATGTTAAAGAGAAATAGTGGATCAGAGGGGAATTTAGGGTTAAACATACACTTTTTAGCCGTGCGGTCCAGATACTGACTAAACTTGTGTGATCGCTGGTGGGGAATCGGTATTGAGCTGGAAAGGTCACGTAGTAGAATACTCACGGTCGGTATATACCATATGGTTTCGCTGCCACGATACCTCAGCGAGTGAGATCCCATGATGAATTCAATCTTGAACCTTTGGCTGCTAAGTATCATACATAAAATCACGATCATGCCACTTGTATGATATCTTTAAAAGAGACCGCCTTCTTAGGGTTCCCCCCCATCCATCCACATAGCGACAGCACTAGAGTCAGCGACGAACAAGAACTAAATTCGTGTGCTTTGGTAACTTCAACTCCTTCAAGCTTTTGTTCTCGTCGAGCGCGGAGAACTTCCGATCAGGAGGTAGCATGAAGATGTAGGCTTCTACCCCATCCGTCCGATTCTGCGCATCGTGGTCGATCAGCCCCAACTCACCGCACAGCTACCACAGATAAAGAGAAGCATATCATACCTCATCAACCCACGTCCTAAGCTCTCCTAACCCCTTCCCCTCTAAAAACCTCGCCTTGATCGACCCACCATGCAACAACCTAACACTAATAAAAACCTCATTAAACGCCACCTTTTCCTCCTCTCGATCGACCGCTTGTACGGGCGTAGCAAAAACCGCGGCCCGCCCCTCTCTCTTCCTCTGTTCACGCGCCTCCCGCTCGATGCGATCGTTCTCGACGGCTGCCAGGACACGCTCCTTCTCAGCTTTTTCTTGTGCTATGCGGCGCGTCTGCTCCTCGACGTACTTTTTTCGGTCAGGGGTCAGATTGTTTTGTCGGCGTTTGAGTTCCGCCGCTTTTTTCTCACGGGCTGCGGCGGCGAGGGCTTTTTGTTGCTGCTCCATCCGGATCCGGCGGTCGGCAAAGAGGGATGACAGGGTGTTTTGGGATGAGGTTGAGGTCGAGGGGAGGGGGGGAGGGGGGGGAGGGGTAGTGGGGGAGAGGGCGGACTTCAAGGATGGTATAAAGGTACTGTCCGGGGTATCGGGGGTGAGCTTCGTTACCAGAGAGCCGCTTCTTTTTTCCCGTCAGTCCAACCCAATCCGAGAGGGGAGACCGGAGGGGAAAGATGGTATACTGACTTTAGAACAACCAAATACGGAGCTGTCTCCACAGGGCAGAACATAGAAAGGAAACTAGCCTCTGCCGATCCAGCCTTTAGTTTGAAAATGATGCTACGATCTCTGAGCAATGGAAATATTTCCCCGTCCCGTAGATTATCATTTTCCCACTTCACGCTCCTCCAGCAGTCCTCGCCTAGTAAAATATTAGTTCCTAAGAACCCCCCTCTGCTATTAGGGCGGGTCAAACAAGCCTGCAACGAAAAACACCAATGACTTATCTTCCTTCATGGCGTCTGCGGAGCCCTCTTGAATGCTCCCCTTGTAGTAGATGTCCTCCATTGTATCGTATTGATTTTGAACAGACCCTCGTCCCTTGCCCGTGAAGTTTCGGTGGTGGTGTAGTGGGAGGAGGGATTGAGGAAGATTGTAAATTTAAGAGGCGGGGAGTTAGGCTCTGGGTAACTTGACAAACGCCTCTCATGAAATAGGCTTGAGGAAGAGGCTCTGCGGATTCAGCCGGGTGTTCTGAGCGGCAGAATCCTTGTTGGAAATTGATTTCAAGGCGACAGTGATAACTAGAACAATCGAGAATCTCCCTAGGACATAGAAGTTGCCTCTCCTCGTAGGGACTACTTTATTTGCCTTGTTATTTGTCTCATCTGGGACATGAAAGAGAATCCTTTCGCTGTTAATCCAAGGAAGAAATCCCTGACATCAGCGACATTCCCAATTATTCCAAGTTGTACAAGAGTTACTGTGGATACCGTCCTTGGAAATGGGGCTCTGGGGTCCCTTTAGTCCGTCATGGAATACCGGCACAGTACCAGTCTTGCAGCCAAGACCAAAGCGCGCGTGGGAGGATGCTGGATACCGCCAAAGATAAGGCTTCCTTCAAATCATACAACCTATAAGAACCCCAACGACTTAGAGTATCAGACCAAATATCCACACAGCCAAGGGGCAGTGCGCGGGGTATGGCAGTCCCATCATAGCAAAAATGGATAACCGTACCCTCTTATTGCATTCCCAGAGGAAGGGTCAGCACTTTTAGTGGTATTTTGAGCTATAATATTATCATACAAAGTGCATATCAACCTTTACTCGTAGTGAGACAATCATGAGTGCCTGCATAGTAGGGATTAGAGTCTACACCTCCGAGTTAACACATCCCCTCCCCCTCAGGCACTTGGCCCTCAGGCACTTGGCCCTCTCCTCCTTTAATAATTAGGGAGATTCTCCTCTGCACCCTCAGAAAAATCGTGAGTCCTAAACTCTGAACAAATACAAGTATGATATGATACAATATTATCATAATAATATTATACCAGAAGGTGCTCTGTGTCTAAGCCCCTACCCTTAACCCCCAGTGCTCCAATTCACTAAACACAGCGAAACTGTCACCAGCTTTCCCTAGCAAAGCTCTACCAGTTAAATTCTTTGGGATGATAGGAAGGTTCTCATCGGCTTTTCCCGCCTCTGTAGCTCTCCGCATTCATAAGACGTCACTCGTAAAATTGACCAATGATTGCACCGCAGGAACTGTCATCAAGGCCTCCATCCAGCCTTATGGAATCAGATTAGGTCTTTGGAGACATCATAGGAACCACCACTAGTAAGTTATCTTATGATACCTTCGGGGGAGAGGGGGTTCAAGCTGCATGGCGCCGCTACATTACCGTACCCTCTTCTAGATTGAATGCATAATCTCGAGTGGTGTCACTTGCTGTTGGTATCGGCGCTGCACCCAAAGTAGGAAAGCAGGACTTGGGGAGCGTTGGGCGCGCTGTGGCTTCTATTGGGGAACGTGTATTGGCTTATTTAGGGTCCTGTTTTAAACTCTAAAACATGGCAATCCCAAATAATGGACATGATTTTGATTATGGCTTTGCTTTTCCGCCTTGATTACGGGCAATCCCTTTACGTTTTTATCCGGTTCCAATCCGATATGCCCTTCTTAATGTAGACTGAATATGCCTACCCGCTAGGGAGGTTCCTTCCCTTTTCCTTCCTTGTACTACCCTAATCAGATCCTGCACCGTGATTTTAGATCAAGATTTACCTTACGCGCGCCGAACGCCCCTTATTATCCTCCAAGAAAAGCTAATTTGACTAAATCTCAAAGAGAAGACTGTCAAGCCCCTAAATCCGTGTATGCACTTGAATCAAAACGGATTCTCCAGGTGCAGTGCACAAGCTGACACATTATCTTCTCCAAAACTATCGGATCATACACACACTTCAAGTTTGAATTCCATGCAGTATCTCGGCTGAAAAAAAAAAGTAAGGAAAACGGAAAAAGGTATGAGAAGCAACTAAATCACAAGTGCGCCATAAGCACTACAGCCTCGACTTTAATTAAATTGATCAAGTCTCGATCAAGTTTTCTTCTTGTGGGGGCTGCTTGGGAGCATCCTCCCGAGAATTATCTCTAGTATCCTTGCTCCCCTCCCCCGCCTTGCCCTTGCCTTTCCTATCACCTGCACTTCGCTGATAGAATTCGTTGATAGTCTTGGCGGGGATTCTGTTAAGGAGCTCTTTGGGGTAAATTCGTAGTAAACTCCAAGCAAGGTCCAAACTCTCAAAGATAGTTCTAGACTCATAAGCGCCTTGCGCGATAAAACTCCTTTCGAATTTCTCCAAAAATTCTAGGGAGAGCTTATCTTCGGCTGAGAGGGCTTCCTCTCCCACGACAGCTTTCATTGCTGCCGCATCACGCCCAATAGCGTATTTGGCGTACAATTGGTTAGAAACGTCACCATGGTCTTTACGAGTCATACCCTCACCGATGGCGGACTTCATGAGACGTGATAGAGAGGGGAGAACGTTGATAGGAGGGTATATACCACGATTGTAGAGCTGCCGGTCGACGAAGATCTGGCCTTCAGTAATGTATCCAGTCAAATCGGGAATCGGGTGAGTAATATCTAGCAACGATTAGCAAGCGTTCTAGAGAAATAAATGGCGGGCATTTCTCACCATCGTTAGGCATGGTAAGGATGGGAATTTGGGTAATCGACCCATTTCTTCCTTCCACACGTCCAGCACGCTCGTATATAGTAGACAAGTCCGTGTACATGTAACCTGGGTATCCACGACGACCTGGCACTTCTTCACGGGCTGCAGAGACCTCACGGAGGGCATCGCAATAAGCTGAAAGGTCCGTGAGAATCACCAAGACGTGCTTCTCCAATTGGTAGGCAAAGTATTCTGCTGTAGTCAAAGCCAATCTTGGGGTAATGATACGCTCAATCCTGTTGAAATGTCAGCACTACTCCCGCCATCTCACTGTACATGGTAGTTATACGTTGGGTCGTTTGCCAAGTTCAAGAAAAGTGTGACCCTCTCTAACGAGCCGTTCTCCTCGAAGTCACGAGTGAAAAACCGGCTGGTTTCCAAGTTGACACCCATGGCGGCGAAAACGATTGAGAAATTCTCTTCGTGGTCGTCATGAATACCCTTGCTAGGTCCTTTAACCAAACCGGCCTGACGGCAAATCTGTGCAGCAATTTCATTGTGGGGGAGACCAGCGGCTGAGAAGATGGGGATTTTTTGACCACGAGCTGAGTGCAAATGTTAGCTTTATCGTCCCTAGATGCCCATGCCCCGGACAAGATTAACTTGCCAACAGAGTTCATAGTATCAATAGCACTAATTCCGGTAGATATCATTTCTTCGGGGTACACGCGTGAGTAGGGGTTGATGGGAGACCCATTGATGTCTAAATAATCCTCCGCAAAAACCTTAGGCCCTTTATCGATAGCTCTACCGGATCCATCGAAGATACGACCCAACATATCCTCCGACACTGGGATTTTGAGATTCTGGCCGGTGAACTCCACAGTCGTCTTACGGACGTCGACACCAGTAGTGCCCTCAAAGACCTATTGAGGAGGTAGTTTGTCAGCAAGCTACACCGATCATGTTCAATATTTCGCAGGATCCAAACCTGAACGACAGCTCTGCTTCCACGAACTTCTAGAACTTGACCAGCACGTTTGGTCCCATCAGGGAGAGTAAGGTTAACAATCTAGTTTAGAGCGGCGTTAGTGACAGGCCTTAATATCCAGTGATATTAATAATTAAAGGCATACCTCGTTGTAGCGTGGAAATTTGACGTTATCTTTGTAAAAATCCAGATTAGTAAACTACGACAACAAAAAAGGAAGCACACATAGAAGCAAAGGTTCATGGCTTTTGCCACAAGTGGGGGGGTTTATTCCGATAACCACAGAAGATCTTGATGCAGGAAGTTGGGTGACAGTACCTAGAATAACCAACGGTCCATTGACACCAGCGACAGTGTTGTAATTGATCCTCGGGTTTACCTAAACAACTTATCAGCCCAAAGTTCCAAGTCAACCCCAAACGTGGATAAAAGACTCACCCCATAGTTCCTTGTTACGGCGGCTGCGTTGATAGCAAAAGCCTACATAATCAGCTCTAAACTCCTGCCCCTACCAGCAAAACGCGAGGAGCGAACCTCTTGGGCAGATATCCTGGGATCGTCGACACTGGGAGCCATTCTCCAAGAGCCTTGTATTTGGATTATAGGATTTCTGAATGAATAAGAGGGGACAAACTGAGGGGTGCGAAGATGTGATGACGAGTTGAGTTCTAGCCATCCAAGAAGCAAGTCAAAGCACCCCGCCGTTGTCACGTGAAGGGGTTCTTGTGGCTAATGCTGACTAAGCCAATGCCAATACAACAAAACATGGCTCAATCAGCCCGCCGCCGTTGCATCCTTCCATCATTCATGGGCGAATGAGACGGTTGGGACGTCGAAACCTGCGAAGTATGGTGGGGGACATCTGTAGCCGGAGTACTTTGCCAAGCAAATATCGCATCCTCAACCACCAAAGGATTTTCAACCACCAGTCCAATGAGAATTATGGCTCTATTAGGTGGTAGGGTAGGTGGCCCTCTGCGCATTAATACTCGTAGAGAGAAAATAGAAATACCATATCTCAAGTTCCCATAGAGATATAAGGGTTTAAAGGTGGGTCAAAATTTAGTAGGAGCAAGGGGCAATGTCCGGGAGAGGTTAATTTAATTACTGTTAAATTCCTTGGCAATGACTGTTAATCTATGTTTGCCAAGATATTAACCTTGAAAAAGCCAATATTGGGTAAATTAACCTACTGTTAACAAACTAGACCAGGGTACGGTATCCTCATTTGCTGATCGGAGATTTGCATATTCAGTGGGCAGCAGAGAATCTTTGCTATGGTGGGGGACATCTGTAGCCGGAACAGGCGGACACTCATTACGAATACTTGTAAATTTACTGTACCTGTAATCAGTAGGCTTTGAAATCCGTGGCCGGACATGAAATTTCAAAATCTGTGACCATTGTGTACGGTACAGTAAGCTGGCCGCCGGAGTAATCCATTGAATCGACTACGGTACCGTACTCGAGCACAGTATTGTCGGACTCTCTCTCCGCAAGGCGTTCTTTTGTGGGATGTGGCAATTCAAAAAGAAACACTCGATGAATGGATAGCAGGAAGAGAAAATTGTCGATGGAAAAGTGATCAAACTTAATGACTTCCAGGATCTCGTTGTCGTTGTCTTCCCTCCTCTGATTTTTCTCCCTTAAGTATACAAATTTCAACTACGCTAAACCACAAAAGTAACAGTATAAAAGATCCACGATGTTTACTGTGCTTCAGCGTAATTTCACACCCGGTCATCCACGTGACTGACAGCATGCCCCCTCTTCGAACAAGCCCATGACCCCATGGGCCACCAGTAAAACAAAAAAACTATTGATACAACTGATGAAGATTGCACATCTCATCTATGGTGATCGTGAACCACTTGTCCAGCTCCCTACCTCAAACAAGTGAACCTCTGCCCCAACCGCTTTGAAACCCTCCGGACTTCCTTCCTTTTCTTCAACAGTCTTTCTTTTCATGATCTCCAGCTCCTTCCTGACTTCTCTTCCAATACCATAGACACCTTCTAACTTGTGACTTACTAACCGGCACTCATCTCGTGGAACAAATAACTTGAGGTGATTGAGATGGCATCGTTCCTTGAGGCCTGCCTTGTGTACCCTCACTAGCTCTCCTTTATGTAGATCTTGTAGTCTTCCTGATCGTCCATGCCATGAAATGTCGGATAGGATATGAGGTCCTTCCCATCTTGCCTCTAGTTTTCTCCCCTTGTGTTTATCAACTTCATGTCGCCGTAGTAAAACCAAATCCCCATTCTGTAGCTTCTCCCATAGTGATCCATCCTGCTCCAAAGTAATGCTATGCTCAAGTGATCATGAGAGAGTGGTATTTCGGTACTCATCCAGGATAGCCAATCGAAAATGATAATCAATAGCTCGAAGTTGGTGTGTTCCGATGGGAACCTCAGGTGAGTTCTTAATTGCGGCAGCAGGAGCGGATAAGACACTCTCATCCCGAGCAGTAGGAGTTCCGAAGTCAGTAGTTCAGGGATTGAAGCCAAAAAGCAATTGTGATAGTATATATCCATATGCTGTCAATCTTCGGGAGTTTATGGCTTGGACGACACTAGGAATACACTCATGCCAGCGCTCAATAGGATAGCGATTGTCTATGATTGTTTTTCGGAGACCAGACATGAGAATCTGAACATACCGCTCAGCTAATCCAACAGATGAAGGGTGAGTCTTAGGAGCTGGGAAGTGTCGTATGAGATTCTGACGCAGGGTTTGAGCAAAAACTCTGGCCACAAAATGAGGTCCGTTATCAGTATAAACAGATGCTGGCCATGCAAAAGGTTGAACTATGTCCACGGAGAAGGTTAATGGCAGCATCACCTGTAGGATTTGTGACAGGTAAGGCAAAAAGGAATCGTGAGAAGTAGTCGACTGCAATAACTACATATCTATAGTTGTAAAGCTGTGTCGGTGGTGTAATTGCTCCAATAAAGTCAACTCTGATCATATCGAGTGGCTGTAATTGCATAATCGGAAGAATCCCAGCTGATGGTCGTAAGGGTCCCACCAGTTGACAGTTCGTGCATGTCCGACAGAAGTAATTGATATCCTTGACACGAGATGGCCAAAAGTATCTTCCAATAGTCAATCACATTAGCAATCCCGCAGCGAAATGCCCATGGCAATCGTGGAGCTTGTAGAGGATTGTAGGGACATCCGCGGGCATGACACAGGTAGCTAGATCTCCATTCCTCTCTCGGTAGAGCAGGCGGTTTCTTGGATACTCTGAATTCGGTATACTTTCAACGAGGAGAAAGTTTCCCGCTGATCGGCGAAGCACACGACGGACATTCTGGCTTCTCAGCAAACTGCTGTCGCTTTCCACCGTTCCTTTCAAACTTCCGGTTAGCTTGTAGCATACAATCGGCCCATACCACTCCTCCTGGATCCAATCTTCCCATCCCTCAAGCAGTTTCTTCTCCTCCGTCTTTTCAATCTCTTTCCCATTCTCCCATTCTTCTTCTGTCTCTACTTTAGAGATATCCTTTGTGGTTTGGGAGCTGGGAATGCGACTGAGCCCATCAGCGATAATGTTTTGAGATCCAGGAATATGATGAAATTCAACATCATATTCAGCCAGTCGCACCTGCCATCTGGCTATACGTCCATAGGCATTATGTTTTCTAAGTAAGGATATAAGTGCTTCGTGGTCTGTGTAGACTTTGGTTTGAAATCGCGATCCCAAGACCAGCCATCTAACCTCCTCTAAGCACCGAAGAACTGATAGTGCCTCCCTCTCCGTACTAGAGTATCTTGTTTCTGCTGGAGTAAATGCTTTAGAAATAAACATCATGATTCGCTGATCAGTACGGTTACTCATTGCAGCGAGAGTCCCTGCCGGCAAGCTGGTCAACTGAAACAAAACTCCCCCCAATCCTGTCTTTGATGCATCAGTTGCCAAGTGATACTGGCGGGTATCATCACCTCCATAAACTGCGTTCGCTATTATCGCTGACTTGATATAGTCAAACTACCTCTCCTATTCTTCTATCCACCGGAATCCAACCACACATTTCTTCATTTTCATCCTCTTTTTCTTCCCTATCTCTCTCTTTGCCCACTCTTGACTACCATTCTCCACTATACTATTCTCTTCCTTTACATCTTCTTGTTCGTACCTCCCATCTTTCATCACTTGCAACCTTTCTTCTCCCCATTTGACCCATCAGTCTTGCCTCCTACCTTACTGCCTCTTCCCTTCTTTTCTATTTCTTTCTTTTCCCTGTCTTCCAGGTTTCTTTCTTTCTTATCATTTTTCTCTTTACCATAGAGAATGGCGGCCTTCAATACCCGGGAATGGTCAGCACGGCTAGGGATCAAGTAGTGTAAATAGGTAGTCATGTAGATAAATCTTTCGAGCTCTTCTTGGTTGGACGGGATAGGATAGTCACGGGCGGCCTGTACTTTATCCAATGACCAACATAAACCCTTCCCTGCAGTTCGGAATCCTAAGGGTTCAATTCTTGACAACAAAAAACCACACTTTGCCGGTCGCAAACTCATCCTACTCCAGTGAAGTCTCGGGAAGTAGAAATGCTCTAGAAATTCCATCTGTAATCTAATACTCACATGCGCACAAAAGTCATCATCGACAAAATTCTCAAATGCTCTATTAAATATCCGACTAAGAGCTGGTTCTTCAAAGGGTGGCGGAATAGGGCCTGCAACAAAGTCCTTCAGCCGTGCATAGGTTTGAGGAGCTCTATATAAGCCTTATCCCATTCTCTTGTACTGGAACTGCCCCAGACTAGTTGTAAATGCCGTTTTATATGCATAGGGAGGATATAGCGGTACTGCCCAGAACCCATTTGTAGCATCAACCTGGAAGTATAGTTTATACTTTGCTTGAGTCAAGTTGTTGATAACCGGGTCTATTCGCTTCATTGGGTATGAGTGATTCACTGTAGCCGAATTGATAGGGCAAAAGACATGGACTATCCGGAGACTTCCTTTCTTCTTTCGCACGAACTTAGTTCGATGTGCACATAGTGAGACTGAGTACTCCAAGATTCCAGCCTTAAGCATCTCTGGAATCTTGTCCTCCATCCATCTAGACTCTTCGGGAGTGAACAACCTTTCCTTTTCATGAAGTGGAGTCGACCCTGGCCAAGTAGAAATATAGTGGTATACCAGATCGGTTGCTGGCATTTTACCAACTTCGATAACGAATAGATCCCGCCAGGTATAGAGTAGCCGCTTCATCGCCCTCAAGATTCCCCTAGAAACCTCTTCACCAATCTTGATTTTTGTCCCATTATACCACTCTTCAATCTTCACCTCTGCTGTCTGTTTGTCCCTCTCCCGCCTGCTTTGAAATGGCCTCTACTCTGTAGGGTATCCACTTTGTCCTCCAAACACCTTATCCAACTCATCTCTGTCGACTTCAGCCTCACATACCTCATCTCTTCCTCCAGTAGCTGCCAGCTTTCCGTCTGCCTCGCACATTTCTATAAACTCTACCACTTTCTCGCTTTCTCCTTCCTCAGCTACCCACATCTCCTCTTCGTCTCTCTTCTCCAAATCCCTAACTCGACATAGAACACACAGGTCAATCTGACAACCTGTCTTCAAATGTAAGATCCCAATCGTGCGCCTGTAGTATTGCTGACATTCAAGGTTAGCTTGTCAGAGGTGAATCATTCGGTATCACTTGGCAATAATGGAGGTATGACAGTAACCCAGTAGGTCTTCCAGAACTGACATCACCTTCCTTCTTCCCTTCCATCTCTTGTACATAATGCTTCAAACCAAGCACATCCCCCATATGCTCTTCTTGTTCCTTGCAAACAGTTCCCCTTTCCTCCACAAACGTAGCAAATATTACTTCACTTCTCTTTTTCTCTTTGTGTCCTGTTCCTTGTCCTTTGTCTCCCCACTTAATCTCCTTTTTCTTCCTGTTAACCTCTTCATTAGTCTTGTCTATAAATCGTCTAGCACCATCTTTCATTGCTTTGTCTGGGCCTAAATCATTCCGTGTACTAATAGACCAGCCCACATGTATTAGTTCTTCTAGTTTTTCAAGTGTGTAGTACGGAATAACTTCGTAGAAAGTATTTCGGATAGTATAGTTTCACTTGTAGAAAGACCGTTTTCGTCTGCCGAGTCTGCTTCAAATGAGTATTCGCTCTGATAGCCATCTGTCATTCCCCTTAACTCCTGACCGCTGAGTGAATATCCACTCTCCCAAGATTTCTCTTCACTAGTAGCTTCCACCACTGTATCTTCAAAGGCCTCAAGCTCCTGTCTCACTTCGGATGCAATTTGGCGGAGTATTTCCTCAAATGATTTGCCATCATCCAACTCAAGTTCCGCTACCAGCTCATCATTCAAAGAGCCTTTTGTTATCAATCGGTTCATACTCACCTTCTGCCTCCCAGGTCTTGGAAGACTATTTCTTTCTCTTTCAACACTGTGGTTTCTTCCCTTTCTATCTCTGATCACGTAGGTGTCCTTAGAGTAATCCCCAATAGCATCGCAAGATCTCAGCCAATGGTGACTTAGCAGCAATCTATAAGTAAGCTCACAATCATCTGGCATTGCGAATATTTGGAGTCGTACCACTACTGATGCAACTTCAATTTCTAGGTCAGTATAAAACTTGAGTGGAACCATGTTTGAAGCAGCGGTTCGAATAACAAGATCCTGAGTTGGTAGTAATAGAGCGTCAATCGAACGCAAAACAGAAATCGGAGCAAGGTTCATGACTGCTCCTGCATCAATCAAGACATGATTGATCTCAAAGATTCGATTGTTCACTTGAGTTCTGGCCTTCGTATAAAAATTAGAAATAGCTGTCTGTCCAACGTCTTTTCCTGTTGGTGCAGCATACGAAAGCGCCGCTTCAACCACTCGCGCCTCAGCTTTGCTCTTCCATTCCATACTTCCTTTAGTTCCTGATGGTCTTTCCTATACAATGAGGCGAACAAATTGACGTTTCCCTTCAGGAGATAGGTCAAAGAATTGGCCCGATGTCAATCCAGTTACTTGAGTATCACGAAAGCCAGCTACAAAATCAAATCCCGGACGTCCAGCCATCAGACGAATAGGCCTATGGATATTCTTCTTCCGCGAAATTCGCCTCTGTGAACTGCCCTGCATACTATCTTGGTCAGTCTCCCTTCGCTGTTTCTGAGCTGGTGGTTCTTTCTCTCTTGCACTAGATGATTCTGTCAGTTGACTTCGTAGCCTAGCTTTCTCTCCAGCCATAACTTCTTGCTCCGTCCCACTCATTTTACTTTCCATAGGTTCATTCCCACTAATTAATTCTCTCACAAATTCTCGAGCAATCACTTCTCTCTTGTTTGCTGCTTTAGATCCCTCAGTCAAAATTTCCAAATCTCCCCCAGCTGGAATTGCACTCAAACTGAGGTTCACCTTCTGACAGACTACCTCAATCACCATTCCATTCAAGGTAAACAAGTTCTGGTACTGTGCTTGACCGGAATTTCTCTGGACTGAACTCTCTGGTACGTTCCTTGGAAATCCACTCGCTTGTTGACTCTGTGGATTAACCATATTCGTATTGCCTTGTCGATTCGCCGGACCAGATTGCAGTTCCGTTTGGGCCGATTGCTCTGGGTACGTACGCAATTGCCGGTTGACTTCCTGTCCTCTAGAATTGAACTGATTCCTGGGCTGATACGCGGAAGTAGGTAGTAAGTGACACTCATATCGTAGATGACCCACCACACCACACTGGTAGCACACTAACTGTGATCTATGCCGCCTTAGATATGGTTTACCATTCGGCTGCCCCTGTCCGTACTGCCCAATTAGGCCAGGTGGATAATAGGTTTGTACTCTATTGTCTGAATTGTCCATCGCAGTATATTCTCTCTGCTACGGACGGGCACTTGGATGCTGACCCTCCCATCTATTCAGCTCTCGCTAACTTCCAATTCTCATCCGGTTTATACTAGGATTCATGCTATAGGAGGAAGCATAATTTTCCCGGTTGAGCGAAGCTGGTATTGGTTGATATACGGCTGGGGGGGCAAGACGATTACCAACAGCATATGCTTCCAGTGCTGGAAGTCCACCGGCATTCGATCCTAGTAGCCCACTTGAAGGTATTGTGCCTACTCCATTCCCGTTTTGCCTTTTAGTCAAAAGTAGCTTCAATTCTTCTAACTCCTGACAAATCTTTGAAGCTTCAGATTCATGCTTACTTTTCTCAATCTTCCTTTCATACCGTCTACCTGACTTCTTGTATTCTAACCGGTTAGCTCTTCTCTTTTTCCCTTGTCTCTTTCTTCTCTTTGACGAATGATCATCATCGTCACTCTTCTCATCACTTGTATTTTCGTCACTACTTTCCTCCTTGCCTGTCAGGTAACTGCTCTCCTCTATCACGTCGTAGACTCTCTGAACCTTCGTAATAGCATCTTCCACGGTCGGCCTACCAGTTAGTCCACTCATAGCCTGAATACGCAACTCTCGTGAGTCTAATCCCTTTACAAACTATGTTGCCACCAAGTGTTGATTTTCGTTTGACATTCCGCGGGCAATCTTCCTTGTCACCTTTATATAGTTCTCAAGAGACTGTCCTTGTCGTTGTTTCAAACTCAGAAACAATTCCTCAGCTCGTCTCTTCTACTCTGCCAACTCGACAGAATTTTCCAAACGGTGGCGAAGCTCGTGGCAAAGGGTTTCATAGTTCCTTGTCGTTTGGACCGGAAGGCAATTAATAAACTTGGCTGCCTCACTGCCACTCTTAATATGCTGTATTACCCTATATGCCATCTTCTCACTCGCCTCAGGAATAGCATTTGGGCCAGCTCTCCTCGCTTGTTCTTCAAAGAACAATTGAAAGCCGTACAGGAAGTGCTCCACATTCTCTCCCACTTCACCTCCAAAATCTATAAGCTTAAAGTCACTCATCGTACCCACAAACGGTGTCTCTGCAGCCATCTGTACAGAGCTCAACCCAACCGAAGTAGATAAAGTTCTAGAAGCTGACACGACCGGGAATCTAGAAGACTCAGCAGCTTGCTCAAGCTGCTCTCTCAAGGATGTGAGATGAGGCGGAAAGGAGGCTGGGGAATATGCCAATGACGTAATCTGCGAGTTTGGAGAAATAGTATCCGGTGATGGACAGTTCGAATTTGATTCTGTCCTTGATCGTAAGCTTGCAGACGGGGATGATTCTAGTACCAAGTTTGCCAAATCAATTAACCGACCCGATGGTCTGACAGGCGTCTGAGGAACTGAGGATGGTGTGCTGGGATTAGCTAGAAGTTGTGAACGGGAAAGTGCAAGGATGAATCTTCGCCTGAAATCAGCACGGCGGCGTTCCCTGTCCTCGTAGCTAGACCCTGGAGAAGCCGTTACTGCTTTCTTTTTCTGGAAGACAATCGTTCGTAATGCGAAGATCAGGTGTCTGACCCACTCGCCTTTCGGGCACCAGCTGTCGGACTCTCTCTCCGCAAGGCGTTCTTTTGTGGGATGTGGCAATTCAAAAAGAAACACTCAAAGAATGGATAGCAGGAAGAGAAAATTGTCGATGGAAAAGTGATCAAACTTAATGACTTCCAGGATCTCGTTGTCGTTGTCTTCCCTCCTGATTTTTCTCCCTTAAGTATACAAATTTCAACTACGCTAAACCACAAAAGTAACAGTATAAAAGATCCACGATGTTTACCGTGCTCCAGCGTAATTTCACACCCGGTCATCCACGTGACTGACAGTATGGTGCCGGCACCTTAGAATCAACCTCATGACAAGCAAATTTTCCCAACTTTTCAATGAACAACAACAATACCACAGGCTCTCATTTTCCTTATCCCTTCTGTATAATCCTTCTAACTCATCTAAAGAACACATTTACAGACCAGATTTTATTCTAGGCATGTGGTTCTTGCTATCTCCTTGACTGGTGTAACGATGGAAAATATGATGCCGACCCAAAAATAGATGATGACTAAGGCCGCCTCAGTATTTTTCAGTGATGGTGTGCGTAGGCATGATCACTTAGGTAACATTTGT
>Ga0307509_10001865_pt1 | contig 34854 bp, 27 predicted proteins | sample 10_EM_MG_FD_202245 | JGI IMG/M metagenome (GOLD analysis project Ga0307509, IMG submission 202245) | Populus trichocarpa ectomycorrhiza microbial communities from riparian zone in the Pacific Northwest, United States - 10_EM | ecosystem: Host-associated > Plants > Roots > Unclassified | place...
CCTAATGACGGCCGTCCTGGAAATTCAAGGACGAGGACGGACTACGTTTTGCCGTCCCGTCCCGTCCCGGGCTCTTGGCAGTCCCCCCGCCGGGCCCTACGGGGCCCCGGACGGCTGCGAACACTGTCTACGTCGACTATCGTTATTAGCTCCTTTGTCGCACATTAGGTCCTTAAACACCTCAACCTACCGCATGACTCCTTTCTGGAGCCCCCCAAGTAAAATCATTCCAATCTCATTATCCAACTCTCTAACCAATTGCGGTAAATTGACATAATTCTCTAGGTTGAATTGATGAACGGCGGTCTGAATCACTGGAGTTTATGATGGAAAGCTTCGATATCATAAGTAGAAACGTAAAGCTCCTCCATGGTTCATTGTGCCGTCTCGTGAATGATAGCCAGCATCGAAGTCTTGAGCAGGGGAAGAGGGACGGCGGCTGCAACGTCTCGAAAGAATTGTACATGTTTGTACCCCCTTCCTTGAACCCTGCTTGGCGATCGGTTTCGTAGCTGGCTTCCACTATCAAGTTTTGAGCTGTACTTCCTACTCCAATTCATCGATCGGCCAATCAGCCCCTTGAGTTGGGTATAATTCGGCGGCGATTTATGGCTACATGCCCCGATTGGGGCTGGTGGAGGAGGGGGGAACGAGGAGAGGAAACGCCCGACGCAAGTATCACAATTATTGACCTTTACCTAAGTATTAGCTGAGCTTAGAGAAGAATGGGGTAGGATTGCCGTAAGGCCTTCTTGTGCCCTCTTGCCATGAGTGATCTCTCAAGGTGCATTCAAAGGCTTGAAGTATATGTGAATCCCCTAGTCTATTTGGGACGGGGACTCGCATAGGCTTTGATGGCTCGGATGTCCCGCAACGATGGTCTGCGAGGTTCTCTGTGTGGGGATTAGCTATTTTATCCAGAAGAGAGTGGCCGACAACTGTGGCGAATTTCTTTGAGACGAGTTCTTTGGGTTTAGAGCTGTCAGGGGTCTTGACCGGGGTGTCTTCAGGACCGAACGGTGATGTATCACACCGGGGAATGTATTAGTCATGTGAGGTTTGAGCACCGTTAGAGCTTTGACAATGGGCAGAAGTGTTTTTTTTCTTGAAAGGGTTTGTTGGTAGAGAGTGGCTTGGGGTCTTTGTTATCCCCCTGTTGCCGGAGGTGTCCTATTATAAACAAACTTTGATTTACAGAAAACTATTTGTTCCTCGACACTAACCCCACGCCTTCCTTTCATGACCTTCCACTTTTCCTCAACTCCTTCAAACTTCTTCCACAACGCTACCCATTGACCCCAAAGTCTCGTTTCTTGCTTCTTCACTTTTTCCCTCCCCTCCGTCAATCCTTTTACAGTCCTGAGAAGCACTCCGGTTTCCCAATCATCATAACGCGATGCTGTTCGTTTCCCATCTTGAACTAACCTTAAGCTCAAAACCCCGACATCCCCCAGCGTCAATTAGTAAAATATCCTGACTTTTCCGGCCCCGTATAACTCCTGGACAACGCACACCACCGCCCTCCCGATACGTACCTTACCCCTCACTCCTCGAACATTTTTCCAGGGGGATTCCTTCCTGCCATATGCCATCCATGTTTCATCTTCCTCCGAGATATGGAACTCTCGTGAATTTTCAACAATAGAGACAATTATGATATATTATGATATATTATTTTCTTCCCTGAAATCTTGAGCAAAACATATCTTTTGACAAAAAAACACAAATTATCACTCGAGCTAACGATGGTGTGTTCTTGCGATTAAGAAGTTTCAAAGTATCCCGTTTACTGAGTTGGTCTTATTGTGTTCTGCAGGTTGGATGGTTAAACGTGGCAACAAATTAGCGAATTTTCTCACCAGCTTCCTCGGACACATCATACCCCTGATGGTCAAGGTAAACCTGGACTGCCGCCGCCGAGCTAAAAACAAGAACAGGGGGGCCCCTACCCTCGAACAACGGCAGGGCGCAGCCCAGCATCAGCTGGGTCCTGCCGAGCAGGGAGTCGGAGCTATTGTGGAAGGGGTTGGCGCTGTCGCAAAGCCGGGTTCGCGCCAATGAAGAACTCGTCAATCTATGGGGCAGAATTCATCTTGAGTCAGACTTTGGTTTATTTCCAGACAAGCTTCTGGATATCTTCCACACCTTCGTGAAGTTCTCTCCTCCTTGCTTGTAGTTCGAGAAAGCTATTTGTCTCCTGGAGATATAACAGAAAAATAATAATCAGGAGAGGATGGCATGCCCCGAACCAGAAAAGGGGCCTCCACCCATGAGGAGTTGTTTTGTGTTGACAAGGTCACAGGAGAAGACAGTCGTGAGTATAAAACAGAAGGCATAAGCCTGTTGTGACATACCGGAGAGTATACCTCGACACTGACCCTATTAGACCAGCCTTTACCTCCCGCCAACCTCGATTTAAATGTCTCCCAGCGTCCCCCGACCTCCAACGAGAAAGAGTTATCAGGGGAAAACTCACCGCAAAAGGATCTAGATCTGGATCGGATTCTGAAAGAGCGGGCTAAAGAAGCCTCAAGGTAGAAGAGGAGATGTAAGGAGGCGAAGAAGAAGTATAATGAGGAGGTAGGTTTTCCTTTATTCAAATTCTATCTATGTAGGAGAAATAGTCCGCTGAATTGATTTAAGAATCAGTGGCTGAAGTAAATAAAGGCGCACAACGGGGCCGCCCATAAGAGCAAGGGAGACGACATGATTGCGATCCTTCCCCATTAGGAGGACCATCTGAGGGGGGTTTTTGGGGAGGTTCGAGCTGCTTTGGGGTGTCCCCCCCTGGGGACTGGCATAATGCCACCTCACAACAACAGGCTCACACCTTTAGCGAATAAAGGTTTTTCTCTTACCTTAATATTTGTTTATGGGGCAGCTAAGGGTGACGATAGTCCCCCAGCCACCACCCCCGGTATCACTAACTAACCTCCCCCCGCTCATGTGTTCCTTAGCCAAAGTGGACATGGGAGGTCATAGAGCAGAATGGAGGGTTTTTGTTGAGGTTCTTGCTCGTTCTTCTTAGTTTGTTTAAGTAACTTTTCCATTGTTATTATTATTTCACTTGATTGGAGAGAAATAGTAGATCGAGTGCTCGACCAGGAACAAATACAACGTGATTCGAAAATAGAACTTCGTCGCACTCCTCCGAATCGCGCACCTACTGCCCAGGGAGCTCAGGGACATCCTTGTGATCAATATTCCTGCACCGTTCCGATCCTTTACTCTCATTTTCACCAGGCACCGGCTTGTGGGCCTTTGGTATATTGGGCGGCCTAGTGAACCCAAACACCCGAGGGAGGTAAGCTAGCCGAGTGGCGACAGTAATGCTTCGTTGCTGACTCTGGCGATATGTCACTAGCTTAACGCAGGCTCTGCCACTGGGAGGCTTAACTCACGGAATACCAGCCTATGGCAGGGTTGTGGAGACAATAGATCGACCAACTATAGGAATATTTTCGGCTATAAGTTAAGCTGATCCAGATGCTTAAGGCCAGTTTTAGCCTCTGGTGCAGAATCCTTCTCAAGAAAATACCTTTCCGAAACAATGTCAATAGGCTGTACACTCAAGTGCCCTCCCTGATTAGCTGGATAGGGAGGTCTAAATTCAGAAATACATTCTTCCCTTTAATCAAATCTCTAAGTTCCATAATACTGGGGGTATTTCCCTAAATCCCATTAATCAAATCGCTATCAATTATATTCTCCCCCGATAAAATTATTCTCCTCAGAGGAATTCTCCCGCTCATACACTGTGGCCTTCTCCCCACCCTTCGACTGCTAAAACCTATGAGGGTTGAACCCACTACCCTTCCAGCACACCATTTGCGACAGCTGCGCAATCATTGTCATCATATGGATACCGTGTCTTCGTGTAGGAGGGATTAAAAACGAACGTGAAAACCAGTAACAGCCTCTGTGCCGAAAGCACCACATTAGAAACCTCACAGCACCCTCTCCATAGACTCCCTTCCCTGGGGACATCGAGGAAGGGTATCACTAGGGTATAGAGGATCTGAAAGTGAAAATATTCTGTGCTAATATCGGGGTAATTGGGCTCTTTTTGCCCGTGGTTATGAAAACTAGACGAGTGATTCTCGGTGGAGGATATGCCTCTTTTGGCCCGGGTAATCGAAGCCAACAACAGTCCATCAGAACAAGTAGATAGTTCTGAGCCTAAGTAACACTTTTAACACACCCAATCTTTCAATTCCTCCATTTTCGAATCCCGGCTTCGGTTTTCGGAGATGATAACTCTTATTCTGTCCTACATTGTGTAGTCTGCGACTCCGAGCTCAGTGCGAATAGGTGAGGATCAAAGTTTTGGTGTGCTCCGCCATGGTCGGCACACGTGGAACGTGTTTAGCGAAGAATAAAGGGTGTGGGAATATGGATTGCTACAGCAAGACCCCAAGAATAGCAAGGCAACACCGATAACATCAGTGTCGTCAAACGAGGCGTCCAGGCACTTACCACGTAGAATCAATGTGTTCACAACAAGTCTGGATCCAAAAAGCCAAAAGAGGGCAAACAACAAGAGTGCACACCCAAACCTCCAAAGCATTCGTCCTGGAAATCCTTGGTTGGCAAGTGAAAGACGACGAAAAGTACAATAGATGATCTGGATGCAAGGCAAATGAATACTAGGTTAGTATGGTATCGGGTGTATAGTTTCATATTGTGGTATCGTACAACAGTAACAAGCCCACAACGCACCGATTCTGTTTTAAACCACAGAGTATCTCTCACTAAACACCTAGGGAGTAAGAAACACCTCGGTGGAAATCTACGGACAGCTCTGGAAGAGGCACACTACCCACTCATTAAAATCCCGGGGTCAGGATTCCGGTGTGGTAACCCAAGGCGAAGCGAGTCTACGGTGAAGCGAGAATATCATTAGCACATTTATATCAGAGGGATCTTTTGATGCTGGCATTCTCGCTATGCCGTCGAATACGGTAGGATAAGTATTAGTTCCCAAGTTTACATTTCATGAAATACCCAGCTGGCGCAGTGGTTAATACTCCTGTCGCAATTAGCGGGAGCCCAGGAGTTCAATCCATGCTGAAATTCAGTTATTATTGAACGATCCGTCATGTAGGGCAGGAAAACTGAGAATTTCTCAAATCCTGGCCTATGGGGACTGGGAGATTGAAGAACTTGGCCCTCATCAATAGGGCTGTGGGGTTTAACAATCCTGCTACGAGGTGGTAGAATCCGACTCTAAACCTTAAAGGTTGGCGATCGGCGGGTAGCAGAAGCAGACGGGAGGGGGTTGTAAATAATAAAAAATAATAAAAAATAATAAAAAACTAAAATAAAAATCATTTATTTATTTTGTCTTGGGAAGGGAGCCGTTGCTCCTGAATACTATAGCTATTTTAGTCGTTTCCGCTCTAGTAAGGTACTCTCCCTATTTATTGCCTTGTAAATATAGCCTTTTTTTCTAGTAGAGCGAGCTAGCTCGCCGAATTACAAGTCTATCTTTGATATCTTTTTGTTCTGTTTCATCGTACGCTCCTTTGTCAAACGTTGCACATTTCTCACAATTTTGTTACGGAACCCCCTTCCGAACCCCTCCTTAGCATCACTCCCGGTGCTGTCACCCCTCAATTTGGCACGAGTAATGGCATTCCTCCACTCCCTCACATTCTAAGGGCTAATGCTTCTGCCGGTGCCCCCCGACAGCGCTTCCGTAGCCTTGCGCGTTATTCCTCTGGTGCCTTTTTGAGGGTGTATTCCGTCACTACCACACGGCAGCGAGACCGACCCCCGTGGGGAGTGTCAGGCCGAAAAAAGTCCATGCTGAAACCGAATCATATTTCCAAGGTGTAAGTTTATGGCGGTTAGGCCGACTTGGTTAACGGGTGCTGCTACGGCGGTCCGGTAATTCTCTTCCGCGATAATACAATAAGTGGGGGTGGGGGAGAGAAAGGGGAACCACGGAAGTTACGTTTTGTAAAATTACTCCACCTAGCAACAACCTTCTTACACACTGGTGGTACTGTACAAGTACTGTACATGAATGCTAGGCACCCGGGAATACCAGTAGCAATCCACGCAATCCTCAACGCCGCCAGACTTGCTCACATAGGAGTACCAAAGCTAGCCCTCTTGCTATAGATGTCCCCCACAACAACCAGTTGCAAGAGATCGCCGTAGACTACCTCCGCAGAGATTAAGGGTGATAGCGTCTCGTGAGCACTACCAGTCGCCATTGTTGCCAATCCACAAGGCGCCGTAGCCCACGCAGATTGTAGAGAACGCTTTACCACCATCGTCGCGGGTGAGCAGCGTTCGGCTTGCGATGGAAGAAGAGACACAGCGGGTGTTGGCATTGTAGCTTGACTCTATCTAGGAGAACATTTGGAGTGATGGGGGATGGGGTGGGGATCCTGGTGACAAATAAGCAGGGAATGAGATTGGGGGGAGGGCTAGCGGGTGAGGATCAAAATTGGTTCATTCATAGTTTTCAAAGAGGAGGTTCTTGTATATCCAGCTCCCAGCGGTGCGTCCTACGAGTCATTTATCGCAGGTGCTGTAAGGTATCTAGTTTCTGACAATCCCCTTGGGAATTCGTGCACCGCGTGCACCGCATTTATCTATTTTGAAAGACACTATAATAATTATAATATGGTCTAGTCTATATATTATTCGCAGGGGAGGAAGGAAGACCGTTCAACAAGAAAAAAAGGATATGCTGGAAGTCGCAAAGAGTGAGAAGAACGAAATATGATTAGGTGAAATCTATAAGCAATGTATAAACTCTACCTTGCCAAAGAAATTTCATTTGAACAAGACTATAGGAACATGGAAACGGAAACTGATAAATCCAGGAAAAATACATAAGAAAATAAGATAGATATCTGCATTCCCAGGTCATGGGATTCTCGCGTTCGATACTGGATGATGTCCGAATGCATTACAGCAGGTAAGAGGCCGAGGAAGGGAAGGGGTGGCGGGTATTGCCCCCCAAGGGCAGGTACTTGGGGTTGGCGCTTTATAAGACTGAGGGAGGCTACTATCTTCGTATGTCCATTCTGAGTGGCATACGAGAGCGGTGCTATGCAGAATTCCTCTGGCGTATCAGGGTTGACATTTTCCCGTTCGAGTAGTATTTTTAACACTCCCTCATTTCCATACTAAGCACCTTCGAGCGCGGTGTTTGGTCAAACCTACTTAGCTCGTCGAGATTGATCCCCTCCGGCCAGAGGAGTACCTTCACCACTCGTTCATGTCCATTCTGAGCGACATGCGAGAGCGGTTTTATCGCCCATTTATCTGCCTTGTCGGGATTGACATCTTGCAGTCCAAGTGGGAATTCCACCACCTCTTCATTCCCATTATACGCAGCCAATGCAAGTGGTTTACAACCCCAAAAGCTTTCCCCATGATATCAGAAGCTCCCAACGCTATTAAAGCAACTACTGCGTCAAAAATTCTGAAGAACGATGGCCAATGTAGCCGACTAAATAAAAGACGAGTATCGTAGTACCCGTGATCCAGGTTTGCCTTAGTAAGGAGTATCGGTCGGAATCTGGGTATAATGCTCCTTTAAAAGTTCCGGCTGATCTCCCGTAATCTGAGAGCTCCTTTTTCGCATGCGCTCCTCACTAAACAATATTGTGGAAAGTGTGTCTTTAGACTATCGGGAGAATGGGTAGTCGAAAGGGCTTTGACATTTTGGGACTTCAGATAGGTCAAGCAGATTTCGACCATTGCCGAGTGAGGTCTACCAAAAATATATCCGGATGAGCGGAAATATACTGGTGTAAAGCAAAGTGGATCAACGGAACGGGTGATGCTTCCTCATCTACAGTAATAAGCCCTTGGCAGCAGTTCACCAACCTCAACATCAAAATTTATAGAGCCTAGCTAGACTGCTAAAGCGTGATAGAGCTCATCTGCATGTGACAGCCTTTCCGCGTGGCTGATCCACATCAAGGCTACCATCCCTAGTCTCGATTTATCTACATCTTGCACTTTTATCCCCTCAATCGTGGCTAAGTAAACACCGTTCTGGTCACAACAAACCAGCTCATGCTAGGGAAGGATGACCGTCTGGTTTCAAGTGGAATGATAGCTGCAAAGAAGCAAGGTTTTTTTATGCTTAAAACTAAGTATGAGTAGAGATGGATAGCATCGATCTATGATTTCTATTTCTACAGATATATACTAGAGGACCATGATATGCCGGTTTGAAGCTGAGGTATCCTGTACGGGAGACCCGACTAATTGAGCTATGTACAGTACACCCTTTTCTCCCACTCTGAACTTTCTATACTTCGCCGTGGTTATAGTAATAGTGGCATAGCCATCCGAGGGCGGGGTAGTAGGCCATTGTGGATCCGGCTGGACTGCCTCTCGATGGAAGCTGGTTGCGGGCAATGCCGTGGTTAGAGAATATTTCCCAAAACAAATAACACGTGCGAATTACCTACCTGTAGGTTCATCAGGTCAAACATCCGTAGCGCAAAAGAAGAGAGTACGGCATTGGTGAAGACAACATCTTGTGCGTTCTCATTCGGCTCGTTAAAGAGAGAACTGTAGGGAATGCAGAGCCCCGGGGATGTTGATGTGACCACTCCGTTTGCATTGATATTGAAAAGCTGAACACAGCTGGGGACGCCGATGGGTGTGTGTCTTGTTCCTATATGGGAGGGTGGTGGTGCCATTGCCCAGCACTCAATGCGGATGGCAAACGGGTCGGTCATTAGTTGAATGAGTATCACCAATTTTGTTCCACCGGTAGAGTTAATAAGCCACCATTCCGCATCCAAGTGAAGGAAGTCAAGTGCTTCCGAATACCCGAACTCAATCACTACTGGGGGCCAAATACGGCTTGCAACCAGAGTTTCTGGCCAAAGGGCCTCATATCCTTCTTTGCTACGGAGGTTTCCTAAAAAGAATCGTTTTGCACCGAATAAGTCAATTGAGTGGTGGGTATGACCAGGGATTGCAGCGACTTTTAACTTAATGCTGGTGCTGAGGTTAAGCGTGAGCGTACGGTGCCCCGCCCCAGTCAATATCCGACAGATTAGAGCCTGTAAGCTGTTTTCGGTCGTGAAGCGGACAGTGCACTCTAGGTTGGACCGGAAAGATTTGCTCTCCAGTTCGGGTAGGTGATCGTGGGTAACACCGTGGAAATATAGGAAATATTCCTTAGCGGACTCAGACTTGACAGTGTTATTGATTATCCTGAGTAGCTCTGGTGCAGATTGATATTTGAACTTGTTTTCATCCGGGATTAAAGAAGCTTGCATTTCAAACTGGGGACTTCTCGTTGCATCTAGGAGGGGAACCGGAGTGATTTCACTCTGCGGAGTTTGGCCCTGGTTATGAGATGCGGACATGATGGATGGGTTGCGGATAGGTGAACTGAGGCGATTGTTTTGTGGGGAAATGTATTGAGGTGAGGTGAGACAAGTAAAAGATGAGTGTATTTGAACAGACCATAAGAGGGGAATGTTCGAGTAGTGTTTTTAAGTTTGAGGATGTTTGTGTGGGACCACTAGAGATGGAGGCAATTAGGTGCGGAGGGGGCTGGACTGGGAGAACTTGGCCTTCATAAATAGGGCTCTGGGGTTTAACAATCCTGCTATGATACGAGGTGGTAGAATCCGACTCTAGACCTTAAAGGTTGGCGCTCGGCGGGTAGCAGAAGCAGACAGGAGGGGTGGTTGACAAAATATATAAAAAAGTATAAAAAGTATAAAAAGTATAAAAAAATAAAAAAATAAAATTCTTCATTTGTCTTGGGAAGGCACCTATTGCCACTTAAGGATATACCTATTTTATTCGTATTCACTCGGATAGGATAGATGCTCTCTGACTATTGCCTTGAATACATAGCTTTTTTTTTTCTAGTAAAGCGTGGTAGTACTAGTCAAGATGAGATTGGCAGAGACCGGAGGTATATATGGTACGTACGGCTAGAGTCGTCCCCTCTTCAAATTCCTCTCTGGGAATCAAATTGCAAGTGAACCGGGGGCAAGATTATTTCGAGCAAAAGCATCACGGGATTGAATACAGCAAACAAAGTTTGTACAGAAATTATTTACAGAAGTCCTGGTGCAGCTTGCCGAGTGATCCCTGGTGCAGGTGAGGTCTCTTTTTGACCTCGGTAATTCACGGTCATAATAGTTTATCAGAACCAGTGGATAGCTCTGAGCCTAATGCACGCTTTTAATGCCCCAATTTTTTTAATACCTCCATTGCCATTCACGACTTCTGTGTTCGGAGATTACAACCTTTATTTTCTTCTACCTTGTGCTGCCTGGAGCTCCGAGCTCATTACGGAAAGGAAAACCACCTCAAGAGTCGCAAACAAAAACAACGAATATGCATCACCCGCGAGCTTCGAAACCTGCTTCGCCAATATTCTGCTCCTCCACTTCATTCACTGAGAGCAAGAAACAATGAACTTTCCAAACGGCCGCTAGCTCGCCCGAGGAATTTGCACTGGACGATGGAAAAGACGAAGAGATGGAAGCTTCGTCGCCCTGGCGTGGGCTGCTGGTCAATCAGGATAAGAATTATACTACGGGTGTATCCTCGCACCGGCTGAAGTGGAGGGTTATATGCCTCCCTTAAGGTTATGCTGTCGGCGGTCTCGGAGTCAACGGAGAAGGTACTTTCAGGTTTCGACCATGCTGGTTTCGGCACTCGGGGCTCTTACTAGTTTCCACATTCGTTTTTAATCTCACACGAATACTCAGTATCCGGATAATCACGTTGTTGTCGCAACCGGTGTGTGGAAGGGTGGTGAGGTCGACCTTGGAGAGTTTTGGAAGAATGCGATTACTCGTGCCGATGTGAGGGGTAGCAGCACCGGGGTGGACGCCAATTTGCGAGAATGTTGGGAGGAGGGGGTGGTTAGGATGGGGGTTCTACAGGTGGTTAACCTTGCTACTGTTCATATGAAGATGAATGGGGATGGGAGACTGACTGGTGGACATAACGCTGTTTGAGATATTTCGTTAAGGGATTGGATCCGGTGGGTAGGGGTGATGAGTGGGCGGTAATTGCATTGTGTGGGTTTAGCATGGGATGGTATAGCGGTTGCAATTGTTTGCTTGCCTCTTTGGCTGTCATGTTAACCTACCTGACATCTATAGTATGATATCTCGCTTGTTCATAAATTTTTTTACAGTGCCTGGGTTACACAGAAACCTGTTTCTCAAATTTGGAAGGCATTTTGAGAGATGGTGTGTTTCATTGTATTGTGTACCGGTGCCCGGGTTTTGTATCCAATCAGGGGCAGGAAATGGGGATTTCAGGGACCGGGGCTTGAGGGATTGATTGGGATTATGATATTATACCCGAGAAATTCTTTCGATTTGCTATATCGTACCTCTGACAGGTCGCTAAAGAGTATTTGGAGAAATTTCTCGCATAGTCAATCTAGGATAACTAGCGAAGCAATCTCTGGCTTGTGCGAGAACATCTCCCCTGAAACCTGCACGAATACTGAGAATCTTGCTAATTTTGATCTGTCAGGCCGGCAGCTGGCTCTCCACCTGCCAAAAGGAACAAGCTTCAGCCTGGACCTTCTACCAGCCGAGCTTGGTACACACTCCATTTGTACCATTGTACTAAACCTTCTGCGGTCGAGGCTGGTGGAGAAAAAGCTCACTCCTTCCCTAGATAATTCCGGCCTTAAGTCGTGGAGTAATAGTGTCCTCCTCCCCTCAGCAACTCTTCCATATGAGCGGGAATAAGCAAGAATGGAGCGGCAAAGATCTGCTTCTGCAATTCGGCTTACTGTACGCATAATACTTGAGGGTCTCGGCGCAGCTTATCAAGCGTTTGGTTAAATCTGAGGGGCCAATTTGACTCATTCGGGTATCAAGCCTCCGCAGTTGAGGGGGGTCAGGGTTCCGAATGGTCCGAGCGAGACTGAACTGGACCAGCTAGTCTGGTCGGAAGTCAAGTCTAGTCTAATGGTGGAAATTGGACCGACGGGATGGTCAGGATTAGCAGACCAGACTTAGTCAGGATTGGTCCGACCAGGCCCGCCAAGCAATAGGATATGCATGGCCCTTTGACAGAATTAGCATCCCGTTTTGCATTTTACTACTTTTATCACAATATGTTACGCTCAAATAAAATGTTTCTTAAATAAACTCATTGTTTCTATTGATTATACAGTGGAATCTCACGAGAGTCGGAGTGATGGTAGTGCTTTGCTTAGATCCGGGGCAGTGAAAATAGATTCACAAGTATCAATTTTTTTCAGACCGCAAAGTGAGTGATATTACATGATTATGCAATCTTTTATAAAGACTGGTCTGAGACCAGTCCAGACCTGACCTGACCACCCGAGTTAGTCAGGTCCAGTCATTGACATCAACCTGGATTGAGAAGTCTGGTCGTGCCTCCAAGACTTGACCGGTCGGACTATTCGGAACCCTGGGGGGGCGCACCGCCCTCTCGGTATCACCGCGGACCGATAGCCCTTTCCTTAGTTCTAGGAGAGAGATATTTGCTTTTCGTCCTTGTTGGAAAGTGGCATAGATGGGTAAATTATGAAGCTGGTGACGCATCTTGTGCACTATTACGTCGTTGAATACGTCCTGCTTGAATTCCAAGGAGCAGCATGACTTACCTAGAGAACCAAGGATTTAAGGTGGGTGGATTGTGTGAACCTACCCCCCATAGCGCACTTGCAACTAGATAATACAGTGTCCTTTGGAGTGAGGAGGAGGATGCTATCATCCTAAACCTGTTTGAACAAACTCAGTGATCAAATATTAGTATTTCTTCTTCTTTATAGGCCCGAGATCCCACGACACAGTTTCCGCAAGTATAACGTGAACACCTTTACCTTTCTGTCCATATCAGCCTCATAGGTCTTCAGCTCCTTCATTTAAAGCCTTGCCTACTACTATTACCCAAACAGCTCCAGTTGCTGCAAGGACCAGAATTTGAGCTGGGTATTGCCCAATATATTCGGAGGATCACTCTTGATTTAGATCTTTTAAGGACAAGATGTCCCTTGAATCCTGCACCGACTCTTCGAGAAGCTCCAAACAGGGTAAGGTTCATGCTGGTTTCAAGGAACCATTAGCCAACATTTTGATCTTTGGTGCCCCAATAAGGGAGCTCTCTTTTAGCAATCTGACTCCCTCGCGCTACTTTTATGCACAGCCCAACATGATCCAATCGTCGTCTAGTACCAAGCCAGAATGTACTACAAGCATCTTCCCGAATTTGTTCCGGAAGAACGATAGGTATCGTCGCAGTTTCCAGTATTCTCGAGAAGCTCTTCAGCGACTAAATAAAACCCAGGGAATGAAACCATCACACGCTCCGAGTAGCATTTCCCCCGGTGCCTTCTAGATTTCCTTGAGGAGTTTCCTCTAGACGCTCTAAATATATCCGGACACTAGAGATGTTTAGAATGTCAGGAGTGTATCATATGGAGGGGTTTATAGACCATTTTTATAACTTTAACTGTTAAAAAAGCTAGGAATTTATGCTTTGGAATTGGGAAGATTCGATAAGCATAAGGGTGCTTAGTCTCAGCGTTTTTGAAATTGAAGACATTGGGGTGGTGGGCCTATTGGCGCTGTACTGTGAATTTTCCAGATGTCGAATAAACATGAAACCCAACTCAAGATTGTTTTCCCTTGAGGATTCCTCATCCTCGAAATCCTTTTAATTTGGGGAATGCCTCATGGCTTGGACGAATGAAGATCTCCGCTACACTTAGATAATAGATCGTGCAAGCAGCGAATCAAATGGCATTTATGCTGATAACCAATGTGATTATGCGCATGGCTTTCTATGATATCGGACTTTCAGAAAACCTTTTCAATGAGGATGAAGAACAAAATTTCTCAATTGAAATCGCAGGGCAAACAGTTATCTACAACTCATTATCATAGGGTTAGAGCTTTAAGATTAATATTTCATGGTTAACAACTGTAGGGCATGTATGTATTGTATTGTATGTATGGTATAAAATCCGTTGTCAAAAATATCGTATTTTACAATAATATACGTATTTTTGAAAGCCCTAATTACAGAGTGTCATCAAGACAAATCCCGGACATTGTCAGCGTGGGATGGTAGCCACTCGGCTTAACGAATTAACCGATAAAATTGTCCAAGCCCGAAGTGCTATCGTTCAAGGTCGAACCCATTGCCCAAACAATGAAGACGCACGAATTACAAGCCGCGCTTCTAAATGAAGCGTTAGCGCCAAAATTACGGTACAGTAGCAGACGCCGTCCGACACAACCACCCCAACGGTTGAGCTATGGGTTGAGGCAATGGAACCCGAAACAAAACCACGGGCAAAAAGAAGATTCTCAACAGTGCTCGGAGAGAGTTGGTAAAATCAAGGTCTGAAAGAAATCGGTTTCTAACTAACTCCTATGATTTGGAAAAAGGATCAAAACTAACTTACCTGTAACATTTCATCCCCCCTTCTTCTGATCGTGTTGTCTTTCTGGGGGAGGGGAGGAGGGATATCGGGTGAAGATCAAAATTCGTTCATTCGTAGTTCTCTCAAGAGGAGGGTCTTGTATATCTAGCTCCCAGCAGTGCGTCCCACGAGTCTTTTATTGCAGGTGCTGTAAGGGATCTAGTTTCTGACAATCTCTTTGGGAATCCGTGTCGCGTGCACCACATTTCTGTATTTTTTAAAAAACTAATAACTATAATGTTGTCTGGTCTATATATTATTCGCAGGGGGGGGCGGGAGAAAAAGCAAGGAAGACCATTCAAGAAGAAAAAAAAAAGGATATGCTAGAAGTCACGAAGAGTGAGAAGAACTAAATATGATTGAATGAAATCTATAAGCAATGTACAGTATTCACTCTACCTTGCCAAAGCGCCAAAAATCGATATTTCACTCAAACAAGACTCTAAGGAACATGGAAACAGAAACTGATAAATCCCCACCAGTCACACAAGAAAATAGCTAAAAAGCAGAAGAAGGTATGATATATATCTGCATTCCCAGGTCATGGGATTCTCGCGGCCGATACATGATGATGTCCTAATGCATCACATCAGGCAAGATGCCGGGGAAGGGAAGGGGCGCCTGGTATTACCAAGAGGGGGTGTCTCCAAGAGCTGGTACTTGGGGTTGACGCTTTGCAAGACTGTGGGAAGGTCTCTATCTTTGCTTGTCCATTCTGAGTGGCATACGAGAGCGATGTTATGCAGAATTCATTTGGCATGTGGGGGTTGACCTTTTCCCGTTCGAGTAGTATTTATACCACTCGCTCAGGTCCATAACGAGTGTCTTCCAGTGCGGTGTTTGATCAAATCTACTTATCACGTCTGGATTGACCCCCTCCCGGCCGAGGAGCACCTTCACCACTCGCTCATATCCATTCTAAGCGGCGTCCGAGAGCCGTGATATGTCCCATTTATCGGCCTTGTCAGAGGGTTGTTGACCTCTTCCCGTCCGAGTAGGATTTCCACTACCTCTTGATGCCCATTATACCCGGCCAATGCAAGTGGTGTACAGCTCCAACAGCTTTCCCTGTTGATATCAGAACCTCCCACCGTTATTAAATTAACTACAGCGTCAAAAATTCTAAAGAACGATGGGAAGGGTAGCCCACTAAATGGAAGGCAAGTGCAGTCTACCGGCCATCCAAGTCTGCCTGAGGAGGAGTATCGGTGGATATCTGTTTATAAGGCTCCTTCAACGGTTCCAGCTGAAGATCTCCCGCAATCCAAGAGCTCATTGTTCACATTCACTCCATACTGAATATTCTAAAAAGGGTGTGTTTAGAGTATCTGGAGAATGGGTAGTCAAAGGGGCTTTGGCATGTTGGAAATTCAGATCGGTCAAGCAGATTTGGGCCATTGCCAAATGAGGTTTACTGAATATATCGGGATGAGCGGAAAGATACTCCTGCAAGGCAAAGTGGATCATTCGCATGGCTAATGCCTCCCTATCCAGAGTACTAAGCCCTTGGCAGCAGTTCATCAACGTCAACATCAAAATCTGTTGAGCCTAGCTGGACTGCTAAAGCGTGATAGAGCTCAGCTGCATGCAGCAACCTTTCCGCGTGGCTTATCCATATCAAGGCTACCATCCCAAGTCTCGGTCTGTCCAAATCTCGCACTTTGACCAACTCAATCGTTGCATGTAAACATCGTTCCGGTAACAGCCCTGCTCATGCTAGGGAAGAATGGCTGTCTGGTTTCAAGAGGAATGATAGCTACGAAGAAGCAAGTTTTTCTTAGGCTTAAAATGAAGGAAATATGACTAGAGATGGATAACATCCATCTAAGTTTTCTATTTCTGGAGATATAGACTAGAGGACCATGATATCCGGGTTTGAAGCTGAGGTATCCTGTACGGAAGACACGACTAATTGAGCTATGTACAGTACACCCTTTTGCCCCATCTGAACATTCTATAGTTGGTTGTTGTTATAGTGCTACTCGCATAGCCATCCGAGGGTGGGGTAGAAGGCCATTTTTGCGGCTGTACTGAGGCCCGGTGGAAGCTATTTGCGGGTAATGCCGTGGTTAGACAATCATTTCCAAAACAAAATAGCACAGCACGAATTACTTACCTGGCAGTTCATCAGGTTAAACATCCGTAGCGCAAAAGAGGAGAGTTCGTCATTGGTGAAGACAACATCTTGTGCGTTCTCATTCGGCTCGTTAAAGAGAGAACCGTAGGGAATGCAGAGCCCTGGGGATGTTGATGCCACCTCTCCGTTTGCGTTGATGTTGAAAAGCTGAACACAGCTGGGGGCGCCGATGGATGGGTGTCTTGTTCCGGTATGAGAGGGTGGTGGTGCCATTGCCCAGCACTCAATGCGGATGGCAAATGGGTCCGTCATTTGTTGAATGAGTATCACCAATCGTGTTCCACCGGTCGAGTTAATGAGCCACCATTCCGCATCCAAGTGGAGGAAGTCAAGTGCTTCCGAATACCCGAACTCAATCACTACTGGAGGCCAAACACCGCTTTCAACCTGAGTTCCTGGCCCAAGGGCCTCATATCCTTCCTTGCTACGCAGGTTTCCTAAAAAGAATCGTTTTCCACCGAATAGGTCAATTGAGTCGTGAGTATGACCAGGAATTGCAGCGACTTTAAATCTAATGCTCGTGCTGAGGTTAAGCGTGAGCGTACGGTGCCCCCTCCCAGTTAATATCCGACAGATTAGAGCCTGTAAGCTATTTTCGGTCGTGAAGCGGACAGCGCACGGTAGACTGGAAAAGAAAAATTCGCTATCGAGTTCGCGTAGGTGATCATGGGTAACACCGTGGAAATATAGGAAATATTCCTCGGCGGATCCAGACTTGACAGTGTCATCGATGATCCTGATTAGCTCCGGTGCAGATTGATATTCGAACTTGTTTTCATCCGGGATTAAAGAAGCTTGCATTTCGAACTGGGAACTTCTTCTCGTTGCATCTTGGAGGGGATCCGGAGTGACTTGACTCTGCGGAGTTAGGCTTTGGTTATGAGATCCGGACATGATGGCTGGATTGTGGATAGGTAAACGGAGGAGATTGTTTTGTGAGGAAATGTCTTGAGGTGAGACAAGTAAAAGAGAGTGTATTTAAACGGACGACAAAAGAGGAATGTTTGAGTAGGGTTTTTAAGTTGCAGGATGTTTGTATGGGACTGCTAGAGATGAACGGAATTGGGTGCAGAGGGGGGTGGAGGGTTACGTAGCGTGACTTCTCCATTGCGGCGGGTGCCCCTACGTCACTTACCAGCCACACGCTAGTCACTAGCCTTCCATTACCTCCGGTCCTAGTTTAGCCACATTCTACGGGACCTCAAGGCCAAACACCGAGGCCGCCTAAGCCAAAGTCACCAGGTACCCAGGTCAGATAAACGACGAATACTTATACTACCGGTAGTACCACTCGCATTTGAAAAGTTTCCGTAACCACACTGGTACATCCATGTCGTTGTGGCTGGCAATAGTATGTTGGCGCCAGCCGAGCATCAGCCACAAGTACATGAAAGTACAAGTGTGGTTACGGAAACCTTTCAAACGGGAGTATAGTGGGGAATGTATTAGTCTTGTGAGGGTTGGTAGAGTTAGAGCTTTGGCTATTTGTAGACGAGTTTTTTCTTGAAGCTTCTGGCAGTGTTAAGCGTATCTGGAGAATGGGTAGTTGAAGGGGCTTTGACATGTTGGGAATTCAGATAGGTCAAGCGGATTTCGGCCATTGCCGAGTGAGGTTTACTGAATATATCGGGATGAGCGGAAAGATACTCCTGCAAGGCAAAGTGGATCATTCGCATGGCTAATGCCTCCTTATCTTGAGTAATACGCCCTTGGAAGCAGTTCATCAATGTCAACATCGAAATCTGTAGAGCCTAGCTGGACTGCTAAAGCGTGATAGAGCTCAGCTGCATGGAGCAGCCTTTCCGCGTGGCTGATCCACATCAGGGCTGCCACCCACAGTCTCGATTTATCCAAATCTCGCACTTTGATCAGCTCGATCGTCGCAATGTAAACATCGTTCCGGTAACAACAGCCCTGCTGATGCTAGGGAAGGATGACTGTTTGGTTTCAAGAGGAATGATAGCTACGAAGAAGCAAGTTTTTCTTAGGCTTAAGACGAAGGGAATATAACTAGAGATGGATAACATCCATCTAAGTTTTCTATTTCTGGAGATATAGACTAGAGGACCATGATATCCGGGTTTGAAGCTGAGGTATCCTGTACGGAAGACACGACTAATTGAGCTATGTACAGTACACCCTTTTGCCCCCTCTGAACATTCTATAGTTGGTTGTTGTTATAGTGCTACTCGCATAGCCATCCGAGGGTGGGGTAGAAGGCCATTTTTGCGGCTGTACTGAGGCCCGGTGGAAGCTAGTTGCGGGTAATGCCGTGGTTAGACAATCATTTCCAAAAAAAAATAGCACAGCACGAATTACTTACCTGGCAGTTCATCAGGTTAAACATCCGTAGCGCAAAAGAGGAGAGTTCGTCATGGGTGAAGACAACATCTTGTGCGTTATCATTCGGCTCGTTAAAGAGGGAACTGTAGGGAATGCAGAGCCCCGGGGATGTTGTTGCCACCTCGCCGTTTGCGTTGATGTTGAAAAGCTGAACGCAGCTGGGGGAGCCGATGGGTACGTGGCTTGTTCCAGTATGGGCGGGTGGAGGTGCCATTGCCCAGCACTCAATGCGGATGGCGAACGGGTCCGTCATTAGTTGAATGAGTATCACCAATTTTGTTCCACCGGTAGAGTTAATGAGCCACCATTCCGCATCCAAGTGAAGGTATTCAAGTGCTTCCGAATACCCGAACTCAATCACTACCGGAGGCCAAACGCGGCTTGCAACCTGAGTTTTTGGCCCAAGGGCCTCATATCCTTCCTTGCTACGGAGGTTTCCTAAAAAGAAGCGTTTTCCACCCAATTGGTCAATTGAGTGGTGGGTATGACCAGGAATTGCAGCGACTTTAAATCTAATGCTCGTGCTGAGGTTAAGCGTGAGCGTACGGTGCCCCCTCCCAGTTAATATCCGACAGATTAGAGCCTGTAAGCTATTTTCGGTCGTGAAGCGGACAGTGCACCGTAGGTTAGACGAGAAAAATTCTCTATCGAGTTCGCGTAGGTGATCATGGGTAACACCGTGGAAATATAGGAAATATTCCTCGGCGGATCCAGACTTGACAGTGTCATCGATGATCCTAATTAGCTCCGGTGCGGATTGATATTCGAACTTGTTTTCGTCCGGGATCAAGGAAGCTTGTATTTCGAACTGGGAACTTCTTCTCGTTGCATCCTGGAGGGGATCCGGAGTGACTTGACTCTGCGGAGTTAGGCTTTGGTTATGAGATCCGGACATGATGGCTGGATTGCGGATAGGTAAACGGAGGAGATTGTTTTCTGAAGAAATGAATTGAGGTGAAACAAGTAAAAGAAGATTGTATTTGAACGGACGACAAAAGCAGAATATTGGAGTAGGGTTTTTAAGTTTGAGGATGTTTGTGTGGGGGAACGCTAGAGATGAAGAGAATTGGGTGGTGGGAGGATAGGATGCGTAGCGTGACTTCTGAATTGTGGCGGGTGCCCCTACCGGTACGTCACTTACCAGCCACACGCTAGCCACTAGCCTTACATTCGCTCAGGTCCGATTTTAGCCACATTCCACGCGAGGGCAACCGCGAGGCCAAAAACTGAGGCAGCCTAAGCCAAAGTCACCAGGTACCCAGGTCAGATAAACGACGAATACTTATACTACCGGTAGTACCACTCGCATTTGAAAAGTTTCCGTAACCACACTGGTACATCCATGTCGTTGTGGCTGGCAATAGTATGTTGGCGCCAGCCGAGCATCAGCCACAAATACATGAAAGTACAAGTGTGGTTACGGAAACCTTTCCAACGCGGGTGTATAGTGGGGAATGTATTGGTCATGTGAGGGTTGGTACAGTTAGAGCTTTGGCTATTGGTAGACGAGTTTTTTCTTGAAGCTTCTGGCAGTCCCGAGTGTCAATTCCTAACCTATCCCGAGCATTCTTGTCCCATCTAACTCCTGCACTATACACACAACCCGCCTCCTGATGGGGTACCTCAGTCATTCTTGCAACAAAATTCCATCCCGCCGCCATCCATGTTTCAACTATCTCCAAGATATCGGACTCGTTAATTTTCAATGATAGCTGCAGTTATCTTATCTTTCCCGAAATCTTGATCAAAGAAGTTATTTTTTTTTCACAAAAAAAACAAAAACTGTGACTTGAGCTGGCCACCCTTTGTTCTAGAAATTGAGAAGGTTCGAAGGATCCCGTTTACGGACTTCATCCTATCGTGTTCTTCTGGTGGGACTATTAAACATTGCAACAGATTTGCAACTTTTCTCATGGGCTTCCTAGGACCCATTATCCCCCTCATCGTCCAGACATACCTAGACTACCGCTGCCTAGCTAAGAACGAGAACCCAGGAGTCTTTACGCTCGAGACGTGGTTGGGCACTATTTAGCAGGGGCTGGGTTCTGCCGAGCTGGGAGTTGGAAACATTGTTGAACTGGTTTGCGCCGTTGAAAAAAGGGTCCGGGCCGGCAGCTGAAGAACTCGTCGAAATTATTGGGCAAAAACTTCAGTACTTTACCGACCGGAGCAGCATTTGGAGGGGGTTCTCCTCTTAAAGGGCCCATCACTGCCCTCGAAAGAGCCCTTATCCAGCAGACACTGGAGGATTTACAGAGGTGGTTTGGAGGGATCGCTGTTGTTGAACGGCAGGTGGAGATGGGAGTGTTTATCCCACTCAAGACCTTTGCCTTAATATTGAAAGCCTATAGAACCAATTGAGCTAGGAGGCGGACTATTATAATTTTGGGACAAATACTGTTCTCGTAGAATGGGGTGCGTTTAAGAACATAAAACAAAGGGTATAAGAGATAGACTATTCGCTTGCTTGTCTTCTACTGTACAATTGTGCGTGAACGAGACCCTTAAGTACAAAAAATAAGAGCAGAATAAGCACAGCAGTATTCTCAATCTAATTACGCCATTCTCAATACTTATCACACCATCCTCTTACCCCTCTTTCCCCCCTTCCTTTCACAGCATCTAACCCTCTTTTCTGCACCGCCGCTACCCCTCTTCTCGCTGCTTTCACCCAGGAACAAACAGCACTGTGAACCTTCCGGTATTCCAGAATATTCTAGCAGGTAGGGTATGCCTTAAGACTATTGGCCCAGGAACGGTGATGGTTCCTGAGAAAGTGCCGGTGATGGGCAATATAGCATTTACTGGTCGAATTCGACCTGCCGCGAGTAGCAACTATCTCAGATTTATTGTTAATCGCCGGCGCTCACTTCGACTTCCATACCACACTATACCCTACACTATGCATGTTCATCTCTTTTGTTAGAATATATCAGAAGCAAACTGGAAGATTGACCGGTGTGTCTGGTACTCAGTGAAGGGTCCGAGAAGAGGGATAGATGGAGTGATATTGCGGTGAAGAAAAGCGGTGAAGAAAAGAGGGGAAAGAAGCTCGCGTGATGAAAGGAAATGGCATGATCTTGTTCGGAATACTCCTGGAAGAGTAGTCGCTGTTTCTGTATTTAAGAGTCCCTCTCGTGGACATTTGTTCAGAGAGTAAACCAGCGAAATAGTCCACTTTCTATACATACATTTTTTCTTTCTCCAAACGCGCATTCAGATCAACGATCGGTTCATCACAAATTTATAAGACCGAGGTTAGTGTAAAGACTACATAAGTTAGTGATAATGCAGTACAATATGAGTGGGGGGAAAGAATGCTCATACTTCATTCACAATGACAAACGTAAAAAGAGTCGAATTCTGATAAAACAAAAGGTTCTCTTTTGAGCAAGATTCGCAATGGGCCATGCTTTTCAAGCCCGGGCTAGTTCTTTGGGCTCGCTTATGTCGAAAACATGGTGTTGACAGGGGTTAAGCGAGCCCAAACTAATAAGCCGGGGCTTTAAAAACTCGCCCATTGCGAGGCTTGCTTTTGAGAGTAGGAGTGATATTCTGAAACTCTTCAAATCTCCCAGTCAATGTCATCCCCGAATGAACGCTTAACTCTGCAATTGCACAGGATATTTCCTCTTCATTGAGTGAGTTGCAAATGTTACCCAAAGATAAATTTCAAGAGGAAGAAGGCTTCTCCCGGTGGGAGAGCAGACTGTTTCATGACAGCAGAGGTGGGGGAATCTTGTGAGAAGAGTTGAGAAAAGCTATTCAAGAGACAAAAAACTAGGGATCTTATCCTATTGGTTTTATCCACTTGTACCAAATAATAACAGTTAGATTTCTCTTTCATTTGTAGTGAAAGTCCAATACAATACCAAAGATACTACCTATCTAAAACACTCTTCTACACTGATATTTATTGTATATATCATACGTATTAAATAATTATGGAAAGTATGATCGCATCGGAGGCTGCTAGCCTCCCACAGATTGGTTTTCACAAGCGCCGGGTCGAATACGACCAGTAAATGAGGTATCAGCCATGTCCCATCAGCGATGCGACTATGCCCAAAGTATCGAACATTCGTGAATTTTCAACAAAAACAAGATTTCCCAGGAAAGCTCTTAAATAGTCACCCGTCCTGTTGGCCTCTAGATCCAAGGAATAAAACTCGATGGAGATCTTGCCGAGATCAAAATCCACCTTGTTGAAGCTACAAAACTTGTACTGTTGAGGGTTATATATTAACACCACGATAAACCACAGCACAGCGAGAACCTTGGGAAAACATACAAGCGGCCTGCAACAAAAATCCCACGCTCGTCCGGGTCCGGAAATATGGATCGCTGTAGCAAGATTCCAAAAACTGCACGCAACACCAATAACGTCATTGTCAAACGAGCCTCCAAGTACTTGACTAAGTAAAGCCCATACGCCCATAGGGAGGCTAGATCAATGAAGCCGAAAGACGCGAACAGGAAGAGTGAATAGCGGAGAACTCTCGAGCTTTCGTCCTAGAAACTCTGGGTTAGCAACTGAAAGAAGACGACAAAACGTAGACGATCTAGATGAAAAGTACATGAATGCTACCTTAGTATTCGGCCTTACAGTTTCATATTGTATCTTCCGACGGCAACAAGCGCACAAAGCACTAATTCTGTTTTAAACAACAGAAAGTATCTGATTTAACACTCAAGGAGTAAAAAAAACATCTACGGTGAGGTCTGCCAGCAGGATAAGTGTTTGTTCCCAAGTTTACATTTCATGAAATACCCAGCTGGCGCAGTGGCTAATACTTCTGTCGCAATTAGCGGGAGCCCAGGAGTTCAATCCATGCTGACAATCAGTTATTATTGAACGATCCGTCATGTAGGGCAGGAGAATTAAAAAATCCTGGCCTATGGGGACTGGGAGATTGGAGAACTTGGCCTTCATCAATAGGGCTGTGGGGTTTAACAATCCTGCTACGAGGTGGTAGAATCCGACTCTAGACCTTCAAGGTTGGCGATCGGCGGATATCAGAGGCAGACGGGAGGGGGGTTCGTAAATAATAAAAAATAAATAAAAAAATAAATTGTTCGTTTGTCTCGGAGGGGCAGCTGTTACCCCTAGAGGTTCTCGCGATTTTAGTCGTTTTTGCTCTGGTAAGGTACCCCCCCCCCACCATTCCCCGCCCCGGATACATATCCTTTTTCTTGCAAAGTGAGGTAGTACTAGTATAGATAAGATTGGTAGACGCCCGACAGGTACATACTGTACAGTACTCGAGTAGAGTACAGCTATGTGGAGATCAAGTTGTAAGGACAGGAAGTTGAAGGTGTAAGATTGTTTCCGCATCAACCTCGCGGCAGTCAAATTATTTTCCAAACTCCTAAAAGAAAGCAGAGATAAACTATATTCGCTCAGGATAGCTTCGAGGCAAATTTACTTTGATGATCAAGCTAAAAATATGCCTAAATCTGATGTCCGTTGCACTATTTCTGGTTCATGAACAACTGTATTGAATGTACAGCAATCAGCCCGCTGTCAGCGTGTAGCACCTCCGAACCTGCAATGAGGGTAAAGCAGTCAAATTGGGCTTGCATAAATGCTCTCATTTGCCTATAATATATAGAATGTTGCTTGTACTCTTTAGAAACCATCAAGGGCTACTACGCAAGTAACATGATATCACAGAATCTAGTTATAGCGAGAAATCCAAACCTCAGAGAGTTGGCCACTGCGCCACTACGCCACATACCCACTCGCTACCTGATGAGGAAAAGCTCCTTATTTGACCCCATACCAAGATTCTTAACTCCTTTCGGTCAGCCGCATTAACAAAGGTGAGCTCAAAGATAATAATTTCTTATTAGGAATAGTAACCCACCAATGATCTGGTTTGAAGTGGAATGATAGCTACGAAGAGGAAAGTTTTTCTTAGGTTTAAGGCCAAGGAAATATGACTTGAGATGGGTTGCATCCATCTACGATTTCAATTTTGGGAGATATGGACTAGAGGACAATGATATTCAGGTTTGAAGCTGAGGCATTTTGTATGGGAGATTCGAGTAATTGAGTTATGTACACTATGTTTTTGTTTTTTTTTGAATTTTCTACAGTTGGTTGTGGTTATAGTGCTACTGGCTGTGCCATCCGAGAGTGGGGTAGAAAGACATTGTGTATGGGGCTGTACGAGCTTGGCGACAAAAGAAACTGACCCCCCCCCCCGTTTTGCACCAAAAATGGCTGATTTTGAGCGTTCATAGCCCATCCCAAAGCTGTATAGATTTAATGAAGCCAATCTATAGTGTAGGCAATTGTTAAAACTTTCTAGGTAAAAATTATGAGAATTTTCCCATGCTCCTACAGGGGTTGAGGGCGTAGGATTGTCGTTGGTTCTGGTTGCAATGTACCTTTTGTATGGGACCCTCATACAAAATTTGAGGTATCTTTTGGACAAGGTCATTATTTCTAGTATTGCACTATGGGCATTAACTAAAAGAGCTTATCACATAAAAATGATAATATCTAGACAGGTCCAAAGACTCTAAGGAATTTTAATATTTTTTTGCAAAACAACTGGGCGCAATTTTATGAGGTGAAAAGGCTCATTTTTGGTGTAAAATGGGGGTCCATTTCTTTTGGCGCCAAGATCGTACTGCCTACGGAGAGGAGCTAGTTGCGAGGAATGCCGAGGTTAGGCAAAAGTTTCCGAAAAAAGAGCAGAGCACAAATTAGCTACCTACCTACTCATCATGTCAAACATCCGTAGGGCAAAAGAAGACAGTTCGTCATTGGTGAACACAACATCTTGTGCGTTCTCATTCGGCTCATTAAAGAGAGAACTGTAGGGAATGGAAAGTGCCGGGGATGTTGATGTGACCACCCCGTTTGCGTTGATGTTTAAAAGCTGCACACAGCTAGGGAAGCCGATTGGTGAGTGTCTTGTTCCCGTATGGGAGGGCGGTGGTGCCATCGCCCAGCACTCAATGCGAATGGCAAACGGGTCCGTCATTAGTTGAATGAGGATCACCAATCGTGTTCCACCGGTCGAGTTAATGAGCCACCATTCCGCATCCAAGTGAAGGAAGTCAAGTGCTTCTGAAAACCCAAATTCAATCACTACCGGAGGCCAAACACCGCTTGCAACCTGACTTCTTTGCCCAAGGGCCTGAAATCCTGCCTTGCTACGGAGGTTACCCAAATAGAACCGTTTTCCACGGAATGTGTCAATTGAGTCGAAAGTATGACCAGGAATTGCACCGATTTTCAACATCATCCGTATCCAGAGGTTAGAAAAGAGTGTAGTGTGCTTCCCCCCAGTCATTATCCGACAGATTAGAGCCTGTAAGCTGTTTTCAGTTGTGAAGCGGACAGTGCACCGTAGGTTGGACATGAAAAGTACTCTATTGAGTTCGGGTAGGTGATCATGGGTAACACCGTGGAAATATAGGAAATATTCCTCAGCGGACCCGGACTTGATAGTGTTCTCGATTATCCTGAGCATTTCAGGTGCAGATTCATACTCGAACTTGCTTTCATCCGGGATTAAGGCAGCTTGCATTTCAAACTGCGTACTTCTTCTCATTCCATCTTGGAGGTGATCTGGACTGATTTGACTCTGCAGAGTTAGGCTTTGGTTATGAGATACGGACATGATGGCTGGATTGTGGATTGGTGAACCGAAGAAATTGTTTTGTGAGGATATTTTTTGAGGTGAGACAAGTGAAGGAAGAGGGTATTTGAACAGACGACAAAGGGGGAATGCCCGAGTCGGGGTTTTAAGTTGTAGAATGTTTGTGTGGGGCCGCTAGAGATGAAGGGAATTGGGTGCAAAGGGGGGCGGAAGGAGATAGAGTGCGTAGTGTGACTACTCAATGGCACAGGAAACTTGTTGGAATTTTGTCCCCCTCTGCTCGATACTGTTCTACCTTATCCTTTCTCGTTAGCTCTTTCATAAAACTCCCTACTGCGCCTTCTTTGGTTTTTGTTGTATGGCGGTAGTTATCAGTGGCTTCCTGATAACCTCAGAAGAGGGGTAGTCTTGACACCATTGGATGCGCTTTCCATGTTGGGTAAGTCATGTGGTTAGAGGGGAATCATGGTGATGAAGAGCGATGTAATAGAGTACGTATATCGGAAGTCACGTCAATAGCGCATTTGCTTTCTATAAGTAGTGGCGGCCTCTCCCCCATGGTGGAGGATAACAAGAAGAAAAATCAATACATTCTGTGCGTCGAAGAAGAAAATTCAACAAAACTCATGTGCCACTTCTAGGCCTCCAGGAGTCCGGTAAGCACACGTGTCAGTAACGGGAGACTAGTTGCTTTTTTTTGGCCAGGGTTCCTACTACTCGAGTATATACTTGAATCTCCCTGAGAGGGCACTACCATCATTGGTATCGGGGTTCCTCTTTGTGTAAAGCACTAGTGCCACAAATGAGGAATACTTATACGATATAGTGGGGAATGTATTAGTCATGTGAGGGTTGAGTACAGTTAGATCTTCAACCATTGGTAGACGTGTTTTTCCTTGAAGCTTCCAGCTGTCCGGAGTATCAATTCCTAACATATCCCAAGCATGCCAGCCCCATCTAACTCCTGGACCATGCACACCACCCCCGCCTAATATGATACCCCTCAGTCCTCACTCATTCTTCCAAAGAAATCCCATCCAGTCATCTGCCATCCATGTTTCAACTATCTCCGAGATATGGGACTCTCGTGAATTTTCAGCAATAGTGGCAGTTATCTTTTCTTGGCCGAAATCTCGATCAAAGAGCTTTTTTGTTTACAAAAAAACCCATCATTACGGCGGTCTACAATGACCCAAACCGCCACCGAACTTAGACATCGATTTTAGGTTTTCGGATAAGCGAACAAAAGAAAAAGGAAGAAGGAAAGTGTTACGAAATGTCTAAGCTGAACCGAGTAAGATCTCTATAAAACAGTCATTAGGCTTCAAAGAAGAGGTGGTTGTTATTAGGAAATGAGAAATGGGTACAGTTGTTGATAAGGACTTGACTACGCTTAGACATTTAGTTTATATTTTAGTATAAGGGAAACTGCAACCAACGAAATCGGAATTGTGCCCTTCAGTCTTAGGAGAGTGTCATGCACCCTGCTATTCATTATAGATATCATAAAAGAGCAAGCAAAATAAAAAAACCCTGATATGTAGAAGGGTGAGAAGGAAAAATAAAATTGCAAAATGAACGGTGCTGGCTTGAATCCATAGTGTGGGTTTGGTGGGGGGGGTGTATGAGGTATGATATATGCAGTCGGAGTCATAATATCTAGGGTTTGTTACGTGGCCTTTGGGGTCCCCCCAAAAAAAAGTGGCCCCTGGCCCGCTCACTGGCCTAGGTCGGGATGTTTTCTTTTTTATAGCTTTCCGGCGGGACGGGTCCCCGCTCATCCCCTGGACAGGCCCCGTTTCTCCACACCTATTTTAACGGGGGCCCGTCTGGGGAATGGGCGGGGCGGGGGGCAGGGGCAGGGAACCCCCAAAAAACACACCCCCGAGGCCCCGTAACGAATGCTACCCACAAGACCTTTGCCTCAGGTATCGAAAGCTTACAAAACCAATTGAGCTAGGAGGTGGACAAGGTCACTTGTCTGCAAGGTGCAAACCAATAAGTCCTGTAGAGGTGGGAAGCAGCAGGTATGGGAAGATGGGGGAATTGCAGCGGGGTGGGTTATTCCTGAATTAACATCGTTAATTTTTATTATTATTCTTGGACTTCCAATTATCGTAAGTGAGCTTGTACGGTTCAGCATGATGGTTTATGCGAGATAGTTCCACCGACTCCTTGTTCATCACAAGAGAAGCCCGGCGGGAAACCCAAGGTTAAGGAGTATGAAGTATTAACGCAAAAAACCATCGTATCATACATAGAAGAGGCCATCTAACACAACCCCAAATCTTTTAAGCTATAGGTTGAGGCAATAAAACCTAAAGCAGAATTATATGTAAAATTCACAAAATTAGGCCATGATCGGTAGAGAATTTATTGAGGTCCTTATTGTTTCTATGTTCGCCGGAGGTGTCCTATATGTACCCAAACTCCATTTTACCCAAAAACTCTTCATTCAGAACATCGCCCCTAGTCTCTCCAACTCCTCGTTTCTCCTGTCCATTCCCACAACCCCATCAAACATTCCCGAAGCCCATATCCCTAATTCCCATTTTTCTTGTTTGGTCCTCTTTGGTGGTTTCCCTGATTATCCATGATCCATTACTATCCTAGTCTTCTGTTTCCTAACTATCATAGTGCTACACCGTTGTGATCCAGCTCCTAGCAAACCTTAACGTCTAACCTCAGGCAATCCCTAGTGCCAATTCCCTAAGCATCCCAAAATTTTCTCCTTTGTCTAACTCCTGGATCAAACATACCATCACTCTTCTGATACCATACTATTCAATCGTGCAACAGTCATCGAACTGAAGTCCTCACAGCCCATCAGTGATCCGACGATTGCCAAAGTATGGAACATTCGTGAATTTTCAACAAAAATAAGTTTTCGCGGGGAAGCTCATAAATAATTCCCCGTTCTGTTGTCCTCTAGAGCCAAGCAATAAAACTCGATGGAGATCTTGCCGAGACCAAAATCCACAATGTTAAAACTACAGAACTTGTGCTCTTGAGGGTTATATATTAACACCACGATAAACCACAGCACAGCGAGAACCTTGGGAAAACATACAAGCGCCCTGCAACAAAAATCCCACACTCGTCCAGGTCCGGAAATTTGGATCGCTGTGGCAAGACTCCCCAAACTGCAAGCGACGCCAATAACGTTAATGTCAAACGAGCCTCCAAGCACTTGCCTAAGTAGAGCCCATGCGCCCATAGGGAGGCTAGATCAATGAAGCCGAAAGACGCGAACAGGAAGAGTGAACAGCGGAGAACTCTCGAGCTTTTGTCCTAGAAACTCTGGGTTAGCAACTGAAAGAAGACGACGAAAAGTAGACGATCTAGATGCAAGGTACATGAATACTACCCTAGTAGCCGGCCTTACAGTTTCATATTGCATCATCCGACGGCAACAAGCGCACAAAGCACCGATTCTGTTTTAAACCACGGAAAATCTCTCATTAAATACCTAAGGAGTGAAAAACATCTATGGTGAAATCTGCCAGCAGGATAAGTATTAGTTCCCAAATTTACCTTCCATGAAATACCCAGCTGGCGCAGTGGTTAACACTTCTGTCGCAATTAGCGGGAGCCCAGGAGTTCAATCCATGCTGAAAATCAGTTATTATTGAACGATCCGTCATGTAGGGCAGGAAAACTGAGAATTTCTCAAATCCTGGCCTATGGGGACTGGGAGATTGAAGAACTTGCCCCTCATCAATAGGGCTGTGGGGTTTAACAATCCTGCTACGAGGTGGTAGAATCCGACTCTAGACCTTAAAGGTTGGCGATCGGCGGGTAGCAGAAGCAGACGGGAGGGGGGTTAGTTTGTAAATAATAAATAAATAAATAAAATAAAAGTAAAAATAAAAATAAATAAAAAAATAAATTGTTCGTTTTGTCTCAGAGTAGCAGCTGTTACCCCTAGAGGTTCTCGCGATTTTAGTCGTTTTTGCTCTGGTAAGGTACCCCCCCCCCACCATTCCCCGCCCCGGATACATATCCTTTTTCTTGCAAACTGAGGTAGTACTAGCATAGATAAGATTGGTAGACACCCGACAGGTACATACCGCACAGTACTCGAGTAGAGCACAGCTAGGATCACCATCTCCGTGAATTCAACTCTGGGGATCAAGTTGTAAGGACAGGAAGGTGAAGGTGCAAGATTGTTTCCGCACAAACCTCGTAGCAGTCAAATTATTTTCAAAACTCATGAAGGAAAACACAGAGAGACTATATTCGCTCAGGATAGCGTCCAGGCAAATTTACTTTCATGATCAAGGTAAAAATATGCCAAAATCTGACGTCCGCCGCACCATTTCTAGTTCATAAACAACTGTATTGAAGGGATAGCAATCAGCCCGCTGTCAGCTTGTAGCACCTCCGAACCTGCATCATGAGTGTAAAGCAGTCAAAGTGGGCTTTCATAAATACTCTAATTTGTCTATAATAAATACAATGTTGCTTGTCCTCTTTGGGAACCACCTAGGGCTACTATACAAGTAGCGTGATATCATACAATCTAGTTACAGCGAGAGATCCAAACCTCAGAGAGTTGGCCACAGCGCCACTACGCCACTTACCCACTCGATACCTAATGAGGCAAAGCTAATCATTTGACTCCATACCAAGATTCCTAACTCCTTTCGGTCAGCCGCATTAGCAAAGGTGAGCGCAAAGATAATAATTTGTTACTAGGAATAGTAACCCACCAGTACCAATCATTCATTGGTAGTCCCTGCCCGCACCCCACGCTGTACTAACTAGGGTAGGGGAATCGTTCATGATGGGATGCCAAAAATTACCTTTCGTTTTCTCTCGCATCTCGCAAGGTCAGGCAAACCTAGTATGATACCCCCAACAGCGCAGTGGTGTCTTGCCCAAGTAAACTGGTGCGTAACAGCAACTTATTTGACGGCCAGTAAATGCTTACAACAGACCCTTGGTCGCGAGACACTGAAGGTAACATGAAGCCGCAAAACAACTCATACATAAAAAAACCGTCGAAACAGCGACAAAAATTTGGATCCTGGGATATGCGATTAGCCCAAAACCTTCCACTCAGTAAACCCACCAGTACCCGGCACCGGTACTCGTATCCATCCTCGGCCGCCACCGGCGAACCGAAGCGGTTGAGGGGAGAAAACACAAAAATCTCACCTAGGTAGGCAGACAGGCGTTGTCCCACGCGACTCCAAAAGATCCTCGCCTACCACTATTCTCCAAACGGCTCCAGTTGCTGCAAAGACAAGAATTTGCGCCAGCGCCCCCAACGGTCTGGGGCCCCCGCTGCGTCCGGCGGGGCGGGACGGCAAAACGCGGTCTGTTCTCGTCCGGGAAACTTCAGTCAAACTTTCGATTCTTTGGTGACCCTTTCCGGTAGAACAGAGGACCATGCGGTCTCCCAGGGGTAGTTTAGGCTATTCAAAATGATAGGGGGAGTAGACTAAACAGATCGTAAATCATGGGCTTTTCTGGGAATTGAAACTAGGGTATTCTCTGGACCGGGTGGGATGTTAAAAGCCTATTTCATTTTCGAAGCCATCTCAGATTCGGAATTGAGTTATGTTAATCACGTCTTGAAGCCAACCAAAGTCTATGATGTCTCTTGTGGCGAAAAACTCGCCTGAAATAGGCTTTTAATCATTCCCTTCTCCAAAGATATTGCCGAATCCGATCGATAACAGGGGTGTCTTCTGTAGTAGCCCCTGTTGGAAGCGCATCTAAAGGTCTTCACTGTTAGAGCAATGACTCTCAACTATCGACACAGTGCTCACCAGAATGATCTTGCGTAGTTTTGTATTGACAGGTTTATGTTTCATTCTGAGCGGCCCATTACTCGTTAACCCGGTCGACAGATAGAGTCCTGCCGGGATTCTCATCGCTGCCGAGAGTGGGTAGTTTCTCCTTTCAGAAAAGCCCAACTTCCAGTGCTCGAGACCCGGGGGCTGTTACCTGTGACATGTCTTCACTTCCAAACCATGGTTTGGAAGTCAATACATTTCGTGCTAAAAAAAACCCACAACTATGCGCTCGCATTGTTGAACAATAGTGGGGAAAAAGAAGACACCGCCTACTTCGTGAATGGGCCTCAAGAAATAGACCATCTAGCACACATCTTGCTTCCTATTTTCCGTGTAAGCCTCCCTCATACAATTTCCAAGCTTATTGGCAAACTTGACAAGAATATCATGCTGCAATTCGTAATATTCGGTGCGGGCCTTTTATTTGAACCTGCTCGGAATCAACAAAAAAACTACAGAACGACTCACTGACATTTGGGGTGACAAACCTGGATACCATCTTTCGAATGTCAATTTGTAATTGAACCCACTATTCAAGATGATCGCCAAAGAGATATGTTTGCTCTATAGCGTCGTAGGCACCAGCGGGAGCAGGGGAATAACTCGTAGACTATACATAATTAGAAAAGGAAAAAGAGGATCCCCAAACCATCACAAGCTAGTAGATTGGAGAACAGCATTCCAGAATCCCCCACCCCCTGGCTGACCTCTATCTCATATCAACTCGCTTTAGGTTTCCAGACGTTTCAGACAACGCTCAGCGATTGGTGCAGCTAGGGGAACCAGCTGGCTCTTGCAAACTCCAACCGTGGGTGGGGATAAATAAATTGGAATCTCACCGGCATCAACCCCCTCCGGCTCCTCCACCTACGATGACTATCGTTATTAGCTCCTTCGTCGCACATTAAATCCTTAAACACCCCAACCTACCTCATGGCTCCTTTCCGGAGCCCCCGGTGAAATCATTCCAATCTCGCCATTCAACTCTCTAACCCTTTGCGGTAAATTGACACAATTCTCGAGGTTGAATTGATGAACGGCGGTTTAGATCGCTTGAGTTTATGTTAGAAGGCCTCTATATCATAAGAATAAGTGTAAAGCTCCTGTATAGCTTTTTTGTGACGTCTCGTAAATGATAGCCAGTACCCCAGTCTTGCTCGAGGGAAGAGGGACAGCGGCCGAAAAGTCTCCGACGAATTGTATATGTTTGCCCCCCCTTCCTTAGAACTACCTTGACGATCCGTTTCGCAGCTGGATCCAACCATCCGGTTTTGAGCTGTGCTTTCCTACGCTGGTTAATCGATCGGCCGGTGGTGGCGAGGTTGGCCGGGCGATCTGGGGGGCGCGGTTGCGGTTGCGATTTTTTTCTTGTATTGATATCCTTAAAAAAAATTATTAGTTAAGTTCCTATTACCGAAAGTCAGCTTGTATGGTTTACCAGCCTGCTTTATGTGAGAGAGTAGTATTTGCTTCTTCGTCATCACATCGACAAGCACAGGGGAAGCCTAGGGCTATGAGCGTAAGAATCTGAAAGTTCTGTGCCGGTTCGCGGACTTGAAGAGAGGACCACAAACAATTAGCGACAACTGGATGAACTTACCTGAAGCAGGGGATCTTACCGAGAGTGAGGTATGTCATGGTAGAAGTTGTACCCGGCCCCGGATTCGGTAATGCCAATGCTTCCGGCTCACAATTCGAGACTTCTGTTCAAGATGAAAGTTCTGTTGGAATATTTTGGGCTGCTCACGACATACATATTTTCCCATCGCCACGAACACGGAACACCACGAACACGGAACACCACTACCTCCACCCGCGACACACTATTCCTTACGAACCGTTTCACTACCATTAGGTTCAGACTTGTTCAAACACCAACCCTGCATATCTAATGCGACAACATGAAACACTGGTTCACCTACAACAGAACACGAATATCTCAGATGCCGAATAACCACCATACCCTCGGTCAACTGCAGAAGAACGACCTCGGGCATTCGGTTCTCACCTCGGAACTTGTGCAGAATAACCGGAGATATGGTACTTGGGTGGACGACTCTCATGTGAGATTTAGCATGCGCAGGAAGCATGCTGCAGAAGTGGGCTTTTCTCTTGAGGAGGATATAAGGTCATTGGTTCTTCCGTTTGTTCATTTTGTTATCTATCTCGTTCATCATCACACATTCGTTCCATCTCCCTACTCAGCTGCCAAATTGTTGTCGCATTTTTTCATCGTCATCTTTTTGTTTAGTTACACCTTCTTTCTATATTCTTGTTCGTACAATAAAAGTTCTTTGTCGTCCGGCAAACCATAAGTGCAATCCACTGCGAGCTTCCAGCCTGTTGTTTAATAGGTTATGAGCCCGGAGCTCTAGGATTCTGACACCGAACAAGAACTACCTTCTGAATACCCTGCCGCCGAAATGACAACCTCATCCTCCGAATACAAACTCCTTGCTGGTACCGGTATCAAAGCCCTTTCCCGTGGCACCGAATATCGAGAATGGAGACTGGCCGTAA
>Ga0307509_10001866_pt1 | contig 34807 bp, 36 predicted proteins | sample 10_EM_MG_FD_202245 | JGI IMG/M metagenome (GOLD analysis project Ga0307509, IMG submission 202245) | Populus trichocarpa ectomycorrhiza microbial communities from riparian zone in the Pacific Northwest, United States - 10_EM | ecosystem: Host-associated > Plants > Roots > Unclassified | place...
CCAGTGGGGGGGGGGATGGGGAAGAGTATTTTGGGGTGGGAGGAAGTTGAGAAAGAGGGCATGGTGAGAGAAGATGGGAGAGTAGGTCTTTATTGTGGATGGGGTCGAATCATGGGAGGATGGGAGGAAATGAGGCATAGGAAGGATGAGGTTAGATGCGAGTGTAGAGAGAGGGAAGATAGAGACCACTTGTTACTATGTTGTATGATAAGAAGTGGGATGCGGAGAGGAAGGAAGTATGGAAAGGGTGGTGGTGGGGAAGATATTTATCGGGGAAAGGGTGGATAGAGATGGATAGAATGCTGTTTAGTGAGGATGGGGGGGTCAAGAGGATGCTAGAGGGTTTGCGGTAAAGATTGGGTGGATGGATAGGTACTTCTTGCTGGATACTTGGATAATAATACCGCTGGGAAGGAGATGGGATTAGGTGGCCTGGTCAGTCCGTCACTGAACGTAAACCCAAAGAGCCACAATTATACTTCCGGTTCGCCAACGCAAAGGCTCCCTCCCACAGCGGCTATACAAATTATAAGCCTGTTCTCTGCGCTACCTAGCTGCGCAAGTCTAGGTTTAAAAATGAGAAAACAGATCAAACAAGTTCACGACAGATCACTCGCCCCCGAGCAGAGAGCAACAGATAAGAAAAGTATCACGCAGAGAATATACGGTGCTGTATGCCATTTGGGGGGGGGGTCTCACGTCAACCGTTTTGGCTGGCTGGGTTTGTGGTGAATCTAAAATGCTGAGATGGGGAAAACTGGAGAAGCTACAAACTAGGAAAAGATGATTCGGGGGTTTTTTTTTGTGAAGGCGAGGGATTTTTTTTTTTGTAGCTAAAATGGTCGAGGAATTTCTAAAATGATTCTAGGAGGAGGAAGAAGAAGAAGAAGAAGAAGAAGAAGAAGAAGAAGAAGAAGAAGAAGAAGTGGGAATTAGACTGTGAGAGTGGTGAGTTTCATTGGCACAACTTAAACTGTGTTGTTTTTGGCACTGCTGACCTTGCCTTGACCTGGCTTTTTCCTCAACGGGAATCAGCGGCACCCGAGCCTGAGACCCAGGATAAGCTTTCGAACCACACCGCTAATTACTACCGCTGTGGGTATCAAGTACTGTACTGTACTGTACACCAATTGAACCAATTTTCCATGCACCCTTTCGTGCACCAGACCCAAACAACCGAAATCCCTCTCTTGGGGATCCGTGGGAACTGTCGGCTTAGACATTACAGCCCTTGTGGTACTCTTAACAGCACGCCCTGATCGATAGCAAAACCTATTATACGACCAACGACCCATTAGACACCGCCGAGTGACCTTCCGTGATCATCAAACCACACAAAGGAAATCATATATTCATACTTGACCGAACCTCAATCCCTCTTCTTGACTAAAATAAAAATAAAAATTGCCACTACAAATAAACACTATCTTATTAGGCGGCTAAACCAACGGTAAAAGAAAAAAAATCAAAAAATCAGCGATCGGCAGGGCATTTGATTTAGTCAGCCAGTCAACCAAACAAGTAAATATAAAGAGGAAAAAAGAACACCATAAAAACCAATTATCCCCAGGCAGCTAAGATGTCATGCAAAAACACAAGTAAATCAATAAGTAAATGAGCAAGCAAATAAGTGGTAAGCTAAAAGGAGGAAGAAAAGGCCGTCATCTCAATTGTTACATCAGCCAAGTAATTATTCCAAGTTATCATACGGACTCCGAGAGATGAAACGAAAAATGAAAAAAAGTGAATGAAGTTGGAATCAGGAATGATAAAAGGAAAGGGAGTGGGAAAGAAACTTCAGCTTTAGACTGGGCGGGTGCAAGCACTTCATATCCGGAATAACGCTATGCTGGTGAAAGATAGAAGGAAGCAAGGCGGAAGAAGGAAAAGGAAAAAAAAAGAGAGCAGAGTGCTGCACGCGCTCTCACTTATTCCATGTCATCCCATGCTGTGCCCACGACATCACGTTTCTTAAAACTGACTGACTAGAGCAATAGTCAGGCGTAAAGCCTGCGCTGCCATTACCAACACGCACGCACAACCGGGTATCCTAGCAAAGCGAATGCAGACGAGACGATCCACAAACTAAAAGAAAAAACGAGGAGAAAAAAAAAGGAAAAGAGAGAACATGTAAACCATGGGAACATCGCCAGCCCGAATAAAGAGAATGGAAAGAAAAAAAAGTGACAAACTGTTTTTCCCCGACAGTACCGACCCTAACTATCCTGTCCCCCTCTCCACGTTTCCCCCGCAAACCTAAACCCATGATAAACGATAGTACAAAATTAGGACCGAAAGGACTAAGCTACTAGTAATTCTAGAGTCTAAGTTCTGCGAGAATCCTGCTGGCCAAGGACTTGTATTGCCAAGTGTTCGTCTTGTTCACGCTCTTGAATTGGACCCCGTGGAGGGCTAGTAGCGGAACCTTGACGATGTAGATTTCGAATTGGAGGATCAGGGAGCCACCAAGGACGCCATCATGCATAGATTCGTTGGAAACGTCACTGTTAGAATAGTTAGTGTCTGCGCGTTCCCTATTACGCTTCCCGCCCGACTTGTGTGGCGACGACTGTCCTGCTCCTGAACCCGCGTTGCCGCTGTTGGTCCCACCGAATGAGAGTTTTCTTCGGTGGGACGGCGTAGTGACCATGTTCGTGGCTTCTGGAGATTGAGACGACGGGTTATCTTGAACACTCTTGAGATCGATGCTAGGCCTGTGAACACAGGTAAATCCACCTCTAATTTCCCTGTAGGACACACCGAGCTGCTTGAGGACACGAATGATGTCCATTCTGATCTCAACCGGAGGTTTGGTGGAAGTTGTAGCCACACTGAAAAGCCCTTTGAGGAAAACCGGCTTAACATAGTCCGAAGATAATGTTGCAGAGTTCTGCCCATCTGCGCTTCCTACTGATGTAGCCGCGTCTGCACCGTCCTCTTCCGGAGCTTCGTTAGACGTAGATGCAGTAGCTATAGCCTCGTCCTTCCGTCCACGGCGGCTCCCAGAGGTCCCCGCTCCTCGTCCATGACTTAACGATTTGGTTCGGGTTGTCGTGGCCTTTGACGCGCCCGAACCCCTGTCACTAACAGCACTATCGTCCCTAGCAGAGATTGACCTCTCAGAGCCACTTGTACCTGGAGGATCGCTAGAGTGATTTCGGCCATACCTCCGTCGCCAATCAGCCTCGGATACACTAGTAGATCTACCCAACTTGCTTGACCGCTTGGAGCCCCCATCCGAAGTTGTCGGGGGTGTTAATAAATCGGGTTGAACCGCAGACTTCGATTCCCCGCGAGACGGTCCCGGAGCTCTTCGGACCGAAAGGCTCTTCCGTGGAGCAGTTGTATCAGCCTGTGTAGAACCACTTGGCGGTTGTAAAGATAGAGTTGGTGGAGGCGGGGGCCTGGTCTCGGCTCTAGATGCGTCGCCCCGGGAAGAATGATGCCTTCTTGTGCTAAACCGCCTGAGCATCCCGCCAACAGTACTCTCCTTCTTTGTCGCACCGGTTTCTTCCTTGACATGCTGAGGGATGACCGGAGAAGGTGGTAGCGAAGCGCCACCGATATTGACCTTTTTCATCGCCTCAGAAACCTCTTCGTCACCATGAGTTCTTGCCCTCGAGCGAGTTCTTCCGCCTGCAGACACAGATTCACCCTTGAATTCATAGCTTGTATCGCTGGTGTGAGCAGCTTCTGGCTGCTTAGGTATAGTGATCTTGGCGAATTTTTCAACATCTCCAGCAGGTAACAGAAGCTGTGCAGGCGGATTCGTCAAGCTGCGTTCTTTATCCAACTTCTCCCGAACCAAGTAATAAACGGAGATAAGTGGATTATAAGCATTTATCGGATCCGGATACAAGGGATGTGTTAAGATCTCGCTACTAGGGTTTGTCAGGGTGTCCTTAGAGCTTGTTGATGAACGTCGCTTGTAGAAATCAAATCCAAATCCCTTTTTCCTCTCGGGGTTGGGTGACGCCAGGGGTGTATTGCTCGCTGCATTCCGAACGGCGCTCTGATAATCTTCTGAATCGATAATTTTTGAAAGTTGTGCAGTGATGGTCTCACTGGCCCCAAATTCAAACCCTGTCATCCCCTGGACAACTTGAGGATCAAGCGGAAGTGTAAGAGGCTCTCGGTGAGGGAGGTGGTTCTCAGGAGGCCCTTGGAAGCCTTTAAGCAGCCAAGGGTGGTTTAGGATTTCTTGTAGTGAAGCTCGGTTCCTGGGGTCGGTAACAAGCATCCGGGAGAGTAGGTTCCTGCAATCTGTTCCCCGTCAATCAGCTAGCACCCCAATAACATCTAAGATTCGCAGTACCTGAAGTAAGCCATTGAGGATAATCAACCGCCCCACGTTTGATTTTTGCATGCAATGCGGGCATGCTCTGATCATCAAAGGGTACCTTCCCGCAAACCAAAACATAAAGGACAATTCCAAAGCTCCAAACATCAACCTCCGGACCGATATATTGTTTAGCCTGTAGTAGCTCTGGAGCAGCAAAGTAAAGAGAACCGCAAAATGTTTTTAAATGAGATCTTGGGGAAAATAGATTTGAGAGTCCAAAGTCTATGATCTTTATGTCACCGGTCTTCGAAATTAAGATATTTTCGATCTTGAGGTCTCGGTGAACGATGGAATTCCTATGGCAATAGTCAAGCGCACTCGCGATCTGACGGCCGAATTTACGAGCTTGCTTTTCCTTCAATCGCCCATGCGAAATAATGTAGTCCAACATTTGCCCACCGTTGACATACTCGCAAAGCATATACCAGTGGTTGTTTGTCTTGATTACGTCGCGCATCCCGCAGATGTAAGGGTGATCAAGCAAAGTAACTATCGCAGCCTCCCGAGCCGTTCGAACCTCTTTGCTATCGTCGTGGCGAGGAGGGTATGGCTGCCCAGTCGCTGGGTCTATTCCCTGCTCCTGGATGACCTGCCTGGGTACAATTTTGACTGCAACCTAAACACCACAACGAAAACCCTGGTAAGCAACAATGATATATAATCCCTCTGGGGGGTAGCAGGCAAGACGCGGACCTGTTCTGAGCCATCCGACTTCCTGGCAAGCTTGACTTTACCCATACTGCCGGCACCAATTGTCTTTCCAAGCACCCAGGTTCCAGTGGAGCCCTGAATCGATGTCTTTTTTGGCCTTTGCGGGTGGTGGCTCTGGCGATTACCGTCATCGGGGATACCGACAGAGGGTCCTTGAGCAACTGTCCCATTGGTTGTAACACTTTGAGCCTCCGACATCGCCGATGCCGTTCTCGAGTTTGGTGGGCGATTCGACGACGCAGCAGGAGGAACCGAGCGGGATACCTCGGGATCGCGAGAAGATGGTGGGTGTAAGGAGTTCGGATCCACTGGTCGGGACGAGGTTGTGGGTCTAGAAGCGGAAGAGGATTGTCGTTGGTGACGGGAGCTTTGTTGTCGCTGGACGACAACAGGGGCCTGTTGATGGGACGTCATAATCCAAGATGTATGGGATGTGGGTTTATAATAATGTTAGGGTGATGAGGGCAAATAGAATGGAGGAGATGCTGAGGGTGAGGAGGTAATAGGCGGGGGGTTAGGGTTAGGACAAAATGTGGGGGGGTTGCAGGAGCAACGGACAGCTTCGATAATTGGAAGCGAGATGGGGAGCCGAGAAAATGTGTTGAACCACACAGGCAAGGGCGGGGAAAGCGAGTCTGGGGGGGCTTTTTTTTTTTTTGGAAGGTGGAGGGGGAGCCAGCTGATATTTGCGAGGGAAATGGGAGAGAGCAGCAGCAGACAGATTGTAGGGTACAGTATCGACTGGGGCAACCAACAGCAAGTAAGCAACAGCAACAACAACAGCAACAACAATAGTACTGCTGCTAATATGCTGCGGAGAGGATGGACGGGAGAGCAAAGGGAAAGTGAGAGAGGGGGGGGGGAGGAGGGGATGAGAGGAAAACAGAGGGAAAGGCGAGGGCAAGCAGGGGGAAATGGAGAGGAGGGACGAAGGATGGGCGAGGGTTGAAGATGGATGGATGGATTACGCTGGTGGGTGTGTGATGAGGTGGGGGGGTGGGCAGATGGACTGGCAGGACTGACAGAATCACCACCACTTCAAAAGCCGGGCAGACAAGCGCCGCAATCTTTACTCTTGGTAGGTGCAACGGTACCAGAGGATAATTTCTGGTATTCAGAGTAGGAAATAGAAGGAGAAGTTCAAAATAGAAAAAGCTACCAGAGCGGGTAAAGCAGAGATAGGCGGACTTTTGGTCAAGCAAAGATAGAGAGACAAATAAACAACAGGAAACCAAAGACTAGGGTATGGTAGGCAAAGGGACCAAAAGCAAGAAGGCCGCCGCATCGCAGAGCAGAACAGGAAGCAGGTCTGGCGGAGGAGCCAAGCAAACAACCGCAGAACCTCAACTAAATCTACAACTTCTCCCTTCTAACCTCTCCCCCCCAATCACTACAACTACAGGAGATGTACCGGTGGTCCCAGTCCCTCAATTCCCGGCCAATCCCCACCCTATGATCACACATAACTTAGCTCGCCTGTCACGGCGTGCTGCCATTGCATCGATCGTGCCATGTGTGCCCCCTCATACACTCGAATCACTGGTTTGGCAAGTCAACTGTAGGAAATAGTTGTTTGCTGTTCGTTCGTTGTTCGCTGTATTGCAAACTGGCATTGCCCGTCCTGCCCGTCCCTCCAATACGAATAGTTCCTACCACTTCTCCGCCCATGACATTGACCACTGCGGGGACAGACGTGAATGAACCACACATTACTTCTCACCTAGTACTCGAGTATGCATGATACCCAGTAGTGTAACCCAGTTAGAATACAGCACTCGAGTACTGGTGGCCAAAGAGAGGTACTGGAGGAAAAGAAGAAAAGAAAAGAAGCGTAAACACTAGCATGAGTACTGTAGGAGAATCGTCGATACACTTGGAAAAAGGGTTATTTCCTGTGGCCCGCTGTCGGTGATTTCCAGTGGTCCTTTGATATGTCACTCGACACTGGCTGAGACGCTCACTTCCCCGGTGTCACATAATATTAATTTTCCATGCATTCTTCTCCGCCAATCGTAGTCTACCTGCTCGCTTGATCGTCTGCCAAATTATGCGAGTACCGGTATACTAGTACTGTACAATACAGTACTCGAGTACCAGTAGCACACTCCCCCAACTCCATTCATGGTATTGTTTGGTACTTACTACGTACCGGTAACCTTCCCCCAACGTGACATTATGGGTCCAGGACTATGGGGGGAGGCGATCATCCTTCCTCATCACTCGCTGTGCAGTGCCTCGGTCTGCCCCGGTCTCAAGGTCTACCAAAGGCAAGTCTCGTGCCTCACTAAACAAAAAACTACCTAACCTATGAGTAACTACTCGAGTACATGAGTACGCGTGGGTAGAAAGGAGAAAAAACTTTGGACTGTCTTTTTTTTTTTTCCCTTCGAGCATCGTATCGTACTTACGTTTACGTTGCCGTGAACGTCGTCGTCACATCCGCCTTGCGGCTCTGATGCGGCACTGGACGATTACCGCAGCGGCATGCATGCGAATGTTTAGACTACAACCCGGGCAAGATCACCGCTCGCAACCGTGCGAAGACAATAGACGGGTATTAACGTTAAGCCCCAAGTTATCCGACTTGAGAGAAATGGGGAGGCCTTTTTGGCCTCCACTTTAAATACGGTAGTAGAGTAGAAAAGCTTAAATATATTATTTCCATGGTTTTGGATCCGGTCAGTGGACTAGAGGTATGGCCAAATTGCCGTACACGTACTCTGGGCCATCGAATGCTTACCGGTGCCGGTGGCATCAAATTTCCTGCTGGATGGCGGATTAGCGCATGAGACAAGTACCAGACGGTAGCCTGCTTCAGCTACACCTGACCGCCCTTGAGAGGGGCCTATTCTTTCTTTCCCTTCCCCTTAGTTAGAATATCATGACAATTTGTGAACACACAAACATATGTAAATATACAGTACTGGTACGGTGTGCTCTCCCCAAATTATCTTCCATCCCAAAAATCCCCCGGTATCATACGAGTATTGTTTCGAATTTGAGTCTTCTTCGATCGATTAGCATGTGATCTGGTGGATTTTTAATCGCATGGTCGGTTTTTTTCAATCTGAGGCTGCATCAGGAATGCCCTGTGTGCGTAACGTCCTTGAGACCTCACACTGCCCCCTGTGTTCTGGCGACACGGTCATTTTTTCCTGCTGTACGTGTACCTTGCTTCCACTATAAAGCACAGCACCTATGATGGCAATGCCGATAAGTGGGGAGGTGGCATGGGAATACTGTGCTTGAAAACATGATGCTGATGATCATTTTAGCTCACGGGGGATATTTTCTGGAGGGGTGAGTTGGAGTGATGGTGCTTTATCGGCACCGGTAGTGGTGCCTTGGCTGCCTGATTCTGCTTCTCTCAGAATGAGTTCGCGGCTGTTGTTGTTGTAAGTTACTGTGCTGGTGACGGTGTTTGATCTAGTTGAATGGATGCTTGATTCCTATTACCTGTATCTTGTCAGTGTTGGAGACGCGCAGGTACAGAATTGCCGGTATGGTGGTCTTGAAGGTCTTATCAAGCGATTTGCTACTCCTTATTGGATGGTAAGAATCAACCCTTTAAAGTTTCAGAAGGTTGATATACGGTGGATACATGCTTCGTTTGTTCTGATTATTCTAAAGAATCTCTATCCCATGATGAGTCGGGGTTTTCGTGAGAAACCCGTACAGAGGTTGATGTGATGGAAATGCCGAGAGTATAGTATGATATTATCTCTCCCGGGCCAAACAACAAGACCTAAACTTCCTTATTCCTGCTATGATATCTCATAAAACCCCGGTACTGGCCAGCACCAAAGTATTGCCGTAAGAACTAGGATGATTGAACCTCAGAGTAAGGCGTCCAGAATTCCCCTCACTCTGGAAAAGCTGGCTTTTAGCCCTCCGTTGAGACAATAAACCCTGCCATGGGAAGCAACTCCAGGGCGTGGGGTTTGGCCATCAGGGTTCCAGTTCTGACGGCACTGGTATCCCTTCAGCGGCTGAGACATGCTGCGCTAAGCAGGGATTTCCAAGTGTAACGACCCTACGATAGGTAGCTACAATGACTATCAGCTTAGCCCAAATGGTATACCCAATCGTAACCAGAGGTGGGAAGGTCAGGTATACTTAGTATACAAATAGCTGGTTAACCAAGAGCAAGGCCCGGGGAACAATGGAGTAGCCTTGGGTACTCTATAAGGCAGGGTAATGTTTCGGGAATAAGTTTGCATAAAGTCAAGAGTACTATGGGAACGTTACACAGGTTACTGAGATGATATTAGTTGTCTACAGGAGGACTTCTGAAGGGGTTAAAGGCATAAGAGGGCAAAGTTACCCTACCTTAGGGACTTAGCCATTATGCCCATGGATCCCAGTTACCCTACTGAGGTATGCAAGTTACCCTACCTTCACCAGCAAAGTTATTCTGGAACTTAGAGGTCAATTGCCTCACATTCTACGGGCTCTTAGATGTTCATGGGCGCACACACACCTGCGCAGCGAGGTCAGATGCCTGAGCAGTAGTGGCCAGAACATGCTATTGAGCTTAGGTGGGTTGAGATAACACCCCCCTCTGGCCGCAGTGTTGGGACGGTGTGTCATAGGTAAACAGCTACATAATCGCCCATTTGCTAGTAAAAAGAGGTCATTGAAGCAGCTGCCGTGACACTGTATACGTCGTCGCTGTCCGTCTGACTTAATATTGTTCGCAGGATATATAAGGTGAGTATGGGTAACCGCCAAATATGGGGTTACATATAAATGGTCCCTCCGGCACCTAGGAGTCTATCTTAACATACGGGTAGTCGGGTAGTCTTCCAAGAGGTACTTACCTGGTCCCAGGAGGACAGAGTGCTTGCGGGACAAATACCTAAGTAACCAGCCGGAACCTTGTCCTCTTGATTTGTAGTATTATTATGGGTTGTCAGTGGACTCTAAAGGTATGAGTATTATCACTGTAGGGTATGTCCCAAGAGGCTGGCTATGGGTAGCTCCCATTGAGCCAACCATTGCCTATATCTCACCGGGGGAGCTTGCATGTCTAAATATCGTATTGAACAGTCGAGTAGATTAAATGATGGACTGCATAGCTTGTATAGACGAAACTACTACTGGGCCAGTGAGTCCACCACCTAGGTATTGACTCCGGTTGTTGTCATAGCAGTTAGCCACTCGCATGACTTCAATAGAAAGAGTTTTTCCACCTGCGGTTTTATTGGAGATGCATTGCAGAAACTCATATCCTATTGACGGAGTTAAGGGCACCCGAGCAGGTCCGATACTTTCGGCAGGATAATTCCTGATAGAGGGAAGACCTGGGACAGCCCTGAGCAGGACAGGGTGCTCGCACAAGGTTGGTGTAGTGGTGAATGTCAAACGCTTAAATCTGATATCTACTTGGGTTTAAGCATTTGTCATTCTACTTTGATAACCAACTTCCCTCCAGAGAACTAATTGAGTGAAGCTTTCAGCTTAATGATATTAAGTTTTACCGTTTGATTCTTCTTGAATTATTTACTCTATCTTTATCTTCTACTTTGTCTTTGGTACGGTTGCAACCTTAGAGTTCACCTCTCTTTAGTCTACCCCCATTACACTAAGCCACATCAAATCCATCCCTCACCAGCTCCATCATGGTTTCTAATTGGCTAGAATTGCGCCAAAACAATACTTTATATATATTCATACTAGCATGTCTTTGTCAAGAATCCTACTGACTACTGAATTTTAGTAAGAGGACAAGTTAAAACCTGAAGATTCTAATTCAAAATTCTGTAGCTGGGCATATTCTTAGCAAATAGGTATAAATACTCCTGTAGCCAAGTTGAAGTTGAACACTTTGTATGAGAATTGCCATCCTATGTGTCCAACTTCAACTCACCCGTAGGAGTAGAAAATTGGTATTTAGTATAACAATTTTGATGAATGATAGTGAAAATCAGCCCAGCAAGTACCACTTGTAAGAGTGCAATATCACATACATTACAGGCCCACTGTATTTGATCTGCACGCTTTCTTTGCATACCATTAATATAGATCTTATCACCAAATTTCTGTTTCATTGTTGCCGAGTAGATTGCTCTACTATGATAACAATAGACTCTCTTTTCCAGTTCCTTCTACTTATGTTCCTATATTTTGGTTTTTTTCTGCACTTGGAGTGCCTTCTCTGAGTCTTTTTGGCTTTTTGATAGTGTAGGCAATACAGGCTCTGTACTAATTAGAGACTCAATTTCAAAGATATATAGTGGGGGTTGAGAGGGAGAAGGGTGAAACTTAGCTAGTTTTCGGTGTAGAAAGACTTGGTCTGAGTAGCTAAATAGATAGCCCGAAATATTTGCCTGGAACTTCTTATATTCTAGATAATCATTTCCATGAAGTTGCCATCCCACTAGATAGGCATTAAGAGTTGCTGTATCAAGTATCCAAAAAAAAGGGGATACCAAGACGGTAGGGCAATTGGCTGGGTTGAATAATATGTACACAGTTGATCAGCAATGTCAACCCCCTCTATAAAGTGATTATAGTCATCAATAAATATCGGAATTGCAAGATCTTTCTGCTTCTGCTTCTCTTCTTCAAAGACCACTAGAGGCCAATTGGTAGATGTAATTTGAGGTTGTGGTCTTGATTGAATAATTGTATCTTCTTCACTGGACTTGTGAACAGTAGAACAGGCAATTACAGTGTTATTGTCTTGCCAAGCATAGCAATTAACCCCAGGATCAGATGCATCTGACACCTATTCCGACTTCTCATCTCCTACTCGATTCTGAACCTTATTCTGTTTTCGTACCATTATTGCTGCAGGTGTATTCCATTCCAAATACTTGGAACAAAGGTCCTTAAAATGAAGAAGAAATGCTGGAAACTCAGGATGGTGTCAAGTTGTCCCACAAGCTCCAATATTTAGAGTTTGTAGTTTCCAAAGAAGTAGAATCCTAGTAAAATAATTATCCATGCAAATGATATGTGGTACATCTTTTGGAAGTGTCTGAGCAAGTTGATATACCATAGATTCAGTAGGTGAAAGATTAGGCATTCTGATTAGTTCACCATAGCTATCAGTCTTTGACGACCACATAAAGTTGTATGTATAGCCAGCTTCACAAAGTGCAAATATCTTATAACTCACCTTAATTGGTTTATTTGGTGCATTGAATGTGTGTTTACGGAGCTCAAAAAAGCATATCATTATCTTATTAATAGAGAAATTAATACCCAGCATCTAATACTGTAAGCACAACAATCTGAACTCCGAAGCTATTGGTTCAAGTTTATACCACCACTGTAGACTTTTCTGTTGTGCTGCATCCTGTAACTACCCTATGATAGGTAGCTACAATAACTACCACCTTAGCCGAAATGGTATACCAAGTGGTAACCAGAGGTGGTATGGTCTCATGTACTTAGTATACAAAGAGCTGGTTAACCTAGGACAAGGCTTAGGGGATAGTTGAGTAGCCTTGAGTACAATATGAGGCAGGGTAACCTTTTGGGAGTAAGTTCGCATAAAGTCAAGAAATTTATAGGAGCATTACACGGATCTCTGAGAGGACTTTTGTGGTCGCTTGGAGGACTTCCAGAGGGGTTAAAGGCATAAGAGGACAAAGTTACCCTACCTTGAGAATTTGGCAATTATACCGATGGGTCCCAGTTAGCCTGGAGAGGAATCCAAGTTACCCAACCTTCACCGGCAAAGTCATCCTAGAATTTAGAGGTCGATTGCCACACATCTATGGGCTCTGAGATGTTCATGGGTGCACATGCATCTGTGCGGGAGGCCCCACGCCTGAGGAAGGATGGCCCGAACATGCTATTGAACTTGGGAAGGTTTTGCTAACATCCCCCTCTTGCCCCAGCGTTAGGACGGCGCGTCATAGGCAGACGGCTGCATAGTTGCTCATTTGCGAGTAAAAAGAGGTCATTGGAGTGGCTGCCGTAATACAATATATGTCGTCGCCAGCTGTCAGACTGAATGTCGTTCGTAGGATATATAAGGGGAGTATGGGTAACCGCCAAAATAGGGGTTACCCATATATAGTCTCTCCGGCACCTAGGGGTCTATCTTAGCCTACAGGTAGTAGGGAAGTCTTCCTAGTGGTACTTAGGTAGTCCAAGGAGGCCAGGGCACTTTAGGGACAAATACCTCAGTAAGCAGCCAGGACCTTCTCCACTTGATTTGTAGCATTACTATGGGTTGTCAATAGACTCTAGGGGTATGAGTCTTATCACGGTAGAGTATATCCCGAGAGGCTGGCTATGGGTAGCGCCTATTTAGCCAACCATCGGCTACATCTCACTGGGTGAGGTTGGATGTCTAATTATCACATTAGATAGTCACGTAGATTAAATGATGGACTGCATAGCTTGTATAGACGAAACTACTACTGGGCCAGTGAGTCCACCATCTAGGTATTGATTCCGGTTGTTGTCATAACAGTTAGCCACTGGTATGAGTTCGATAGGAAGAGTTTTTCCACCTGCTGTTGTATTGGAGATGCATTGCAGAAACCCATATCCTATTGACAGAGTTAAGTGTACACAAGTTGGTCAGATACTTTCGGCAGGATAATTCCTGAGGGAGGGTAGACCTTGGACAAGCCCTGAGGAGCACAGGCTACTCGCATAAGGTCAGAGTAGTGGTGAATGTCAAAGGCTTAAATCCGATATATATGTAAGTTTAAGCGTTTGGCATTCTACTTCGAGAACCAACTCTTTCTTGAGAGAACTCATTGAGTAAAGCTTCGAGCCTAACAATATTAAGTTTTACTGTATGATTCTTTCGAATTATTTACCTTATTATTATCTTCTACTTTGAGTGTTTGTGTCACAAATCATGACTAAGCAAGGCACATTTCACATGACAAATAGTTATTAGTCATAAAGTATGTTTATGTTTCACACTATGTAGTCAGTTGACGGATAGTTCTCACATAACTTGCACTTGCATGTCATCATTATGTTATGATTGGTTGATGTTTCAATGACTCACGATTGTGAGTCATAATCAATTAATGACTTTTGCGTGTGACTCATATTATAAGTCACGACTTTCACCTAGGGGACGCACATTGTGCACCTGACTTGTTTTATCTTTTATGATTGGTTTAAGGTATGTTGCGCAGTGACTCATTGGAGTCATCTGATGGATTTTGAGTATGACTTGTTATGAGTCATAGGACCGCGGGACTCGAGTTATGAGTCACCAGGGTTAGGGTTGTTGGTGTGAAGATTCCATTTAAGGATGGACTCGGTCATAGTAGTTAGGCATGAACCATCTCCCCTACACCTCTGGCAATTGAAATCTCAACACTAGGGACATCATCGTGGGATCCACCACCACCCCCTCTCCTTCCCCTTGATGGCTTCTGCCTAGGGGAGCAATGCTATAACCCCTCGTCTCCCTCTGGGGTCTGCCCCCTCCTCTACGGGGTTCTTGTTCCTGTTTGTCGTTGACTCCCGCTCATTAAGTTCGGTTCTCCCCCCTTACCCCGCACTTCCTTTGCACTTCGCTTAGGTTTTGCATGGTTGGCATTCCGTTCTCTTAGCTCACGGTCGGTGCTGAGCTTTCCAAGCACTTTGCGAAGTACCTTTCTGTCTCGATTCTTTGGTCCTGTTGGGGAACACTTCGGTTAGTAACTTCAGTACTGCATCTTCTTTTCACATTCGGAAAAGCCTTGGCCGCTGTTACTCTAGTCAGTCGTCTCAAGTATTTGGACTAGTCCTTCCTCCTCCCATCCTCCTTCCTCCACCCTCTTGGTCTTCGTCCCGTTGCTCGGTTACAGCTACTCCCACCCCCCTCTTCCCACCCCGTCAGCTGGTACCTTACTGCCCTCCTCCCGCCGTTCATCTTCGGTCACTATACAAAAACCCGTCAGGGTTACGCCTGTCCTTTTGGCCGTCGCTAATGCCGCTTTGGCACACCCTCTGGCGACCCCTCATCAGAGTCACCTCCATCCACCTTTCCATCATGCAATTGGGCCCCGCTTCGTCCTCCGGCATCGCTCCGGTGTGCAGGTCCATATTCTCACTTCCTAGCTCAGACTGATATCTGTCACTTATCAGACGTAAATTTCCTTTGTTAGGGGTACATTCATTCCTTATGTTTTTATACTTTCGTAGTAGATGTCACTCAGGCTTCGCCTCTCTTTCCTGCTTGCTTCTTTCCTTTCTACTTCCTTCGGATGTACGTGTATGTTCGTAGGATTTGGTGGGGCGATAGGCGAGATGTGCGGTTGGTCTCATACTAGAGGAACTTAGGGGTTTGGATGTTTCCTGGGATGAGGAGGGTATGGTTTTTGTTGGCCATAGGGTTAAAGCTGAATGCTGTCTTTGTCCCTTTTTTTTTTGTTTTTTGTTTTTAATTTTTGTTGAATCATATGATTATTGTTTTAAGGTACAAAATCTTGCATGCAGCTCACCCTATGGCATAAAAAAACCTCCAACTACCCCTGCGAAAAAGCCAACCCCCCAAGTCCCTCTGGTGTGGAACCAACTGCACATCTCACCCCCAACAAGAAACCCTTGACTAACTAAGAAGGTAGACTAAAGGAATCAAATCAAAGAACAAGTAAGAAGAGTCAGGACACCCATGGCAAGATCATCTGAACAAAAGAAAAACAAAAAGCAAACAATGTAGTGACCACTGAAAAAGTTCCCGTACAGTCAGTGTGGGGGTGACCAGGTTCGGCATAATCAAAATCCTGAGGGGGGGCGGACAAGGAGCAACTAGCCCACTGAGTTCACAAGTCCTCGAAAGGAAGAAGCAGATAGTGCAATACCATCCTCTCAGAGGCCAGCCGTGATGGACCGTGGTCATAGTCCGAATGGTGAAGAAGTAGTTATATATACCAGCCAGGTAGTTGTGGGTACCAGCCAAGAAAGTGGAGCAGCAGTAGGGTGCCAGCCGATCCGACCGTGAGAAGAGGTGAAGAAGGAGGGGTAGACCCAACTCTGTGCTATAGAAACTATCAGTAATCACGTTCGTGTCTTGTCTGGGCAGTCTCTTAAAGAAAAAAGAGAGTAGAGAAATCGACTGTGGCCTGTTGAAATGTCTTCTCTTACTCCAAACTGTGTTCCCGGCCATCTGTAACATGGGCGATGAGGGGAGTGTTGCCGACCGTGTAGATGCTCTAAGAGAGGCAGAGCAAAAGCGGTATAGAGAGAGGAAACATCATCGAAAGAAGACAAAATCCATCAACCCAGAGTAAAGAAGGCCCAAAGGGATGAACCTAAAGGAAGGGGAGTGTAGAGCAGGTATGACTCCACCCCCTAGACCGAACTCATCGCATGGGGTGGAGTTTGGAAAAGTAGTGATAATCTCGTGGTGTTGAGATTTCAATCGCCGGGTGTGTAGAGGAGACGGAGGATGGCTGTCTTTGTATCTTAAACAAATGCATATGATTCAAAAAAGAAAAAGAAAAAAAAAGGTCATAGTAGTTAGGCACGAACCATCTTCTCTACACCTCCGGCGATTGAAATCTCAACACCAGAGAAATCATCGTCAACTCCTCCACCCCCCCCTCCCCTCCCCCTTGATGGCTCCTGCCTAGGGGAGTGATGCCATCCACGCTCTTCTCCCCCCAGGAGCCCTCCCCCCTCCCTCCACAGTGTTCTTGTTCTTGTGCATTGTTGGCTCCCGCTCATGAAGTTCGGTTCGCACCCTTACCCCGCACCACCTTTGCACCTCGCTTAGGTTTTGCATGGTCGGCATCCCGTTTCCTTCGTTCACGGTCGGCGCCGAGCTTTGGAAGCCTTTTGCAAAGTACCTTTCGGTCTCAGCTATCTGGCCCTGCCGGGGAACACTTTGGTTAGTAACTTCACGGCCTCGTCTTCGTTTTGCATTCGGAAATGCATCGGCCGTGGTGACAGTAGTAGGTCGTCTCCAGTCTTTGGACTAGTACTTCCTACATCCACCTCCTTGGTCTTCATCCCGTTGCTCGGTTACAGCTACACTACCCCCCCCCAGCTGGCCCCTTACTGCCCCTTTCCCTGGCTAGCACTCTGCTGCCCCTTCCACTTCTGGCTGGCACCCTACAGCTTCACCCTCCAACCTGTTGACCATCGATCGCTATACAAAAACATGCCTCGGTTACGCCCATCCCCTGGCCTTCGCTAACACCGTTTGGCTCTCCCACCGGGGACCCCTCTTTGATGTCCTTGCCACCCTCCGTTCTTAACCTGCCACCGGGCACCGCTTTGTTCCCTGGCACTGCTCCGTCGAGCAGGCCCATGCTTTCTTTTCCTAAGCTTTGGCTGATCTGCATCCGCTATTAGACGTACATTTCCTTTGTCAAGGGTCCATACTTTTCGTTTGTTCTTATACTTTCGGTTGCAGATATCGCTAAGGGTTCTCCTCTCCTTCCTGCTTGTTTCTTGCCTTTCTACTTCCTTCGTATGTCCGTGTATGTTTGCAGGATTTGGTTAGGCGATAGGTGAGATGTGCGGTTGGTCTCATACCAGAGGGACTTGGGGGTTTGGATGTTTTCTGGGTTGAGGAGGAATCGGGTTTTTGTTGGCCATAGCGATAGGCTGCATGCTTTCTTTGTACCTTAACCAATCAAACGCATATCATTCAAAAAAAAAAAAAAAGGTCACGGTGGTTAGAGCTCTTCACGCAACCATCTAAGTAATACACTACTCAGATACTGGGGCACTGGCCAGGCCCATTGACAGTGACCTTCCATAGGTGCAAAATATCCAATACCTTTACTCTCCTTATCTTTATGTTATCTCGCTTAAGTGTGCGAGCCCTTTGTACCTATAACAATAGGACTTCTCACGATCACAATATCTACCAAGAACGAAACATACTGGTCTATAATGATAGACAAAGTAGACTATGGAGACTAGATCGCTAGTCTATGTAACAAACCAGCCTTCCTCAAGGTGTTCGTAATGGGAAACGACTATCTGACTATTATAGACTATCAACGTACTCTACATAGTTTACTTCGACTATTGTTGTAGACTATCATGTTGCATTCGTCGTAGGTATAGTGATAATAGGAAGTCCTATCGTGTGGGAATAGAGTTCTCGCATACAAGTGAGGTAATAGAGATGAGGGTATTAGGTATAGCGGACATCTTGCACCTATGGGAGGTCACTGTCAATAGGCTTGGCCCGTGCCGCAGTATCTGAGTGGTGTATTACTTAGATGATTGTGTGAAGAGCTCTAACTACTGTGACCGTTTTTTCTTTTCTTTTTCTTTTTTCTTTTTTAATCTCGCTTATTTATAGTTTCTATTGGGGGGGAAATGCATAATAGTGCCAACTCCCCCAGTCCTAGGTACAACGGACATTCGACCAAGCATGGGCCACGCAGTCCAAAACCTCCAACGACACTCCATCCCGCCACCCCCAAGCTAAAACCCTCTGACCCTGCCCGACAGAGAAACCCCGGCCCTGTACTATGGGTAGAAACTACAAGGAGATGAGAAAGCGGGCCTAAAAGCCACAAACCAATAACCCCCGTGAAAGCCTAGCCTAAAAGAAAAACATCCCCAACACACAGTAGACACAACCAACAAAGGAAAACAAACCTACTCCTCCAATTCAAACCACCTATAAGCTAAACCATAGTAAAACTCCACTGGGCCCAGCTCCCGAAGGAATAGGGACTCCTGAACGATGAGTCTCGGGGACACACAAACGGGAGGTAACTTCCGGGGGCATATAGCCCCGCCAGCCGAGGCTCAGGAAGAGCGACCGAGTTCGAGAGAATGCCGCCAAACGAAGGAAGGCTCGTGGCAGTCGAAGGAAGATCCGGTCAGCTATTTCGGGAAACAGGACCCAGAAAGAAGGTTTAAACATGCGCCCCTAGTCCGAGGACATCAGAAGGGAGCAGAGGTCAGATGGTGGGTGTAGAGCCACAAGCAGTAGGGTGCCAGCCAATCCAAATGTTGGGGAGGGGGAGGGCGGAGGGCTAACGGACATGAGAAGTGCAAGGAAGGCCGACGGAAGTGGGGTCACAATGTTTCGTAAGGTCCAACCGTACCAGCAGAGCACCAAGGAGAGAGTGCAATACCTGAGAGCAGTGCCAACTGTGGCAACTACTTTATCGATTGGCCGAGACTAAAGACAGAGCGTTGACGGGTGCGGGTTGCCGACCGTGGAGGGCTGCCTAAGCGAGCCGGGAGAAGAGGCGGTGAAGGCAGACTCAAGCAACCCCTAGGAATAAGCTCGCCAGGCCTGACCATGAGAAGGGAAAGGAAGTGGGAGGGGAGAGGGGTTCACTCAGACAGAGGCAATATGGCGTCTGGGGAGAGGAGGGTGGATGGAGGTGATGATGATTTCTCGTGGTGTTGAGATTTCAATCGCCTGAGGTGTAGAGGAGACGAAGAATGCTAACTACTGTGACCTTTTTTTATTTTTTTTATTTATTATATCATGTATTCGTTGTTAAAGTACAAGAACTCTATCCTCCGTCTCCTCTACACACCTGGCGATTGAAATCTCAACACCACGAGATTATCACCACTTTTCCTTTCTCCACCCTCCGCCATGAGCTTGCTCTAGGGGGTGGAGTGCATCTCCCCTTATCTTCTCCTGCCCTTAGGTTTATCCCTTTGGGCTTTCTTCACTCTGGGTTGATGGATTTCGTCTTCTTTGATGATGTTTCCTCTTCCTACCCCGCTTTTGCTCTGCCTCGCTTAGAGCATTTGCACGGTCGGCAACACTCTTCTCAACGCCCATGTTACAGATGGCCGGGTACACAGTTTGCAGTAAGAGAAAATAGTTCAACAGGCCAGAGTCGATTTCTCTACTCTCTTTTTCTTCAAGAGGCTGCCTAGTCAAGACACGAACGGGTTTTCCGATGGTTTCTGCATCACAGAGTTGGGTCTACACCTCTTTCTCCTCCTCCTCAGACGGTCGGATGGGCTGGCACCCTACTGCTTCTCCACTTTCTTGGCTGGTACCCACAACTACCTAGCTGGTATGCATAACTACTTCTACACCATTCGGACTATGACCATTGTCCATCACGGCTTGCCTCTGGGAAGATCGTATTGTACTATCTCCTTCTTCTTTTTGGGGTTTGCCAATACAGCGGGCCCATTCCTCCTTGGCTGCGCCGCTCCAGGACTTCGATTATGCCGAGCCTGGCAACCCTCGCCCTGACTGTGCGGGAACCTTCGCCAGTGGTCGCTGCTTTGTTTGATTTTTGATTTTTCTTTTTGTCCGGATGAATTTGCCATGAGTTTTCCTGACTCTTCCTACTTGTTCTTTGATTTGATTCCTTTCGTCTATCTTCTTAGCTAGTCAAGGGTTTCTTGGAGAGGGTGAGATGTGCGGTTGGTTCCATACTAAAGGGACTTAGGGGGTTGGCTTTTTCCCAGGGGTATTGGAGTATTTTTTATGCCATAGCGCGAGCTGCATGCAAGATTTTGTACCTTAAACAATAATCATATGATTCAAAAAAAAAAAAAGAAAAAAAAAAGAAAAAGGAAAGTACAAGAACTACGCGCTTCGCGCCCTCTATTTTCCTCTCACTTAAAATACTTACCGCATTCGGCCAACGTAAACCTCAGGGTTTGGACTTTAATTCGTCACTATACATCTATTTTCGCTTTTCACTTGGGCTTCATTTTCAAGTGAAATATATATTTCACCTTTGCTAAGAGGATTTTTATACTTGGAAAGCCAAAATGGTAGTTTGACTTTACTTCCACGCTCACCCTCCTCCCTGTCCTCTGGCCTGGCCTTTTGGCCTTGTTCTGATGTCGTCTACCCCTCTCGCTTCCACTGGTACAGGCCTAGCCTCGTCTGTTGGCCCTGCTCACTCTGCCTCCTCTCGCCAGGACTGTAGGGCTGATCCTATCTCTCGTTCGTCGTCATCCCAGTCCAGTCATGCCTCTCTCTCCGGGGAGGCTGACAATGTCGCCAATATCCTTCGGCATGCTGCCAGGCTCGCTCACCTTGAACTGGCTTTGTTCCCCACTGTCTACTATGCCTCCGCCGCCTCCTTCCCCGATAGCCAACTCGCTATGGCCCCCCTTCTCGCCCAACTCATCACATGGTTAATGACCTTGGTGCCTCTGTTACCTTCTTGACTTCGCAGGTTGAGTCCCTCACCTCCTCCCAGGCAGAGCGGTCAGCCACCCCCTCACCACCAGCCACATCCAACCTGGTGGCGTCCCTCAAGGACTTGTCCTCTCGTGTTGCTGCACCCTCCTCACACCGCGCCACACAAGTGGCACCCGCGCTGCCTCTAGCCCCACCCCCTCCCGCCCCTGCTGTCCAAGCTAAACCTACTCAGCAGAAGAAGACACTCACCACCCGCCTCACGTCTAGTACGGTCGCCGCCCCGGACTTTAACTTCCTTTTTGAGGGAAAATGGTATGGCAACCTGGACACATACGCCAAACGCCACCCGGACTCACCCCAAGCGGCTATCCTTTTCGCCTCTCGCCACCCCCAATCAGAGGAAGCCAAACTTTACTCTGAGCGTTACCCAGCCACCTCACTTTTCCATACTGGTCCCCCTCCCGGTTTCACTGTTTCTGATCCACCGCAGCCCCAAGAACAAATCTGAGCACAGGTTACTAGGAAGGGTGGTAAGGGCAAGAAAAACGCCAGTGCAGCACAAGTCACTGCGTCAAGCAAGAGTAGTGTCCCCAAAGGACACCCCTGCTCCCAGCTGCTCAATGTCGTTTCTTTGCCCTTGTACCTCCCCAACCCTCCCGAACGATTCTTTCATCATGATTGCTACCCTTCCTGACATCATGGCCGCTGTGCTTAAAGAGGCTAACTGCTCTGTACCACACTCCCTTACTGCCTCGGTCAATCGCAATGGGGCTGTTACTCTCACAGCCAATCCCTACACCCTGTCTTCTGCTTACTCCCCGTTTTTTCATGCAATGACTAGGAAGCTCAATCAGAGTTTCCCGGTTGGAGACAATCCATTCCAGGTTTTCAGGGAGGCACCCACATGTGTCGAGCTCCTCATCCAAAATCTTCCTCTTGCTATTCTCCCGCATGAGCCTACTGACCTCTTCCCTTCACTCCTTGAATCAATTAGCAATGCTATTGACGTCCCCATATTTGGGGTGAAAGTCCTACAGTCAGATCCTGTGAAAAGGGCTGAGAAGCGCACAACCTCGGTGGTTGTGGCAGTCGACCAACTCGATGATTCCCGGTTCGGCGAATCCATCTGACTTTTCCCCCGCGCCCGCCGGTCGCCCCCGCCTACTCTGCCTCCAAATCCACGCAGTGCCGAAAGTGCTGGCGTTTTGGTCACTCTGCTCCTCTATGCAAAGAAGACACACAAGCTTGCCCGATCGGCACTCTCCTCCATCACCGCTCCGCCCACAGATGTGCTAACCAAATCTATCTGAAAGGGGGCTTTGAGAGGTCTGTCGTGGGATGCTGCAACGCCTCCCCCCCTCTCTGTATCAACTGTGGTGGTTAGCACGCCTCTTTCGATGGCACCTGTCCCATCCGCTGCGAAATTCTCTTCGCTCTCCATCATCCTAGGGACCAAGACATTCCCGACGCCCCCGATACGGGCCTCCCCAAACCACCCCCCAGGGTCCAACTGCTCACCAAACAGTACCTGCCACTCCAGCCAGACACGGTCCTCGTTTCCCGCCCGCTAGCGAATCTACCCAACCTGAAACCGTTAAGATGGTTCGCAGTGCGTCCGCCCATTATAGCCTCGCCGCTCCCCTCCCCCGCAGGAACCTCTTTGGTGCTGGCAGCACCCTCTTCAGAGCTAGCACCTGTGCCGATTGGAGCGAGCCCGCGCCGCCCGACGTCCACATGGATCTTTAGATGTCGACAAGCCCAGCCCCAACAGAGAGTCCTTCACCATCCCAATCATTCCATTATCCTGGTTGTTTAAATCTTTCCATTGTTCAGCATAATTGTCTTGGTAGCAGTAATGTTTTTCAAACTCTTTTTAATTTTTTTACTTCGGTAGAAAGTTCTCCTCATATTGTGGCTCTTCAGGATATTCCTCTCTGGAGGAATTGTCCTCCTGTTTTTCGCAACTATAAATGTTTTTTTCCTCCTGCAACTGACAGCTATAAGCCTCGAGTTGCAACCTATGTTCACGAAAGGCTAATAAGTGTTATTTCTATTCTTCCATTGTTCTTTGAAAGGGGCGACCTCATCGCAGTGAATTTTCACTCCCCTGAGGGACTTTTTGATACTTCTCATAATTTGTTTCGTTTGTATAACGCCTACTCTATTCCTAACGGTCACAATACGTCAGTTTCTCCTGTTGATTTGTTTCCTCGGCATGATTTTCCTCCTCTTGTTCATGGGGAGCTCAACATTCACCACTCGGCTTCCAACCCGACTCGTCTGCTCTCCGGCTACGATCAGTTTATAAGTTCCCCGTATTTCGACAGGGCATCAGCTCAGTTGTTTTCTCTTCTCAACTTTCCTGGGTCTAGACCAGGTTCCCGTTCACCTCTGATCATCGCCCTGCAGTACTTGACTTGTCCTTTGCCAACACTGCTTTGCTTCCATATTTCTCCTCCTGGAACCTCTCCCTCCCACCAACCGGTTCAGATCACACCGCCCTCTCAATCATTCTCTCCACTCCGCTCCTAAAGCCCCCGCCCAGGGGCCTAAATTGGAAATTCACGGATTGGGACCACATTTCCCCTCTGCTCGCCGATGTTACGCTTGCAGCTCCTCCTCCTCTCCCCACTCCAAACTCACTCCACCTATGGTTCGACGACTCCCTTGCCAAAATCACACACCTCATCAACTCCAACACCACAACCAAATGCCCGTCCTCCTACTCTAACCCGTGGTGGACTCCAGAACTCACACAGCTACGACGTATTCATCACCATACAACCAGCCTCATGAGGAAGAATCAGTCTTCGCCCGCCCTGGCCGGTGCAGCTCAGAACACGTATTTCAAGGCGATCCAGACTGCCCAGAGAGTCCACTGATCGCAGGTTTTAGCCAACGTCAACTCCCAATGGGTCTGGGATGCTTGAAAGATTGCAGCCGGCAGAGCCCCTGATCGTTTCCCTACGCTTGAGAACGTCTCCTCTCCCACCGAAATTAACAGTACACTTCTAGAACATTTCTTTCCTCCTAGACCCTCTCCTCCTCCTCCTCTGATCCTTCCTGCGTTTGAGGATCTCCCCCCGGTTTCACCAGCAGAAGTGTCCTCCGCACTGCAAAAATCCTCCAACACGTCAGCCCTTGGCCCAAGTGGCATTCCTTACTCTCTCTGGAAGCAGGTCCATAAGGCCAACGAGCGGCTCCTTCCATCTCTTTTCACTCCCCTCCTCACCCACTGGTATCACCCCCTAGCCATGAAGAAAGCCAACGGCTGTAATGACCCGACGATAGGTAGCTACAATCAATATCACCTTAGCCCAAATGGTGTACCAAGTGGTAACCAGAGGGAGTATAGTCTCGTATACTTAGTATATACATTGCTGGTAAACCTAGGATGAGGCCAAGGGAATAGTTGAGTAGCCTTGAGGTACTCTATTAGGCAGGGTAACCTTTCGGGAAAACATTCGCATAAGATGAAGAGAATTATGGGAATGTTACACGGATCTCCGAGACGACTTCTGTGGTCGACTGGAGGACTTCCTGAGCGGTTAAAGGCATAAGAGGGCAAAGTTAGCCTACCTTCACTGGCAAAGTCATCCTAGAACTTAGAGGTCAATTGCCTCACATTCTATGGGCTCTTAGATGTTCTTGGGTGCACACGCATCTGCGCGGGGAGTCCCCACGCCTGTGCAAGGGTGGCCCGAACATACTATTGAACTTGGGGGGGTATTGCTAACACACCCCTCTGGCCCCAGCGTTGGGACGGCGCGTCATAGGCAGACGGCTGTGTAGTTGCTCGTTTGCTAGTTAAAAGAGGTCATTGGAGCAGCTGCCGTAATACCGTATAAGTCGTCGCCGTCCATCCGACTGAATGTCGTGCGAAGGATGTATAAGCGGAGTATGGGTAACTGCGAAAATGGAGGTCACCCATATATGGTCTCTCGGGCTCCTAGGAGTCTATTCTGACCTACGCGTAGTAGGGCAGTATTCCTAGTGGTATTCAGGTAGTCTCAGAAGGCCAGGGTGCTTTTGAGCCAAATACCTCAGTAACCAGCCCGGACGTTCTCCCTTTGATTTGTAGCATTACTATGGGTTGTTATTGGACTCTAAGGGTAAGAGTCTTATCACGGTAGAGTATGTCCCAAGAGGATGGCTATGGGTAGCGTCCACTTAGCCAACTATCGGCTACATCTGACCGGGGAAGCTTGCATGTCAATTTATTACATTGGATAGTCGCGTAGATTAAATGATGCACTGCATAGCTTGTATAGACGAAACTACCACTGGGCCAGTGAGTCCACCTCCTCGGTATTGATTCCGGTTGTTGTCATAACAGTTAGCCACTGGTATGGCTCCAATAGGAAGAGTTTTTCCACCTGCGGTTGTATTGGAGATGGATTGCAGAAACTCATATCCTATTGACGGAGTTAAGTGTACCTGAGTAGGGCCGACACTTCCAGCAGGATAAATCCTGATGGAGGGTAGACCTCGGACAAACCCTGTGCAGGACAGGGTGCTCGCACAAAGGTCGGAAGTAGTCGTGAATGTTAATGGCTTAAATCTGATATCTACTTAAGTTTAAGCGTTTGGCATTCTACTTCGACAACCAACTTTTCCTCGAGAGAACTAAATTGAGTGAAGCTTCGAGCTTAACTATATTAAGTTTTACCGTTGATTCTTCTGAATTATTTTACCTCATCTTTATCTTCTACTTTCAGTGTTTGGTGCGGTCACAACCTGAGAGTGCACCTCTCTACAGGGTGCCCCCGTTACAACGGCATTGTCCTGAACAAACCAGGCAAACCGGATTACTGTACACCTGCTTCATTCCGCATTATTGTCCTTCTTGAAACTGTTTCCAAGATCTTCGAACAAATTTATGCTCTTTGTCTCGCTTCCGCCGCCCGCTCCCTTGGCCTCTTACACCCCAATCAGTGTGGATTCCTAGCCGGTCGGGGCTTTTTCGATGCTGTCGCTACTCTTACCCACGAGGTTCGCCTACTTCAGGCTGCTTCCTTCAAAGTATGAACTCTTTTCCTGGATGGCAAAGGTGGTTTTGACAATGTCTGCGCTAACAAGCTGGCCAATACCCTCACCAAAGGAGGTGTCTCAGCATATCTGGTTGGCTGGATTAACTCTTTCCTCTCCAAATACCAATGCCGACTCATTGTCCAAGGCTCGCCTAAGGCTTTCTGCTCGGTCGCGGTTGGCACCCCTCAAGGCTCGCCGATTTCTCCTCTTCTTTTTGTGCTTTATATAGCCAGCCTCTACCCCACTATCCCCCAAGGTCTCGCGATTTCCTATGTCAACAACCTCACCATAATGGTCGGCTCGGACTCTGTCCGTTCGAATATCCGCGCTCTTCAATACTCTTTCGGAATCATCCAAAGGCGGGGTGCCGATCTGGGAATGGCTTTTTCTGTTTCCAAAACTGAACTCATTCACTGAAGGACTCCAAAGGACCGCTCAGATGTTTCCTTTGCCCCCATAGTGATCAACGACATGCTTTTTCCTTCCTCTCAAGCTGTGAGGTGGCTGGCTACTGGCTCACCTCGACTATTCACCCCTCCGTCCATTTCCTGAGACGGCTGGCACTTGGTAAAGCCTCTTTCACTTCAATCCGACAGCTCAGTGCAGCTGGCAAAGGCCTCTCCTCCTGGTGCAAGAGAAACTTATTCTTCGGCGCCATCCTTCCGATTCTCACCTACGGCTGTGACCTTTTTGTTCCGAACCCAGCCACTCTTAAGAAACCCAACTCGTTCTGGCATGGTGTGCTTCGGTGGACAACTAATTGTTTTTACACCTCTGCCCTCGGCGCTCGGTACCGGGAGGCTTCGCTACCACCCATTTCCTCCATCTGCAAACACAGCCGTCGGTCAGCTGCCCTCCGCTTGGTCTGTGCCCCTTCGGAATTCAACCCTGCCACCGCCCGGATACCCGAGTTTGTGCCCACCTGGAACCTGGGTCGTTCAGCGGACAATCATCGCCTCCTCCTCTGAGGCTCCTCCAAAGCCGTCCACCTTACTTCATGGCTTGACCCGGCGGTTAATTCCGCCAAGCACTTACCACTACACTGCGTATGTCACCAGGTTCAGACCTTATTGAGGAAATCTCTATCCTCCCGCTCGCCTCAACCAATCTCTTGGCGCTCCAGCTGTCGAGGGTACCCTCCGTCACCTACCCAGCCCTCAGAACTCCTCTGTTACAGTCACTCCTCGCTGACTGGCTACACATAAGTCCACCACTGCCCTCTTCCTATCCTTATGGTGCCTGCCTCACTCCCCATGTCTTTACTGGCCTTCCTCGATTTATATGTGGCTGCATACACCAGATGCGTACAGGTGCCAGCTACCTTGCCGCACACATATCCTGGAGGAACAGGGACTCCAGCACCCTCTGCCCGTTCTGTGAGGAAGACGATGAGTCCTTCCAACACGCGAGTCTCCACTACCCCGCTAAGGCTCACCCTCGCCTCACCCATCTCTCAGGTATGGATGACATTGGCCATGAAGGTCTCCTCTGGCTCTCGGTTCCCCTCCTCAGTGGGTTAGCTGAGTATCTCTACACTACTCGCACGGGCTTTCCTCCAGCCATGTTGCGCATTCGAGCCAGTACTGTGACTCCTGAGCCGGGTACGGGCTCAGAATGTGCTTAACACATATCTCTCTAGCTTGGCCCCGGCCTTCTAGGTATTGCTACTTCAAACTCCCCTGCTCGAGTTTGTCTTCAGGGTATTTTCAATACGTTTCATGAGTTTCCTTTGTTCCTGTTTGACTGTGGCAGTGGGCAGGTAGGGGGGGAGGCTTTTAGTACTTATGAGTGTTTTTCTTATGAGTTATAAGGAGGGCTTAACTTTACTTTTCTTTTGTTAGTCATCGATGGCGATGTGACAGGGTTCTGATGATCCCGCTTGGAGAGTTTGTGCACATGTTGTTTGAATTATGTTATTTCCTTTGTTAGTTTTGGAATTAAGGTTTTTTATATGCCATAGCGCGAGCTGCATGCAGGATTTTCTACCTAAATCAATAATCCCATGATTCAAAAAAAAAAAAAGAAAAAAAACAGAAAAGTACAAGAACTCGCATGCAGTGCTAGCTATGGCGTAAACAAAACTATACTACCGGCACCAGGGAAATAGCCATCATCCCAAGTCCCTGTGGTATGGAACCAACCGCACATCTCGCCTGATGAATCCTCACCCCTCCTTCACGTGGACACAGAGAAGATTGGAAAACAACAGGAAAGGAGGAAACAACAGGAAAACCCTTACCATAGCCTCCCGAATCATAACAAAGTAAATCTAGCCTAAACGCTAGAAGGAAAGGATAACTACTAGAAAGGAAACCAAACAGAGGAAGAAAGAAAACACTCCGAAGTGAGCGGCCAAAAGTAGCACACACGCGCTGGAGACCGAATCAATTACTCCAAGCCCAAGGCTTTGACATCAACCAAGGAGGTAGTACTATACCATGGAAGAGCGTAACTGAGGATGCGACCGTGGTAGCCGTGGGGGCGAGAGGAGCCACCTAGTAGTAAGGTACAAGCTGAGGGAGTTGAGTGTAGCTGTAACCGAGAAACGGGACGAAAACCAGAGAGGGGGAAGGAGGGGTAGACCCAAATGCTAGAAACGACCGACGAGAGCAACCGCGGCCGATGCTTGTCCGACAGCGAGGCGAAAGATGAGGCCGTGACGTTACTAACCGAAGTGTTCCCCGACCAGGCACCCATAATCGAAATGGTGGAGTACTTCGCAAGGGGCTTGGAAGACAGCAGCGCCGACCGTAAACGAAGCGAGAGGGGTCGCCGACCGTGCAAAAGCTAAGCGAGGTGCAAAGGTGATGAGGGGAAAAAGGGGGAGCAACGAACTTCATGAGCAGCGGTCAGCGATGAACGAAGGCACCACCGGAAACCGGGCTGGGGGAGATGCATGTCCCGCAAGAGACAGAGGCGGCAGCATGATACACGTAGGAACAAGAGAGTTGCACCAGCACGCACACAGCCATGCCAGATCCCCACTCGAGACCATCATGAGCGAACAGAGGCCAGGCGGTGAGGGCAGCAGAGTGCCAGCCAAGGAGAGAAGGCAGTAGGGTGCGAGCCGATGAAACTGTAGGAGCGGAGAAAGGAGGGGTAGACCCAAACAGAGAAGTACGAGGAAGGGGAACCAAACCGAGATCACGACTTTGCGACGATGCCGACGGTACCGGACAGGACTCTCAGGAGATAGTGCAATACCAGAGAGCAGAGCCACCGGGGCCACTACTTCGCCGATAGCCCGAGACTGCGACCGACCCGTTGACGAGGTAAGGGGGTTGCCGACTGTGCAAAGTGTTAGGCGAGGGCAGCGAAACACAGTGCGGAGAAAGGAGGGAAGAGTAACGGTGAAACCCCTAGACAAAGACTGCCCGTAGACAATGTCATCAGGAGGGAATCAGAGGAGAGAGGCGGAGGGAAGTAGCTTCACCCTTCTAGGCAACTAGGCCCTCAAAGAAGGGGAGAGGGACCAACCGTGATGATTGCCCATGGTGTTGAGATTTCAATCGCCGGAGGTGTAGGGGAGAAGGTACGTGGCTAACTACTGTGACCTTTTTTTCATTTTTTTTTTCAATATCATGTATTCTTTGTTAAGGTACAAGAACTCGCATGCAGCGCTAGCTATGGCGTAAACAAAACCTGAATCCCAAAACAACTATAACATAGGAAAAATCACACCATCATCTCCAAGTGCGTCAAGTATTCGACGCGGCACCAACACACGGTTGACAAAGGACAGTACTAACACCATACTAGCTAAACAACTAACTCGCTACTGAAGGAAAGAAATCTAACATCCACCACAATAGCAAACCTAAACAGGGCGAGGTGGAGAAGAGGAAAGAAGACCCCCAAGGAGGGGGGAGGCAGGAGGGGTGAGGAAGACCATCCAGGCTGGTGAAGGTGGCAGAGAGGGGAACATGTCCGGCGGGTCATTCGTAGCAGTAGCCTTGATGTAGGCAGCGAGGGAGGAGAGGAGGGAGACCGAGGACCAAAGAGGAGCGTCAGGACCGACTGAGGTCAAGCCATCGAGGTGGCGCGACCTGACGGCGGCTTTCACTGGGCAGCGTAGTATGCCGTGGCTGAAAGTTTCTTGTTATTCGCCACAGAAAGGACAGAGGTGGGAGGCGTCAGGGGACGACCAGGACGGGTGGGCGGCGAGGTAGCTCTTCTGGGCCCTCATCTGATGAATGCGGCCGGCTATGAATTTCCCCAAACCCATAAACGTGTGGGGACCGAGCGAAAGGTAAAAGGTGTAGTAGAGCGGGGGAGGGTGATCCAGGCGCCAGGCATCGAGCATGAGAAGACGGGCCTTGGCCTTAAGGGAGAAGTAAGCGGCCTTCAGGACGCTGTCTGGAGGGAGAGGAGGAAGGTCCGGGTGGAGTGAGGAGTTTATAAGGGGGGCGAACGAGAGGCCCCCAAGGACGGGAAGGGTAAGGTGAGCCATGGCATCCACAGGGAGGTGGGACCTGGTCGGGGGAGAGGGGCGTGGTGTTTTCCAATTGAGCGGCATAACGTTGGGGTCCAGTCGGGTACAAAGGGAACGATGTGAATCAGGAGCACGAAACTTGAGGAGGGAGGGAAAGGACCTGCACAGGCAGGCGGATGCAGGGTTGATCTGAGAGGGGGAGCACACTAGCCGAACGGCGGGCATGCGCCTCTTGTGGGGAAGCAGGACAGAGAGGGGGGGCAGGCAGGCCTCGGCGGAAAGGATGGGGATGGGCATGGCCAGGAAACAGTTTGAAACCCAGCCTTGGACCTGTCTCCAATGGACTTCCATCTTGGAGAGGAGACCTTTGGAGGGAACAAAAAGATCCCCACCGTAGGAGAGGATAGGAAAGAGGAGGGAGAAAGCAAGGCGGTGACAGAGGTGGGGGGAAACCCCCGAGCCATAGGAGGAGAGGCGTCTAATCGTTGCAAAGGCTGCTTGGGAAAGAGCAAGGCAGCAGGAGAAGTGGGCGGAGGAAGCGTGGTTGGGGACGAACCAGTACCCGTGCCATCTGAGTTTAGGGGAGGGGTGAAAAAGTTGGCCGTCATGAGCCACAGGAGGAGGCCTGTTGGCAGCGGGGGGGTCCCTTTGCACGGGTGTACGCCAGTGTATAAGCTTCGTCTTGGGAACCAAGAAGTCAACACGCCTCGCGTAGGCGACTGCCCTCAAACGTCCGAAGACGCTTTGCAGGATCCTGGAGTTAGAGCGATAGGAGGGGGAGGATGTAGTGACAGAAAAATCATCAACGTATGAGAGAACCAAACCTTTTGGAACTGGGATATGGAGGGGTGAGACATAGATAACAAACAGCAGGGGAGAGACTGGAGTGCCCTGAGGGGTACCAACCGAGATGGGAAAAAACGCAGGGCGAACCCTGGGAAAGCAAACGGCAAGAGCGGTCGGACAGGAAGGACCTGACCCAGGCAACCAGGTAGTGATTGACCCCTTTGCGTCGGAGGTCGGAGCAGAGGATCTTGGAGTCGAGGTTGTTGAACCCACCCTTAATATCGAGGAAGAGCGAGGGGACACTGCGACCTGGGCGCTGGAGGGTACGGACCGTGTCGGTGAGAGCAGAGCAGGCGTCAAACAAGGATAGGGAGGGGAGCGATCCGCACTGGTTGCTGTGAAGGAGGCCGGTGTACCTGGCGATAGGGGCAAGGCGGGAGGCGACTATTCTTTCCAAGATCTTGGATGTAGTCTGGAGGAGGACAATAATTCTGAAAGAATCTGGGGAGTTGTAGGAATGATTGCCAGGCTTGTCGAGGACGACCCCATTAGCTTTCTTCAGGGAGGAGGGGTGGTGGCCAAAACGGAGGAGGGGGGCAAGGAGGGACACCCGAATGCCTGGGGAGACACGGTGAACCGACTACCAAACCGAGTAGGGGATGGTATCGGGCCCGGGGGCCGAGGTGGGTGAACATTTGAGGAGAGACAGGGAGATATCCTCCTTGGTGAGCTCAGGACAGTCACCGTAGGGGAGGGGGAGCGAAGGGAGGGGAGTGCAGGGGCGGGGTGGAAAAAAGTGATCCCGGAGGGCCTTGTTCATTTCTTTGGGAGACAAAGCACCCGGGAGATTGGGGAAGCGGGGGGCGGGAGAGCTGGCTGCTATCTTTCTTACAGCCCAGATTGAGCGGGGGGTAGCTGTGGCGAGGAGGGCCTTCCAGTGGGCCTTCTTCGCAGCTTTAATGGCCTTGAAGTAGCCCTGCTTGAAATGGCGGGCGGCGGCCCTATCGGAGTGGGAGGCGGAGGAACGAGAGCGGCGGGAGGTAGAGTGAAACTCCTGCCGAAGGAGTGAGAGGATGGGAGACCACCAGGGCTTGGATCTATAGGAGGGTCTCTTGAGAGGAGTGTGAGAGGAAAGGAGGTTAGTGACGCGAGTAAGCTGTGTGTCGAACCAGGCGTCCAGGGAAGCTTTGGTCGGGAAGAAAGGAGAAGGAGGAATAAGTAAACCGCCTAGGGCAGGAGAGAGAGAGTCCCAGTCGGTTAAGGACCAGTTGGGGACAGGGGGGGGATGGGTAGAAATTGGGTGAGCAAAGATCAGAGAAATAGGAATGTGATCTGAGCCAGTCGATGGAAGGGAAGTATCCCAAGAGCGAAAAAAGGAAACAAAAGCGGCGATGAAAATGAAAGATCAATTACAGAGGGGCGGGTAGCACTGTTCCAAGGGAAACGAGTAAACACCCCGGGCATGTTGAGGAGCTCAAAGCCCAGGTCTGCCGCCCTGGAGAAGTATGGAAAAGAGGCTCCCAGGTCCCCACGAGAGTAGGACCTCAGCGGATCAGCTAGCAGGTGGTGGATGTTGAAGTTACCAACAACCAAGAGGGGAAAACCATCATCAGGAAAAGACAAATCTGGAGGAACGGTCCTAACACTGCTGCACTGGGACCAAAGGTTGTACAAATGTAAAATACGAAATTGGGTAAAGGAGCCACCAAAGAGGTCAACCCCGAACAAATCAAGCGCGGCAACATCCGGCCTGTCAAAAAACCTAGGAAGAACCGTAGCATTGGACAAAAAACTACTGGAAAGATAAAAAGCAACCTTCTGCTTAGAGCCGAGGGAGTGGGGGCGGCAAAAGGACTTAAAACCACCAAAGAAAGGAAGGCGAGAGCGCCAAAAAGGAGGATCTTGAATGCAAACAATATCAGGGAGTGCAAACATGAGCAAAAAATTACCCTGGGTCAGATACGGTGCCGTTGCGTCCTGAGGCACGCGACGTTGAATCTGCGTCCCCTGCGTCCTGTGCGTCCTGAGTTGCGTCCCCTGCGTCCTGTGCGTCCTGAGTTGCGTCCACTGCGTCCCCTGCGCCCTGTGCGTCATGAGTTGCGTCCTGTGCGTCCTGAGTTGCCTGGCAACGCCCGCTCAAATTCCATGCATCCTGAGTTTCCTCGCAACGCCGGCTCACATCCCATGCCACCCGGGCGGCGCTGCGAGCTTCTTTGTGTCAGGATGGGAGGTTGCCTCATAGCAGCGTCCTGAATACCTCCAGGCGCCCGCCCGTTCAAGTTACTTCGATCTGCTAATGGATGCAGCCTATCATCGCGTCTTCGTTGCGTCCGCTGGCATCGGGAGTAGTAGCACTTTTTTTTTAAAATCATGTCTTCCGCGCGCGGGTCATATACTACTGATCATCCACCCTTGTAGTTTATGGATCTGGTGATTCTACTCTATAGCTTGTTTATTCATCGGTAGATTTTAAACAACTATACTAGCACTAGGTTCCTCCCTCAATCAATCCGCGACGCAAAATAGCATCGCAGATGCCTTCTGATATCCGGATCCCTTAATATACCTAGTTAAATGTTCTCAAATCGATACGGCTATTGACAATCCAGCGCCGATCCCCCTCTGGGATAAGGTGCGCCAGGCCGAGAATTGCCCCTATGTCAACTACAGTAAACTCCCGAGCATCCTCCTTCATTTGGACGGTAACAAGGCTATGTACGTCTGATATCCGCCATGAGTTCACTGCGCTCACAAACTGAACCCCAGTGAGCTGGCGCACTCGATCCTCGCATCTGTAGTCTCTGATTTTGAAGAGTGCAACGAGCTTGGCTGGAAGACAGCCCCGGAGCGGATCATACATGTCTTCCGTTCCGGCCTGCACCCAAACCCAATCATTTCGACTTCTGTGGTTCCTAAAGTTGAGAGCCCCCGTGCATCGCGCACGGTGGATGTCGTATATTTCGGTTTCTTGGAACGCAAGAACTGGAATTTCTAGTTGTGTCAGTAGCTCCACTGGAAGTGATTCGAGTATCTCAGGGTCCTCCAGAAGACGGCGCTCTGGTGGCAGATTATGCCGGCTGTATCGGATCAATCCACGACATATAATTTGAATGGAAACCCCCAAAACCTGACTAAAATTGGGTATGTTCGAAACATTGTCCCGGCGTCCCTTCAGCATCCTCCTACGAATGCCAAGCACTGTTGTGGTGCTAGTTGTGTCCAACAGTTCCACCATGTCGGGACAGAGATCTGCACCACAACGTCGCAGAGATTCCAGATTCAATAGTCTCATTCAGATTTCATGCTGTCGACTATTGCTCTGCACAATTTGCCGTGAGGAATCGTTTTTATTCGAATGCTGCCATCCAGCCTTGATTTGGGTCTTATGCGCTAGCTCGCCGAACTCGGTTGAATACATCGCAATATTGCCAAACTGGCGTATATGATCACAAAAGTGACTGAGCAAATGCATCTTGATGAAGTTGAA
>Ga0307509_10001867_pt1 | contig 34807 bp, 37 predicted proteins | sample 10_EM_MG_FD_202245 | JGI IMG/M metagenome (GOLD analysis project Ga0307509, IMG submission 202245) | Populus trichocarpa ectomycorrhiza microbial communities from riparian zone in the Pacific Northwest, United States - 10_EM | ecosystem: Host-associated > Plants > Roots > Unclassified | place...
TAGCTATGAGGCGGGGCAAGTATAACCATCATGGGCTAACCAGGAGGCCCTCCCTCCGTGTGAAACTCCCGAGAGTGACTGCGGTGTATCAGGTCAGCGGAAGATCGAAGAGGCCAGAGAGAATAGACATACCATCAAGCCGCGTACGGTTGATAAGTAGTTCCCATGCCTCAAGTTCTGAAGCAACAACCACGGACCAATCCAAATCGTTGAGGTTCAACTGAGATAGCGCATGTCCGGCGGCGGCCCGTGTTGTGAGGCATTCCCTCAGATGGAAGGAATTGACGGTTGGCTGTTTGCTACGCTCGAGTGATAGAGAGCGTAGCGAGGGGCATATAACCCCCCCGGTCTTGCTGTCGGTGATGGCCAAGACAGTCAAGAGCTCTTCTGGGTCTGGGCATCGAATTTCGAGGGTCGAAAGGTGGGCGAATTTTGACAGCCACACCTTCCATGGCATCCGGTATTCGTCGACCACCACCGTGAGCCATTTCACGTCGGAGACGGGGGTAAAACGCGCGACGGCTGTCATGGATCGAAGGACCCACTTTCGTTCGAATCGCCCCAGTCGAGGAACAGCTCCAAGGAGAATATGGACATCTTCGGGACCCATCATTTCAACCTCGAAAACCTGTTTCTCGACATCGAGGACAACGGTAAGAAGTTGTACTTTCTCCAATATCCCATGAAACCGAGGCGATTCCGGAAAACAAGTAAAAATCTCCTCCGATTGCTGACAGTAGCTATAGATTGACAACGCCGTGGACCGCGGGATCTCTAGGTGGCTGAGAATGAGGCCAGAGTTGCAGTACGTAAGGCGGAGGACAAGCAGAGCTGAAATAGCCACAGTGCGTTCAGCTTCGGCTCCAGGTTCGGGCTCAAAATTCTCGAAGCAAGCAAGATGAAGCTCCTCGAGGACAACAGTGCCGTCGAGACAGTCCAAAAGCGCGCTCAAACGCCACGGTCCCCAGGATGTCGCACTCATGTGGACCGTGTGCAGTTGTCGGAATTGCGAAATCTTCCACCCGGATGGGTTGGAGATGCACAGTGTCTTGAGATTGGGCGTCTCTCCGCCAAACATCGCGGGGACTTCTGCGGACTCAGCCATTTCAACGCTGAGGTAGCAGAGGTTCTCGGCAGAGCGTTTCAGCGCTTGGATGACAACATCAGGGGGGTTTACAGCGAGCAAAACCGCGATCCTGTCTGTACCCTGTGCGAGACTCTCTAATAGGTCTTCCGTGGCGGAGTTTACGACGGGGTTGGATACAGCCTCGTTCCAGACCGCTAGGGTTAGTGAAGCACCCCGCGATCTGCGAAGGAACTCCGTAGCACATTCGACCGTAGATGCTAGAGAGGGCGAGAAGGAGATGTTGCACCACAGGGTGCCGTCCCCAATAGCTGTATGACGCCAATGGCTGCACACGGAAGATAGGCGAACGATGGACATGTTCTGGTCGTAAATTCGCTCGGGGTCGGGTTCCTGATCTTGGCCATCTCTGGCGAAGCGCAAAATCAATGACAAGAGCTCGATGGCGATGGTGTTTATTCCGGGCGCGCATTGTCGGCTGCAAAAGATAAAACTCGAGGGGTGACCGGAACCTAGGTCAAGGCGCTTACATAGATGGGGCGAGTCCTTCCGTCATGTTTGCAGCTTCCCCGTGAACGAGAGGGGGTGGCATTAACTGGGTGGCCTGCGGTCTATCGTAACCTTCCGTTGACCCTATATATAGGGACCCTGTAGTCCAGCGTTGATCAAGGACGGCAGAAAAGGGGAAGATAGATACATAATGAGGCACTCTGGGACACTGTAGACCTGTTCTGACGATGTATAACGGGTAGGGACAACGCCAGTCACGATAGGAGGGGGACGTAAGCTGGAGGACAGGAGGGTAGTTATCGGACAAGTGAGTCTAACACCGTGGGACAGGCAGGGAAGTCCTAACGTAAACACAGAACAAGGACATGGCGAAGCGTTCAATTCATTCACTTGTTGGATCCTCGTCCGACGCGGTGGCAGTGTTCGTCTCCGGTGAAAGGCTATGTTGCCCCCCCTTCCGTCTTCGACCACAAGCCATATAAACACCGCTGAACTTTGTACGAGCCTTCGCTATCCACCTTCAACTCGCTCGCCCATGTCCAGGTATCGGCCGTATAATCTGCGTCAACAGATACAGGGATCCTCGGTACTCGTGCTTGATACACAGGAACTACTACATTTCCTGACCATCCTTCGACAGTCCGGGTCCCGTCCGCGAGAGGAAGTTAACCCGTACCTCTTGCTCTTCACCACAGATGCCGACAGAGCGCTCAAGATTCCTCTTCACAATGCGGCAACATATCGCACCTTAGACGAGGGACGGCCAGCGCGACTCAGAAAATGCAAGGTCATGATACGGGTTTTCAACCGTAGCCACTGGTTCCTGGTGACCACTCGTTATAGCGATGATGGCCCGAAGAATCGCTCCATTTACGAAACGATGGGGTTTGCTTGGAATGGCCCGCTTACAGTGATGAGGTTAGAAAAACGTGGGAAATGCCCTCCGGCCGGAATCTTGTCTGCAGAACACCACCAAGCCGCAACTGCGGCAGTCGAGCGGTTTGTGATTCAACTTAGAACGGGCGCCGTGCTTACCTCCCAATTCTAGTTATCTTGACGTTATGTCGGAGGAATTGTATCGTCTAGGTGGAGGGGAGTGGTGGACATCCATTATCGACAACGACGCCGACCAGTAGTCCTGGGTCACGATAGTTGGGCGTTGCGTGTAAGCCGTGCTCGTGCAGAATGATAGTTCGCCTCGTCACCTGAATGATATGACTCCTCGAGGCTCGAGACACCAAGGCAGAACCCCATTTCGACGTCAGTCCTAACCTTTCAGAGCTCTGGTAATTTCGAGGCGAAGTGAGCACACACCGGCCGCGCGAGTCGCTGTTTCCTGGTCAAATCCAACATATTCAGCCACCCTTGATATCCTATGGCCGCCAAATCGGACAATGGATCGTAATCAACGGTCCTAAAAAACCTTCAGAAACCCACCGTGCTTCGTGAGTTGTTTTGGCGAGGATCTTGCGTTCTTGGTCGCCGTGCCAACAGGGCCGGGCGTTCAAAGGCTTGGCAGGGCAAGCACCACCGTTCAGCGAGGGTGAGGCGGATGTTGGCGATGTGGTGTTGGGGAGACGCCAGCGTTCAGGGGCGAATGGGCTCGGAAGTTTTTGAAATGCCCGCGAGTCTCGAACCCACGGACAATACTGCGGCATGTTGCTCCCAGACAATGAGCCAGCAGAAACCCCAGACTGGTCCTGAGTCGCTGACATGAGGGTCGTTCCAAGTTGGGCGGCTGTCGTACGAGTTAACACCAGTTAAGGCCAACTAAAAACCCACCAGCAGGCATTCAAGGAGATGCATCGATGGTTGTGCTATCGGCTTTGTTAGGATATCAACCGACGAACTGAAATACCAGGAAACGGACGGCAAGCCCTTGCGTACGGCGTGATTGCAGTCTTGAACGACTACTTGGACTCACATAGCATTTGCTGGAGGATTGGTCGAGGTGATTGCTGTCATGAATCACTTTTGCACATCTCGGGTGAAGGTCCGAACGGTAGGAAGTCTCACATATACACGGACGATGGGGTCTGGCGCATTTGGCCCACGTGCTGCATTGAACGTCGGGACCGGGGTGCAAACCCACCGGCGGAGTCTGAGACAAACTTCCCAGTATGGAAGGCGACGCTATTGCTCGTCAGACGCTCACACACGACCGCCGTTTGAAAATCTCGCAAGTCCCTTTTTTTCCCCGTTGACGAGGAGGGGATCGCTGCGACGCGCGAGTCCCACATTTTTTCCTCGCACCTCTTTCCACTTGGGACCACCCCCAACTTCCGGGTCCCGCAGACCACTCACCAGACCATTGTTGCGCAGCGGTTTGCCGATTTCCCCTTTCATTCGCTATCCGTTTTTGACATTTCTTTCACGCAAGGTCTGAGAATACGAGTTCTATCGCGACGAGTCGACACGGGGGACCACCGCCGCGCATTTTCCAACAAGACGACGATCACAACCACGACGATGGACGCCAAGCAATGAGGTGGCCCCTCGGTCAGAAAGAGCGGTGTTGGTATGAAGAAGGGCGGGGTGGAGGAGAAGGAACAGGTCTACTGTATCTGTCGCGAGAAAGATTATGGGACCTCTATGATGTGTTGCGGCACTTGTCGAGAATGGTGAGTGGCTCAATGCTGGCTGTCCATCGATGCGTCAAGGTCTCAATTGCGGTTCGCTGACGTCTTCTCGTCCACGATTAGCTACCATTTCACTTGCCTCGGTCTCGAGCAGGAGGATGCGGAGGATATCGGTCTGAGTCAGTTACATCTCTCCTTCGTCACTCGACGATATCACTCACCCCGTCCGTCTGCAGAGGTCTATATTTACAGGCCATGTTCACTTGAAACAGGGTTGCGGACAGCCAGTGAGTATCCATCCTTGATCTGTACTCGCGCGCGTAGTCGTCTTGCCTCTCTCCCCCAAACAAGAACGTCGGAAATTCCATGTCCTCTGTTCTGTCTCTCTGTCATCACGAGCCGGACCTGCTTTGAACGTCAATCTTTCATATTTTTAATCCACCGATAATCTACCAGCGCACATCGTACAGAGTTCACAACATGGGGCGTAATACTACAGGAAATCATTGAATCAGCCGACCTATTTGGACGCAATACCTAGGCGTCCTTCTCACCCCTTCGAAAACGATTGTCAGTGGGAAGAACGCCACAAGGGAACTGTTTCACCTTACCCGAAAAAGTGGTAAGGCGTGTATATGACCTTTGTGGATGGCGGAAGAGCAGACATTCGGGGTCATCGCAAAGTGACACGATATTTGGTCGATCGAGACCACCTCCTTGTTTTCCATCCCATCTTCATAGAAGACCCTCCCCGTGTTTCCAGAACGTCTGTAGGGATCGTGCAACGCATCTCTCTCGGATAACTCGGCGAAGTATCGGACCTTGGCAACGGTGTGATGCGTTTCCACTCCTGATGGGTAGAGTCGGATGTCGAGGAGCGTTTCAATCTGTGCCGCTCGCCAGGTTGTGGCATAATCCCCGATTATCACCAAGCTATCTCCAAACGCTCTCCACTTGGGTTTTAATTCGGCTCCCTGGTACTCCCACTTCTTGAGATACTCAGCCCGGGTGGGTGTTTCGAATTTGGAGTAGTTCGGCTGTTGACGCATCCACTCTCCCAGAAAACACCTTGTTTCTCCATCGATATCCTGAAGGGGAGATTGTTCACGAGCGCTTTCAATTAAGTCCATCGCCGAAATATCGGACATCAGTGTGCCCACTCTTCCAGACTTGAAGCGGCGGCGAAAGGCCTCAGCCAACTGTTGGATGCCGTTCGGCAGGAGATCGATCAAGCTGTGCAGGTTTTGGGTCATGCAAAAACGGTCCAGTATCGTGCGTTCCAATTGTCCTAGGATTTTGTTAGATAGATTGAGAAGTAGTTCGGCTGGATAATGCACCTAGAAGGCTGTTCGTTGGAACATTCTGGAAAATTTGGTTCAGTCTCTCAAACGCGAACGTGCGCCACGCATGGACTGGTCCAAAGTCTCGCAGCATCTCTGGTAGGTGCAGGGCCATGTGATGCTTGGGGACCAAGAATGAAGAAGGATACAACGTGCGCAAGCCCTCCAAGTATGCCAAGTTTTCTTCCTCGATGCCTTGTATGCGTTCTGGAGTCAACGTCCGCATATGCAACAGATTTGTGAGGTTCACAAGATGTAAAAAGTTATCCAGGATCTTGGACCGACGATTACCCGCTGGCTCACTTCCCCAGAGCCTGACGAGCGAAACGATGAGATGAACGGTACAGAACGTACGCCATTGGTCCGCTGTGAGCTTTCCAGCACTGGGACTGCCAACTCCGCGAGGGACGGGAGAGATTCCAGAGGGTAGTATCGTCCGCCTCATGTCCAACCAGATCTGTGACAATGTGTCCTCGCAGAAGACCACTTCCTCGGGCTGTGAATGAGAGGGTTCGTCGTCAGGTTTCGAGAGAGAGGGTTCGTGGTCGTCTTCCTCTCTCGCCTGCGCGGAGGTCAGCGCGGGGTAATAGGTTGTGAAAGCGAAGTACCCAGTCTAGATTCAGAACCCTTGTCACTATGTCGAGCCGACTGACAGAATTTGCTTGAGTGGACTTCACGAGCTCTTCGACGCGCGCTGAAGGGACATTTGATCGCCTCAAAACATCTGCATACAGAGCGGAGAGGACCACCTTGCGCGTGTTGCCAATTGAACCCACGGTTTGGTCTGCACTCGCGCCGTCTCTGAAGTGGGCCGCTACCTGCCGAACGGCTGAACGTGGCACACATTCGACTCTAGCGAGAAAATCTAAAGTTTCCTTCGGTTTGTCCTGATCGGCGTGGGTAAACCACCCCCGTTTCACTCGCTTGATGTACTTGTCAGGGGGTTTCTCTGGGTCCAAGGAGAGAGCACTTACGTAGTTGAGTACTAGGGTTAAAACTTCCCGCGGGTCGGAGTTCATAACAAAGTCGTGAGAAGCCAAGCCATGTTCGAGGCAGAAATCCCTCAGGAGACTCGTTCTCAGCGATTCGACCTCGGCAACTGACCCAGACCGAATCGTCCAAGCAGTGGACACAACGGTTCGGAAGCCGGGCGGTTTGCTTGCCTTGTGATTATCGTCTCCACCCGCGCGCAAGGGGTTCAACCCCCAGATTATTGTGCAGTGTCTGTGGAGATGCCCCAGGAGTATAGTATGCATCGAGTCGATAACCGTGAACCGAGGTGGGTCCCAGTATGGCAACTCCAAGAGTATCGACCAGCGGATGCCATGCTTTTTAAACAGCCTGCCTTTCTCGGATTCGGACCGAGCTTCCCTCCATTCCAGTGCGTATCGTCTGAACGTCTCCGCAGAGACAGGAATCCTGCTGGACGCGTTTATGTCGTTTCTCTGCTTCCAGGGAAGACTGCAAATCGAGCAAAACTTCCTCGCTGAATGCGAACCATGACCCATGACTTGTCGAGCAGCTTTGAGATCGCAGATAAGCGGCACAAGCGCTGCTTTTACCAACTTTCCGGAAACACAACGAGGCGTGCGGACATACCAGACCCCAGGATTCCAAAGCTCGAGTAGTTCGTTAACCAAGGGCCGTAGTAAGTGGTTGATCTGGGTAAGCGAAGGTTCTTTTGGTCCGGGGATGATCCCTGCCAGGTACATGTTCTCCACTTTGTAGCGAGAGGAAGGGGGAAGGTTCAAAAGTACCATGTAAATGGCAGTGACGGAGGCTTTTTTTCCTGCCTGTTTGTTCAAAAACGGGTTGAACGCATCCACACTGAGCCCGAAGGCGTATCGCCCTTCCAAGTTTCGGGAGGGTAAGAATAGGGAGCCGTCGTGACCGAGGAACTGCCGAAGCGCGTCTCCGGAGAATATGTCGGTCTGCAAACCGCCGAGTCCCTCGACGAAGACGTCCCTGTCGAGAATCTCTTCCATACCAGATCGGCAGAGCAATCTCCCGAGCCAAGTCTTCAATGGCTGATGGAAGTACTCTCGAATGAACGCACTCCTGATGGTTGCCCCGACCCTCCTGGACTGAGCAAGCGGTTCGTCACAAGGTTTACTCGAAGGGGTCTCCACGAACGAACAGTGGGCGGAGAATCTCGTTTCAGGAGGATAAAGTGCAAAGCATTTGGGACAGCAAACAAACGGCTGTACGCCGGGTTTCAGTTTGAGAGTCTCCAGGACAGTTCGTGGGTCTCGTGGAAGTTTGAGGTGAAATTCCACGCGACCAGCATATCCCAAGCTCGCGCGAATGATTAGTTCGATACACGGGAGGAAGAATATGCAGTCGTCCAAGGAAAGCCCACACATCAGGTGGAGCGCCGCCATGAGGACATAACACGTCAGTGTCAGCCGTTCAGTGGAAAGGGGCCCACTGCCAAAGAAATCGGCTGGAAGGAGGTATAAGTACCCGGGTAGTGGAAAATATCCAGGACACGTACCCGTCTCAACTGAAACACAGACTGCTGGTCGCATGATGGAGCCAGAGAAGCTCTCCAGGCGTCTTCGTATACGCATCGTTTCTTGTTGTCTCCGCCAGTCGTCAATCTTATGATGTTGAAGACTGCGAAATTCTTTCTCGAGGTCTTCCAACAGATGGTCTGACGGGGTATCGGCCTCCCCTGCGCCCGACTGAAGTTGATCCTTCGCCATAAATAACCATCTCTCGTACTCAGAAACGGGTTTATTGACCGGGTCATTTGGGGTGAGGGCGAGAGTGCGCAGCCTGAGATCGTTTGTATCCATGATGGGCAGTTCAGGTATAAGTGCGTCAATGGACGGGGGGGTTTCGAACCCCAGCCCAACTGCGAGGACCAACTGACGCGACCGCCCCTTCAGTTCCATTGCAAGACTTCCGAGACTCGGTTGGGAAGCCGCAGGCGGGCCTGAGCTGGCAACCTTCTGGACGCTTGGGTCTCTTACGGGACCGCTATGCAACGTTAGTGATGCTAGGGGATACGCTGGTCCTACAATAGCATACCGTAGCTTCCGGTGTAACCCATATGTGCGATTTGAGACCACCTGTCCCTCGATATCGCCGGTTCCCGAGGTTATGGTATGGAGGGAACACTCCGGGCAACGACAAATACGCTGGCCGGGTTGAAGCATGATGGTTGCCGTGAATGCGTACTGTCGGCGACCCTTTATATAATGCCGGCAGAGGAGTTCTCTGTTTGCAGTGTTCGCACCTAGTCCGAACACGGATACTCGCATAGTGGCGTTTTCAGCTTCCGGAAGCCACCTTGAGCGAGTGTGAACAGTTTAGAACGGGCTGGTACTTTAAACGGTGCAACAAACGTTGAAGCGACCTCCGGTGACTTTGATTGGGGTTTGCTATTATTGCTCGGAGACTGACGGGAGAGGAACACGGCCAACACCGCCACGTCGTCTCATCAGTGAACGTTGTTGTGCTTCGTTCACGTATATAACCCCCACGCTATAAGAAGTGCCGCTTACTCCCCCTCCACCCGAATCTCTCCGCCCATTTCCATGGACAAGCGGATACTGATCCAGTTCCCCAGAACTGACGGGAGTCGCACCACGTGGCCGACCTGCGGGAGGACTGCAGATGGCGGCAGCTTGGATCTTTTACAATCTGATAGCACCCACGTGGGTCAATTCCTCGAGAGACTGGCGAACTATCTTGCCGAATATCTCAACTACCCAGGGAAGTAGTCTTAAACTTCGCAATTAAGAATTTCTAAGTGAACTTCGAACAGATGATGCAATCCTCGAGATTGAGAGCTTCCCGGATGGGTATGGATTGTTTAATCGAAGCAACAAGGGCGGTCGGCAAGATAGGTATCTACGAGGTATGGTAGGCGTACGAGATTGGGAATCGTCGCTAACTCGATCCCAGGTTCCCGTCATGTGAAGCAGTTCAGGTCCCCCATGGAATTTGTACCCCATGCGGCGTGGTTGTTAACAGACCCCATCCTCGACCCGAATAATTGTGAATGTAGACACTGTTCCACAAGATCGGATGGTCTTCGGAAACAGCGACACTCCGTCGGCGTTGAGTCGACCACTCCCCTCGATACTGAGTCACATCCCTCGCCCGTGTCCCCGCCTCCTCATACGCAACACTACGCTTTCCCCGGTTTGCCACGGCAATCTACATCCTCACAGATGGCTCAGCGCTCTTTACGGGGAACTTCTAGAAAGGCAAGCTTTTGCGAAGTATTCCCGCAGAAAGGGAGACAACCACAGTTCACCTCGATCCCGGCCCAAGTGTCCGACCTGGCTGCGTACGCACAGGGTCGGGTTCATCGCAATCAAGAGCTCGTCTGGTACATTCTAGACAAACCCTGGAAGATCCCTGAACGTTCTCGCCCGTGGGTCCATCGCACTGTCCATCTCTGGCCAGGTATCTTGAGGACAACCTTTTGCCCTACCTCCCACATCGCGAGTCCGCAGCAATCCGCAGAGACCAACCAGATCTCCTACCTCATCACGTCACCCTCTCTCGGACGAACGTATGTCGTTCCTCGGGGGAGTATCATTCCATTCCAAGGTCATTCTCCAGACGAGGACTTCCTTGCAGAGGCTCGATCAATGGGCGCGGAGATTTCCCTCAATGATTCCGACAGCAATTTCGAACCGTTGCCAAGATCTTCGACTCTAGTTGCCGCTCTTTCAAAACGCACGATGCTGGATATCTCTCCTCTGGATCTGCTAATCACGGACATCGGGATAACGAAGCAAGTTGCAGGTACCTGGACTATCACGGATGAATCCCCTACCCGCCCGGCCCAGGCCGGGATTGATAGTACCGTCGCCGATTCCCCGTCTCTCCCGAATGCTCGCTCAGGCAAAGCAGTTGCAAGGTCTTCCTCTTTCCGTTCCTCCGGGGGGGAGGTGGCAGAACGCAGGTACAGGGGACTGTGGTGGGGAGCGGAGAGAATATGGGCTGGGGATTTCCTTGTCCTTTCGTTCTCTGAGAGTATGGTGACCTACACCGCCACATCCTCCCCCTGCTTCGTTCCGGATACACGATCTGAAGAGCACAGCAACATCCTGCCTCTAGAACGACGGAGACCCGAGGACAAGCATGTATTTCTCAAACTCGAATCTTTGAATAAGATAGGGACCGAGGTCTGCGTGGTCGGTACCTTGTACAATCTCGTTCCGTCACCGGGATCGGCTCCGAGTTACCAACAATCAAACGATCCTGGGCTGCCTTACCCTCCGAATGGCTTCGCTTTCCGATCGATGTTATCCACAAACACCGGAGCTAAACTTCCGATAAGGCTGGTTAGAGGGCGCTACTATCCACGACAGCTCCTCTCAGTCTGTGAACAGCCTGTACCCGACGAACGGATCTTCGAGGCGATGGAAGGATGTAGCCAAACTGACCCTGGGGTCAGGCGGCCGACGAAATACAAGTGGGAATCTCGAGAGAGTTTAATCGCCAGCGCCTGTCCTATAGGAGGGGGGTATCTACCGTAGTGAATCAAGCTGTTGAATCTACTACGTACAATAAGCAGGTTTTCGGTTTGTTTTGGGGTCGGGGTACCGGGGTACTCATACTCTGGGGATTATTTGGCTATATCGCTCTACTGAATACTCCTGTATTACCTCGGCCAACCATCTATGATAACGCTATACCCTGTCCAGAGCGTGAGGCATCCGTCTTGCCGAAGCCGACAATCGTTCGAAAAAGGACCAGCCACACCTTGCCGAAGTACTATAGCGAAGTCGTACGTTACGCACACCTCGAAGAGTGCGTGGAAAGTGAAAGACGACTGAAGAAGGCCACTATCGCCCCTGAAATCGGACACATTTACGGTTCGTCCGAAGTCGTGGGTCTGCAGTCGTGCATCAACGAACCCTACAACCCCCTGCCAACTGCTGGTTTACCAAAAGAGGGAACATGAAAGAGATCAGTTAGAAGAAACCCAGCCATGACACGTGAAAGGCCCGATAACCAATGAAGGTCCGATAACCGATACAAGAGAACTACCGAGGTGAAATGTAGGGAGGGAATAATGGCGGACGCCAAGTAGCCGCGCGTTGTCGCTTCGTAACAATTGGTTCGTGTCACTTCGACGGATACGTAAATCACATCAAGGTCGGGGAACGCCTTGGGAACGGCGGACATCAGAAAATGGACGCTTGCCACACACCAGGCATGAAGTCGGATTCTGGATGCGTTGGGAGCAAGTCCGACTCGCGAGGTCTCCGATCGCGTGTCGATAACCCCTGTGGTTTTCAGTGAGTTGTTGGATTCAATTAGGAGCCTCTGTAGTGGCGGAGCACGTAATCGACCAGGTCGACCCGAGTGACGCAGCCGTGCATCTCGCCAATGCCGAAAAACTGGTATGGGATAGCGTACGTCAAGGGGGTTGAACCACACTACACCGAAGAATGATGCCGTACATACTGGGGTGTGCTCGACTCGCGAAACCCCCAATCACGCACCAGGGAAGCATACCGTGCGCAGTGGTTCCACGGGTAGTGATTAGTTCGCGCCAGTCGCCATTCAAAATCACGTCAACACTGAAGGACGTCCAGGGGATGGCGGACATCGGAAGGATGTCCGGCGCACATCAGAACATAAAGTCGGACATGTTGGGGCTGTGATCGACTCACGAGATATCGAATCCCGTATTTACAGCCTCTTACGGACAATGATGGGACTGTCGAGGTAAACCGTCAAAAGGAAACAATGGCGGACGCCAAGTTGACGCGCGTCGGTTCTCCCGGCTGCGACAAACAAAGGGAGAATTCGTGATGGGAAATGAGGGGCGGGATCGACGGACTGGCAACCTTGTTTGACAGCGCCTGGAAGAAGGACAGGGGGGTATGTAAGATGTTGAATAAGGGTGCGGATCATGAAGGCGAACAAGTTCGAAGCTTCATCAGCAAATCAGTCCGGAGTCTCTGTGGCGCTGTGGGCTTCTGTGTGCTTCTGTGTCACTCAGGGGTATGTCTGTGGCGATCGTAACGTAACGTTGTTGTGCGATGTTTTTGGCGGGCACAGCACCACAGTGATGGACGGTTTTGCTGATGCTTGTCCGGCTCACGACGCGCATCAACGAGCCCTACGATTTACAGCATCCCACGGACCACGTGCGATCAGCCCGCCAAAAGGAGAAACACGAACAAAGCAAATCTTGACATGTCAAGGTTCGACAGCTGACAATGTCAGGGTAAAGTGTCGGGAGGGAATAATGGCGGACGCCAAATAGCCGCGCGTAGATGTGATGGGGGAGGCTCTTGTGATCGATCATTGATAACCGGCGGCGCCTGGGTGGATAATAAATCGGGTGGTGAGTGGAAGGACCTACCCTCCGATTGGGGGGAGGTCCTGATCAAGGATCCGGACCAAATTTGGCCAAAAATTCGCGGAGGTATTTTTTTTTCGGATCAAGCGAAATCAGCGTAAGGGCGACGCCGGTGGGGTACCTGGGCCAACCTACCCCTAACGCCAAGCAGAGATCCAGACCGTGGCGCCCCGAAAGGAGACCAGCATTCGATCGGCTCAGTCACTTAGCGCCTTCCCACGAAAGGAGGCGTGTAGGGCTAGTGCCATGCATCACAATCTGCCCAGTCTTCGGAGACGTTCGGCCGCCATAAAATTGTGGTATGTGGTATTACGAGAAGAAGGGAGTGGCTAATTGATGAACATATGGGCGCGCTAAGCACCAAACCACTGCACTTCCCCAAAACCGAATGGCTCCCCGAATCGAGTTCCAAGGACCAGCTTCCCGCGCCGTCTAAGACGACGCAAGCACAGCCCTAGGGCGAAAGGGTTGTTGGCAGACAGCTTGACCACGGTCTTTCCGATGCCCTGGTGGGCGTCGGCAATCCTGTGCAGTTCAACATCCAATCTCCGGAAGCTCCGGAAATACTCCTGATTGAAAGTCTCCTTGGAATCCTGTGCATTGAGATCCAAAACGATCGTTCGTACGTGGGACGACGAAACTGTCCTCAACGAGTTGTATATGCCGCGAAGAGGTTCTTCAACCGGGACCATACCCGCGAAAAATTGAATTTCCCTGACTCCAGTACAGGGAGACAGATCGATTCCAGGAAAACAGTCGCCTGTGTTTGACAATTAGTGGGGGAGGGGAGAATGTGCCAGCTTAACTCACTGATGAACCAGGAGGACAGTGAGAGCGACTCCAAGTTTGACGAGAGTTGCATCAAAAGTTGGTTGATTGGTGCCGATGGTAGCTGGCAGTTGACCAATGAAACGTGTTGGAAGGCAACTGGAAGCTCAGCCAGGAGACTGATGAAATCGGCCGAATCCGCGTGGAGTCGTAGAAAGTGCAGCGTTCCACCGAGGGGAGGTAAGGTTCCCACTTCCGTGTCTGGTTGCGGGTCGGTTTCATGATCCCATTCGGGGCCCGAAATGCTGAGGTCGTCCAGAGCACAGAAATTGCAAAGGAAACGGAGTAGGCATTTCGCAGTGGTGCGGGGTTCATCGAGATCTAACTTCCTGACCGTCAGGAAGAAGTGCCCAAAAACGGCTTCGGTGTCGAGATCGTCGAAGTGGTGAGCCGAGAACGAATGCAAGGAAAGAGTTGTGACGTTCTTGAACGCCGCGAATCGGGGGAGGATGGGGGAAAGGGTCTGTGGCGTAATCCACATAAACGATGGGTACTGGACTAGACGCAGTTCCCGAGCGTGGAGGGTGGCCAGATGGAACCCTGTGACGTAGGGGTCAAAACTCACACGGTACGATTCATGGCCTGTTCATACTCGTACCTGGTGTGGGCTCTTCAAACCAATGGAGGTATGACCAGGGGTTGGTGGCGGTGAATTGCATGACGATCGCTGTGAAGAGCCACTTCAAGGCCCGCTCTCGCCATGTCTTTGAAACCAGCGAGCAGTGCCGCAGTGAGAATGAATCATCTTGCAGTTGATCAATTATCTCGTTAGCGAGATTCGGGGCAACGCGGATGGCCACTGTGGCGATCAAGGACGACTTCAGGACCATATCGAGACGACAGGAGGGGAGTATGTGCCACACCAGTTAGCGTAAACACTTGGATTTTATGTCCATGTGTAACCGAGTGATCAGGGACTCGGTCTGCTAAGACGTTGCCTTTGTGCGGAAGGCGGTCGGGAGTACCGAGTGTTCTTGCCGTTGGTCAGCCACAACTGATTTGGTTGTTCCATTGTCTTCCGCCCATCCCCAGTGGGATTAGTCCGTCGTTTGACAGGCGGCCCTTCCTTTAGGTGCCTTTGGACAGTTTGACGGTGTCTGTTGTTCACTTGGACACAAGTGCACCGGAGTACCGGGTCCACGAGCGTCAGCATGGATCGATCTAGGGTTCGGTCGAAAACGGATGGTATGACTGTCGTGAGGAGGTTTGTGAGTTCGCACGCTCTACAGGTGGCCCACGACACGTACTGTGAATGAGGATTTCCGCGGATAGGGTCTGGGAAACCTGGTAACAGAGATATGTACGTAATCGACCACTCCTCGAATAGATTGATCCCGCTGGCGTCAACCCGTCCTTCGGCGTTCAAGCGCTGACACACACTGAACACGAACATCAAGCAGTGCCTTGACGCGACGAACCTTCAAAGTCTCCCGCTTACGACAGTGCAAGTACACCAACACCATACAAGGTAACTCGAACATTTTCTCCCTTTACCGATTTTATTTAAATGAGCCGAGCTCGACAGAATGGTCCTTTCACTCTGTCCCCTCGTTTCCTCACATGAACAAACGCAAGGTATGGCGGTCTATCATGCGCTTAAAGATGAGGCTTATCTCCTACACAGCTCAGCCCGGAGTCCAGCCCTGATCGATCCAAGCGACCTAAGCACACAAGTCACCCTCGCATCGATCTAGAGACCCCTGCAGGCACCCCGCGCGATGGGTTTACGACCGTCGATGCCCTGATGGTACGAGGTCTTCTGGCTGCTCCACATCTACATCTGACAGGGCGTTGGTCACCCAGGCTGTCTCACCTCAGTATCTAGGTATCAACCCATTTTATCACGGGTCGCCAACCCCATCGGCCCACGAACAGCAACACCAGGTATATCACGTTCAGTGCACCCTCCCTTTGAAAAATGTGTACATTGAACCACAAAGGCTTCGAACAGGATGGTTTGTGATGTTCCAGGGGATCGGGGTCACGCCACGCCAGATCAGCCAGCCGTACCCGTCGTTTCTCTGTCGCAGGAAGGGGACGCACCGGCCCCCCTACCCCCACAAGAGAACGACTCAAATGTTGGTTGTGTTCTCAAGTTTTACGATGCAGAACTCTTTCTCACCCCGCCCAGGTCTCAGTCTCCGAAATTCGTGCTCTGGCTGCCGCCTTACGGAACGAGAACGCCGAGCTAGAAAGGAGATTCAACGCGCAACTAAATGATGTCACACTTAAGGTTATGTTCAGGATAAGCTCAATCGAGAACACGGTGATGCAAAGGTCGGAGGGGCAACCCTCACAAACCCCCAATCCTGGACCTGCGCGGGTCGAAGGAGGCGATGAAAATCTCAAGGTGATGTCTTCTGTGTGTCTCGTACAACAAGCAATCGGACTCATCCTGTTCTAGTACTTCGTGAAGTCTCACGCCAATCGGTTGCTGTACCCACGTACCACACCTCTCTCACCACTCGGCCTTGATGTTCCATCGATATCGGAAGTGCTGGACTTCGTGAAAGGGCCCAGCATCGGGCCCACCATCACACGCTTTCGCATCGATCCCGCGTCGGGGCCGAGTTCGCCTTGGAATTTACGAGCTTGCCAAGTCTTTGCCGAGGATTTGTGTGCAAAGCAGCAACAGGCAATCGCGGGGAGAACTGTCAGGGACATCTCCCGGGAGTTTTACCTACTTATACCCGAATTCGCCACTCAACACGCTATGGCATCAGGATTCGCTGGTCTGCAGAATTATGAACGATTCCAAGAGCTCCTGAGAAGGCAACTTCGCAGGCACAAGGTGGGTAAATGTCGTTCATCGTTTCATCGCCAACTCAAAGCCTCGTAGCTGGCCGAGTCTCGGGTTAGGGTCGTGAATGAAGTCCATGAGCTTCGGGGGTTTCTCCCCGTAATTCGTCACCTCGCTGAGGAGGACGGCATGAGCTCCGATGAGCACGATGCCAATGACGTCCGGGAACTTCATAGCTCTCGCCCATTCTGGCGCCATTCCTCCATCACGGACTGGCTCCAGCGGATTGACAACATAGGCGCCAATAACGAGATCACTAGCGACACCACACAGAGCGGATACGAACGGCGACGATCACCAAAGGTGGACAAGGAATCACGAGTGGTGAAGGGGTTGCCGGTCAACTTTTACGACCTAACCTATCTTGACGGCCTCGATGAACTACAGTATTTGGACCTTGACCCCAAGCCAGTGCTGTCGGTCGAGTTCAGTGACTCAATCCAACTGTAGGTTGTGTACCCCCTCTCAGCCGTTCCCTTACTCACGCTCATCTAGAATTCTCCGCGGGCTTCACATTTGAAGTCCCACGCGCGGCATGGTCTGACAATATCGGCCGTCACTGCTATACCCGTTTCACCACTACTCTTGTCTACGTGAAATCTTTGTATTAGGTCCAGAGCGTCGTAATCCAATGCGTCTTTCCACAGATACCCTGGTGCAAACACCAGCAGAGGCTCATTCACGTGTTGACACACTGCTTGGCGGCTGTCTGATTGATCGGTCTCGTGTTCGTGCGCGAGGAGGAGCGGGGCAACCCACACCCATCCGTGTCTTCCATAGAATTCACGTCAGGATATCCCTGTGCGGGCGAACCGGTGATTTATGGGGCCGGAAAAGGTGGCGCCCAAAACGTTGAAGAACCTTCCAAAAGTATCGTCAATGCCCGGGCGTTCGCCGGGTTCAGGCTTCCAGCAGTGCCCCAAGGTCTCAGATGCCGCCCGTGAGACAGACCACTTCCACTCCCTCTGGTCTCCCAGGAGATTCACCCGTTGATAGCCTCACTTCCGAGCCCAACGGCACTTCGAGCTCGTCGCATCAAGATTCCTACGTACCTAACCCATTTTCCGAATCACACGATTCCCGTCGAAAGACATCAATTGTCCATTGCGATTCCTTTGATGAGTCCCAGATGGACGAGTTCGACGCAATACGGTAAACTGCCATTGGAGAAGCCGGAAGCCGGACGTGGACAGATACTTTTCCAAATACACAAAAAATAATATCATCGCACGTCGCGCAGACACTCGGTCTTCCCCTAGGGGAATCTCCTACCTCACCCTGAACCAAATCGGGGGCAAGGAGACTGTAGCTTTAGTTCTAAGACTATATACATGTGGTTTCGAGGGGATGTAGCCCCCTTGCTGCTGGACGGACATATCGGGATTATCCGGAGTCCGTGATCCGGTGACCACTGTCCGAAGGTGGGGCAGTCTTCGTTGGCGCTCAGCACTCTCTAATGGATACCACTGAACGTGATATACATTATATTAGATCACCGGACCGCACAGCTATACGCTGCATACAGAATCCACAACTAAGAGTGGTATCTGCTGGTACCGGCGCTGTCTGTAACCGCTAGAGTCCATAAGCGCTTTATAAACGCCAACCTCGGATAATCCCGATCTCTTTGTCCAACAGAAAAAAGGCTACATCCCCTCGAAACCACATGTATATAGTCTTAGAAATAAAGCTACAGTCTCCTTGCCCCGATTTGGTTCAGGGTGAGGTAGGAAATCCCCCTAGGGGAAGGCCGAGTGTCTGCGCGACGTGCGATGCCGGTCATGGGCGATAATATTATTTTCTGTGCATTTGGAACAGCATATGGACAAGGATCAAGTTACGAAAATCGACAGGTTGTTGCGTAGCCTAAGCAATCCCGCACCCCACCGTCAGCCTCACAACGGAGATTTCCTTGGACCGGCTTCTGTGAATCTTGCGGACGTGAAGTCGCACTCTCTGAGTTGTGCCAAAAGCCGGAACTAATACCGGAGGAAAATGATACACGAAATACGTCCACAGGAAGGGATAACAAGAGACCGGTATTGTGAACGTGTGGAGTCGAGAAACTAAGACCCGGGGTAACGATACGACCGCCTTCCTTCTACAAAATCCGAGGCGTAGGACCACTCGTACACCATCACGGGGATATATTTGGTCAATCTAATATGATCAGGTCAAAGTCTAGAACGACGAATGGGAGAGAGCCGTTACCTATGATCCTCGCCGGCCTACTATCCATTAATATGGTGGTTGAATCTCCTGAAACCTCTGACATGCCCGGTGGGTAAGAAGGACGACCGAAGTATCAGGTACCTCACCTTGCGATAAAATCAAATCCTTCCAACGCTGATCTCCTCGCATGGCGTCCACCCATTCCTTCGTTCGAAGCCTCAAACGAAACATCGGAAAGCCAGCCGTGGCGCGAGCCAGGAGGCACGACCTAAGCGTCGAAAATTCGAAGATCGCCCCGGGTGCATAACCCTTGATTGACAAGTAGCGCAGAGACTGGCACGGAACGCGTCCACGACCGGCTTGGGCGGGGCGCAATGCAAACACGAGGTCCTCCAGGTCAACCGAACGGACGTCCAATCTAACCAACCGATTCAAGTTGGAAAGCCACGCCCCCCATGGTAATGTGTGGTCCCTCGTGGACACTGTCAACGATTCAATGTTGAAAAGGGGCTTGAACCGACTGGCTGCATCGATGGACCGGGGGATCCAGTCGTCATCAAGTCGTTTTCGATCGTCGTATACCCGTAGGAAACACGAAGGCTTGTCACGATGCCAGGTGGATAGGCAAAGCTGGTTATCGGCGGCGTTTAGGGTTATCGTGAGAGATCCGCTGTCGGATATGAAGTTCAGGAAACCAGGTGTGTCCGGCAGGTATTGGAAGATGTGTTGGCTTCCGAGCTCGGGTCCAGAGAGGATTGAGATGTGCGCGGAAGATGGTAGGTCCAAACACCCAATAATTTGCGAAGTATCGCAGAAGCTGAGGTAGAGCTCGCGTAGGGATGGGAGAGTCACGGATCGTCGGACTATCCTTCGATCGTGGCCCCGATATCGCGACAAAGAAAGGACTTGTAGGTTCTGTGCACCATCGAGAAAGTCAATGAGTGAACTCATTCGAAGGTTGCTCCCGCTGCAAAAAAGGGTCACTTTGGTGACAGCTTGGAACAGGTGTAGCTTCCATCCGGTAGGATTTGAGAGGGTAAGCCGTTTGAGTTTTGGTATCCGGCCGCCGAAGACGATGGGTAATTCCTCGGAAGCACGACCAGTGATGGTCAACCGGTCAAGGATATCTGCTTGGTGGACCAGTGCCTCGCTGATAAGTTCTGAAAAACCCACAGCTTCGAATTCAACAATCCTGTTGCTTTGCTGCGCAATCTCTTCCATGAGTCCGGCAACCAATACGGAGTGCGCGGTATTGCCATGGTTTTCGATGTCGAAGATCTGGATGTTAAGCGCAGCACCTTGAGACCGGCGTAGAAACTCCACGGCGCAATGTATTGTAGATACCCGCGAGGTTGAAAAGGCGATGTTGCACCACAACATGGGATCTCGAACAGCGACGTCCCTCCAGAGTCGACACACGCTGGTGAGACGTATGAGGGAAAGATTCTGGCGGTGCAGGTCGAGGGTACCGAGGTGGGGATAGGGTTTGGCTTTGGAGAGGCGAAAAATAATGCACAGCAATTCGATGGGGAAGTTGTTTATTCCAGGGGCATGGGATCTCCTTCAACAAACGTCAGCGATGAACGACCCGTTGGGCAGAACGACGTACACAGGGGGCAGGAAGTCTCCCGCCATATTCGTGAGGAGGAGGTAGTAAAGGACTGTGGGATACACGACAAGAGGCCTTGTTGTCGCTGTTATATATACGGGCCGCACAAGTGCAGCGACGAAACACCGGAAGTTGACGTGGCGCTGCTGAACAGTGCGGAGGTTGTCGCAAAGGGTAGGCGCTTTCGAACACATCGTAACTTTAGATGAAAGGCAGTGGCATTGTGACGAAGGTGATCAACATCCGAACCCGGAACGGTAAAGACAGTGAGTGTGCGGAAGCTACTTCCTTGCCACAATGGGGAATGGTGCCCAGTACGTCTGCAGGGTCCGCGAGTGAAAAATTATTATAGGAAGTCTTCCACATCACAAACTCTCCCCGCCTTCCCATTCAGTGCCTCCTGCAAAGAAGTCATCGCCGGGATGTACACACAAGAATGTTCCCCCCCGATGACCTTCTCCCCAACCAATATACCGCCATCCTTGTTGAGCTCGGTCAGATTTTGAGCCAGTTCCAGCGCATTGTGTGTCAACAGAATAAACAACAATTCGCCCTCGTCTTCGCGAATGATGCGCTTCGCAAGCGTGCAGAGTGGTCGATCCAGTCGACTGACTCCATCCTCAAGGATGGTTCGCGTGGCGTCGCAGTATATATCTGGAAATTCCCGGAGAGTTGCTTCGAGCACCAACCGGCGGAAGTGAGGGGAGACCACGGAGCTATACATTGAGGCAATTCGGCGGAATGATGCCTCGGGGCCCACAACACTGATGAAAAGTGATTCCAAGACCATGCACTCGGATAGCGAAATTTTCGGGACTTCCCTGCGCTCTGGAGGTAGACGTGAGCGTCTTAAGGAACCCGGAGATCGAAGTCAGCGGGTCGAACTTACGGTTTCCTTCCGCAAACAGATAAAGGTTTCGGAGAGACATCCCAGCACTCGACACGAGTTGTTGGAGGGGGAGAAAGTCGCGGAAACCACATCTTTCAAGCGTAAGCCGCTCATATTCCGTCCTCTGGGAGCCCAGCAGCGAAATAAATGGTCCGGACTCCTCATCTAAGTCGGATAAGTACAGTTCGCCGTGGAGATGATAGCGAGCTGTCGCATGGCGGTCTCGTTGGGCTATCGGTTCCCAATGTGGCGCGTGGATCACCGTGTTTCGGAGGTTTGGGAAGATGGAGATGAGTCGTAACAGGGAGGTGGGGCACGCGATTGGCCGGTGAAGGCGTAGCCTGTGAACGCTTGGGATGAGATTCCGAAAGAGGAATCCGAGGATGACGTGATCGAAAATCCGGCAGGAGAAGTAAGACAGCGTCAAGCTTTCAACTCTGTTGAACGAGCGGAAGTGTTCGAAGTATAGGATCAAGTTGAGGGGTGTGATCCAGGCCGCTTCACGTTGTGATATGCGAAGAGATCTAGTAAGGGCAGCAGGCGTGCCTGCGTTCAAACCCGTCAGCAACCGAGAAATCGCCTCGCGAGGAGGCTCATACCGTCTAAGTTCATCGCATTGCCCCAATTTCCAAGGGAGCTCGGTCCCCATAGGCCTGAGAGACGAACTTTTCTGAAAAGGTGCTTCCTGCTCCTCCGAATCCATCGCCTGTTGACGAGGCAGCAGGCCATCAGGGAGGTCTTATCCTCCGCAAGTTCGTCAATAATCGCCTCCAGGGTTTCTTGCGGTAGGCGATCGATGTAAGGGCGTTGGAAAAAGGATCTCATGCTTTGGCGTGTACGTGCAGACGGTGTGTGTCGCCGTAGAGTTGTCGAACGTGAGGCATCACACCGCAGACTCCGAATACCCGAGTTTATGTACCCGCACCTAGGCGATCAAAGCGACTTCCGTGTTTGCCACAAGGGACACACCTTACTAGCGATAGCACGACGTTGGTTTCCCGGTTTGGCATCAACCCCGAGGGATTCTCGAAGCGATTGTCCCTGACGCCGACTGGATGGGACACAGATCTGCGCCGCGATACAAGGATGTGCGACATTCTTTGAAAACGTTCGATAGAACAATGGCGGAAGTCAGGTGGACGATGCGATGACAGGAGGGCGTCACAGACATTGGAAAGGGGCCAAATAATTGGGGGGTAACGGACCAACTGGATCAAAGGCAAATTAGTGGAAAATCGTGAGAGTCGAACATCAAAAACATCTCATCAAACGCCGCACTAATGGCTCCTGGAATTTCCTCTTTCTCAGTCATGGCGGAGATCACTGTCCGGGACGCGCATGATAGGATGACACTCTCAAAAACCCGCACGAGCCGTGCGCGCCAAAAACACTCTGGAATTTCGACAGGCGGTGAGCGTCAGCAGATGTCCGCCATTCTTTCAACGTTCAGTGATATACCCGACTCCGCCAACAAAATGCCGGACTTCGTAAACCTGAATCGTCTCTTGACGACCGCAAGTGTACGACCTTCATAAAACTCGTTTGAAGTCCCGCGATCCGGCCTAGAAACCACGCGTTACTATATGCGGCGCCGACAAAACTGGTCCAGAGTGAAAGGAGCGAACCTTCGGCGTGAGTTCTTCCCTAGGAGGAAAGACCCTAGAATCCGCCGACAGATGATGGCGTCAATCGGTGTCCATCGGCGTCGTCCGGCGGCACTCGGTTACTACCGATCCATGCGCTCCAAAGGATGGAACATTGGGCCAGCGCCCCATACGTCCACCGCAACGTCCCATCCTCACGACGCGTATTTATAACCCCCGCGCGTCCGTCCCACCTGATCAACCTGCTGAGTATGGACCCAGCAGACAGCACGCGTGTTGTTTTCGGCGAAGGGTGTCCCTCCGACTCTCAACCCGTCTCCCCGGAAGCTGTTGTCAAATACCTGGTCCAGAACGAACCGCTTACACACGTAGCAGGGATATTGAGGTGCGTTGACGGATACACATCCGAACTGAAGCAGGAGTCGCTCACGATGGTAAGCCCCACCCTCCTGATGTCTACCCCATCTTCCGCATGCATTTCAACAGGAGGCGCTGGGAACGGCAATCGATATGGAGAGGGGAATTATGAGCTCCATTGGCGAACGTCAGCCCTTGTTGGATCGTCGTACCCGCCCTTGGCTCACATTGACTTTGCCTTCGCATCAGTGCTGAGGGAATGTCAGGGCATTTATTCTACTGTCGGGAAACGGACGAAGGAAGCGGAGGATGTTATCGACACTCGATCGCAGGACCTTCGGGGGGTCATCGCCCAGTTACGCAGCACGGTAAACACACCCTGATCAATCCGCCGCGCTACGCCTGACTTCCTGGTCTGTAGCCGCTGACGACGCCCCCAGCGCCTCCCCTAGGCATTACGGGTCCTTCTGTCACGCAGATGTCCACTAAAGGTGTGTCGAATCTGTGATACAACATTCCCTTGCTAAGGCGCCCGCCCAGTGGATGAGATCGGTACGGCCCAGACCGACATTTTAAATGGATTGCAGGTTACCAGGGATATACTAAAGGTGGCCCTCGACGGACTTGCGGATCAAAGAAAGTCTATGGTATGCTTGCCAGCCGGTTCACTGTGGCTTCGCTGATAACTGCATCCACAGCAGACACTCCTCGGCATTTCCGTGAGACAGACGGGCGGGCCTCCTCCTTCACCATGCGTTGAATCTACAATTACCACCACGCCCGTACATACATCACCTGCCCTCCAGTTTTATGATTCTCTGTGGGAAAGATATCAGCGAGGGTCTCAAGAGTTCCAGTCCGGAATTGACAGCATCGTCAAAAACGGAGAAATCATTGTAGGTGGAGACCGCACGATTATAGTGGCAATTCTCATGACTGGCCGCCTAGCGGGATCTCGCTCTGGTCCTCGAGAGAACCCGCGATCTGGATCCCATCATCGCGCCTCTCCCAGGGAGACTCCCGACGCTCGCAGAAGAACTGTCGGCGTACCAAGCGCCAGACGCGTACAGTGAGGCTGTCCCTCCATTGATTTTTCACGATCAATCGTCGCACTGGAGACTATCGGCCGCCTGCTTCGAGCGGTTGGAAGTTTGGGCGGAAAGTTTGATCAGAAATCGTGAGTCCAACCATGACAACTGCACGGACTCAGCTCAACCCACACCAAAGTCCTTGCCTTATATATTCCCGTACGGCCTTCGTTCCTGGTTTCTGCACTCCTCGTGGTTCCGTTCGTCCTCGTCAACGTTATGCGAGCCAGGAACCGCGTCAGTGGCCCAGATCCCGGGCAAGGCGCCTTCAACACCGCAATTTCGTCTTCGATTCGTGACCTCCTTTTGGGGGATAAGGCGAACATATCGGATGAATTGATTTGCAACCTCGTGCCCAAGAGGTGACCGATACCGTCGATTCCGAGGATATCCGGCCGCCACAGGGCCCGATCACGGGAACGTCCCCTCTGCTACACTTGAATAGTTCAATTACACACCATTACGCTTGGAATAAACATTACTTATGCACGTGTACGGCATAATGACCCGAGTGATTGAAACGGAGACTGAGTGTTTCACAATGGAAGCTGTGCGCGAACGTGGCGTTCAATCGTGGAGTACGACGGGGTTGGTATGCAGATCAGTTCAAATCGCGCTCAAGCTGCCTCAGCGACAGGTTGGGGCTATCACGACTTCATTTCCTGGCTAGGGGGAGGAAATCCACGGCCTTCCGGTAATCGGTACGGATTTCCTGCTGCTTTCGAGTGACTAGTACTCGAGGACACTCTTATTTCTCGCTGGGGCGAGTCTCGTCGATGACAAATATATAATTCATACGCGCGTCTCCCAACAGTGTAGCATGCCGGTTTTAGCTATAAGATTCGCCCCCTACCCAAGGTGGTATCTCCGCCATTACTAAAGGGCGCCTTCCTGAACCCGTGCCACCTACAGCATCTGAGGCCACCGCAACCGCCTATCAGATATGGATCTTCTGGAGTTCATAATACTTGTGAACCTGGTATCGATGCGCAACGAACCGTAAGCATGCGCTGTGAACGGTGGGCAGGAACACCCACTTTGCGACGGCTTGGATTGCAATATCCTTGTGGGACTTGCTCGTGATGGAAACCAGTCGTGTCGCGGAGGTTGTATCCAACCTCATTGCAACCAATGGTCCGTTCCAGGATTCCCGATTCCCCGACTCCTCTCGGATCGAACAGTTGACCGTGTTCCTCCGATACTTGGTGTATATCATATAGAAGTACCGGCGGTGATTCATCGTAACCCCGACTTTGCATCCTCTGATGAGCTCCCTCCCTTCAAAAAATGGATCGAGGTATTCCAACATCGCGTATTCTGCCACAGTTTGCAGGCTGCTCGCAACCGGGATAGCCAGAGTGCGCGCACGAATGCCGTCGGGGTCAAAGTAGATAGCTTTTTTTGTGCTCTGTGCGGAGGGGACCCCACACTACAAGGTGACCGGCGAACATCAGCGGCGAAGGATCAAGGGGGGAGGAGGGGAGGAAGCCGAACCGGGATATGGCGCCTTCCGATGGGACTCTTCGATTTCGATGGCATACTGGGGTGCGTTACAAATGGGCAGGGTGAGATCCCCTCATTTATAGTCCACCCCGTGTTTCCAACCGTCACAATGGCCGTCCCAGTTTGGGAGAGAAGCTCGGACGCCAACAGGCGAACCTCCTTTTGATTGGCCAATAGATAGTAAACACAAGTACGTACGCGGGCAAGGTACCTTCGACTGAGCGTTCGTGGTTGTTCGACAATGGTCACTGACGGTTTCGTATTTGTTCAACGTCTGTGCTGTGACGTGATTCGACAGCTTTACCCAGTCTGGGGGGTGCTAACCATTGGCAGCCAGTACGCTTACACTTCCAACCATATACATGTGGATGTGGATGTGGATGTGGATCATCGTATGTACTCGTTTCAGCATTGATGGACGCATCCTCCCTGCTCCAACAACCTAACTTCTCCGATCAGCGGCTTCACTGGTCTCAGTCCCCTGCGCCTGGAATATTTTCCAAAGCCATGAGCCGAACAGCCCTGCGATCAAGCGTTTGGAAAGTGAATGATCCCATCAGTAACGCTACCTGTCCCCGAAAGGTGAGCTCCAGAAACGCCCACCGTGCAGAGTCCGTTCGAGGCCACCGAAGCATACGGGTCCGGAGGTCGACGATATTCGGGCGGTGTTTTTCATAGGCATATAGTATCCACTCCCATTGGGTTTACTGGACCGCGCCGATGAGTCATCGCCGCAGGGTCAACGTTAACGTTCAACGTTCAAACAGAACACCTGATACCTTCCGATCACGCCTGCTTCCCTTTTCCAAAAAAAACTCCACGTTCGAGGCAGACCGTTTAGCTCGAAGGGTTCAGCTCCATCGAATTATCCTAGCCCCAGGAACCACAAGGGTATATTAAGCTAGTACTTAGTGGTTTCACGAATCGATGTATTGTACAACTACGAGACGAAGCCGGTTGCTGACCAATCGATAATCTGTATCCCTCCATCCGTCCAGAGCCTATTTCCTAGCGCCCCGGTGTCTACTTCAAGGTCGACGACCACATTTTCCCCGTTGGTAGCTAGCAGAAGTTATTAGTGAGTCGCACAGGTCCCCCTGCGTAAAGTACGTACATTGTGACTGGGTCAGTGCCACCCACGAGCTGTCCAGCTGTTGGATCCACTCCCACTCGTCTTTGTGGAGCTTGAGCGTGCGGAGGGGCCGCCCAGCTTTATATCTTGACTTCACGAACCCCATCAAACTTACATGATCCACAACCGCACATCTGCCACACCGATAAAGTGAAAGGCTCCGTAACGATGGACACAGCGGTAACCCATTCTCGGGGGAGGTGCCGAGGAGGCTGACGAGAAGACTCTCGGATCTGGGGCTTGAAACCGTGAGTTCCCTGACATGGTCGAGGTTTTGCAGCCACAGATCCCATGGCACAACAGGACTGTCGGTGGAAAACGTCAAACTGCGCACGTTGGAAAAGTGAACGAAGGAGGCGATAGCTTCAATTGAGGCTCGCGCCCACGACCACCTAAACCAGTGCCCTATCCCGCCCACGCCGATGTACAGAGCGATGCACCCATCCTCTCGATATCCGGCGATATAGTACTGCGTGGAGTATGAGTTGAGAACGACTTGTAGCTTCCTGATTCCTTGCAAATATGGCATGGGGCGCTGGGTCTTGGGTAAGGAGTGGAGGATGTCACGATCAGGGTTCGAGTCGAAGATGATCACCGGCCCAATCAATGATGGGGTTTCGAGGTGTCCTAGGATGAGCGCTGAATCGCATGCGAAGAGGTCGAGTTTACAGAGGCGAGGGAGGGAGACTGCGGCGGGATGAGGGGTTTCACCGCCCAAACGAGCGTATCCATGGAGGGTTAACTTCTCCAACACCTCGCACCCCCGAAGGGTGTTCAGTAGCGATGTGAGGGTGATGTATTGGCCATTGTTCCGAAGGTCCGCCTCTCTGAGGGCCGCGTAACCCCCAAGGAGCCAAGGGGCGTAGAAGAGTGAAGTCAGGGTTTCCAACCGGGGGAGCTGTCCGCGAAATATCGGTAAAATCCTAGCCCCGTGTCCTTGAACGGTGAGCTTGCGAAGGTTCGGCGCGGGAAGTGACCAAAAACTCCAGAAGTCGCGGGAAGGCGATGAAAACTCGCAGGATGAAAGCCGGTGGCTTTGAATGGCGATCTGGGCGAGGAGTTGCCTGCAAGATTGCCCAACTCCCGCACGTCTCGGATCCCCGGAATCCCAGATGTGAACCGACAGCATGGCTTCCTTTGAACGGCCAAGGAAGAGCATGGCGCACTGGACTGTGGACGGCACCGAGGTCGAGAACACAATACTGGTCCACAGTATTGCACACTCCAAGGCAGTTGAACGCCAATGCTTGCACACCGCTGTTAGCTTTAACAGTTCCAAGTTCTTGCGATGAGGACCGACATGCGATCCGCTGGAGGAGGGGGGTGGTACGAGCGCCTCGGAAATAATTCTGCAGAGGATTTCGACTGGGATCTTGTTGATTGGGGATTCTACCAAACTGCTGACATCAGAGGTCGTGAAGATCACGTTGCCAGAATGCGTGGCTTACCCGACGTCACGTTCCGGCAAATGCACGTTCGAGGATTGAGGGAAATGATCCATGAGGGGAGTATACTGATGCATCATGGAGATGAGGTTGGGGGGCGTCCCACCGAACATCTTGGGCTTAAATGGGTTCTGCATCCGAGGACATTACGCCGCTTCTCTGGCAACCTGGTCGCCCGAGCGGAAAATGCCAAAAAGTGAGGAATAGCGCACATAAAAAATGTAGGGTCACACCACACAAGGTACAGGGACGGACATATCGAGGTACCCCCGAATTACAAAGGTCCCAGTTACCCATCAATGAAGCGCACGGTCACTGTTTTTTCCACGGGCAGTGATCAGTTCGCGCCAATCACCCGTTCAAGATCACGTCAACGCTGTAGAACGTCTGGAGGATGGTGGACGTCGGAAGGATGTTCACCACACATCAGACCACAAGTCGGACATTATTGGGGCTATGCCGACTCGCGAGATATAAAATCACGCATTTATGCCTCTTACGGACAATGATTAGTCTGCCTAAGAAAGGAACATGAAAGAAACCGAACCGTGATATAATAAAGGTCCAACAACAGACAACATGCAGCTGCCGAGGTGAAGTGTCGAGAGGAAACAATGGCGGACGCCAAGTTGACGCGCGTCGGTTCTCCCGGCTCCAACAAAGGGGGTATTCGTGACGGGAAGTGATGGGCCGGATCGACGGACTGGCAGCCTTGTCCGACAGCGCCTGGAAGAAGAAAGGATTGGATCAGAATGGGGTAGAATGAATGAGGGTGCGGATGGATCTCTTGCGACGAACCGGTGTCTGGTTCTCAAACGTCACGACATTGTGCGTGACAGACGGTTGGCCCAGTACACAGTTGCGATCTCGGACGCGCAAGGCAGGCACTAGGCCAGGGCCAGCGGTGGCCGGTGGTATGGGGTAAACACGAATGCTTAAATCGCACAGTGGCATTCTTCAAGGTTTCTACAGAACTCGTGACACAGTAGCAGGAGATTGAGTTATGCTCCAGGAACGTCTGGACCCGTTAAAGAAGTATTATCCGGCGCAACCTATCCTGCACCGGAGTTAGTGATGTCCAGCGACGACACTCCACAGGCTCGCACAATTTCTCGGACCTGTCTTGCAATTATTTCGTTGTTGCGTGTTATAGCTGCTTCCACCTCTTTACAACGTCTACTCAGATCTCTTACCCCTTTGTCGACAATCAGGGAAATTAGAAAGCGTTCAGACCGTTCATATCACAGGGGACGTACGGTCTGGCATTGTTTCTTCGTCCGGTTCGAGGTCGGTTATGTTGATAGCGGCTGAGAGATTGTTGTCCCGTTCACAAGCGTCGCATCCGCCCTGCACGAGACCCATTTCATGCGCGAATTGGTGGATCAGGTGATAGATGCCCTGCTCATCCATCGCCAACTCTTCCGCCTGACCACAGACGTAGCGAGAAATTTCCTGAATCTGATTGTTCGCGCCCTGGAGCTTCGTAACTGGACCACGTGAACGGGAGCGAGACTCTGAGAAACCGTGACTCACGTTCATTGCTGAAGTCGCTCGAATTTTTTCCTTGGGCTCTAAACCGCCTTGGAAGTGGGTCAGATCGACGATTCTACAGAAGTGTCAGCCACGTTTCCCAGCGGGTCACGGGGGTCGTACGTCTCGCAATTCCTCCAACAATTCTTGGACATCATCCATCTTGCGCTGGAGATGCTGCAGACGACGATCCAACAACAATCCCAACTCGCTCTTCCATTCACAGATCTGAGATACTCCTGTAGATCCGGGCTGTAGACTGGGTAGTGTTGTGATAACAAGACGCGAACCAGAAGATAATAGTTCCTGGTTGTGTGTCTGGTCGGCGGAGATATCTTCTACAAGCGTCCTCTAACGCAGAGAAGTTAAAATTTGGGAGCGATGGGTGGCACCTGCCTCACCGTAGTAGATTCCCTGTGCCCCCCAATGGTACATAGCTCCTGTAGTTTCTCTGGAATCGTGTTTAGTAATCGGAACGGCTCCTCCACATCCAACGCTTCCAGGAGGGCCCGACCAGTCTCTGTCGCTGTGTCAAGGATTGTGCTATCCATATTGACGCTTCAGGGTGAGACGGAACCAGTGTGAAGAGATGGGGTGCAGGGAGCGCGAGGTCGCCACGGGGTGACCGCGCTGATATTTTCCCACACATTCGAACCGTGCTACGCTTTTACAAGCTCTTGATCGCCAGAGTGCCACATACGCACATGGTCTGAATACGTATGCTGTGACCGGGTGGAGTGAAGGTCAATGCACCAACAGGACTCCAGGGGTAAGTCACATGAAACAGTAGAGGTTCAAGTTTTGTTCAAGAATCGCTGAACCCGACGATCGAGTTGCGTACAGCCACCTGGACAGGGCAAGATGTACAGCGGTATCCAGACATATTGAACCCCAGTCCTCAGGGAAACGTACGGAAACATACACACCACATTTGGGCAAGACTTACCGGCGGTCTCAGGTAGGATTTTGGGCGCGGTGCTCGGCGGCCTGGAGGGCAATGCAGCCGAACGTCTTCAGTCTCCCTGTCGCTGGGAGGAGGCAGGCACATCGTCCATTACCATTGGAGTAGTCGCTTCGAAGGATATACCGTCATCGAGAGATTTTCTTGGTGGTGAAGGCGTCGTGGGCCTGTACGATAATTTCATGCACCCCAGTCGATGTTGTTTTTCTGAACACGCTCATTAGAGGGGTTATCTGGGAGCGTCGGTCGATGTGTGGGAAGATGCAAGTACGATCCCCTTCAGCGCGATCGGCTGTTTCCGACTCTCGTCCGCCAACGTTCCGCACTTACGGGTTCGCCCTTCTGCTACAACGCTCATGTACGGGATTGGCGTCTCATGGCTAACACCAAGAGACAATGCTCGTTCAGGTACGTATTGCGTACGCGTTTTCGCGCTCTGTATAAAACCCCATGGCACCCCACGATCCTCCCCACCGTCACCCCCCAACATCGTTCCCCCTTGAACGACACCGATGGATCCCTGCCCGAGGGATGACGCGCTGCCTGATCCCTCCTATGGCGAACCCGACACAGCGACCACTCCAAACCCACTGAGTCCCCGCTCCGGCCTGCGTTCACCAGCAACCATCGGTGGAATTTTTTCTGCCATCGGACGATCGCCTGCTCGGGATCCAGAGGTCTGGAACTTTACCTCCTTTTCCCGTCCGTGTTCCTCACGATTGTTAGCCTGCCAGCGATGGGCCAGCCAAGAGGAAAGAAGTTCACACAATTCCCGCCTGCAAAAGGCGCAGACTTAACGATGGAAACTACACTACTACCGGGGCTGGTGACAAACGCCCATTGGCTGACCCCAGTATGCAATGGAAGCTGTTCACAGTATGTTGAATACCGTCCGGATCAGAATATTATTCACCCCTTCGTAGGACGCAATTACTCGCCCGATCACCGTTGACGTCACAGGAAACATTACCCCAGATGTTCTCGAAGCAGACGTAGTAGGCTTTCGTGGAGCCAGCCTTGAACCCTGGATCGGCGACAATGTTTCCAACAACCACAACTCTAGCCCTCCCGAGGACAGCCCCAATTCAAACGCCCCACCCCGTCTTCGGGCCCATGGTCAAGACCGCGAAGTCGCATCTGGTCACGTGCTCCATCTCTCGACTCAACCTCACCGGCTAGGCTCTATCCCGTCGTGAGTCGTACCGCTGCTTATTATATCGCAACCATCGGACTAACGTGCACCCCAGAAGGGGCATCGGACGTCCCACTAGTCCTGACACAGACCGCGTTTTTGAGAACGCGGCTGCGACGTCCCAAGGAGGCAACGGAATCATTCACGCCATGGCGGGCCCCGACCACGCAGGGAACGGAGTCGCCGGTGCCATCCCGAACCTGTACAACACTCATACAGCAGGCAGGCACAACGGTCGCGGTGCTCACTCTGCCTTGGTGAGTTCTACTTGTTGTTCAACTCCCCCATCTCACGTGTTTCCAGTGTGAGGACAAAATCCTGGATCTTTACGATGTGGACAATGTGGAGATTGGAGGTGTTAGTTTCGAGGCGAAAGTAGATACAGATGGTCGCACTGCAAACCCCGAGCTTGTGAGTTACACCTTTTGGCCATGGCCGACGCTTCTTGCCTCACACCCACCGAGGATGACGACGAGGCTATAGGCGCCATCTCGAGCCCTAGCAGTACGCAAAGAGCAGGGAGTGAAGGCGATCGCGATGTTCGCTTTGGATCGGCAGGTTTCACTCGTTACTCGACACGCTCCATCTCACATCTTTCCAGTGTGACAGTCAAATTGTCGATCTCAGCGGCGTGGAGGCAGGAGATATCGTTTTTGGGGCAACAGCCAAGATTGAGAACAGACACGGTCTCAACCTCGAATCTCACCTCTCGACCCATGCCTCCCAACCCGCCGAAGATGACAATGGGGCTGGACGCGCCGCAAACCCTGACGCCACGTCAACGGCGGGCAGATATAATTGCAGTGTCGTTCAGTCAGAACGGGTGAGTTTCGTCCCCGCTCACCTCCTCCATCTCACGCCCTTCCAGGACGATGACCAGATCATGGATCTCGACAACGTGGAGACCGGGGATGTCGTTCTAAGGCTGAAAGCATGTGCGGAAGAAGGATACAGCTCCAACCCAGAGTTCTGCCTGCAAACCAACACTTTTCTCCCTACGCCTACCTACGACGACAACGGGGCCGCAAGTGACATCCAGAACCTCAATAACATGCCAGCAACGGACAGGGAAAGTCACTGCGATGTTCACCTTGAACCAGCAAGTTTCATCCACCACCCATCTCGCCCTATCTCATGTCTTTCCAGGGTGACAATCGAATTGTGGACCTCAACGGCGTGGAGGTCGAAGACATCGTTTTTGTGGCAAAATCAGAGACTGGGGAGGGCCGCAGTCCGAACTCTGAGTTTTACTTGTCGACCCATGCTTCTCTGCTCGCAGAAGGTGACAACTCAAGCGACTCGAACCGTAACACCACGTCGATAGCGGGCAGATATGACTGTAACAGCGTTCATTCGGAGCGGGTAAGTTTTATCCACCTATCACCTCCTCCCATCTCACACTTTTCTAGGACGATGACCATATTATGGATCTGGATCGTGTAGAAACCAGGAGTGTCGTTTTCGGGGCCGAAGTAGACATGGATATACCCCAGGGCGAAATCGCGGTCACCAACTTCATCCCGACCCTCAATACCGCGCTGACAGCACACGAAGAATATGTCCAGGACATTCACCCTGAACTGGCAAGCCCGGCTATCACTCAACTTATCCTATCTCACGCCTTCTCAGGATGGCAAACCGATTGTGGATCTCGACGCAGCGACCAGAGAGGTTGTCTTCGGAACGAAAGTGGGCCCGAAAGACGGGCACACCACTCACTCCAAGCCAGTAAGGATTACCTGCCGATTGACGCGCCCCATCTCACGCCTTTCAGGATGACGATGAGGTCATAGACCTCGGCGACGTGGAGACCGGAGACGTCATTCTTTGGCTGAATGCGTGTACGGAGGAAGAGCGCAGCCCGAACTCAGAGCTTTACCTGCCACTCGACACTTCTCTCCCCACGCCTGCCAACGACAACAGCAGTCTAATTTCGGATCTTCACGACACGGAGACCAGGGGCGGAGAAGATTGCCGAAGTGTTCATCCTGGATTGGTGGGTCCTACCCATTACTCAACCCGCTCCATCTCATACATTACTAGAATGATATTCAGATCACGAACCTCGACGATCATGAGACCAGGAGGGTCGGTTTCGGGCTAGTAGTAAACACGGAAGATAGGTGTGGTCCGAACTCGGAGTTTCGGTGGCCGCCACATGCTCCCCGCCTTACACCCACCACGGACGCCAACGAGGCTACAAGTGCCATCTTGAATCTCTGCGACGTGAGAACGGCAGGCATGGAAGACGATAGTAGCGCTCACCGTGAGCTGGTAAGTTATACCTGTCGCTCGATCCCCTCCCCCTGCATCTCGCGTTCCCAGGGCGACGATGATGATATGGACCTCGACTACGCGGGAGCATACATAGAGGGCTGTCATATCCCGAGCGTGGAGTTTCACCTCGCGCCCACCGAGCACGACGATGAGGCCTCAAGTCCCATCTCGGACCTCAGCAGCACACCATGTACAGATGGGGAGGGCGGCCATCTTGAATCGGTACGTTTCACTTTGTCCCTCAACCTGCTCATCTCATGCCTTCCCAGGACGACGATATGTTCTTGGATTTCGAAGATTCGGTGACCGGAGAGGTTGTTTTCGGAGAGAAATTGAACACGGAAGATGAACAGAACATCCGTTCTGAGCTGGTATGCTCTGCCTGTCGCTCCACCCGCCCTATCTCACCACTCCCAGGATGAAAATCCGCCAACCGACACCATCATGGACATCGGCAGTCCGGAGACAACTGCAATGGCCGTCCCAGCACCCGCAAGCGAACGTCCACACACAGTCGATTCACACACAGTCGATTCACACACAGTCGATTCTGAAATTGTAAGTACAT
>Ga0307509_10001868_pt1 | contig 34803 bp, 42 predicted proteins | sample 10_EM_MG_FD_202245 | JGI IMG/M metagenome (GOLD analysis project Ga0307509, IMG submission 202245) | Populus trichocarpa ectomycorrhiza microbial communities from riparian zone in the Pacific Northwest, United States - 10_EM | ecosystem: Host-associated > Plants > Roots > Unclassified | place...
TATTACGATATTCTTCTATTATTTTATCGAACAATTCTTCTTGAGCCTTCCTGACCTATATTCCGTTGACTCGAATATCCTCGGCCTAGTTAGCCCGGAATCCTACCGTGTTAGCTACCCCGTAACAGTATTCTCTCGTGTTTGTTTCGCCTGTGGGTGTATGTCCTGCATCCAGTGAGCATACATTGTCGCTCCCGGATTATGAGCTTCTCTTTCTTTTATCCCCTCCCTCTGTGGGTGAAAGGCGTAGTTAGCGAACAATGAGGTCATTTTATGTGCAGTTGTTGCTGAGTGAGTATAGACATGTTCGGCTAACGGCAACACTTTGTACCACTCGTTCTGATCGTAATTGACAAATGTCTGTAAGTCACTTTCCGGCACTTGGTTGGTTGTTTCAGTTTGTCCGTCAGTTTGGCGGTGGTACGCCGTTGACATGCGTCGTGTCACACCTAGCATTTTGCACAACGATTGCCAAAATTCGGTGGAAAGCTTCTCGTGTATATCCGATATAATCTTAATCACTAATCCGTCAAGTGTCCAGACTTCCTGAAGGAAGGTGTCCGCAACATCGTTTGCGGTCGCATTTTTGTGGAGGGCGATAAAAGGGGCTATCTTGGTGAACCCGTCCACTACTACTATGATCTTGGTCTCTCCCTCCGATTCTGCTAGTTGTGTGATGAAGTCCGTCGAAATGGAGCTCCATGCAGCAGAAGGTACTTGTAAAGGTTGAAGCAATCCATACTTAGCTTGTCGCGGGGATTTACTATGTTGACATTCGTCGCAGGATCGGACATAGTCTCTAATCTAATCTGCGAGGCCTTTCCAGTAGAAATCCCTTGTCACTATCTCAATCGTGTTTTCCTGTCCAAAGTACCCCACTACCAACTAGTGGTGACAGCCTTGGGCTATGTCTGCCTGCAGGGATTCGTCCTCTGGGATGTACAAGGGATTTTTGTAGATTAAGCGACCCGTCCTTTTCGATCCATTCGTCGGGCATCTTTTTTCCAACTTCTCTTAACCAGACCAGTTCACGGCCTCGTGCCTGCCACCTCTCATCCTCTTTGCCAGCCACTCTAATCTTGTCCAGAAATGAATCGTTCATTGTTCGCGTCAGGGCTGCATTGACGTGAACCCTTTATAAGATTTCTTTTTCCTTCATTAACCGAGGGTGATAGCCGATATTAGCTGCGCTAGAGAATTCGGTTTCGCTTGTGTCTGCGTAAAGGAAATATAGGTTGACTGCTTCTGCTTTAGCCGTGATGGATCGGTTGGGGTTGAGGTGGCTTGATCCGAAACCCAATTTTCCTCGCTCGCTTATTCCTAGATTGTCTACTTCGATGGTGTTGGTATCGGTAATTCTCTCTATTATGAGTTGCGCTCTCCCATCCCCTGCTTTAAACAAGCAGTCTGCTTCACCTCATTTCGAAGTATGACATTGACTTCTCCGGTGTAATCTGCATCTATTACACCTCCGCCCACTGCTATTCCCATCTTACTAGCCATACGACTTCTTGCTGCTAGTCTTCCATAGGTTCCTTCCGGCAGTCCTGTCGCAATCCCCGTTTCCACCATTATTTGTCCTTTTGCTGGTACCACACCGTCCGTTATGGCATAGATGTCATGACCGGCCGCAAACCGTGATCCTTTTGTCGAAACAACAGCCTTGTCTGAAAGCTTCATTATTCAAACACTTGGGGGTTCGCGTTTTCCTGGGGTATGGGCTGTCTCCGCACTTCATTTTTGATGAATTACAGAAATTTGCAAGTGTTCTGTTTTCAAAAGTGACTGTTCAGTGTGATGAGCTCCCTCCTCACGACAGTACTCCAGGCGTCTACTTAATGCGTCCAGTTTCCCTCCTCTGCTTCCCGGCCGCAAAACTATTTTGAAGTCGTAGTTTGTCAATGCCTGCGCCCATCGAATTTGTCGCTGGTTCCAGACTTTGTTCGTCAGGAAAGACTGTATGTTTTGCAGGTCTTTATTGACCGTCACAGGCTCTTCCTCACCCCACAGTTACCTTTTCCATTCCTTGACCGCTTCTATTATTGCGAGTAATTCCATGTCATGTATCTCGTGATTTTTTTTCCGCACTGTTTACCTTAGGGGAATGAAAAGCTACTGGGTGGAGCCGTCTTCCTTGGAATGGGAGTAGTACGCATTCGAGTGCGAGGTCGCTAGCGGCTGGCTCTACGAGGGTTTTCCTACCTGGGTAAAAATGCGACAAGATCGATGCCATTGTAAACCTCCTTTTTAACTTCTCAAATGCCTCCTCCTGCTCTCTTCCCCAGTGAAAATCCTTTGGGTTGCCCTTTAACGTTTCGGTTATTGGTTTGCAAACCATTGAGTAATCATTGATGAATGTCTGATAGAAGTTCGCGAATCCAATGACATTTTGAGCCACTTTAATCAATCTCCGGTGTGCCCAGTTTTGCACTCTTTTCACTTTTCTATCACTCATGGTGATACCGCTAGTTTTGACAATGGATCCCCGCAATTCGACGTCCTCCTGGTGGAACATGGACTTTTTCAACAAGACTGCTAAGTAGTGTTAACATGTTCGAACCGGTCGAGGACTCTTTGGATGAGTTTGATATGGTGGTCCATATTTTCTGAGTATCTCAGGATATCGTCTAGGTAGATGACTACTCCGTGGTCCAAGAATTCCATTAGGATTTTGTTCATCATTGTCTGGAACGTTGCGGGAGCGTATACAGGCCCGAAAATCATGACCTCCTATTTATCTAGTCCGTATCTTGTACGAAAAACCGTTTTATGTTCATCCCCCTTTCTCATTCGAATAACGTGGTATCGATCTTTTGGATTGAGCTTCGTAAATACTTTTGCGCCTGCAACGCGGTCTCATAGTTCAGCCATGAGCGGTAGGGGGTATTTATTCAGGATCGTGAACTTGTTGATGTTCTTATTGTTTACGCATGGTCGTAGACTTCCATCTGGTTTTGGAACGAAAAGGATTGGAGCACCGTAAGGGGATTTCCTGTCGGCTATTTTACCCTCGGCGAGCATTTTCTTGAGGTACTTATCCAGCTCGTTCATCTGGTGTGCCAACATCGGGTAAATGGGGCCTTTCCTTAAGGTTGATGGCATAATCGAAGGTTCTTCGAGGTGCCAACATGTTAGCTTTTTTCTCTTCAAAAAGCTCCTTATACTGCCAGTATGGTTTTCGCAGCCTCTCCAAATGTATTCCCCCTTCTTCTTCTCCTTCAATCCTCCCCACATACTGTGCTTCTTCGTTGTAAGCCACGGTTTCATCCCACACAATCAAATCCACCACTGCTTCATCTTCTATATGAGCATTGCTCTTCGCTTTTTCAAAGACCCATTTCTTCGTGGCCGCGATACTGTTAAGGGGGTGTTCATCGTGCCAGCACCCAAAGGGTATGATTAAATCATATCTTCCTGCGTTCGCGATTTAGCAGCATATCATGCTTCGGTGACCATTGGAACCGATTTCCAATAGGATAGGATGGGTGTAGAATATTTCCCAGGTAGGCGCAATTTCGCCATTGAAGGTTTTGATTTTTAAGGGTGAATCCCTAGCTTAGGTCGGGATTTCAAGCTGGTGTGCGGTTTCCTGGTTCACGCGAAAGATGTTTGAACTAGAAATCTAAAAGTACGTTTATCAGGTGGATTCGTCCCTTGATTTCAATAAATGCCTTCCCCTCGGGGCAGGTGTAATGCTTTGATTTTTTAATAGGTCTTGAGCTTTCGCTCAGTTGTTTGATGAAGTCTTTTCATCATCGCAGTTACAACTAGTGTGGTGGTTTGTTAGCGCCCCTGCCCATTTTCGGCTCCTAAACCCTCCGCAGACAAACTTTGACAATAAGTGTCTTATATTTGAATATCCGGAAACCCACTACTCGCGGTCTTTACCTCCTGCCGAGGAGTTCACATATTACAGGAGTACTGGTTCACTAGAGTACCCCTCGAGTTCACGACTAGGGTGCGCAGCCCTTTATCGTCTACTTATCCCTCATGTGAGGCTGTCCCCTCCGCGGAGTCCACAGTACCTTCACCTTCGAGTTGCATCTCTCTCCCGAGAGCCCCTCTGACACCACTCGTCAGGCATGAACTTTGGGCAGCATAGAGGCCTCGCCGGCTTCTATTTGCCCAGCAAATTACACGAGGTGAATGTCAGGTTACCCTGGATTTCAACGCCCCTCCGCATGTCGTGCAACTCATATCCGGTTCTGCTGAATGGTAGTCTTCTCTTTCCCATTTACTCTCGTCGATCGCTTTCTTTACTTGTCACTTTTTATCTTTCCCCTGGTGAGCATGGACTACGCATTTTTGAACGTAAAATGGCAACTGCTATCCTTTGGTCTTTTAGCCTTCCGGTGGGATGGCATCAGCGACTACGCCGTAGGTCTTTCAATTTGAGGCTGCAACTTCACTACCTGATCACCGTTGTTGTCGGTACCTGGATGACCTTTTATAAGATATCGTCATTGTCAAAGGCCCAAGCTGGGGGCCTTTGCACCGCCCGCTTCGGGCTTTCTCCCTGGCCATCAACGGCCACAGTGGCCACCTGGGAGCGTCACTTTGGTGCAAATAAGGTCTGTCATTTGGGCTTCGATTGCCCTCGATATACAGCCGAAACTTGTACCGGCTTTCGACAGTATTTCCAAGCGCAGCTTTTCATTCCACATCGCATGCTTTCATTGTCAGATTTCCGCTTATCAAAAACCTTGAGATAGATGACCTGGTGGGCTTCTGCCCACACTGTGTGCTTAACCTCCCCGCCGTTGCCACCAACCCTTTCTTCTTCACCTATCTTTCCCCAACCTTCTTCTTTTGGTAGTCCGCCTTTTCCTTCGCGGTGTACTGCTTTTGTACACACGTTGCGGCAACCGCGGGCTTTGAATCCTCGAACTTCCACTTTTCCACCCGTATCGTGCCGTAGGGACCGCCCCCTCGTAGACCTTTTCGTTCCAAGAAATATTCTTCAGCTCTGGTGACGGTCCTGACTGCATTCAACCATTCCCCATCTTCGATGTATTCTCGTAATGAGAGTCGTCGCTATGCATCTTCGGGGATTTGGTCCTCAATCATTTTCCTTCAGGCCATCCACGTGACTCTTGCACGGATGTTAAGATTTTCCATTTCCGGCAAGAACCTTGCGATATCACCATGGTATTTGACAAAGCCCATTTGTGTTAGGGATTTTTCGGTCTCATGGGTAGGGCTGAATTGTTGCACCGCCAGTTCTGCAAAGACATGCCAGTGCTCGTATCCGGCTTGTCTGGTATAACCTAATTCTCCGCTCATTTGTCACTGGTAGGTTAACGCAAACGGTGCGACCTCTTTCGCTTCCATTTCCCTTATGGCGTTCCAGATTCACAGTGCCTCGTCTGGCCATTGCTAGCTGTTTCAGCTAAAACAATCCGCGCATGTCAATAACCAGATGCTTATATCTTGGTGTTTCTCATTTCTGAACAGGGCAGTGGGTTCCGCTGGGACTATCGTACATTGTCCCAAAGCCTTGGCCATAACTCGAGAAAACAGGTTAAACTGTTCGTCGTCCTGGGCATCATATTCGTCCTCTGGCTGGGGTGCGGGTCTCTTGTCCCATCTTCCTTTCCTACTCTCATCGGGTTTCCTTCCAGATCCTTCTCCCTCATCATCGGGGGGTCCTCCTCCTCCTGCCACTCCTGCCACCCCGAGTCGTGGTGGTGGTGGTCTTCCTCCACCCGCCCATGAAGCCTCTGGTGTCGGATCTGACACCTTTCCTTTTCCCTTTACCTGCCTCATCAATTGTTCCACCAGAGCCTTAATCACCAAGGTCTCATCATCTTGGGCTTCCCGTGACTCCTGGTGGCGTCGCAGCGCATCCCTCACGAGATGAATGCTCATCTCATGATTTTCCAGTTCCCCTTTGTGTTGCTCGTTTAACTAAACGATCTCCTGGTTGTTCCCCTCCCTGAGTGCCGAAGCTTTCTTGGACCTTTTTACACTACTCGTACAGAAGTTGTACTTGTTCATCTATTCGGCCGAGTTCGTGGCCGACTATCTGAACCCCAGATTTTAACTGTATTTTGACATTTAACAGTGCTTGGGCCATTAACAATATGTTGGTCAGTAGGGAGCTGAAAGCAAGATGTTGGCTGTCTTGAATTTGGGTGAGCATTGGGTCGAATCGGCCTTGGATTTGTTCTGGTTTCCGAATTCGGGCGGCTATTACAGATGCACATGTGGGCTCAGGGGTTCATTGACCGGCTCCCTGTCTTGGCTTCCCATATTTGGCTAGAGCGCCTAGTCCGACAGGGGATCGAGGTGTGGGATCAGCTGAATGTGATCGGATCAGGTGGGTGACCGTTGTTTCCACACTAGGGGCCGAGGCTCGGGACAGTTCATCACCTCCTTCGTGACCTTCTTCTCCTTCCTCCTGTCGCCACTCCCTGAGTTCAGGCCCTTTGGGTTAGAAGCCACTTTTTTTCACCTTCTTAATGGGAAACTTCTCTTTTGTTTCCTCCCTACACTGCTGGTATCTCGAATTTCTGACCCGAGTTTCCCTCTGTTGCTGGAGACAGCGTGTACCAAATGGAGTTGAATTCCTCTGAAAGGGTGATATAAGTGAAGTCTTCACCGTACTGGTATTGGTATAATGCAGCGATGTCTTCGCGTATAACAGTGTTTTCTGGCTTTATCCACCAGAAATAAGACTCATGGTAAGGCTCTTGGGTCCCTGGTTCGGGAATAGTGCTAGGGTTGCGGACTTGGTGTATTGAGGCAATCCTCAATGGTCTTGGTTCGAAAGGTCCACTTTTTTTGGGTGTGTGTGGGAGTATAAGAGTCTCTGCCAAACATTCGTCTCAGTAACGAGGAGAAGTATCAATATACTGTTAGGTGAGAGCTTCGGCGTGAGGGATTCCGACGGCTAGGACCTGAATCTGATTATATAGGAGAACCGGCTAAGTAGACGCGGGCAATGTAGGCTAGATATAATGGTATACTTTGGGATGGATAGTCGAAGTATTGGTAACGATAAGATAAAAACTTATTATAGTGATAAAATCTCTTCTCCGCACTTGTATTGTCTAATAGCAGCTAAGATCCTTCGATATTTATATTCCGCGTTTGAGCAATCGTAGTATACATGCTATCCCTATACTAACCAAGGATGTCGTTCACAATTCTGCAAACTTCACCTGAGTGCGAACACTCGTAGACCCTGAAAACTCTGTACCACACCATTTCTCCCATGGCCAACTTATGGGTCTGCGCTTCGGTTATTTCTGGCGGTGAGAAGACCACGTCAGGTGTCAGCTCATCCGTTTATCCGTTGACAGTTATGGCTATGAATTATCTTGTCCTTGTGGTCACCGCGAGTAGTCTAACTCAATGGACAGAAGATGGCCAATCTTCTTTGGTTGGTTCCGTCAAGAATTCGAGATGCAACTGCATGTCGTATTCTGCTCTTCTGCATTACATGACTTGTCCTCAGGATCGTACCTATGGTCTTTTTCCCTCAGACTCCATCTTTTACCAACCTGTCCTTTGTGGATTCACCCGATCCACTTAGTGGGCATAGTTACCTCCTTCATACTCTACACGTCTTTGTAGGTACATGGGGACTAACCTTCGTGCAAAACGTCCGGTTACCTTCCACCTACTCTTCCGACAGTCAGTCTTCGAGTGTCTGTAACCTTATGCGCCGGTATCCAATTCCCCTGAAGCCACCTGCATCAGGTGCCCGGAGCTCTCCCCTCATCAATCCTGCGAACAGGATCCGGTCAGACCGATGGCCGCAACATATACGGTGTGACAAGATGTGTTCCATTGATAGTGGTCTATGCTGTTGGGACGCCACTACCCAGGTGGCCAGTGATGACGGGCCGTCCCAAAGCCGGGGCTGGAGGGGAGTGTTATCTTTTTCCTTCGAAGTTTGTGCGTGGTAAGGTAGGGTAACTTTGCCTTGTAAATCCTTATGGGGAGTCCGTGCACCTAACACCATCTTCCCTCCTCCTGCGGGGCCTATGGGCCCCACCTCCTTGGGATTCTCGTTCCTGTTCTTCGTTGACTCCCGCTCATGAAGCTCGGCTCTCCCCCTTGCCCCGCACTTGCTTTGCACCTCACTTAGCATTTTGCATGGTTGGAAAGCTTCTTGCTTCCTTCAAGGTCAGCGGTATGGCGTCCGGACTCTTGGTCGTAGTACCCTTCGGCTTGCTGGGCTTGTACATCTGCTGGGGAAAGCTTCGGTTTGTAACGCCACGGTCTCGTCCAGGTTTCGTCCTCATCCCAAATGCTATTGCTATGCCCCGTTTGTTGGCTGTGGCTAGCTTGCTCGCGATCCTTCCTCCATTCTCCTCCTGGTTCTGTCCCCTTGCACAGTACTCCTAAATTCCACTCCCTGGCTGGCACCCTACTGCTCATCATCCGCTGGCACCCTACGGCTACACATCGACTCGCACCCTACTGCTCATCGTCCTTGGCTGGCATCCCCTCTGCCCGGTGGCTCAGCTCGCCTCTCTATCCTCCCCGATCGTCGCATTCCTACTCTATTACACCCAGTTGTGGTATTGCACTGCCTCCATGGCTGCCGTCAACCCATTGGATCCACCGATGTAATTTTCCAGTGCGGCTGTTGAATACCGTTACCGTGTTGGCCCGCGAGTCTTCTGGTTTTCCCTGAATGCGCGATCACTATCCTCTCCCCCGGGCCCCGAAACCCCTTTAGCCAGGCCGTCCTTTCTTTTGTTTTACGGGAGCCAGCGGAAGTGTTTCGGTCTCTCTCCTCTACTTCTCTATGAATTGTCTCTTTACCTGTCTGGGGTGTATCATCTTAGGTGCTCGGCGGGCGGACTTTTTTCCTATGGATTCGGGGTGTTTGATTTTTGCCATGAAGAGGTGAAGCGGCCGGTGGGTTTGCATTTATAGGTTTTTTTCTCTACATAGCTCATGCTGCGTAAGGCTTTTTGTATCTACAAACAAATAACGCATGATTAAAAAAGAAAATATAAAAAAAAAGCGACCAAGAGATAGGATCTTCATGCAACCATCTAAGTACTTTTCTATACTTCAGATATTGCAATACAATTACACTTTACTCTCTTTACAAATACACTGCTCCTCTACCTGAGCCTGCGCTCTAAGAACCCGGAGACTATTGCGATAGTCTCGATGGGCCGCTCGAACGCAGAACTATTGCGATAGTTCTGTCAAGCACGACAATCTTCCTATCTTACTATTTCAAGCTATAGTATCCTTCGACGGATCACTCCAGACAAGCAAGCCAGTTCCGTACTATCTGAAGCGATCGTATCTCCCTACGCCCTGGTTCAGAAAAGCGAGACTTGCTTATTCAGGGGACGACTGTCGTTGCCTGTTGCATTACCGCTCAACAATACAATTGTTACACCCCCTTCCAACATAACACTCCCCTCACACCTCTTCCTATCTACCATTCCCTTCCTATCTTCTTCCTTCTCCACTATCACCCCAATCACCTCTACCTCCATTTCAATTGGCCTATGATCCAAACCCACTACCCAATCCCAACTCCTTCCCTTCACCTCTACTCCTCCCACATAAACTGCTATATCCAGTACTCTGTCACTTCCCACCTCTCTCTCTCTCCTTCTCATTACCACTCCCCTCTCCATACCCAATTTCCAACCCCACTCATCTATCCAATGTACTAACTGTTAGGTGGTAGCTTCGGCGTGAGGTATTCCGACAGCTAGGACCTCAATCGTAATTATATCGGAGAACTCGTTAAGAAAACACGAGTAATGTAGGCTAGATATAATGATTTACCTCGGCATAGATCGTCGAAGTATTGGTAACGATATAAAAGTGTAGATAACTTATTATATTGATATGATCTCTTCTCCGTGCTTGTTGACTTTAATAGCAACGAAGATGCTTCAATATTTATATTCCGCGTCTGAGCAATCGCGGTATACATGCTAACTCTATACTAACTAAGTACCTTGCCCGCAACGTTGCAAGCTTCACCTGAGTGTGAACACTCGTAGACCCTAAAAACTCTCTACCGCACCTTTTGCTCCCATGGCCAACTTATCGGTCCGCGCCTTCATTATTCCTGGTGGTGTGGAGACCACGTCAGGTGTCAGCTCATCCGTTTATCCGTTGACAACAATGGTTACGAATTATCTTGCCCTCGTGCTCGTCGAGAGTAGTCTAACTCGCTGGACCGAAGATGGCCTTTCGTCTTTGGTTGGTTCCGTCGGGAATTCGGTATGCGACTGCATCTCGTACTCTGGTCTTCCGGCATTACACAACTTGGTCTCGGGATCGTACCTATAGGCTTTTTCCCTGGGACTCCATCTTTTACCAATTTGTCCTTTGTGGATTCACCCGATCCACTTACTGGGCATAGTTATCTACTTCATACTCTACCCGACTTTGTAGGTACGAGTGGACTAACTTTCGTGCAAAACGTCCCGTTACCTTCGTCCAACCCTTCCGACTATCTGTCTTCAAGCCTCTGTAACTCTATGCGCCGTCGTCCGGTTCACCTGCCTCCACTTGCATATGGTGCCCGAAGGTCCCCCTCATATATCCTGCGAACAGGACCCGGCCGGCCGGACGGCCGCGACCTATATGGTGTTATAAGATGTGCTCCATCGATAGTGGTCTTTCGTGTTGGGACGCAACTACCCTGGCCGCCAGTGATGACGCACCGTCCCAACGCCGGGGCTGGAGGGGGCTGTTATCTTTTTCCTTCAAAGTTCGTATGTGCCAAGGCAGGGTAACTTTGCCCTGTAAATCCTGACGGGGAGTCCGTGCGCCTAACACTAACCTCCTCCCTTCCACATTTTCTACCACTCCATCACCTCCCCACCTCTCATGCCTCACATTCACATCTCCCATAACCACCCCCTTTCCATCACCCTCTATCTATCCAAACCCTCTATGCTTTCCCTATCCCACATAAATATTCCATATTTTCAATTTCGTCCCTTCCTCCAATTTCAATACCACACCTATACTCGTTCTCTCCCTCTTAACTACTCCCCATTTTCCTTTCCACCTCCCATGTACCTTTGTATATACAACTGCTCCCTCTCCCCCTTTCAAATAACCTCTCATTCTCTCTACACTCTCATAACCCTCCATGCTCCCTGTCCTTTCCCCTTCCAACACCCGTACCTCTTGAAACAAATAAAAACCTACTCCCTCCTCTCTACTCCTCACATTATACATACCTCCTATGCTCATTCTAACATTAACCGAAACTATCCTAATGCCCTTAGCATCTACTCTTCAATCTCGCCTATTCTATCCTCAACGCCAAGCTATTTCCTTCATTAGCATCTTTCATCGTATGCCCTCCTCCACCTCCACCACACTTCCTATAATGTTTACAAGGTGCCCTCCATACGTTGCACCTTCCACACCTCTGTTTCCATCCCATATGTCCTTCCACCCCACAAATGCTCCACTTCTCTCTCCTATCACACTTCCACCAACTGTGTCCAAAACTCACACACTTAGTGCACTATTCCACCTTCTTCCTTCCCACATACCTATTCACACTTATCCTAACTCCATCCCACATTATCCCACATTCTAACCACTTAACTCTTTCACTCTCTCTCGCCACATGAATAACCACACCCACATGACTCAACCTTATTATCTCCATCTTCCTCTTATTCACCAACCATACCGGCTCTTTCATCAGCCTCAATCCAACCTGCTCCTCCAATTCCACCCTCTATTCCTTCAATCTTCCTCCCCATTTTTCCATACTCAATGCCGGCATAACCATACCCACCAAACTATCCCTCAACCTAACTTCCTTCACCTTCTTTCCCACTGCCTTTTCCCATACCTCTTCTCTCATACTCTCTATCATCTCCTTTCCCTTACTCTCCTTCATTTCTACCACTACCTCCCCTTCTTCCCTCCCACCTTCACTATATCACCCTTACTCAATCCCAACTCCTTCTCCACTTTCTCACTATCCCAACTTCCCTCTCCCTCACTCCTCTCTTCTTCGGTACCCTGCGAATCCTGTATAACTTCCACCATCCTCCTCCTCTTTCCTCCCTCTCCATCAAACTCCTCCCCCCTTCCTCTCTCTCCACCTCCATCTTTCTTTCCAACATCTCCCTCTCATCCACTCCCATAACCTTCCCTCCACTCTTTCACACCTCACCATAGCTTCTCCCCTTAGCCACCGCCACCTTCACCTCCACCTCTTTTACTCTCTCCAAAACCTCCGGTAATACCACTTTACTCCTTACTTCCACCCTTAAGCCCCTTATATCTTCCACCATCCTTCCCCATCTCCAATCATCTTCCTCAATTGCTTTCCCCATCTCTTCACCTCCCAATCCACCGCATAGCCCTTTGCATCCTTCTCACTCATTCCCAAAACATACCGTATTTCATCTATCTCTACTTTCCAATGCTTAAACTCTGTTCTCAACGCCTTCACCTCCTCTCTCATCCTTCCCAATTCCTTTCCTCTATTAACCGTCCCCTCCCTCCTTCTCTCTCTGCTTCCTCTCCTCTTTCTCCCTCTTCTCCTTTTCCAGCTTCTTCAACTTCCACGCTTCCAAACTATCCAAACCCTCTTCATCCTCCTCAATTTCAAACAACCTCTCTCCAACAAATGCCTTCTTCCATATATCCTCTTCCGCCCAGACATTCCTTCCTTCAAACATTTTCCCAATATCCTCCAACCTCCTTTGCCCCGTTGCATGAACCGACTTCTGCAACCCCTGATCCTCCTTTCCACTCTTCTCCACCTCCATAAAATATTCCTCACCTTCCTCCAACATCTCCTCCACTCTCTTTATCTTTTGCTCCTCTTCACCAATCATATCCACCTCCCCCAAGCTCTCTTTCACCACTTCCACCTCCTGATTGCTCCACCCTCTTTCCCCCTCCACCAATCCCATAATAAACTCCTCCCCACTCTCCATTTTCACCACACCCACCATTCCATTCATCACCCACCTCTTTTTTTTCTTTTTTCTTTTTTTATATCATATCTTCGTTGTTAGGTACAAGAACTCGCATGCAGTGCTAGCTATAGCGTAAACACCCCCTTAATCCTAAACAACCACCCACTTCACCTCTTCATGGGAAAAATCGAACACCCCAAATCCATAGGAATAATGCCTCTCGCCTAGCACCTAAGACAATAATACCTCAGACACGTAAGGAAAGAATTTATAGAGACGTACAGGAGAGAGAGCCAAACCCTTCCGCAGGCTCCCCTAAAACAAAAGAAACAAAAATGAAAACCAGCGCAGTGGCATTAAGGATAGGTGATCGTCAAGACGAGGGAAAACCACTGGACTTGTGAGCTGACATTTGTAACCATAAACGTACAGTCGCGCTGCTAATTACATTGATCCAAGGCTTTGTACATCAGGCACAGAGGTAGTGCAACACTACAACTGGGCGTAACGGAGAAGAGGACTGACAATCGGGGAGGATAATGAGACAGTGACGTGCCAGCTCCTGTAGCGGTAACGGTGCAAGCAGTCAGAACCGGGAGGAGGTAGAAGGAATGATCGCGAACGGGCTAGCCACAACCGACAAACAGGCCATAGCAAGGGCTTTTGGGACGACGACAAAACGGAGGCGGGACCGAGATGTTACTAACCGAAACTTTCCCCATCAGAGGTACAAGCCCGGCAAGCCGAGGCCTACTTCGACCGAGCATCCAACACCGTAATGCTGACTGTGAACGAAGCGAGGACCTTTCCGGCCATGCAAAATGCTAAGCGAGGTGCAAAGCAAGTGCGAAGTAAGGAGGAGAACTGCACTTCATGAGCACATCAAAGATGAACGGGAACAAGAACCGCAAAGAGGGGAGGCCGACACGCTTCAGATGAGCAGGGAAGAGGGCTGAACATCAACTCCTAGGCAGTAGCCATCGTGGGAGAAGAGAGGTGGATGGGGAAAAGTGACGATGATTTCTCGTGGTGTTGAGATTTCAATCGCCGGAGGTGAAGAGGAGATGGTTCGTGTCATCACCCACCTCCCATCTTTTTCCTCTACTCTTCTCTTGTTTTTTTGTTTTTTTTTGAATTCATGCGTTATTTGTTTTAGGTACAAAAAGCCTTATGCACCGTGAGCTATGAAGAGAGAAAAACCTATAAGTCACAACATCCGCCAGCTTCACCTCGTCATAGGAAAAATCAAACACCCCGAAACCATAGGAAAAGCCCCCCTTGCCTAGCACCTAAGATACTAATACCCCAGACCCCTAAGGAAACAATTCGTAGAAACGTACAGGTAGAGAGACCCAAACCCTTCAGCAGGCTACCCCGAACAGAAGAAAGTTTCGCTAAGGCCTCAAAACATGGGCCTGAGTGAGAGGATAGTGATCGCGGGTTGGGGGAAAACCACTGGAATGTGGGCCGCCATCGTAACCATAGATGGTCACGCCGGTCATTACATCGTTCGACCAAGGCGTTGGCGGCAGCCACAGAGGCAGTGCAACCCCATGACTGGGCGTAACCGAGGAGGATCGCAACGATCGGAGAGGATACAGAGGCGAGCGGAGCCACCAGGCATTAGGGTGCCAGCCGGTTAGCAGCAGTAGGGTGCCAGCCAGTGAGTAGCAGTAGCGTGCTAACCAGGGGGGAGGTAACACAGTAAGGTGCCAGCTAAGAGGGCAGTACCGTGCGAGCGGACTGAACCTGGAGGGGGCAGGAGGAAGGATCGCGAACGGGCTAGCTACAACCGACAAATGGGCCATCGCAATGGCTTTTGGGACGACAACAAGACTAAGACGAGACCGTGATGTTAGTAACCGACGCTTTCCCCAACAGCGGTACAAGCCCAGCACGCCGTGGCCTACTTTGACCGAGAGTCCGACACCGTAACGCCTACCGTGAACGAAGCTAGAAGCTTTCCGACCGTGCAAAATGCTAAGCGAGGTGCAAAGCAAGTGTGGGGTATGGGGGAGAACTGAACTTCATGCGCGAGTCAAAGATGAACAGGAACAGCAACCCCGGGGGGGGGGGGCGGCCGGGGGGCCGCAGAAAGGGAGAGTAGATGGCTTAATGTCAACTCCGAGGCACTAGCGATCGTGGCAGAAGAGAGGTGGGTGGGGGAATCTGATGACGATTTCCCGTGGTGTTGAGATTTCAATCGCTGGAGGTGGAGGAGAGATGGTTCGTGTCTACTCTTCTCTTGCCAACACCTCCCTTATCAACGCTAACCCCCGAATCTCCATGTCCACCCCTCTTCCCACCTCTCAATGCTTTCACTCTCATCCTGTCCTGGGTAAGCAGTAATCCCTAAAGACAAAAATGTAGCCGTAGGCGCAGCCCTTTGGATCCACACTATTCGTTGATATTCTGATCGCGATTATTCTTTGTAGTCGTTATTTCAAAAATGAGGTAAATACTTGTTGTCGTGTTTTCCTGTACGAATACGAAAACAATTTTTTTTTTTTTTTTATAAACTTTTTCCATTTCACCTATATATGCTACACTAAAGCGTTTAGGTGGTTCCGCAGCCTACAGCCCTAAATCCCTTTCAGGCCTTGCCAAAACAATAATCCCCTCCTTCCATAATCTCCATTCCACAACTATTCCAAAAACCGCATAGCTCCTTCTTCCATTGCACCACTTGCAATGGGTGATGCCTCAGAATCATTCACTCCTGCCCTTTTTGTAACAACTTCCTCTCTTCCTCTCCTTCCTCCCACATTAATCAATTCCCCCAAAATATTCTCACCCTCCCTTCCCATACACCTCCCTACCGCCATATCCCTAACACTCATATCACCTCTCTCTCTCTTCTTCTCCCCTCCATTTCCCACTTTTCTAATCCTCTTCCTCTTCCTCTCCCTCTCCTTCCTATTCTCCTCCTCCCTTCTTACTTTCCTCTCCTCACTTCCCTCTCTCTTATCTCTCTCCTCCCTCCACTTCTTCGCTCTCAACCTGCTCCCTTCCAATATTTCCCTCCTCCTCCTTTCACTCCTCTCCAATAACCATCCACCTCCTCCTTCCTTCCTCGGCCTCATCTTCCATCCTCTACCAACACTTTCATCCCCTCTTTTCCAACCTCCCCATTTTCTCTTATCCCATCCTATCTTCTTTGCAAAACTTATCAATCTCTTCACCCCCTCTTCACCAAACAACATCCTCTCCATATCTATCCATCCTTCCCCCGTCAACCAACCTCCCCACCAACCCTTCCATACCTCTTTCCTCTCCTCCACCCATTTACTACAATACAATAGTAAATGATCTCTATCCTCCTTCCCTCCACACTCACACCTCTTTTCCTCTACCTTATATCTCATCCCCTCCATTCTCCCATGATTCGACCTCATCCATAATAAAAACCTACTCTCCCATCTCCTCCCTCCATGCCCCAACTCCCCTCCGCTTCCACTTCCAAAATATTCCTCTCCCTTCCTCTCATTTATCCACCACTCTTTCCATCTCTTCCTCTCATTATCCTTCCTCCTCTGTTCCCATTTACCCCAACCCAACACATTTTCCATCTCCCCTCCTTCTTCCCAACAACCCTCCTTCGCCCATTCATCCACCTCCTCATTCTCCATTATTCCCACATGTCCCGCCACCCACATTAACACTACTTCCCAACCCTTTTCTATCAACCTTTTTCCCACCCTCCTCACTCCCTGCTCTATCTCCCCACAAAATCCTCTTCCTTTCCTTAAATTCCTCAAAACTCCCACATTGTCCACTCCTACTAACAACCTTCTCTTCCCACCTCTATAATTCCCTTCCACCCTCTCCATTAACCTCCTCACTCCAAACATTTCTCCCATTCCCACCGTCAATCCATATCCTCCTGCCTCACTCCACCTCATCACTTCCTCTCCATCTTCCCACACTCCCCCTCCTATTCCCACACTCTCCCCTTCTCCACTCGCATCACTTATTCCCACCACATACCTCTCTTCCCTTTCTTTCCTTCCTAACTCCCACCTCTCCCTCGCATCTTCCTTTTTTTCCATCCACTATTATCTTCCAACCTATATTCCCCTCCCTCTCTCCTTCCACCTCCCACCTCTCTCCTTCCAACTTATGCTTCCTCACCCCCCTCATCATTCTTCCCACCCATCCTCCATCATAAACTCCCGCTCCCTTCTCCTTATCCTTCCAACTCTTTCCAAACACCTCCCCCTTTCCCTTCCTCATCAATCTCATTCCCCATCTTTCCACCCTCCTGTCCAACTCATACTCCACCCTCTTCTCTCCCAATTCCCCCAACATCACATCCACTGGCGTGCTCCTTACCCCCCCCAACATCCTTCTCATATGCCTATTCAACCATATTTGTAACACCTCCTTCATCCCCTTCTGACCATCCCAATATAATTCCATCCCATACATCAACGACTGTCCTACCACCATCTTCCATATCCTTTTCATATCTTCCACCCTCATTCCCCTTCCTCCTCTCCCGAATAACTTCAACATCAACCTCCACCTCGTTTCCGCCACCCTCATCCTATTCAATACATGCTCCTTCCAACCCCCATCGCTCTGTAACCAAACCCCTAACACCCTCAGCCCCAACTTCATCTTTATATCCTGCCCCAACCAACTTATTCCTCTCTCCCACCTAACCACCTCATCTCTCATCCACATTCCCTCCAACTTCAACTTTTGTACATCCACCTCCCACTTCTTCAAACCCCTCTCCATCGCTCTTCCCATATTTTCCACCCTACCCTCTATCTCATCCTCGTCCTTCCCTACCACCATAAAATCCACATCATTCACACACGCTATCATCTCCACTCCCTCCACCTCTTCTTTCCTTACTTCCTCCAATACCCCTCCCAAAACAAACATAAACAATATTGGGCTCAAAGGCGAACCCTGCACTGTTCCTCCCTTCATCTTCACTTCTCTTCCCACCCTCTTTCCCACCCTCACCCTCACACTCCTCTCTCTCAAAAACGAACTCACCCATTTCACCAAATACCTTTCCACCCCTACCCCTTCTAACCTCTCCACACACTTTCTCACCCCCACATTTTCATACCCACCCATCACATCCATACACAACACCACCCCTCTCTTTCCTCCCTCCTCCCACCTCTTATACAACCTCCCTACCCCATCCAAACTACTCCTCCCCATTCTTCCTCCATATTGCTCATCTCCCATCCCCACTTGCCCCCACTTTTCTAACCTCCTCGCCACCAACCTTTCCACCACCTTTCCCACCACATCCAATAAATTTATTATCCTATAACTACTCGGAAGCCCATAATCTGGTTTATTAGGCTTCCTCATAATTATTCCCACTCCTCTCCTCCACCTCTCGCACACAAATCCCATTCCCAAACTCCCTCTTACTATTCCCATCAATCCCCTCCTACACCAATCCACCTTCCACACCTCCTTTAATACCCTCCCACCCAATTCATTTTCCCCTGCCGCCTTCCTATCACCCTGTTTATCCACACACTCCTTCACCTCCTCCTCTTCTACCTCCACCTCTTCCCAAAATCCTTCCTCCTCCTGACTTAACTCCTCTCTCTTCCCTAATCCTCTTACTATCGCCCAACCCTTTTCCTCATCATCCTCAACCACCCTGCCATCCCCCACCTTTATTCCCGGTATATCCACCACAAAATCCCTATCCGTCTTCACCCACTGATAACCTTCTTTCTCTCCCAAACTCTCCAAATATAACCCCCAACTCCTCCTTCTCACCTCCTCCACCTTTCTCTTATATTCTTTCCTCCCCTCCCTCACCCTTTCCAAACCTCCTTCCCTATCCCCCTCCATCCATTCCTTCTCCAATTTCTTCACTCTTAAATACTCCTCTTCTACCTCCCCGTTCCACCATTTCTTCTTCCCTTTCCTCCATCTTCTCCTTCCCCTACTCTTTTCCACCTCTTCCACCAAAATCCTCTCCCACCTCTCTACCCAATCCTCCAAAACCTCTCTCGTCTTTACCTCCCCTCCCCTTCTTTCTCTCATCCACTCTCCCTCCCTCAACCTCACTCCACTCTCAAACATTTTCCAATCCACTATCCCTCTCGTATCCTCCTCTCTCTCCACCACCATTCCCAACACCTCTACCACCATTTCCACCGGTCTATGATCCAAACCCACTATCCAATCCCACACTCTTCCCTTAACCTCCACTCCTCCCACATACAACCCCACATCCAGCACCCTATCCTTCTCCCCATCCTTCTCATCCCTCCTCGTTACCACTCCCCTAGGTGTTCCCATTCTCCAACCCCACTCATCCATCCAACTTACCACCCTCCTCCCTTCCACATTCTCATCCGTTCCATCACCTCCCCATCTCTCATGCCTCGCATTTATATCCCCCATCACCACCCCATTTCCATCTCCTTCTACCCATTTAAAACTCGCATGTTTCCCTCTCCCCACATATACATTCCACACCTCCAAACTCCTCCCTCTTCCCAAATTCAACACTATTCCTATCCTCACCCTCTCTCTCACCAACACTCTCCACTTTCCCTCCCACCTCTCATGTATCTTCGTGCACACTACCGCACCCTCTCCCCTCTCCAAATAACCTCCCACTCCATCCACACTATCATATCCATCCATACTTACTGTTTTCTCTCCTTCCAAAACCGGTATCTCCTGAAACAAATAAATATCCACCTCTTCCTCCCTACTTCCCACACTATACATACCTCCTATACTCATCCTAACATTCGCTGACACTATCTTTATGCCCTTAGTATAAACTCTTCAACCTATTCCACTCCATTCTCCAAGCCACACAATTCTTTTCATTCGCCTCCTTCATAACGTGACCCTTTCCACAACCTCCACAAACCTCATGATGCACACACTTACTCCTCCAAACCTGACATCTCCCACACCTGTGCTCCCAACCCGTATGTCCCTTCATCGCACAAATGCTGCACCTCTTCGTCTTACTCCCACACCTCCACCAACTGTGCCCAAATTCCGCACACTTCGTACACCATTCTACCTCCTTCTTTCCCACGTATCTGTTCACCTTAACCTTCATTCCCCTCCACAACAAACCCTCCTCCACATACTTCACTCTCTCCGACTCTTTTGCCACATGTACCAACACTCCTACTTCCCTCAATCTCCATTCCTCTATCCTCGTCTCACTCAATAACCATACCGGATCCTTCATCAGTCTTAACCCTGCTTCCTTCTCCAACTCTTCTTTCAACTCCCCCATCTTACCCTTCCACCTATTCACCTCTATTGCCGGAATTACCATTCCCGCCCAACTATCCAAACTCCCAACACTTCTCACTCCTTTTACCTCCTCCCATTCCTTCCCTTCCACTTCTTCCACCTTCTTCACTTCCTCTTCACCCTTCAACTCCACCGTAATTCTACCTCCTCTCTTTACCATTCCTATCACACCTCCCTTGCTCAATCCCAACACCTCCTCCATTTTTCCACTACTCCATTCACTCTCCCCATCTACCTCCATGTTCAATCCATCCTGCGTATCCAAAATCACTTCCACCTTTTTACTCATCCTCTTCTCTTTCTCCCTCAAACTACTCTCCAACTCCTTCCTCTCCTCTACCTTCTTTCTCTCCAATTCCTCCACCTCCTTATTACCCATACTCGGGCTCACCCCTCTCAAAACCTCCCCATAACTCCTCCCCTCTCCCACCACTATCCTCTTCTTCAATTCCTCCACCCCTCTCACCATCCCCGGTACCACCACTTCACTCAATACCTTCACCTCCTCTTCTACTTCCAACTTCCTCAATCCTACCCTGCTAACCAATTCCCTCAACTCTTTTCCCCACCTCCTAACCTCCATATCCAACGCAAATCCCCTCACCTTTTCTTCACTCTCCCCCAAAATATAACTCACCTCCTCCACCTCCTCTCTCCAATCTCTAAACTCACTCCTCAACTTCTTCACCTCTTCCCTGCTTCTTCCCAATTCTTTTCCCCTCGCCACCATACCCTCTTTCTCCCTCTTCTTCCTTTCCTCTTTTTCCCTCCTCTCCCTATTCACCTTCTTCAACTTCCACGCTTCCATACTGTCCACCCCTTCATCATCTTCCTCTCCTTCCAACATCTCCTCACCTACCAACTTAAACCTCTTAACCTCTTCAACCTTCTCCACCGCCAACCCTTTCTCAAACATCTTTCCCACCTCCTTCACACCTCTGTCCACCCCCTTTCCTTTCCTATCACTCAACTTCACCACCTCCTTTCCCTCCCCACACTCCTCCAACAACTTTTCAATTTCCAATTCCTCCGCCTCCTCAAACAAACTCAAAACTTTCTCTCCACCAATCATATCCACTTCCTCCCCACCCTTAACTATCTCGTAACTCCCATTGCTCCACACTTCTTCCCCTTCCACCAATCCCGTCAAAAACTCTTGTTCCCCATCCAATCCCCTCACCACACCCACTTTTCCACCCATGACCCACCTCACATCCTTCTCCTCCAACCGTCTCTTGCCAACACTCCCCTTTCCAACCCTATCCCTATTTTTTCCACCTCTCGTCCTCCCCCCACCCAAAATGCCATTTCCACCCATGCTTCTTCAGGTAAGCACTAAATCCTAAAGACAATCTTAGCCGTAGATGGAGCGTTCTGGCTTAACGCTATTCGTTGAATGTTCGATCGCGATGGTTTTTCGTAGTCGTTATTTCAAAAATGAGGTAAATCCCGGTCGTCGTGCTTGAATACGAAAACATCTCCCCTGTGCCTTGTACTACCGTAAAAACTTGAATAATTGAACCGTTTGCTATGAAGTCCAGAATTTCCTTCTCTGGAACGGGGAAAAAAACACAGCAAAAACACAACCCCTTTCCCCCTTCCGAGACAAAAAAAAAACAAAGTTTCTTGACCTTACTGAGAGAGGGGGGTCCGGCGACATAGCACGCGGTTCAATTATTCAAGTTACTACGGTATTAGAGGGATCCAGCAGTGAAACTCAACCCCTGCGGAAAACGTCGTAACCACAGCAACAGCGATAAATCAGGAAAGGCGTAATACGGTACCACGCCCTCACACTTGGCATTTTCTGCAAGGATTGTGAACACCCCTACCACAGGTGGTAGGGGTACTGGATATCCTTTCAAAAAATGCCAAGATGTAAACAATGGCCAAGGCAAGATCTAAACCATAATGAGTATGGCGGCTACCATTTCTGTGCACAATCCTACGGAAATAATATGGTGCCGGCACCTTAGAACCTACCCTCTTGACAACGAACATCGACTAATATTTCAACCAACAACAGCAGCACCTGTAGATGGAATTTTTAAAATTCCTTCTCTAAAGCTTTCCTAATTAGTTATTAGAATGTATTTACAGAGGGATTTTCTTTTTAACCTTCTAGTTGGGGGTGCAGAGGCCTTCAAAGTTTGTATGGGAAGGAAGACAGTGAGACTTATATGATATGAGGAAAAAAAGTTTGGCTGAATAATTAGCCAAGAAAATTCCTAATTAGGCGTGCTACACTACCGCATTAGGACTAGCGTTCTCACTTCGGCGTGAGACTCAGGGTTGGTTCTAAGGTGCCGGCACCATACTTGTATAAGGTAGGTCATATCTTGGGCTGCTCCCTGCTTGTCTTCAGACTATCTTGGCATCCCGTCTCAGTGCTGGAACTCGAAAATTTCCTCAGGTTCACAGCATATCGGTCCTCTCATGCTTGGCGTTTTTGGCAGGGATAATCTTTCCTGCTGGATCCCTCTATTATAGTTAAAATAAATTATTACAAACACATGCGATGGCAACCATGTGCTAAAACGCTAACAAACCACACTGGCTGCCCAAACTTTTATCCCGACTTTTCGTAATATTTGCGAAATCCCACTTTTTCCCATCAGGCTATTGTCACAGGAAACAAGCCCGTCACAACGATAGCAATCCCGAATTCTGGATTGCGAAATCCCCCTATTTATGTACTGGGGCGCCATCACTCTATTCTGGCCAACTCAGTACTCCATTGCAACGATAGTGTCACTTCGAGAACCCGATTTTAACTTCCATTCAGAGTATCATACAAATACGGAGCAACCCCAGCCATCTAACAAAAGCTAGCCCAAAGATGTGTGTAAAGAAAGAAAACAAAACAGGAAAAGCCCACCACCAGTAAATTGTAATTTTATTAGCCCGTCTAGTTGGCATTCCTTCCATGCCTCTTCATTTCAAAATCTCTGTTGCAAGCCTGTCGGGCCTCCGAAAAATCTAATGATTTTTCGGCTAGTGTCAAATCTCCGCGATCAAAGCGGTTGCCCTTAGGAAACCTCCCTCAGCCTAACAGCCATCTCCAACTCAAATCTCTCTTGCGCATACGGGCCAGCACGGATCTCACCGATCATATCGGTCCCAGGTGGGAAGTCGTGCTCGAAGAGAGGTTCCCCTACTCCTCTGACATTCGCCAGGACTGATTGGCGGAAATGCCACCTGAGAAGATCATCGGACACACAGTGGGGATCGGTCGGGTTTCGGCAGACAGGATCAAGTACTTTACCATCGCAGCCAAGGAAATCGATGGCAAACACAACTATCTTGTAACCATCATCTGGGTTAACGGAGATAAGGTACTGATCGAACAATTGCTGGACAGTTTTCTGGAGAAGAAATCCGTTTTGGGATGAGTTGATCGAAGATCCGCTGCCATCGTCCGTGCTTTTAACCCAGCGTTGACAATCAGACTGAATCCAAAGACTTTCATGCTCAGGAGGGAAGATATGGACGGCCTCGAAAGCAGTCCAGTTGTGGGCCCGGATAAGAATTTCAGGTAGTGATAGTCCTGAAATAACGCATTTTCGGTCACGATGCCGGATTTCATGACGGAATCTAAGTTCTCTTCGGGTGGCAATATGAGAAGTCAACCGGTTTATCCAAGGCTCATCACTGACTTGGATAGAGGCTGCCGGAATTAGCAATTGGGCCGCCTAGTAACTGTGGGAAATATAGCACATACTATCGCAATGAATACCGTATTCCCCTATTTCAAGAGGCACGTCTAGTCTAGATACAATATGGCTCGATGTCCTCCCTTGAACACATATAGGACTCCCCCCAACGATAAGCAAGATTCCGAGCATGTCAAGAAAGTTTGCCTCAGTTATAGACCCGTTTTGGACAAGCCCTCCAAGAACAACGTCAGGTTTTGTAGCATCATAAAAGGAGACATTACGCAGGAGAGAGCGACATTGAGACATTGTCAGCGTTAGTGATTGTCGTAAACGTAATCAGGAGGAGTGACGCGAGAAGTGGCGCAGGCAAGATGTCGAGAAATTCGCGAGGCGTATTGTCGGACGGATGAGTGGCCAATAGGGCAAACAGTGATAAACACCATGTACTAAGGCGGCCGGATTGAAGTGAGAAGGCTCTTTTTGTACTAGTGCATGTCAAGTGAGAACTAACCACCTATGGTATAGATTTGCCAAACTGGCTATGTAGCCAAGGCCTCTATGCCAGAAGTGATGGAATTTTTCACCGAGTTCGACGAGTTTACACCGTATGGGTGCATTTATGCGAAAAAGGTGAAACTCGTCAACAACACCAAAATAGGTTGAATGCCCCTGAGACTTTAATGGCATATTGAGTATCCTCTGGGCTTCCTAAAATATATTTAATGTTAAAATTGGAGTAATATTTGACCTGTAATGATTATTTTAAAAATATCTTCAAAATTTTATTTTTGCATAGAATGATAGCCTACTATTAAATGTATCTGAAAATGAAATTTCAAATATTTTCAAGTGTAAAATCTATTTATTATAAAGAAGATCAAAATATCTTTACTTGCTCAACATTTAACCAATACGATAAACATGTATCAGGAATACCAAATGCAACAAAAGTGAAAATTAGGGTGTAGGTATAAGTGTAATTTTGAGCATTATGGTGATATCGGTTGATTTTAATAGACTTGTATACTAATTGTATTGTATTAAGGGCGTTAAAGTATATGCCAAAAGTTGTTGATTAATGTTAAAACTTATGTTAATTCTGCTGACTTACCTCTTATAACTCGCTTTAATGTATATTATTAATAAATAATGTTATTTGAACATATTAGTTGCAATTAAATCAAAAAGCATTTACATGGAATCAAAAAGGCAGGTTAGGCCATTATTGTCTCCTATTGACATATCATTTGCTTGATTGATGGTGATGCTATTTCAATTTCTTTGTCACAAAATGTTTCTTCCATTTTCTCAAAAGGTGATTGGTTGCTATGCAAACTAAAAATGCTCCTAGCTCAAAATACGAAAAAGGCAAGTTTATCACTTTTCCCTAAACTGCACCAGTATGTAGTAAAAATGTCACTTGGCATAAGCTAGTCTAAAATAGAGCCTTCTCATTTCAATTCAGCCGCTTCAGTAATGTGATCGTGGTTAGGTTTAGACAGGAAGCTTGGCAGGTAGTATAGATTTGGGAGAACAAGGGGCTTGTCTGAAAACAACGAAGGAAAGAAGCACAACAACCGAGGTTCTCAAGGATAGTTTGAGCTTTGAGTGTGGCTTTTCTTGCATATTTTCTGTTTTCTGAACCGTCTTGGAACAATCGAAAGTCTTTGCCAAACAGCCACCAAACAACGCCTTCCGCGGAAGTGATCCGACAGTATATTGCTAAATACCGTTTAGGATAGCAGTAGTAGGGGTATGAGATGAAGTTTTTGCGCGGCCAAGAAGAACTACAGCCTTCAGTCGAAAAGATCGGGAATTGTGGAAATTAAAAGTCAGAAAGAAGGTTGCTCGATTGACTCGAGCACACCGAACCCTCCAATCAAAGCTCCTGAGGCCCGGACACCGTTTCCCGATTTTTTCTACGGGGGGCTGTAGTGTCTTATTGCCAGCGCTGTTTGTTTAACAAAGGTGCGTTGGCCCGGCTTATCTACCTTGGTGCGTCTCCCGGCGCATTTTTATTTTATTTTATTTTATATTATTTATATCATGTATTCGTTGTTAAGGTAGAAGAAACCACATGGAGCACTAGCTATTGAGAAAACAAAACCATAAAACAATCCAAGGACTTACTTTGCCTTGTCATGGGACAAACAAATACCTCCCACCGTTAGGAAAACAATCAAACATGAAAAACTCACTATTCCTCCAAGACCCTATGGTATGGGCCTAACTGCACACCAGCCACCAGCCTCAAGTAATGGGGAGGAAAGCATAGGAAAGCCAAACAGGAAGAAAGCCAATATAAAAGTGTACATGAGTAAAGAAACCGTTCGGCAGGCCACCATGAACAAAAGAAAGTATGATTTGTGAACACCGAGGCGCCAAAGAGAGGAATAAACTAGCATTGCCTAGTGCCTACTCTGAAGAGGATACCCTGAAGGGCCGACAGGACGAACAGGGGGTCCGGTTAGGCGCACGGACTCCCCGTAAGGATTTACAGGGCAAGGTTACCCTACCTTGACGCACACGAACTTCGAAGAAAAAAGATAACACCCCCCTCCAGCCCCGGTGTTGGGACGGCGCGTCATCACTGGCCACCTGGGTAGCTGCGTCCCAACACCAAAGAGCATGATCGATGGAGCACATCCTATAACACCGTAGCCGTCGCGGCCGTCTATCCGACCGGATCCGGTTGGCAGGATATATGGGGGGAGACCTCTGGGCACCTTATGCAAGTAGAGGTAGGTGAATCGGAAGAGGGCGTATAAGGTTACAGAAACTTGAAGACAGACAGTCGGAAGAGTGGGTCGAAGGTAACGGGACGTTTCGCACGAAGGTTGGTCCCCTCGTAACTACTAACTCGTGTAGAGTATGAAGGAGGTAACTATGCCCAGTAAGTGGATCGGGTGCATCCATAGAGGACAAGTTGGTAAAAGATGGAGTCTGAGGGAAAAATCCTATAGGTACGATGCCCAAGACAAGTGGTATAATGCCGGAAGACCAGAATACAGCATGCAGTTGCAAGTCAAATTCTCGAGGGAACCAACACAAAGCCGAATGGCCATCTTCTGTCCAGCGAATTAGACTACCCTCGGTGAGCACGGGGGCAAGATAATTGGTAATAATTGTTCTCAACGGATAAACATATAAGCTGATACCAGAGGTGATCTGCACACTATCAGGAATAACAAAAGCACAGACCGATAAGCTGGCCATGGGAGCAACAGCTGTGGTAGAGAATTTTCATGGTCTATGAGTGTTCGCACTCGGGTGAAGTTCGGAGAAATGTGAGCAAGATACTTAGTTAGTATGGAGTTAGCATCTATACCGCGATTGCGCAGACGCGGAATATAAATATCGAAGCATCTTCGCTGCTATTAGACACAACAAGTACGCAGAAGCGATTTTATCCATATAATTAGTTATCTACACTTTTATATCGTTACCAACACTTCGACCATCTACACCGACGTGAATAATTATATCTAGCATACATTACTCGTATCTGCTTAACGGGTTCTCCGATATAATTACGATTAAGGTTCTATCTGTCGGAATAGCTCAGGCCGAAGCTACCACCTAACAGTATATTGATATTTCTCATCGTTACCGAGACGAATGTTTGGCAGAGACACTGATACCCCCAGACCCAAAAAACCTTTCGAACCAAGACCATTGAGGACTACCACAATAGACGAAGTCCTCACCCCTATTCCCGAATTAGGGACACAAGACCCCTTACTAAGAATCTTATTTCTGGGGGATAAATCCAGAAGTGACCGTTACACTCCAAGACATCGCCGCACTATACAGAAGTCAGGACGGCGAAGACTTCATCTATAACACCCCGTCGGAGAAATCAAACCCCATTTGGTACACTCCGTACCCAGACAGTGAGAAAAACTCAACTTAGCGTTTTGAAATATCAGACACTTGGGGAGGAAACAAAAGATAAGTTTCCCATGAAGAAGTCGAAGAAATGGCTTCGGACCCCAAAGTGCCTGAGGTTATGGAATGGCAAGCAGGCCAGGGCGAAGGAGATGAAGGAGGTGATGAACTATGCAGATCCTCGGCCCGCAGTGTGGTGACAACGGTCACCCACCGCACCCGATCGCATTCCACAGATCGCACACCATGATCCCCTGTAGGACTAGGTTTCCTAGCGAAATATGGGAAGGCTCCAAAACAAGGACGCCGAACCCCCGAACCTACCAGCGAGTCCCTCATGGCCGTTCGGATCCGAAGATTACAACAGATCCACGACTGATTTGACCAAAAGCTTACCGTCAGCCAAGATAGACAGCATCTTGCATTCAGCCCCTCCCAACCGACATATTATTGATGGCCCAAGAACAGGTAACAGTCAAAAATCGGTTAAAAGCAGAGGTCCAGCTAGTCGGTCGAGAACTTGCTCGAATCGATGAGCAAGTTCAACTTCTGGACGTGGAGTCTCAGAAAGTCCAAGAGAGCTTCGCCACTTAACTCGCAGAGCGACTTGGCGAAACAGATGAACGACAGACCAGACACAAGGCTGTCACATCCCAGGTCCATGAGGTGGTGCAAGGAACGGGCGAACAGTCTATGCACCAAGACATACTCTTGGACCAGGAGATCGCTCGAATCAACGAGAAACACAAACGGGAACGCGAAAATCATGAGATGAGTATTAATCTAATGAAAGACGAGCTTAGACAAAACCAGGAGTCGTGACAGGCCCAAGAGGGGGAGATCGCGGTGCTTAAGGCCCTGGTAGAACAGTTGATGGGACAGGTGAAGGGGAAGGGGAAGACGTGGGATCCGACACCAGAGGCGTCTGGGGCAGGAAGAAGAAACCCACTGACGCTACCACAAGGAGGGGCTGCAGGAGCCCTAGGCGGAGGAGGAGATCCTGATGATGTGGGAGCAGGATTTGGAAGGAAGCGAGATGAGAGTAGGAAAGGAAGACTGGACAAGAGACCGGCACCCCAGCCAGAAGAAGATGACTATGACGCCAAAAATGACGAACAGTTTAACCTGGTCTCAGGGGTGATGGCCAACGCCTTGGGACAAGGAACGCGAGTCCCAGCGGAACCCCCTGCTTTGTTTAGAAACGAGAAATAGAAAGATATAGGCATGTGGCTACTGACAGGCACAGAATATTTTGGTCGAAACAGTTGGCAGTAGGAGAACGAGGCACAACGAATCCGATACGCCATAAGCCGAATTGATGGGAAAGAAGTCGCACCTTTTGTGTTAACCTACTGACGACAAATAACCAGAGCAACAGGGTATACGAGACAAGAAGGTTACGAGTTCTGGCATGTCTTTGCAGAACAAGCCCTGCGACGCTTCGGACCCACCCATGAAGCGGAAACATCTCTAAGAGAAAGGGGTCGGTCAAATATCATGGTAATGTCGCGAAATTCTTGATTGAAATGGAAAATCTCAACATCGATTCAACCGTCTCCGGAATAGCCTAGAGGAAAATGATTGAAGACGAAGTTCCCGCTGAAGCATTGCGACGGCTCTCACATAGAGAATATGTGGACGAGGGGAAATGGTTAGAAGCAGTCAGGACCGTAACCCGAGCGGAAGAAGATTTCAAGGAAAGAAAAGATCTTCGAGGGGGGGGTCCCTCCGGCGCAACATGAGGCAAAAAAAGAAAGTTCGAGGATTCGAAGCCAACGGTTGCCGCAACGCATGTAAAGAAGCAATACATGGCACAGGAAAAGGCGGCTCAGAAGAAGAAGCCTGGGGAAAGAAAGGTGAAAAAGGAAGGGTCGGTGGCACCGGCGGGGGAGGTTAAACACGCGGTGTGGGCAGATGCACACAAGGGTGTTGATCAGAAGGTTGTCGACAAGCATCAGCAAAAAGCCATCCTGCATCAGATGCAGTGGTGTTGCGTCCTGACTCTCGTAGTGTGGACTCTGCGTCCTGACTCTCGTAGTGTAGACTCTGCGTCCTGTGCGTCCTGTTCATCCTGTAGTTAGGCTCCACATGTGGTTGCGTCTGGTGCGTCTGGACACCCTTCTCAGTACTGGGTTCCGTCCGGACACATGCAACTAAGCAACCCTGCATCCCATCTATCCAGACTTCAACCTCAATACCCTCGCACATCAGGATTTACCACTACTACCCCAGAGCACCCTCCCAGCCATCTCCGAGTCTGAGGCCCAGCCCTAGGGTGCGGAAGGGGTATTTCTTGGCACAGAAAATATAGTTAGTGCTGGCGCCAGGTGAGAAAGCCATCGTGCCCTTAATCTTAAATTTACGCTAAAGACCCTGAGGCGGAGTCACACCGGCACTCAAAGTTCTATTTTCAGAACATCATCTTTGAATGAGCAAAAATGCCAGCTCACTCCAGTCTGAAAGCGAGTGATAGCCATAACACTCTCTAGGGCCTGGTGGTTTCTCGGCACTTATCCTGAAACTGGACGCGACACATTCTTTTCATCACAACACTCCGAGTCCGAGTCATCATCCACACTCAGGGGCCACAGCTGCAACACTCCACCACAGCCACACAATCAATCCTGAATCCGATACATGGACATTCCTGGGCTCGATGCCAGCTATCCAGCAGTATAAGATTCATCCCCAGAGGGCTATTATTCATGAAGTTACAGGGTTGAATGGGGTGGGATGCTGGCGATCCCATATCTCGATAGCAGATTCCCCCACAACCGCTTCTCTGATCCTGGATCTGATTTGCAGGGGATTGTTGGGCTCAACACCAGCTAGGCAGCGGTATAAAGGACGTCTCTCTGGCATCAAAACTCAGGAAATCGCTGACCCTTGTGGGGGTTGTCTTTATAGGTACCCTAGCGATCCTAGACCTCGATGGCAGATCCCTCCACAACCGCTTCTCCGATCCTGAATCCGATTGCGGGAGATTGTCGGGCTCGACGCCAGCTACGCAACGGTATAAGGTACGTCTCTGTCGCATCAATACTCAGGAAATCGCTCACCCTTGTGAGAGTTGTCTTTACAATGTAAATACCCTGGCGATCCCAGAACTCGATGGCAGATATCTCCACAACCACCGCTCCGATCCTGAATCCGATTGCGGGAGGTTGTTGGGCTCGACGCCAGCTACGCAATGGTATAAGGTACGTCCCTGTCGCATTAAAACCCATGAAATCGCTGACCCTCGTGGGGGTTGTCTTTACACTGGCAGGTACCCTGGCGATCCCAGAACTCGATGGCAGATTCCTCCACAGCCGCTGGGCCGATCCTGGATCCGATTGCAGGAGACTGTTGGGCTCGATGCCAGCTACGCAATGGTATAAGATACGTCTCTGTCGCATCAATACTCAGGAAATCGCTCACCCTTGTGGGGGTTGTCTTTATAGGTCCCCTGGCGCTCCCAGAGCTCGATGTCAGATTCCTCCACAACCGCTGGGCCGATCCTGGATCCGATTGCGGGAGATTGCTGGGCTCGACGCCAGCTACGCAACGGTATAAGGTACGTCTCTGTCGCATCAATACTCAGGAAATCGCTCACCCTTGTGAGAGTTGTCTTTACAATGTAGGTACCCTGGCGATCCCAGAACTCGATGGCTGATTCCTCCACAACCACTGCTCCGATCCTGAATCTGATTGCAGGGGCTTGTTGGGCCCGACGCCAGCTACGCAATGGTATAAGATACATCCCCCCGCGACTTGTATTCATGAAGTTACATGGCTAAATAGAGTGCTGGCGCTCCTAGAACTCGATGGCTGATTCCTCCACGACCACAGCTCTAATCCTGAATCTGATTGCGGGGGATTGTTGAGCTCGACGCCAGCTTCCCAATGGTATAAGGTACATCTCTGTCGCATCAGAGCTCAGGAAATTGCTGTCTTCTGTGGAGGGTGTATTAGGAATCAAGCTGGTGATATTATACTCGATGGCAGATTACTCCACAACGGCTGGACGGATTTTGATTCTGTTTGCAGGGGGTTGTTGGGCTCGCCGCCAGCTACGCAATGGTATATGATTCATCTCTCCGCGATCTTTATTCATGATTTTACAGGGTCCCGGCTAGGGGGGGGTCTCCGGAGGCCAGAGGGAGGGCTGCACTTGAACGTGTATTTTGGCAGAAGGCTGCCTATGAGTATAGGTGTTTCTATGTGGATTAGCCTGTATATTACTAGTAGAACTATAGTAGAATAGTAGTAAATTTAATTATTTGATAGTATGAAATCTATTGTGACCCAGGTCAGAAAAAGGTAAAGGGGGGACCCTTCAAGTTCGCTTATCTCAGGAAGATGTGGTCTGGCGTCAGGTGGAATCCTGAGTATTAGGTGGTGCGTCAGGTAGCAGCCTGAGAATTCGGTGCTGTGTCAGGTAGCGTCCTGAGGATTCGGTGCGGCGTCAGGGGCGTCCTGAGGATTAGATGGTGCGTCAGGTTGCGTCAGAGGCCTGGTGTGGTAGGGTGGTTGCGTCCTGATTTGCAATTTGCGTTCCAGCGTCAGGTGCGTCAGACGCACAGAACGCACAGAACACAAGGTATTATTTTTGCTGATGAGCGAAAATCGGACAACGAATGCACGGGGTGTGGAATGAAAAACTACGCTTGGAAATACTGTCGCAAGCCGGTACAGGTATCGGGTATATATCGAGGTCAATCAAAGCCCAAACGACAGTCCGCATTCACAGCAAAGGGACGCCCCCAGGTAGCCACGGTGGCCGTGGATGGCCAGGGAGAAAGCTCGAGACGCGGGGTGCAAAGGCCCCCAGGTGGGGCCTTTGAAGAGGACGACATTTCATAAAAAGTCATCCAGGTACCGACAACAACGGTATTCGGGTAGTGAGGGTGCCGCCTCAAATCGAAAGACCTGCGGCGTAGTCTGTGACGATATCCTACCGGAAGGCTAAAAGACCAAAGGATAGCGGTTGCCATTTTACCTCCAAAAATGGGTAGTCCGTGCTTACCACCGGAACCATAAAAGATCACAAGTGAAGAAAGCGGTTGACGACACTAAAAGGGAAAGAGAAGACTATGCTTCATCCGAACGGGGCTTGAGTTGCACGACACGCAAAGGGGAGTCAAAATCCAGGGCAACCTGACTTTCTCTCTGGATAAAAGAGCCGGGGAAATAGAAGCCGGGGGCGTCTCTATTGTGAACAAGGTTCAGGCCTGACGAATGATATCGGAGGAGGTCTCGGGAGTAAGACCAAACTCGCAGGCGAAGGTACAGTGGACTTGTCCCAAGCGACAGTCTCATGTGAGGTATAAGTCGAGGATAAAGGACCGCGCATGCTAGTCGCGAACTCGAGGTACTCTAGTCAACGACCACTCCTGTGATATGGGAAATCCTTGGCGGGAGATAAAGACCGCTAGAGAAGGGCTGCCCGATATCAAAAATTTAGACATTTAGTATAAAAGGTTTGTCTGGGGCGGCTTTAAGAGCCGAAACCGTGCTGGCGCGGTAACAAACCCCCACGCTGTTTGTAACCGCGACCATGAAAAGATTTCATCAAGAGCCGAGCGAAAGCTCAAGACCCCTTAAAAAACCAAAGCATTACTCCGGCCCAGAAGGGAAGGCATTTATTGAATTAAAAGGACGAAAACAGGTATCTTTCTCACGAACCAAAACACCGCACGACAGCTGGAAATCCCAACTGAAGCTATGGATTCACCGTTGAAAATCACAACTTTCGATGGCAAAACCGCGCCTAACGGAGGAATATTCTATACCAATGCTATTCTCCTAGAAATTGGTGCCAACAGCCACCGAAGCATGATATCCTGCGAAATTGCGAACGCAGGAAGATATGATTTAATCATACCCTTTGGGTGGTGGCATGATGAACATCCACTGAGAAATATTGCAGACCCAAGTAAATGGGTTTTTGAGGAAGCAAAGTGCCACACCCATATGGAAGATGAAGCTGTGGCAGATATGTTGGAATGGGATGAAACTGTGGCTTACGATGAGGAAGCACTGTACGTAGAAAGAATAGAACCAAAAGAAGAAGGAGGAGTACCGTTGGAAACGCTGCCGAAACCATATTGGCAGTATAAGGAGCTTTTTGAAGAGAAAAAAGCTAACATGTTGGCACCTCGAAGAACCTTCGACCACGCCATGAACCTGAAGGAAGGAGCCGAACTTCCGCAGTGTCCAATTTACCCAATGTCGGCACACCAGTTAAATGAACTGGATAAATACCTCAAGACGATGATGGCAGAGGGTAAAATAGAGCACAGCGAATCCCCTTACAGTGCCCCAATCCTTTTCGTTGCAAAATCAGATAGACGTCGAGGACTATACGTAGACTAGAGGAACCTCAACAAATTGACGATCCTAAATACATACCCCCTACCGCTCATGGATGAACTCCGAGACCACGGTGCTGCAGCAAAGGTGTTCACGAAACTGGACCTAAAAGATGGATATCATCATGATCGGATGAGGAAAGGAGACGAACACAAAACGCCCTTTCGTACACGATACGGACAGTACGAACAAAAGGTCATGCGGTTCGGGCTCGTTAACGCTCCCGCAACATTTCAAACAAGGATGAACAAGATCCTAAGGGAATTCTTGGACCACGGAGTAGTCGTCTACCTAGACGATATCCTAATATACTACAAAAATATGGACGACCATATCAAACTAGTCCAAAGAGTCCTTGACCGGCTCGAACAATACGACTTGGTAGTTGCGTTGAAGAAGTCGGTGTTCCACGAAGAGGAAGTCGACACCGTGGGATACATTGTCAAGACAAGTGGCATCACCATGAGTGATAGGACAGTGAAGAGCGTTCAAAATTGGGCACACCCGAGATCCGTTAAAGAAGTCCAAATGTTCATTGGATTCGGAAACTTCTATCGATGATTCTTCAAAGATTTTTCGAAAGTTTGCAAGCCAATAACCGCGACGTCATCAGCAAAAATAATACCTTGCGTCCTGTGCGCCCCGTGCGTCTGACGCCCGGGACGTCGGAATGCTAATCGCGAATCAGGACGTAACGTCGGATCGACGTCGCGTCCTGACTTTGCGTCACC
>Ga0307509_10001869_pt1 | contig 34796 bp, 33 predicted proteins | sample 10_EM_MG_FD_202245 | JGI IMG/M metagenome (GOLD analysis project Ga0307509, IMG submission 202245) | Populus trichocarpa ectomycorrhiza microbial communities from riparian zone in the Pacific Northwest, United States - 10_EM | ecosystem: Host-associated > Plants > Roots > Unclassified | place...
GCTACTCACAGCTTCAGCTCAATGCGATCGCGAGACAATTGAACGAGCGGCCGCGCAAGACGCTCGGCTTCAAGACGCCCGCTGAGATGTTCAGCGAATCTGTTGCATTGACCGATTGAATTCGCCACCCTAAGCGGATGTAGCGAGCGCCGGGTGGGCCATCGCCAAGCGGCCAGTCGCGGCAGTGCGCGTTTCGCGAAGATCGCTCGGTGTTTCGCGGTTCAGGCGCTGACGAAATAGTCACCAGCGACGGCGTAGACGAACACAGCGCGGACTCCAGTCACGGTGTTCGAGTCACCGGGACGGTGAGACAGCCTGCACCACATCGCTGAACACGCCGTACTGCACCTTGAATGCCTGCGGGCTGTAGTCCTGGTAGTAGCCTGCCGTCACGGCGACGACGAGATCGAGCTCGGGCACGATGCGGATCGATTGCCCGCCTCGACCGAGCGCGCCTATCCAGCGGACTGTTCGTCGGTGCGCAGCGGCATGGCCGCTCCACCAGAAGTAGCCGTATTCCTGGTCGTCCGTTGCCTTGATGAGCGACGCGGTGGAAGCCTCGATCCAGCCCTTCGACACGATCTGGCGTCCATCCCAGCGGCCGCCCGCCAGCACGAGCTGTCCGATCTTCGCCATGTCCCGCGGACGCATGCGAAGGCCACCGCCGGCGTCGCTGTCTCTGCCCATTCGGCTCCATTCTTCGCCCGAGATGCCCAGGGGCTCCAGCAGGCTCGCTCGCGCGAACTCGTCGAGCGGTCTGCCGGTGGCCCGATGCAGGATCGCTGATACAAGCGCCAGCGCGCCGGTACTGTAGAAGAACTGCTGCCCAGCCGCCGCCACAGCTCGGCGCGTGAGCACGTAGCGGCACGGATCGCCCGAAAAATACATGCGCGTTTCGTCGTTCGCGAGATCGCCGGTCGCGGGCGTCGACTCGATCCATTCGAGGCCGAGCGTCATGCTCAGCGCATGCCTCAGCAACAGGCGATCCGATTCCGGCGTTCGCAGGTCTGCGAGTTCGGGGAAGAAGCCAAGGATCGGCGCGTCGAGGTCACGGATCAGCCCCCGGTCGATCGCGATGCCGACGGCGAGCGATGCCACGCTCTTCGTCGCTGACTTCATTGCATGGCGCGTGTTGGCGTCGAAGACGACGTTCTCCACACGGCTGCCGAAAAAACTGGTCGGCACCTGATCGCTGCCTTGCAGGTAGCGCTCGAAAACGAGCTTGCCGCGGTGCACGACGAGCACGGCGTGGATGTTCGCGCCCGAAGCCGCAAGCCGATCGGCCATCTTGCCGAGCGCGGTGGTGTCAACGAGCTTGTCGTCGTCGCCCGCGGCAATGTTCCAGCCATCGTCTCGCGAGGTTGTCGCGGCGACGTCTTCGATCGGATGGGCGCGCGCTGACCCGCCGAGTGAGGCGAGCGCAGTGCCAGCAAGAGTCAAGGTGAACTCACGGCGTTTCATGGCACGTCGACGGCGGAAGGTGCATCGATCTTAAGCCTCAATTCATTAGAAGAAGGGTCACGCGGACACGCCGCGATACCGTCCCGACCCACAGGCCGTGTTTGCAACCTTGTTGTGAGGAACCCGCGCGGCCCAGCTGACAAAGTTGTCAGCTTCTCGACAGCGTGGCGTACCGGCGGGCTGCCTAGAGTGAAGCATCCCCGGCGATCCGGGCTCGCTTCGATCTCGTGCCATGCCCTTGCCTTTGTCGCTCCACCCTCGTGCCGCCCGCCGGCTGGCCCCGCTGGCCGCCCTGCTGGTCGCGGCCTGTGCCGCCGGGCCCGATTACGTGCGGCCGGCGTTCGACGCGCCCGACGCCTACAAGGAGGCCGGCACGTGGAAGACGGCCGAGCCGCAGTCGGCCGACAGCCGGCAGCCCTGGTGGGAAGCCTACCGCGACCCGGTGCTGAACGGCTTGATGCAGGACGCTGAAGCGGCGAACCAGAACATCCGCCTCGCCGAGGCGCAGTACCGCCAGGCGCAGGCGCTGGCCGATGCCGCGCGCGCCGGCCTGTACCCGACCGTCGGCGTCAATGCCGGCGCACAGCGCGCGCTCACGAACAGCAATGGCATCAAGGAGGGCGACATCTACAGTGCCGGCGTGTCGGCCAGCTGGGTGCCCGACCTGTGGGGCAGCGTGCGCCGCAGCATCGAGTCGGGCGACGCCGGCGCGCAGGCCAGTGCCGACGACCTGGCCGGCGCGCGCCTGAGCATCCAGGCGGCGCTCGCACAGGACTACTTCCAGCTGCGCATCACCGACCAGCAACGCGACCTGTACGCCGCAACCACCGAGGCCTACGCCCGGGCGTTGAAGCTGACGCGCGCGCAGCGCGAGGCTGGCGTCGCGCTGCAGTCGGACGTGGCGCTCGCCGAAAGCCAGCTCGCCAGCGCACAGGCGCAGGCGACCGACCTCGACGCCTCGCGCGCCCAGCTCGAACATGCGATCGCGATCCTGACCGGCCGCACGCCGGCGCAGTTCAAGCTCGCGACGGCGACCGCCGCGCAACCGTTCGCGGTCGAGTTGCCGCCCACACCGACCGGCCTGCCGTCGGAACTGCTGGAACGCCGGCCCGACATCGCCGCGGCCGAGCGCCGCGCCGCGCTCGCCAACGCCAACATCGGCGTGGCGCGCGCCGCCTACTTTCCGAGCCTGGTGCTGAGCGCCGGCGGCGGCTTCAGCGCGGCCGGTCTCGGCAGCCTGTTCGACACGCCGAGCCGCGTCTGGTCGCTGGGCGCCGCGCTGGCGCAGACGCTGTTCGACGGCGGCCTGCGGCGCGCGCACGACGCGCAGGCGGTGGCCGCCTACGACGCCTCGGTCGCGCAATACAAGCAGACCGTGTTGACCGGCTTCCAGCAGGTCGAGGACAACCTCGCGACGCTGCGCGTGCTCGATCGAGAAGCCGACTACCAGGCCCAGGCCGTGACCGCCGGGCAGACGGCCGAGCGCCTCGCGCTGAGCCAGTACCGCGCGGGCACCGCGACCTACCTCGCCGTCGTCACCGCCCAGACCCTGTCGCTCGCCAACCAGCGCAGCGCCGTGCTGCTGCGCGGCCGCCAGCTGGCCGCCAGCGTCAGCCTGATCACCGCGACCGGTGGCGGCTGGCGTGCCGACGCCCCCAACCCCCCCGTCGCGTCGACCGCGACGCCCAAGCCCACGCCGAGCCCCACGACATGAACACCCACATCCGAAGCCAGCGCACGCTGCTGGTCGCTGCCGGCACCCTGGTCGCGCTCGCGATCGCGAGCTTCTGGGGCCTGAACCATGGCGCACGCGCTGCCGACACCAAGCCCACCGAGCGCCCCGCGCCCGCGGTGGTCGCGACGACCGCGGCGGTGAAGCAGCAGGACGTGCCCATCTACCGCGCCGGCATCGGCAGCGTCACCGCGGCGCAGACCGTGACCGTGAAGGCGCGCATCGACGGCCAGCTCGACACCGTCGGCTTCACCGAGGGCCAGGACGTGAAGGCGGGCCAGCTGCTCGCGCGCATCGACCCGCGCACGCTGCAGGCGCAGCTCGCGCAGGTGCAGGCGCAGCAGGCGAAGGACGAGGCGCAGCTCGCGAACGCGCGCATCGATCTGCAGCGCTACACGAAGCTGATCGCCGAAGACGCGTCGACGCAGCAGCAGCTCGACACGCAGAAGGCGCTGGTCGCGCAGCTCGAGGCGGCGGTGAAGACCGACGCCGCGCAGGTCGCCTACGCGCGGGTGCAGCTCGGCTTCACCACGATCACCGCGCCGATCGGCGGGCGCGTCGGCGCGCGCCTCGTCGATCCGGGCAACATCGTCCACGCGACCGACGCGAACGGGCTGGTCGTGATCAACCAGGTCGACCCGATCTCGGTGGTGTTCACGCTGCCCGAAGAGGCGTTCCAGGACATCAACCGCGCCCTGCGGGCGAGCGAGAAGAACCGCGAACCGCTGGTCGTGCAGGCCTACCCACGCAACGGCACCGAGCTGCTCGGCACCGGCAAACTGGTGCTGCTGAACAACCAGATCGACACCGCCAGCGGCACGGTGCAGCTCAAGGGCAGCTTCGCGAACCCGACGCACACGCTGTGGCCTGGCCAGTACGTCAACGTGCGGCTGGTGCTGGGTCAGCGCGCGAACGCGCTGACCATTCCCGCCGCGGCGGTGCAGCGCAGCCAGGACGGCACCTATGTCTACGCCGTCGGCGCCGATGGCAAGACGGTGCAGACGCAGGCCATCCAGGTCGCGCAGATCCAGGACGGCATCGCCATCGTCGACCAGGGCCTGCGCGCGGGCCAGAGGGTCGTCGTCGACGGCCAGTACAAGCTGAAGCCGGGTGCGGCGATCGCCGAGGCCGCGCGCAAGGGCGCGGCACCGGCCAGCGGCGCGGCCGTGGTCGCCGAAGCCGAGGTGGCGGCTGGGGTCAAGAAATGAGCGTCTCCGCCGGCTTCATCAAGCGCCCGATCGGCACCACGCTGCTGGCACTCGCGATCTTGCTGGTCGGCGTCGCGGTGTTTCCGCTGCTGCCGGTCGCGCCGCTGCCGCAGGTCGACTTCCCGACCATCCAGGTCTCGGCCAACCTGCCGGGCGGCAGCCCCGAGACGATGGCGTCCAACGTGGCGCAGCCGCTGGAGCGCCAGTTCTCGCTGATCGCGGGGCTGTCGCAGATGACCTCGATCAGCGGCCTGGGCTCGACCCAGATCACGCTGCAGTTCGACCTCGACCGCAGCATCGACGCCGCCGCGCTCGATGTGCAGTCGGCCATCAACTCGGCCACCGGCCAGTTGCCTGCCAACCTGCCAAGCCCGCCGAGCTACCGCAAGATCAACCCCGCCGACTCGCCCATCCTGCTGCTGTCGGTGCAGAGCAAGACGCTGCCGTTGATCGAGGTCAACGACTACGCCGACAACATCCTGGCGCAGCAGATCTCGCAGATCTCGGGCGTCGGCCTGGTGAACCTCGGCGGGCAGCAGAAGCCGGCGGTGCGCATCCAGGTCGACCCGGCCAAGATGGCCGCGCTCGGCATGAGCCTGGAAGACGTGCGCACGGTGGTGGCCAGCGCCACCGTGAACCAGCCCAAGGGCACGCTCGACGGCCACGACCAGAGCTTCACCGTCTACACCAACGACCAGCTGCTGAAGGCCGCGCCGTGGAACGACGTGATCCTCGCGTACAAGAACGGCGCGCCGATCCGGGTGCGCGACCTGGGCGTGGCGGTCGACGGGCCTGAGAACACCAAGATCGCCGGCTGGGCCTACGCCGGTGCCGGCGCGTCGGCCGACAGCACGCTGCAGAACGGCCGCGGCATCATCCTGGCGATCACCAAGCAGCCGGGCGCGAACGTGATCGAGACGGTCGACCGCATCAAGGCCGCGCTGCCCAAGCTGAAGGCCTCGATCCCGCCGACGGTGGAGGTCAACACGCTGATCGACCGCACGCAGACCATCCGCGCCTCGGTGCGTGACGTCGAATTCACGCTGGCGCTGACGATCGCGCTGGTCGTCGCGGTGATCTTCGTGTTCCTGCGCAACGTCGCGGCCACGCTGATCCCGAGCGTGACGGTGCCGCTGGCGCTGTGCGGCACTGCCGCGGCGATGTACCTGGCCGGCTACAGCTTGGACAACCTGTCGCTGATGGCGCTGACGATCGCGGTCGGCTTCGTCGTCGACGACGCGATCGTGATGCTGGAGAACATCTACCGCTACGTCGAGGAAGGCATGACGCCGATGGACGCGGCGCTCAAGGGCGCCGGCGAGATCGGCTTCACGATCATCTCGATCTCGGTCTCGCTGGTGGCGGTGTTCATCCCGCTGCTGCTGATGGGCGGCATCGTCGGGCGCCTCTTCCGCGAGTTCGCGGTGACGGTGACGCTGACGATCTTCGTCTCGGTCGTGATCTCGCTGACGCTGACGCCGATGCTGTGCTCGCGCTTTCTCAAGAACGAGCATGCGACCCAGCACGGCAAGCTGTACCAGCTCTTCGAGCGCGGCTTCGACGCGATGCTGAACGGCTACAAGCGCGGCCTGCACCTGGTGCTCGACCACCAGTTCATCACGCTGATGGTGTTCTTCGCGACGCTGGTCCTGACCGGCGTGCTGTTCGCGGTCATTCCCAAGGGCTTCTTCCCGCAGCAGGACACCGGCTTCATCTCGGGCTTCGCCGAATCGGCACAAGACGCCTCGTTCGGCGCGATGAACCGCCGCATGCTGGAGCTCGCCGACGTGGTGCGGCAGGACCCGGACGTGACCGGCTTCGGCATGAACGGCAGCTCGTCGACCTACAACACCGGCAACTTCTTCATCAGCCTGAAGGCGCTGGACGACGGCCGCACCGCCACCGCCGACCAGATCATCGCGCGGCTGCGCCCCAAGCTGGCGAAGATCGAGGGCGCGAACCTGTTCCTGCAGGCCGGGCAGGACATCCGCGTCGGCGGCCGATCGTCGCGCACGCAGTACCAGTACACGGTCACCGACTCGAACCTCGACGAGCTCAACGAATGGGCGCCCAAGCTGCTCGCGCGCTTCCAGCAGATCCCGCAGCTGCGCGACTTGGCCACCGACCTGCAGAACTCGGCCGCGACCGCGACGCTGACGATAGACCGCGACCGCGCGTCGAGCATGGGCATCTCGCCGGCGCTGATCGACGCGACCATCTACGACGCGATCGGCCAGCGCCAGGTGGCGCAGTACTACACGCAGATCAACAGCTACCACGTGGTGCTCGAGGTCACGCCGGCGCTGCAGGAAGACCCGGCGCTCTTCAGCAAGCTCTACCTCACTTCGCCGATCACCGGCACCCAGGTGCCGCTGTCGACCTTCGTGAAGATCGACACCAACAAGACCGCCTACCTGTCGATCAGCCACCAGGGCCAATTCCCGGCGGTGACGATCTCGTTCAACCTGGCCCAAGGTGCGGCGCTCGGCGACGCGGTCAACGCGATCAACAAGGCGCAGGCCGAGATGGGCCTGCCGCAGTCGCTGTCGGGTTCGTTCCAGGGCACGGCGCAGGCCTTCCAGGACTCGCTGGCGAGCCAGCCCTACCTGATCGCCGCGGCGCTGGTCGCGGTCTACATCGTGCTCGGCCTCTTGTACGAGAGCTACATCCACCCGCTGACGATTCTGTCGACGCTGCCCTCGGCCGGGGTCGGTGCCCTGCTGATCCTGATGGCGGGCGGCTACGAGCTGACGGTGATCGCGCTGATCGGCATCATCCTGCTGATCGGCATCGTCAAGAAGAACGGCATCATGATGATCGACTTCGCGCTCACTGCCGAGCGCGAGAAGGGCATGGAGCCCAAGGAGGCGATCTACCAGGCTTGCCTGCTGCGCTTTCGCCCGATCATGATGACGACGATGTGCGCGCTGCTCAGCGGCCTGCCGCTGATGCTGGGCCACGGCTCGGGCTCGGAGCTGCGCCGGCCGCTGGGCTACGCGATGGTCGGCGGCCTGATCTTGTCGCAGATGCTGACGCTGTTCACGACGCCGGTGGTCTACCTCTACCTGGACCGGGCACACTACTGGTTCGAGCGGCGCAAGGCGGCGCGACTGGCCCGCAAGGCCGCCAAGCTCGGCGGCTCGCCGCCGATCGCGGCACCCGGGGCGCATTGACCGACCGGCTGAACGGGACCGACAAGAACAGAAGAGACAAGCGCGCGATGAAACTGCTGATCGTCGAAGACGAACCCAAGACCGCCGAGTACCTGCACAAGGGGCTCACGGAGCAGGGCTGTGCGGTGGACGTTGCGCACAACGGCATCGACGGCCAGCACCTCGCGCTGGTGCACGACTACGACGTGATCGTGCTCGATGCGATGCTGCCCGGCCTCGACGGCTTCGCACTGCTGCGGGGGCTGCGCCTGGTGAAGCAGACGCCGGTGATCATGCTGACCGCGCGCGACCGCATCGAAGACCGCGTGCGCGGCCTGCACGACGGCGCCGACGACTACCTCGTGAAGCCGTTCTCCTTCCTCGAACTGCTGGCCCGCCTGCACGCGCTGCAGCGCCGCGGGCGCCAGCAGGAGCCGGTGCAGCTGAAGATCGCGAACCTGCAGATCGACCTGATCGCGCGCAAGGCCTGGCGCGGCGGGGCGCGCATCGACCTGACCGCGAAGGAGTTCGCGCTGCTCGCGGTGCTGGCGCGCCGCCAGGGCGAGATCCTCTCGAAGACCGCGATCGCCGAGCTGGTCTGGGACATGAACTTCGACAGCAACGTCAACATCGTCGAGGTCGCGATCAAGCGTCTGCGCGCCAAGATCGATGCGGCGCATGCGCCCAAGCTGCTCCACACGATACGCGGCATGGGCTACGTGCTGGAGCTGCGCGAGGACGAGACGGCGGCGTCATGAGACGCTCGATCACCGTCCGGCTCGTTGCGATGTTCGCGCTCGCCGCGCTGGCGACGTTCTCGCTGATCGGCGCGGCGCTCTACCACGTGCTCGAGAACGAACTGACGCGCCACCAGGACGACGACCTCAACACCAACGTGCAGAACATGCGCTACTCGATCCAGCGCATCGGCGACGCCGAGCGCTGGACACACGTGCAGGCCAAGATGGACACGCTCACGCCCGCCGACGGACGGGTGCGCTTCTGGGTGCTGAGCGACGACCCGCGCTTCCAGTACGGCAAGGGCCTGGACGAGTTCGAGCGCATCGTCCAGACGCCCGACGGCCACGGCACGATCAGCCTGCCGCAGCACCACCAGCGCTTTCGCACGCTCGCGCAGCACATCGAGCCGCTCGGCGATCGGCCGGCGGTGCGGCTGATCGTCGGTGTCGACGTCGCGCCGTTCGCACACACCTTGCGCGCTTTCCTGAGTGCGCTGACCGTGCTGGCGCTGAGCGCGATGCTGCTCGTGATGCTGCTGGGCTACTGGATCGCGCGCGTCGGCCTGCACCCGCTGCAGCAGCTGTCGCAGGAGGCGCAGGCGCTGCGGCCCAAGACGCTGTCGCAGCGGCTGCAGGCGACGCAGCTGCCGGTCGAGCTGTCGGACCTGGCGACCGCGTTCAACGGCGCGCTCGGCCGGCTCGAAGACGCCTACCAGCAGCTCGAGGCCTTCAACGCCGACGTCGCGCACGAGTTGCGCACGCCGCTGGCCAACCTGATCGGCGGCACGCAGGTCGCGCTGTCGCGGCCGCGTAATGCGGCGCAGTTCCAGGAGGCGCTGCAGTCCAACCTCGAAGAGCTCGAGCGGCTGCGCTCCATCATCAACGACATGCTGTTCCTGGCCCGCGCCGACCAGGGCGAGGCCGCGACCGGCCTGGTCGAGGTCGTCCTCGCGCAAGAGATCGCCACGACGATCGAGTTCTTCGAGTTCATCCTCGACGAGACCGGCAGCACGGTCGACGTGCAGGGCGACCTGCAGGCGCGCGCCGCGATCAACGTCGCGCTGTTTCGCCGCGCGCTCTCCAACCTGCTGCAGAACGCGATCGAGCATGCCGCGCCGGGCGCGCGCCTGAGCGTCGACCTGGCCGAGCGGGCCGGCCTCGTCTGGGTCAGCGTGGCCAACCCCGGCGCGCCGGTCGCGGCCGCGCACCTGCCACGCCTGTTCGATCGCTTCTACCGCGTCGACGCGTCGCGCCACGACGACGGCGTGCACCACGGGCACGGCCTGGGCCTGGCCATCGTCAAGGCGGTCGCCGACATGCACGGCGGCGGCGTGGCGGCCCGCAGCGAGGACGGCATCACGACGATAGGCTTCAGCGTTCGCGCGGCGCTGGCGGAGGTGCCGGACGTGGCGCTCGCCGCCGGGCTCAGGCCGCGGGTCGCGGGTGCCGTGCGCTGACGCTGCCGCGCCGCGCTTCGAGGCGGATGCCGGCGTCGCCGTTGCGGAAGCGGAACGTCATGCGCAGCTCGTCGGCCGTGTCGAGGTCGGTCGTCCAGCGACCTTTGCCCGCGATCGCGCCGTGCAGCGTGAACGGCATCGAGCTCGTCTTCACGCGCAGCGGCACGGCGCCGGGCGTGAAGCGCGCGTCGCCGGTGCCGAGGACCGCGCTCGCGATCGCCTGCGCCTGGCGCGCGATCGGCTCGATGTAGCGCTGCGCCTGGCCGGCGATGCTGGCGCAGTCGCCCAGCGCATGGATGTGCGGGTCGCTGCTGCGCAGCGTCGCGGTGTCGACGGCGATGCCGCCGGCGTCGAACGCGAGCCCGGCGCTGCGCGCGAGCTGGCCGGGCGTGTGCAAGCCGGTCGCGGCGATCACCTGATCGGCCTCGAAGGTCTGGCCGCAGGCGGTCGTTACGCAGATCATGCCGTCGCAACGCTGCACGCTCGCGACCTGCACGCTGCCGACGAAGCGCAGCGGCAGGCCGTGCCAGGCGTCGAGCAGGCGCCCCGACGCGAGCGCCGGCAGCTGCGCGGCGAGCGGCCGCGACTGCACGTCGAGCAAGGTGATGCCGTGACCTTCGAGCGCCAGGTCGTTCGCGAGTTCGCTGCCGACCAGGCCGGCGCCGACGATCACGACATGGCGGCGCCGTTCGCCCAATGCGGCGCGCAGCCGCTGGTAGGTGGCGAGGTCGTTGATGCGCCAGCAGAGCTCGGGTGGCAGTGTGGCGGGCGAGTGCGGCGCGGCGCCGTGCGCGAGCACCAGGTGACGGTAGTGCAGCGTGCCGCGCGTGGTGCGCAGCTGGCGCGCTGCGGCGGCGATGCTGGCGGCGTGCGTGTGGGGCAGCAGGCGTACGCGCAGCCGTTGCGCGGCTTGCGCTGCGCTTTCGCGCACCAGGCGCTCGGGTGCGATCGCGCGCGCGCAGGCAACCGACAGTGTTGGCTTGTCGTACACATCGCCGCTGCACGCGCTGACCAGCGTGATGGGCACGTCGGCATCGAGTTCGCGCAGCGCCTGCGCAGTCTGCCAGCCGGCGCGTCCGCCGCCGACGATCACGATGCCGGCGTCGCGGCGCGAGGCGCGCGGTTGCACGGCACGCGCGTTGAGATTCGCGCGGCGCGGCAGCGGCTGCGCATCGTGCGGTTCGAAGTCGGCCTTGGTCACGCCGCACAGCGGGCAGGCCCAGTCGTCGGGGATGTCCTCGAAGCGCGTGCCCGGCGCAAGGCCGCTGTCGGCGTCGCCCTTCGCCTCGTCGTAGATCAGCCCGCAGGCCTTGCAGATGAAAGTTCGCCAGACCAATGCGACCACGGTCGCGCTCATGCCGGCATCACCGGTGTGCTAAGCCGCGCGATCTCCTTGCGCAGGTGCTTGATCGCCGGCGTGACGATCGCGACGAAGTGCGATTCGCGCACGCGCCGCTGCACCGACGAACTCATCAAATAGCCGCGTGCGCCCTGGTGCAGCAGCGCGGACTGCGCGGCGCGCAGCGCGAGCTCGGACGCGTGGGCGCGCGCGTCGAGCACGTCGATCAGGAACGGCGTGTCGGTGCCGAAGGGCGTGCGCGCGAGCGCCAGCGTGCGCTCGGTCAGCGCGTCGAGTTCTTGTTGCAGGTCGGCGGGTCGGTCGTCGAGGTACTCGTTGACATGGCCGAGCTGCCGCTCCACCGCCCACATCGAATCGATCGCACCCTGTGCCACGCCCAGGCCCATGCCGCATTGCAGCAGGATGAACGCGGCGCGGATGCGGCCGATAAAAGGGCGCACCGGGTCGGCGATCAACTCGGCAGCGCCGATGAAGTGATCGGTCAACCGCACCGCCCAGGTGTTGGTGCCTTCCATGGCCGAGAACGACGGGCAGGGGCGCAGCTCGACGCCGGGTGCGTCGCAGCGCACCATGAACATGATCTCGTGCGGCGCGGCGTCGGTCTCGACGACCGCCACCGCGCCGAAGTAATGGTCGGGCCCGAGGTTGCTGACCCACGGCAGCGTGCCGTTGACGACGTAGCCGCCGGCGACCGGGCGCGCGCGCAGCAGCAGCGTCTCGATGCCGGCGAAGGTCTTCATCGGGTTGCTCATGCCGGTCGCGCCCAGCGTGTGGGCGCGGGCGTGCCGGTGCAGCGCGTCGCCCAGCAGCGCGGGGTTGTCCGACTCCTCCATGTAGAGGCCGCAGACACCGTGGCACCACATCATGAAGCCGGTCGCGCCGCAGACGCGCGAGACCTCGGTGATCGCCTGGATGGCCGCGCCGTAGTCGCGCTCACCGTTCAATGCGAGGTGGGCCTGGAACGCGCCCACCTCGCCCAGCCGCCGCAGCACGGCCTCAGGGTAGACACCGCGGCGGTCGATGTCGTCGGCGAGTTCGGCGAGCGGCCCGTCGGCGATCTCGCGCACCGCACCCAGCATGGCCTCGGCGTCGCGGGTGGGCGTGGCGATGGGGTGGTCGAGCACGGCGGACACAGGTCGTCTCCCCGCGTCAGGCCAGCGCGATCTCGAACGGGATCGGGTTGCGCATGCTGTTCGCCACCGGCGAATACATGTTGGCGTGTCGGACGATCTCGTCCAGCACGTCGCGCGGCGCATCGCCCTCGATCTCGACCTTCACGCGGATCGCCTGAAAGCCCATCTCGCCCGGCGTCTTCAGCGCGCCGCCGGCACCCCATGCGGCCGGGTTGCCGATGTCGCCTTCGAGAAAGATCTCGAGCTTGCTCAGCGTCACCTGCTTCCAGGTCGCGACCGCGGTGATGCCCACTGCGAGGCAGCCGCCCAGGCCCGACAGCACGATCTCGCCGGGCGCGGGCGCGGTGTCCTGCCCGAACAGGTGCAGCGGCTCGTCGACCACCACCGGCGCGTGCTGGCCGACGGTGCTCAGCGAGCGGTATTGGCCCTCCATCACGGTGTGGACCTTGTTGGTGCCGCGCGAGGCCGGGTTGTTGCGGCCTTTCTCGGCGAAGGCCATCAGGCCGTTGCGATCGATGGGCCGCAAGCTGGCCTTGACGGTGGTGGCAGGGGTCTCGAGGATGGCGGACATGGATCGTGTCTCCGTGCAGGTCGTTCGGGGCGTGGGGCGGCGTCAGGCGGCCATCGCCAACTTGGGCTTCGCGTCGGCGAAGGGCAGGCCGGTCTCGATCGGCAGCGCCGGGTCGCGCGACCATTCGTTCCACGAGCCGAAGTACATGCGCACGTCGCTGAAGCCGGCCTGTTTCAGCGCCAGGAAGGTGTTGGACGCGCGCGCGCCCTTGAAGCAATAGAGGTAGACCGTGTCGTCGGCCGAGATGCCGGCGGTCGCCGCCTCGGCCTTCACTTCATCGGGCGACTTGATCATCGGCCCCATGCTCGAGGGCTTCATGAAGCGGTACCACTCCAGCCACTTCGCACCGGGGATGCGGCCCTTGCGCGGCGCGAAGTCCTTGCCATAGGGCGATGAGCTGTCGCCTATCCATTCGTCGATGTCGCGCACGTCGAGCAAGACCGTGTCGGTGCCGAGGGCGGCGAGCATGTCGTCCTTGGTCAGCATCACGTCGGCCATGGTCAGCTCGGGGAAGGTGGCAGCGACCGGCGTCGCGGCCTCGGTCGAGGTCGGCAGGCCCGAGGCCTTCCAGGCCGAGTAGCCGCCGTTGAGCACCTTGATCTTCGGGTAGCCCAGCCAGGTCAGCAGGTAGTAGCCGCGGCACGACTGGCCGTAGCCGCTGTTCAGCGCGTCCTCGTAGAACACCGCGGTCTCGGTGCCCGACAGGCCGGCCGCGCCCAGGTGTTTCGTGAAGGTGCTCTTCAGCTCGTTCAGGCCCTCGACCGACGAGGTCGCCAGAAAGGTGAAGACCTCGCGCAGGTTCACGGCACCGGGGATGTGGCCGGCGGCGTAGGTGTCGGCATCGCGGGTGTCGATCAGCACGACGGGTTCGCTGTGCATCAGCGTGTCGAGCTCGGCGGGAGAGATCAGGACGGCGGATGTGGTCATGGCAGTGCTCCAGGGTTGCGGGGGTGGACGCATCTCCTGCGCAACGCCTGTGCCCGATCGGTTGCCTGGCAGGTGAATCGCCGCCAGCCCGCACCGGCATTGGGTTTGCGAGGAATCGCGCCGCGCGGCGGGGGCTGCGAAGACCCGCATCGCCCTACGCAATGTCGACAATTTGTTGCCATTGCGTGGGCGATCCAGTTGGCCGAGGCAGGCCGAGACGGCGCCTAAACTGCGGGCTCCAAACGGGGCCCGAATGACGTCCACTCGATACGCCACCTCCCTGCGCCGTGCGGTGCTCGCCGGCCTCGCGCTGGTCGGGGCCGCCTGTTCCAGCCTGCCGCCCGCCGCGCACCCCACACCCACGCAGGCGATCGCCGACTATGCGCAGACGCCGCTGGACGCGATCACCCGGCCGGCGCTGCCGACCGACGGGCGCTCGGGCTTCCGGTTGCAGCCCTACGGCCCGAACGCGTTCGCGACGCGCATCGAGCTCGCACGGCTCGCCACGCGCAGCCTCGACGTCCAGTACTACCTGCTGCAGGGCGACAACACCGGCCGGGCCTTGATGCGCGAACTGCGCGATGCCGCTGCGCGTGGCGTCCGCGTTCGCGTGCTGGTCGACGACTTCTACACCGCCGGCGAAGACGAGCTGCTGCTCGGCCTGGCCGCCCACGCCAACGTCGAGGTGCGGCTGTTCAACCCGTTCCCGGGCGGCCGCGGCAGCATGCTCACGCGCTTCGTCAGTTCCGGGCTGGAGTTCGGTCGCGTGAACCGGCGCATGCACAACAAGCTCTTCGTCGCCGACAACGTCGCTGCGGTGGCCGGGGGCCGCAACATGGCCGACGACTACGTGTCGAACGCGCCCGGCCGCAACTTCATCGACATGGACACCTTCGTCGCCGGCCCGGTCGTGCGCGAGTTGTCGGGCGAGTTCGACCACTACTGGAACAGCGAGCTCGTGTTCGCGGTGGAACGCATCGCGTCCACGCGCCTGAGCCGTGCCGAGCTGCAGGCGAGTTTCGAGCGCGCGACCCGGGATGCCGCGCCGCCCGCGGCCAGCGCCATTCCCGCCGACGGCCGACCCGCCCATCCCGCGGAGGACGAGCCGACGTCGTTGCCGGCCGACCTGGTGAGCATGCTGAACCTGCCGTTCGAGCTGGCCGATCACCGCCTCGGTCCGCTGCTGCCGGCGCATGCGCGCGTGCTGTTCGACCCGTTGACCAAGGCCGAGGGCTGGAACGAACGCCAGGACTCGATCAAGGGCACGGTGACCGAGGGCGTGATCGCGTGGTTCCAGACCGCGCGGTCGCGCATCAAGATGGTGTCGCCATACTTCGTGCCCAGCGACAAGGCGGTGGCGAGCCTCGCAGGGGCGCGTGCGGCGGGGCTCACGGTGCAGCTGGTGACCAACTCGCTGGCCTCGACCGACGAGCCCTTCGTCTACATCGGCTACTGGCCACACGTGAAAACACTGCTGAAGGCCGGCGTCGAGATTTCGGAGCTCAGCCCCTCGTTGAGCGGCCGGCGCCACAAGCTCGGCCTGTTCGGCCACCGCACGGGCGCCCTGCACATGAAGAACGCGATCGTCGACCAGCAGCAGGTGTTTCTCGGCTCGATGAACCTCGACCAGCGCTCGGCGAAGCTGAACACCGAGATGGGCGTAATCATCGACAGCGCGGAGATGGCACGCCAGCTCGCCGCCTTCGCCGACGAGGGCAGTTTCTACCGCCTGCGCCTGAACGCCCGCGACGAAGTCGAGTGGGTGCGAGACAACGGCGACGGCACGCAGACCGTGTACGACGTCCCGCCGGAGACGACCGCGTGGCAGCGCCTGAGCCTGCGCCTGATGGGCCCGTTCATCCCCGACAGCGAGTTGTGACGATGTGCCGCGCCGCGGCCGTCAGAGCTTGCGCAGCCGATAGCCGAACTGCCGCGGCGTGAGTCCCAGCGACTGGGCCGCGCGCGACTGGTTGCCGCCGTGGCGCGCGAGGGCCTGCTGCAGCTCCTGCGCGCTGTGCGAATGCAGCTCGCGGTATTCGCGCACCAGCGGTGCGGCGCTCGATTCCGAAGTTGCGGCCGGAACGGGCGCCGCGCCGCCGGCCGTGTGCTCGGCGGCGGCCTGCGGCAGAAACCGTTCGACCTCGGCCTTGGCCACCACCGTGCCGTCGGCCAGCAGCACCATCCGCTCGATCACGTTCGCCAGCTCGCGGATGTTGCCCGGCCACGGGTGGGCCTCGAGCGCGTCCAGCGCGGCCGGCGACAGGTAGACGTTGCGCTGGTTCGCCTGGTTGGTGCGGTTCAGGAAGTGCAGCGCCAGCGGCCGGATGTCTTCGCGCCGCTCGGCCAGCGACGGCAGCCGGATCGGGATCACGTTGAGGCGGTAGAACAGGTCGCGCCGGAAGCTGCCGCGCGCGACCTCGATGCCCAAGTCGCGGTTGGTGGCCGCGACGAGCCGCACGTTGACCGGCAGCTCGCGCTTGCCGCCCAGGCGCACGATGGTGCCTTCTTGCAAGGTGCGCAGCAGCTTGGTCTGCATCAGCAGCGGCAGCTCGCCGATCTCGTCGAGAAAGATGGTGCCGCGGTCGGCCTGCTCGAACCAGCCGGCGCGCGCGGTGTTGGCGCCGGTGAAGGCGCCACGGTCGTGGCCGAAGAGTTCGGACTCGAACAGCGTGTCGGGGATGGCCGCGCAGTTCACCTTGATGAAGGGCGCGTCGCGCCGCAGGCTGGCCAGGTGCACGGCGCGCGCGAACAGCTCCTTGCCGGTGCCCGAGTCGCCCAGCAACAGCACGCTGGCCGAGGCCTGCGACACGCGCTCCAGTTCGCCCAGCGCCTGCAGCAGCGCCGGCGAGGTGCCGATGATGCCGTAGCGCGCCGCGGCCGACTCGAGCGCGCGCGTCAGCAGCGCGTTGCGGGCCTCGAGCGCGCGCGTCTTCTCCTCGACCAGCGAGCGCAGCTGCAGCAGCTGGCCGGCGAGCGTGGCGAGGATCTTCAGCACCGCCACGTCGTCGTCGAGCAGCCGGTTGCGGTGGCGGATGCGGTGCACCGCGAGCACGCCGACGGCACGGCGGTTCACTTCGATCGGCAGCGCGATGAACGCGACGATCTCCTGCGGCAGCCGCGCGCGCGTCACCGCACGGGCGAGAAAGCGCGGCTCGGCGTCGATGTCCTGCACGATGATGGGCTGGCCGGTGGCGAGCACCGCGCCGGTGATGCCCTCGCCGGCCGCGTAGCGCCCGCGCGCCATCTCGGTCTGCGTCAGCCCGTAGGCGTAGCGGATGGACGACGGGCCCAGCGCATGGCCGCGGCGCGCGCTGTTGTCGCTCACTTCCTCGCCACCGCCCTCGCTGTCCGCCAGCACGATGCGCCCGCGGTTCAGCCCGAGCAGCTCCGACAGCAGGTGCAGCATCTCGCGCAACACCACCTCGGGCGCGAGGCTTTGCCCGACCAGGCGCATCACCTCGCTCATCAGCAGCAGCTCTTGCGCGCGCCAGGGCGGGTCGCCGATCGGGGTCGTTGGGGAGGGGGTGGACGTGGTCACCTCGCTGACAGAGCAAAAAGCCCGCCATGTGCACCGCGCCGGGGCGGCATCGCGCTTGCATGCTTCAGCGCGCCCGCCCTCGCCACGCACCAACCGGAGGATTTGCCGTGAATGACCACACGATCCAACTGGTGAGAGAAAGCTTCGATCTGGTGGAGCCGATCGCTCCGCAGGCCGCGGCGCTGTTCTACGCCCACCTGTTCGCGGCCGACCCGTCGGTCAAACCCCTGTTCAAGGGCGACATGATCGTCCAGGGCGAGCGGCTGATGCAGATGATAGGCGTGGCCGTCGCCAAGCTCGACGACCCGGCCGTGCTGCTGCCGGCCCTGCGCGGCCTGGGGCAACGCCACGCGGCCTATGGCGTGCGCGACGCGCACTACGACAGCGTCGGCGCCGCGCTGCTGAAGACGCTGCGCCAAGGCCTGGGCGTGGCCTTCACCGACGACGTCGAAGAGGCGTGGATCACGGTCTATGGTGAGATCGCGTCGACGATGAAGGAAGCCGCGAAAGTGCCCGCCTGAACCCGGGTCAGGCGGGAACGAACTTCAGCGCCACCCCGTTGTTGCAGTAGCGCTTACCGGTCGGTGCCGGCCCGTCGCCGAAGACGTGGCCCTGGTGGCCCTCACAGCGCGCGCAGTGGTATTCGGTGCGCGGCACGATCAGCTTGAAGTCGGTGCTCGTGACCACCGCGCCGGGCAGCGACGCGTAGAAGCTGGGCCAGCCCGTGCCGCTCTCGAACTTGGTCTCGCTCGCGAACAACGGCAGGTCGCAGCCGGCGCAGAGAAAACGGCCCTTGCGGTGCTCGCCGTTGAGCGGGCTGGTGCCGGGACGCTCGGTGCCTTCGTGGCGCAGCACGTCGTAGGCTGCGGGCGGCAGGCGCTTCTTCCATTCGGCATCGCTGAGGCGCACCGGTTCGATGCCGGTCGCGCCTTGCGCGGACGACACCTTGGGCGCGAGGCCGAGGGCGGAGAGGGCGGCGAGAAACGGGCGGCGGGTCATGGGCGACCTCCTGACGGTGACGGTCTTTCGACGATGTCGCTTGGTCGCGATCCTGCCCCGAATCTTTCACCAGGTCACGAGCGCGGCCAGAGCACCCACAGTTTCAACGGCTGCTTCATGCGCCCGGCCTGGGCCTCGGCGTCGGCACCCCAGCCCCAGAAGTAGTCGGCGCGGACCGCCCCGGTGATCGCGCTGCCGGTGTCCTGCGCCATCACGAGGCGGCGCAGCGGCGTGCTCGACAGCGGCTCGGTGCTGTCCAGCCAGACCGGCGTGCCGTACGGGATGCTTTGCGCGTCGACCGCGATCGAGCGGCCCGGCGTCAGCGGCACGCCCTGCGCGCCCTTGGGCCCCAGCTGCGGGTCGGGCAGCGGCTCTTCGCGGAAGAACACGACGCGGGGGTTGCTCCACAGCATCTCGTTGAGCCGCTTCGGGTTCGCGCGCGCCCAGGCCTTGATGCCCGGCCACGAGGCCTGCGCCGGCGTCAGCTCGCCCTGGTCGATGAGCCAGCGGCCGACCGACTTGTAGGGCTGTTCGTTGTGCGCGGCGAAGGCCAGGCGCACGAGCTTGCGGCTGCCGTCGGCTTCGGTGATGTTCAATCGCCCCGAGCCCTGGATCTGCAGGATCAGCGAATCGAGCGGGTCGGCCACGAACGCGATCGGTTTGCCGCGCAGTGCGGCTTGCGCTGCCGGCAGCGTGTCGAGCTGCTGGCGCGTCAGATAAGGTTTGCGGGTCGCGAGTTCGGCCGGCGGCCCGTACAACGGCACGCGCATGTCGGCGCGCGGCGTGCGCACCGCGTCGATCAGCGGCTCGAAGTAGCCGGTCATCAGGCCCTCGCTCGCGCCGTCGGCCGCTTCGACGCGGTAGGCCTGCAAACGCTGCTGCAGCCACACGCGTGCCGCATCGTCGCTGAACGCCGGCACGCTGGCGCTGCGTGCCTGCGCGCACACGCCGGCCCAGCCGGGCGCGGGGCGTTCGCAGCCGCGCAGCAGCGCGGGCCACCAGTCGGCGGCGCGGTCGGCCTCCCAGCCCGGCAGATCGGCAAAGCGCACCGGCACCCAGCGCGAGCGGCCGCGCAGCAGCGTGCCGTCGACGCCGGGCGCGGGCAGCGGTGGGGGCGGTTCAGCGGCAGCCGGCTTGTCGTCGGACGGCAGCAGCGGCGGCGCACTGCACGACACGAGCAGACCCAGCAGCGACCCTAGAATCGCCGCCTGCACAGCGGCACCGGCGCGCCACCGAAGGACGTTCAACATGTGGGTACTTTTTCTCGAAGCATTCGGTGCGATGGTGCTGCTGATTCTGATCGTCTGGTGGACGATGTTTCACGGCCGCAAACGGGGCGAGCGCGACGACACCTAGTCGCCGCGCCGCGGCCAGATGAACGACAGCGGCTGGTGCGCCAGCCGCGCCCGCACCGCGCGGTAGATGCGGCTGCGGTCGGCCAGGCGGATGCCGCGTGAGCGCAGCGCGACCCGGAACGCCAGCAAGAAGCTCACCGTGAGGTTCAGCAGCCCGGTTGCCGCGATGCCGGCCGCGCACCACCAGAACGGCGCGTGGCGCAGCAGGTCCCAGCCCTCGCTGCCGACCGCGGCGGCGAGCTGGCCAGTCGACAGCGTGACGTGCCGCACCTCGATCGGCAAGCCGAAGAACAGTGCCACCACCGGCACCACGCCCAGCAGCATGCCCAGCGAGATGTTGGCCGCGAAGCCCGAGATGTTGGCGCGCCAGTAGGCGCCCCAACGGCGCGCGCGCGCCGCGCCCAGGCGCGCGACGATGCGCGGGTTCCAGGTGATCGCGCTGTCGAGCCGGTGCCAGACGAACCAGTTCTCGACCCAGCCCGCGATCAGCGAGCTGGCGAACAGCAGCACACCGGTGAACGCGGCAAAAAAGGCGGTCGGGCCGAGCAAGGTCAGCGAGTCCAGCACGTGCAGCGCGGTGCGGTGGTCGACCAGCGGCGCGCCGAATGCGAGCCAGCAGCCGTACTGCACCAGCAGCACCACCGGCACGACGGCCGCGAGGTTGCCGAAGATGCCGGCCGCCTGCGAGCGGATCAAATGCGCGACCTCGTCGACGAAGCCTTCGACGGCCGCATCGTCGGACACGTCGCTGAGCTTGTCGGCCATCGCCGGCGCCGTCATCGCCGGCTGCTTGGTCGCGACGGTGAAGTGCAGCAGCTGCACGATCACGAAGCTGGCCGCGTAGTTGGTGCCGGCCCAGAAGCCGCCCCAGAACGCCGACAGCGGGATCGCCAGCAGCGCGAACTTGATGAAGGTCGTGCCCGCCAGCACCATGCCCCCGCCCGCCGCGGCACGCAGCATCCGGCCGTATTCGGCCGCGTCGCGGGTGATGTAGTGCTCGCCGGTCTCGGCGCTGCGCTCGGCGACTTTGCGCGCCAGCAGCGAGTAGTGCTGCGCGAGCAGCGTGCGGATGCTGCGGCGCTCGTCGGCGGCCTGCACCAGGTCGGCGATCAGGCGTGCGACCTCGCGCGCCGGTTCGGGGCTGATCACGCAGGTCAGCAGCGCGTCGATGCGGTGGGTGCGCTCGCGCATCTGGTCGACCTCGAACACGACATCGACCGAGACGCCGTGCGCCTCGAGGTGCTCGTTGACGCTGGCGGCGCAGCGCCGGCAGGTGTCGAGCAGCGCGCGCAGGTACTGCGCTTCTTGCAGCAGCGTCTCTTCGGGCTCGGTCTGCGCGTGGTCGGCGAGCTGCTCGGCGACGCGCGCGAGTTGGCGAAACGGCCGGTCGACCAGCAGCTCGGGGCTCATGCGCTGGCGGATCGCCGGCGAGAACGCCGAGGCCCGCACCGCGCTCGCGAGGAACACGATCGCGTCGAGAAACGGGGCGCGCCACTGGCCGTCCGCGTGCGCCGGCGCGATGCGGTCGCGCAGCCGCGTCAGCGTCGCGTCGTCGATCTCGCGCAGCCAGACGGCGTCGTCCTTCTCGGGGAACAGCAGCGCGAACAGCTCGCCGAGGTCGGTCGTCGCCGGCGTCAGCGGCAGCACGCGGCTGCGCAGGCGGCGGCCGAGTTCGCCCCACAGGTCCATGCGCGGCGCGAAGCCGAAGTCGGCCAGCAATGCCGCGTTGTCGACCTCGGCCCAGAAGCGCCGCAGCACCTCGGCGACGCGCGCCTGGTGCTCGGGGTGGCGGTCGAGCACGCCCAGCAGGTGCTTGAGGCGCAGCACCGGCGTCTTGGTCTGCTGGGTCTCGCTCTCGACCGGCGCGTGGCGCAGCCATTCGAGCAGGCGGATCAGCCACAGGTGGCGCTCGGCGATCGAGCCTTTCGGGTCGGCCGCGTTCAGCAGCGCCGTCAGGTCCCAGGGCGAGACGTTCGCTTTCGCCATCAAGCTCAATGCAAGGCGGATGCCTGCGTCAGGCCGAACTCGTGGACCGGCGCGTCGAACGGGTAGGCGTCTTCGGTCATGCAGAAGAAGGTGCCGCGCATCGTGCCATTGGGGGTGGCCAGGCGCGTCCCGCTGGTGTACTCGAAGGTCTCGCCGGGTTTGAGCAGCGGCTGGTGGCCGACGACCGCGAGGCCGCGAACCTCCTCGGTGTGGCCGTTGGCGTCGGTGATGATCCAGTGGCGCGCGACCAGTTGCGCGGTGATGTCGCCGCTGTTGCGTATCGTGATCGTGTAGGCGAACGCGTGCTGGCCGCTCTGCGGGTCGGACTGTTCCGGCAGGTGGCGCACGACGACGGTGCTGGTGAGTTCGGGTCGGGACATGCGGAGGATTCTGGCAGCAAGCGCAGAGGCCCACCTAGAATTCCCTTGAAACCGAAAGTTCCCCCATGCCTGCACGCACCTACCGCATCGCCCCCAGCATTCTTTCTGCCGATTTCGCCCGCCTGGGCGACGAGTTGCGCGATGTGATCAAAGCCGGTGCCGACTGGATTCACTTCGACGTGATGGACAACCATTACGTGCCCAACCTGAGCTTCGGGCCCATGGTCTGCGAGGCCTTGCGCAAGCACGCGGTCAAGGCCGACGGCACCAAGGTGCCGATCGACGTGCACCTGATGGTGCAGCCGGTGGACGCGCTTGCGGTCGCGTTCGCGAAGGCTGGCGCCGACCACATCCTGTTCCACCCCGAGGCCAGCCTGCACGTCGACCGCACGCTGCAGCTGATCCGCGCCGAAGGCTGCAGCGCCGGGCTCGTCTTCAACCCGGCGTCGTCGCTCGACGTGCTCGACTGGACCATAGACCAGCTCGACGTCGTCCTCGTGATGAGCGTGAACCCGGGTTTCGGCGGGCAGAGCTTCATTCCCGGTGCGTTGAAGAAGATTGCGGCGATCCGCGAGCGCATCGTGAAGAGCGGTCGCGACATCCGCCTCGAGGTCGACGGCGGCATCAAGGCCGACAACATCCGCGCGGTGGCCGACGCCGGTGCCGACACCTTCGTGGCTGGCAGCGCGATCTTCGGCCAGCCGGACTACGAAACCGTCATCGCCGCGATGCGCGCGAAGCTCGCGGCCTGAACCTTCACATCGCCTCGAGTTTCTCGTTGCGCAACCCGACCAGCACCGCCTCGCCGCTGTCGCGGTCGACGCGGAACTCGCCGTAGCGGGCGCCGTTGAAGCGCTCGGCGCTGCCTTCCTCGAAGAAGAACGCGTTGGTGCCCAGCCAGACGTGGCCTTCGCGGATGCGGTAGCGCAGGGTCAGCGGCGCGCTCGCTTCGGGGTCGGCGAGGCGCGCGACGCGGCGCTCGTCGAGTGCGACGGGGGCCCACGCGATCTGGCCTTCGCGGGGGGCCTTGTCCGCACGGCCCTCGATCTGGCGCACCAGCGCAAAGCGCAGCGCCATGTAGTCGCCCTGCATCAGCGAGCGCGGGTCGACCGGCTCCAGCGGCAGGTAGACGGTCTCGCCGCTGCGCCGGATGCGCTCCTTGCCGACGATGGCGGTGTTCACCGCGCCCAGAATCAGCAGGACGCCGAGCGCGATCAGCGCCCGCACGACGAGCGGTTTCATGCGGTCTCCTTCGCGTTCAATGCGCGCGCGGCGAACAGCAACACGCCGCCCATCGCCAGCATCAGCACCGACTTGACGAGCAGGCTGGTGCCCAGCGCGTAGTAGAAGTGCGACGCGTGCAACAGGGCGGCGACCACGCACACCGCCATCAGCGCGCGCTGGCGCAGCGCGAAGGCCGCAGCCACCGCGACCAGCGCGCCCGCGGCCGAGAGCAGCGGCCACCACGCGAGGCCGCCGACGTCGGCGTCGCGGCCGAAGAACTCGCGGAACGATTCGAACGGTTCCGAGGCCAGCGTCGCGAATGCCAGGCCGACGATCAGCCCGGTGGCGACCGGCCGCAGCACCGGCTGCCAGCCGCGCGCCATCCAGGCGGCCTCGGTCCGGACCAGCCACGCCAGACCCGCGCCGACCGGCACCCATGCGAACAGCCAGCCGGCGAGCGCGCTCGCCGTCGACGCCGCGGGTGCGGTGCCGCGCCCATGCCAGAAGTCGAGCTCGCCGAACAGCCCGAAGCGCAGCGTCAGCGCCCACGCGATGCTCGCGAACAGCGTCGACAGCGTGCGGTGCAGCCGGTTCGGCATCGCCAGCGCGAGCACGGTCTGCAGCAACAGCGCCGCGCCGGCGATGGGCGCGATGCCGCGGGTGTGTTCGCTCATCGCAAACACCATGAGGCACTGTCCGGCGATAGACAGCGCCAGCGCGAGCTGCGCCACGAAGACCTGCCGACCGTCGCCGTCCGCCTTGAACAGGCCCCAGGCCGCGACCAGCAGCACACTGCCCGACACCGCGGCCTGCGCGGCCGTGTTTGGCTGGAACAGCATCCCGACGAAGACCAGCATGAACAGCCCCGCGACCCAGCCGCTCGCGCCGAGCAGCAGGCCGATCGCGAGCGGACGGTCGTGCGGGTCGCCCTGCGCAGGCCCCGGCGCAACCGCCGCATCGTCGCGGAGCAACCCGCGGGCCCGCAGCGCCTGCTGCAATTCGGCGGCATTCATGCATGTGCTCCTTCGGCCGGCAGCGCTTGCCACTGGCGCCACCAGTGCATCAAGCCCATGCCCGCGACGGTCGAGCTGATGATCAGCCACAGCGCGATCAGGAACAGCTCGCCGAGGTCGTTCAGCCGCAGGCTGTGCGCGAGCCAGGCGGTTGAGATCGCGATCCAGCTGCCGGCCAGCAGCGTGAGCGGGAACACGTCCTGCCGACGCCAACAGGTGCCGACGGCGATCGCGATGGACAGCGCGACGTACAGCAGCACGACGGTGGCGTCCTGGCCCGCGTTCGCGGCGGCGTCGCCGGCGACGAAGCCGCCCGCGACCGGCAGCGTCGCCGCGGTGCCGAAGGCCACGCCCAGCGTCGCCAGGTAGCGCAGCAGCCAGGGCGGCGCGGCCTCGGCCACACGCGTGCGGCGCAGGGCGAGAAAGCCGCCAGCCGCGGCCAGGTTGACGAGGCAGGGCAGCATCATCAGCGCCGGGCGCCCCCAGCCCCAGCCAGCGATGAAGCGCCAGAACATGTGGTCCGTCCCCAGCCAGCCGCACAGCAGCGCGAGGCCGGCGTTCAGCACCGTCCACCACAGTGCCCACACCGCACCCGACAGTGCCGCGATCGCGAACGGCAGCGTCAGCAGCGCCCAGGTGAAGAACAGCTCGTGCAGGTCGGCGCCGGTCTGGTAGCTCTGGCCGAACAGCGCGAGCAGGCCGCCGGTGAACAGTGTCGCGAGCAGCAGGGCGGCCGCGCCGAGGCGTTGCGGCGGCGGCCGCCACAGTGCGATGCCCACGCAGAGCAGCAGACCCGCCTGCAGCAACGCGAAACGACCCATCATCCCCCAGGCCTGCCAGTTCGCGGCGACGAAGAACAGCAGGCCGGCACCCAACGCGCCCAGGCCGGCGGCATGCAGCAGGCGGGCGGCGAAAGCGCGCCACTCGGTGGCGGTGGGTTGGGCGCCGGTGAAGCCCAGTGCCGCCTCGACGGCGGCGGGGTCGAGGCGGTGCGCGGCGGCAAACTGATCGAGAGCAGGGCGGTCCATGGCTGGAGCGTAGCCGCGAACACGGGCCTTCCGGCGTTTCATGGGTTGCGGCATATCCGGCCGCGCCCAAGGGTATCGCGCCGTGATGCGGCCGCGTCTGCGTCACACTGTGGGGATGGCAGCGCAACACCCACACCACGATCACGACCATGCGGGGCACGACCACCATGGCGCCCACGACGATCACCACCACGGCCACGGGCATGGCGCCGGGCACGCCCACCACCACGCGCCGGCGAACTTCGACCGCGCGTTCGCGATCGGCATCACGGTCAACATCCTGTTCGTCGCGATCGAGGCGTTCTACGGCTGGAAGGTCAACTCGCTGGCGCTGCTGGCCGATGCCGGCCACAACCTCGGCGACGTCGCTGGTCTGGTGCTCGCCTGGGGCGGGGCGCTGGCCGGCAAGCTGCGGCCCGATGCGCGCTACACCTACGGCTGGAAGCGCGCGTCCATCCTCGCGGCCTTCGTCAACGCGGTGCTGCTGCTGGTGGCGATGGGCTCGCTCGCGTGGGAGGCCATTGGCCGTCTGAGCGCCCCCGAGGCCACGCAAGGCTGGACCGTGATGGCGGTCGCCGGCATCGGCATCTTCGTGAACCTCGGCACCGCGCTGCTCTTCATGCGCGGCCGCGACGACGACCTGAACATCCGCGGCGCCTACCTGCACATGGCGAGCGACGCGTTGGTCTCGGCCGGCGTCGTCGTCGTCGGCGCGCTGTCGCTGTGGCTGGGCTGGGCCTGGCTGGACCCGGCCGCGAGCTTGGTGATCGCGTTCGTGATCGTCGCCGGCACCTGGGGCCTGCTGCGCCAGTCGATGCGGCTGATGTTCGACGGTGTGCCCGACCACATCGACCTGACCGCGGTGCGCCGCCAGCTCGAGGAGCTGCCCGGCGTGGACCGCGTGCACGACCTGCACGTCTGGGCCACCGGCACCAGCGACGTGGCGCTGACCGCCCACCTGGTGATGCCGAGCGGCCACCCCGACGATCCGTTCTTCGAGACGGCGACGCGGCAGCTGCGCGAGCACTTCAAGATCGGCCACGTCACGCTGCAGGTCGTGCGTCAGCCGTTCATGACGCTGTGCGAGGGCGATGCGGGTGCCAAGCTTGAGGCGGATCACGCCCACTCGCACTGACGGGTGCACACTGCGGGTGAAAGAGGCCTGCCGATGAAGTTCAAGGACTACTACGAAACGCTGGGCGTCGCGCGCGACGCGTCGCCCGACGACGTCAAGCGCGCCTACCGCAAGCTGGCGCGCCAGTACCACCCCGACGTGAGCAAGGCGACCGACGCCGAAGCCCGGTTCAAAGAGATCAGCGAGGCCGGCGAGGTCTTGCGCGACCCCGAGAAGCGCGCTGCCTACGACGCGCTCGGCACGCGGCGGGACCAGGAACGTGCCGCGGGTCGGGCCGCGGGCGAGGACTTCCAGCCGCCGCCGGGCTGGGACGCCGGCTACGAGTTCAGCGGCCGTGGTGACGCGGCCGACGATGGCTTCGGCGCGCAGGACCACAGCGACTTCTTCGAGGCCTTGTTCGGCCGTGCCGCACGCGCCCAGGGCGCACGCCATGCCAGCGCGCGCATGCCGGGGCAGGACCACCACGCCAAGGTGCTGGTCGACCTGGAAGACGCGTTCCGCGGCGCGCAGCGCAGCATCTCGCTGCGCATGCCGGCGCTCGACGAGCAGGGCCACGGCGTGCTCAAGGAGCGCACGCTCGACGTCAACATCCCGAAAGGCATCCGCGAGGGCCAGCACCTGCGGTTGGTGGGCCAGGGCGGGCCGGGTGTGGGCGACGGCGCGCCCGCGGGCGACCTGTTCCTCGAGATCGCGTTCAACCCGCACCGCCTGTACCGCGTCGACGGGCGCGATCTGTACCTCGACCTGCCGCTCGCGCCCTGGGAGGCCGCGCTCGGCGCCAGCGTCAGTGCGCCCACGCCCGAGGGCGAGGTCGAGTTGACGATCCCGCCCGGGTCGGCGGCGGGCCGCAAGCTGCGGCTGAAGGGGCGCGGCATCCCGAGCAACAGCGCGGCCAGCCCGGCCGGCGACCTCTACGTCGTGCTGGCGATCGCGCTGCCGCCCGCCGACACCGCCGCCGCGAAGCAGGCCTACCAGACCTTCGCCAAGGCCTGCGATTTCAACCCGCGCGCTGCGTTGCAAGGAGGCACGCCATGAGCCACTCGTTCGCCATCGACATCGTCGAAGAAGACGTGCAGCTGACGCTGGGCCAGCTGTGCCGGGCGACCCGGGCACCCGAGGGCCAGGTGCACACCTGGGTCGTCGAGGGCGTGCTCGTACCAGAAGGTGCCACGCCCGCGGAGTGGCGTTTTCACGGCGCTGCGCTGCGCCGCGCGCGCCTCGCCGCCACGCTCACGCGCGAACTCGAGATCAACACGCCCGGCGTTGCGCTCGCGCTCGATTTGATCGAGGAGATCGAGTCCTTGAAGGCGACGCTGCGGCGGCTGCGCTAGCTTCGTCCGCGCAGCCCGCGCCGAATGGCGCCAGCCGCTGGCGATGCCGTTCAACGTGCGGCGACCAGCGCCATCGTGACGGCGGCGGGGGCCGCGTGCTGCGTTGCGGCGACGGCGCCGTCGCGGCTCAGCGCGCTGCCTTCGGCCGTGGTCAGGCCCAGGCCCAGCATGCCGCAGATGGCGACGACGATCAGCACGGCGTTGACGCGGTCTTCGAGGCGGGTGGTGGTCATGTTCATGGTCGGCTCCGGCGGGTTTCGGTGGGCGTCGATGCCTGCTGCATCAACGTGATTCCAATGTAGGTTCCGGCCCGGTTCGGCGCTGCGTCGCGTGCCGCATCCGGCGTGTGACGTATTCACAGCGCCGCCGCCCGCGTGTGGCGCCTCGACGCCACAATGGCGGCATGAAGCCCACCCCACCCGACCCGCAGGTGTTGAAGGATTCCCTGTTGCGCGAGATCGCCGCCCAGGGCGGCGTGAAGCGCTACCCGGCCGGCGCCGTGATCATCAACGAGGACGACGCGGCCGATTCGCTCTACATCCTGCTGACCGGCCGCGTGAAGGTCTACGCGACGAACGCGGCCGGCAAGGAAGTCATCATCAACACCCACGGACCGGGCGAATACGTCGGCGAGGTCGCGCTCGACGGCGGCGTGCGCAGCGCCTCGGTGGTGACGCTGGAGCCGACCACCTGCGCGGTCGTCGCGGGCGCCAACCTGCGCGAGTTCATCGTCGCCCACCCCGACTTCGCGCTGCACCTGATCCACAACCTGATCGGCCGGCTGCGCGGGCTCACCGACAACGTCAAGAGCATCGCGCTGGACGACGTCTACCACCGCGTCGTGAGCCTGCTGAAGAAGCTGTCGGTGCCCGACGGTGCGCACCGCGTCGTCGAGCAGCGCCTGACGCAGCAGGACATCGCCGAGTGGGTCGGGTCGTCGCGCGAGATGATCAGCCGCATCTTCAAGGAGCTGACGACCGGCGGCTACGTGGCGGTCGAGTCCGGCCGCATCACGCTGTTGAAAGACCTGCCGGCGAACTGGTAGCCGGCCGGCGATCGCGGCGGTGACACGCGGCGAGCCAACCCGTACAGTGGCAGCCTCCGGTCCGGTCGGCCGGACCTCAAGAAAACGCAACCTCCGAAGGAAACCATGAAATCCACCGCCCTGATCGCCGCCCTGCTGGTGACGACCGCTCCGCTCTCGTTCGCCGCGCCGACGTCCTACCTCACCATCGACCACTCGACCTCGATGCTGATGGACGACGCCACCGCCAAGCCCTTGTGGCAGGAACGCCTGTCGGCGAAGCTGCCGAAGTTCTATCCCGAGAAGCGGTGGGGCTTCGTGAGCGAAGTCGAGGGCGGCTTCGACGACAGCAAGGTCTGCGTGGTCACGGCGCGCGCGATGCTGCTGCCGCGCAGCGGCAAGAACCTCGTGTTCCGCCCCGCCAAGACCGCCACCGCCTACGGCACCCAGGCCGGCGCCACCGCCGACCAGTGCAAGGCGCTCGCCAAGCTCAAGCTGGGCGAGGCCGTGGGCGCGATCAACACCGCGTTGCTGGTGCGCTAGACGTCTGGCGCGCCGTCAGCCCACGCTCAGGGCCGCCGCTCGCGCGCCACGTCGGCACTGAGCCGGCCCGCCAGCAGCGCGATCAGGTGGAAGCCGAAGGCCGAGTTCTGGTAGTAGAGCTGCTTGACCGTGGTCTCGTGGATCTCGAGCACGGTGCAGTCGGTCACGCAGCGCGCCGTGTGGGTTCGGGTCCGGCTCGGCGAGAACAATGCGATCTCGCCGAAGATCCGACCGGCCTCCAGCGGCTGGCCGATGTCGGCCAGTTCCATCTGGCCGTGCGCCAGCAGGAACAGGCGGTCGGCGGCGTCGCCCTTGGCGAACAGCGTCTGCCCTGCTTTCAGCTCGCGTGCCTTCATGTAGGGCTTGAGCCACAGGCCGGCAAGGTCGGCCGAGGTCTCGGCCCGGTTCACGCGACGAGTCAAACGGGTGACCTCGGCCGCACGGTAGATGTTGATCGGCAACAGCAGCACGGCAATGATGAACGTGATCGCCGACGGATGCAGCGCGCCGAAGACCGCCAGGCCGATGTTGCTGCCCACGGCCAGCCAGCGCAGCGGCATCATCGTGCGCACGAACGCGCCGAGTATCACCAGGCCGACACCGGCGGCCGCGCACAGGTAGGCGACCACCTGCGCCGGGCTGTGCAGAATTTGGACCACGTAGTCGACCGCGCCCGAGAGGGCCGGCACGATCAGTTCGGCCCAGGCCATCGTCACCTCAGGCCGCGACGGGCATGAAGAGCTTCGGCCGGTCGGCGGGCAGCGCGCCCAGCACCGCGGTGCCGTGCGCATGGCCCTGGTTGACGATGCTGTCGAACTTCTCCCGCAGCAGGTCGCCCAGCAGAGCACCGAGTTGGTGGGTGAGCAGCTCGTCTTGAGAGGGGGTGGACAGCGCGTCTGGGCTCATGATGCTCGAGAGGTTGACCGCAGCAGCCCGAACCCGGCCGTCCGGGCGCAGCGTGGCGGGCGGCGAGTCGCAATGTAACTGAGGCGGTGGCGGGCCGCACCCGAGGCGTCCCTCTTGCCATGCGTGCGCGGTTCTGCGCGAACGGCCGGTGCCATCGCCACGCACGTGCCCGCGTCGGCGGATGTGGGTTGCGCGGTATCGCTCTCGAGGCTCAAGGAAATGCCCGGAATGAGATGTGAACGCGCTTTCGATTCGACTGCACTGACCCGTCTGCTGCAAAACTCCCCAAAGATCAGGCTCGATTCAGGCCGTCGTACAAGCCTCTTTCAAACCCTCCGCAGAGTTTCACGACGGCAGGGTCATAGAAGGGCAGGACCTGCGTGAACACGGTGCCCGTCACGCGCTTGACCGGATCGATCCAGTAGTAGCAGTTGAGCAGGCCGGCCCAGGAGATGCTGCCCGCGCTGCGGCCGTGAGGCCCGGGCTGCGTGTTGATGTCGAACGACAAGCCCCATTTCTGCGGCATGCCAGGGAACAGGTCGGCGTCGTTCGACCACGCGGCCGCCGACGTCTTCAGCGGATTGACGTTCAGATCGCCGATCTGGTTCTGACGCATCATCGCCACCGTGTGGGGCTTCAGGATGCGCGCGCCGCGAAAGGTCCCGTCGCGCAGCAGCATCTGCAGGAAGGCCAGGTAGTCGCGCGGTGTACCGAACAGGCCGCCGCCGCCCGAGAAGAACTCCGGGCGCTGCGGCATTTCGAACGGCATCGGGTTCAGCGAGCCGTCCGGCTGGCGGCTGTACGTCGTCGCCACGCGGCGCTTCTGGGCACTGCTGATCAGGAAGCCGGTGTCGGTCATGCCGAGCGGTGCGAAGATGTTCTCGCGGAAGTAGACCTCGAGAGACTGGTCGCTGACGGCCTCGACGATCTTGCCCACGGCATCCATGCCGATGCCGTACTGCCAGCGTTCGCCCGGGTCGAACTCGAGCGGTGCGGCGAATGCGCCGTTCTTGCTTTCGGCGATGTCGGCCTGGCCCGTGAACTTCTCGTACTGGGGCAGCTTGTCGCTCCAATTGCTGTAGGTGAGGCCCGAGGTGTGTGTCAGCAAATGCCGCAAGGTGATAGCCCGCGTGGCCGGCCGAAGCTTGGGCGCACCCGACGCATCGAAGCCTTCCAGCACCTTGGGCGACGCCAGTTCCGGCATCAGCTTGCCCACGGGTTCGTCGAGCTGCAGCGTGCCCTGCTCGACGAGTTGCATGCACGCCGTTGCCGTCACCGCCTTCGTCATCGACAGCAGCCAGAAGACGATGTCGAGCGACATGGCCGGGCCGTGCACCGCGTCGCGTTTGCCGAACGCCCCTTCGTAGACGATGCCCTTGTCGGTTGCACCCATGGCAACGACGCCGGCGACTTGCCTGTCGTCAACCGCACGCTGAAGGGTCCGATCGATCGGGCCGAAGACGCCGCCGCGGAGGTGCTTCGCCATCGGGACTGCGGGACCAGCTGTCGCCGCCATGGCCGAGGTGCTCGCCAACTGGGCGAGCGCGGGGACGCTCATCAAGGTGGCAGCACCTTTGAGCAGACTGCGCCGGCTGATGTCTTGGTTCATGTTCATGACTCCTGTCAGGCGCGTGCGACCAGGGCTTGCAACACCGTATCCAGCGACACGGTGCCTTTGCGGATGCTGGAGGTGTCACCCTCGAAGGCGATCCACCCTTCGTTGAAGCCGTCCAGCATCTGGGCGCGTGGCTCCGGGTTCTTCATTCCCTGCGACTTGAACAGCGCCTCCCAGGTGGCACGCGGCATCACCTCCATCCGCACGTCGCGACCGAGCACGCGAGCAAATGCTGCGGCCACGTCGTTCGGTGCCAGGCGCGCGCCCTCGAGTTCGACGACGCGCTTGCCCTGCCAGGTCTCCTGCAGCAACTCGGCCGCGACGCGCCCGACGTCCTCGGTGGCGACCATAGCCACCGGTTTGTCCAAGGGGTAGAGAAAGCTCGAAATCACGCCGGTCGCGCGGGCCGGTGCGACATCCCATGCTGCGTTCTCCATGAACCAGGCGGCGCGCAAGAAGGTGATGGGCAGCGGCAAGCTTCCCAGGCTCTCTTCCTGCAACGTGTGCTGCCGCAGCAGATTGGGCTGCGACGCTTGAGCACCGATGGTCGAGAGCGACACGACCTTGGCAGGGCGCACTGCATCGAGCGCCTCACGGACGGCCGCGATCACGCGACGTGCCTCGCCAAAGTCGGGCGACGGATCGAAGACCGGCGGCAGCACGAAGAAGACGCCTTCCACGTCAGCGAAAGCCTTCTTCAGCGCGGCGGCGTCGTCCAGGTCCGCGACGGCGACCTCACACCCTTTGCGCGCCCATGCCGCGCCCTTTGCTGCGTCGCGGACGACGGCGCGCACGCGCTGTCCGTTGTCGATGAGCGCCCGTGCGACGGCACCGCCGACCTGGCCTGTGATTCCTGTGATGGCGAACATTCGAGACTCCTTGTGCAGGCGGCATGGGCCGCGGTGCAAGCAGTCTCGGAGAACGAGCTTGATACTTCAATGACATGAGTGTCATTTCATCAATGACACAAGATCATCATTCGAGCGCGTGGCTATTGAAGCAGCGCGACGATGAAGTCCAGGAACGCACGCGTCTTCGCAGGCAGGTGATGGCGTGAGGGGTGCAGCGCATACAACGGAAACCGCTCGTCGGGCCAGTCGGGAAACACGTCGACCAGGCGCCCATCGGCAATCATCGGACCGACGCCCACGTCCATGACCTGCGCCATGCCGTGGCCGGCCAGGCACACGCTGTAGAGCGTTCCGGCGTCGTTGACCGTCAACGAGCCGCTGGTTTCGAGCACCAGTTTCTTGCGGCGCTTGTGAAACTCCCACGGGAACGAGCGTCCGGTCTCGGGGTCACGGAACTGGATGCAGACGTGATGGTCCTTTTCGAGTTCGCGCGGGTCCTTGGGGTGGCCGTGGCGCGCGAGGTAGGCGGGCGCCGCGATGGTCACCATGCGGGTGTCCAGCAGCTTGCGCGCAATCAGGGTCGACGAGCGAGGATGGCCGAAGCGCACGGCCAGGTCGAAGCCGTCGGCCACCAGGTCGCCCAGGCGGTCGGTCGTGATGAGCTCGAGGCGCAATTGCGGGTAGCTCTCGAGGAATGCGCCCAGCCTCGGCCCCAGGATCAGCCGGGAGAAATACGGATCGAGGTTGACCCTCAGGCGCCCGCGAACGGTGGTCGTTCCCTGGGCGGCCGAGGCCGCCGCCTCTTCCAGCCCCGACAGCAGCGGCACCACCTGTTCGTAGAAGCGCCTGCCCTCGTCGGTGAGGCTGACCGATCGCGTGGTGCGCTCGAGCAATCGAATCCCCAGCCGCGCCTCCAGCCGTGCAATCGAGCGGCTGACCCCGGATTGAGACATGTTCAGCACGTCACCCGCCGCGGCAAAGCTGCCGCTGTCGACAATTGCGGACAGCACGCTGATGCCGTTCACGACCCGTTCGTCGAAGCTCGCCATGCATGCCAACTTGTCATTTATTAACTTGCGTCCATGCTATCTCGTTCTTCGGTAGGGCGCGGTGCCCGTGGGTCTTGCTGTCTGTCTCCGAGACCGATGCAATGCGGCGATTCACGAAGTGGCGCTGTACCCGCCCGGCAAACACGTCGTTTGAGTGCTGAGCCGTCGAACAGCGTGCCATGGTGGTTGGCCTGTTCCGGGAAGCGCGTAAGCTCCTGAGGCGGACCTAAATCAACCGGAGTGGTGTATGCCCATCCCTGCCACCGTAGGCGCCTTCGCCATCGTGCCGAGCAACGATCTGGCCACGGCCGTGCCGTTTTGGGAGCGCTTGGGCTTCAAGCGCACGGGTGGGGACGACAACTACATCATCATGACTGGCTGGGATTGCGAAGTGCACCTGACGCAAGCGGGAAGCGGTCCCTGGAGGGTGCCAGAGGAGCACAACCCGTTCGGCGTCTTCATCCGCACGCCGGAGGTCGATGCCATCGCCGCACGGGTGGATGACCTCATCATCCGCCCCGGCGGTGTTCTGCGGCACCGCGAGTGGGGCCTCTATGAGGTCGGGGTGTGCGGACCGGACGGTCTGCTGGTCCGCATCGGTTGGCCCTCCCGCCTCATGCAGGCTGGTTCAGCCAGCGGCGGCGCGTGATTTCCACTCCGACGTCGTCGAAGGCCCCGCCAATGCCGTGGGCTGATGGACCGCGGCGCAGTTCGATGCGGATGTCGCGGATGGGCTTCTGCGGCAGTCTGAAACTCCATGGTTGAGAGAATGCCCTGGAGTTGTCTCTTGTTTTGAACCCTATCAAGTTGAACCCCTCCCTGGTTCATCTGAAAATAGTCCAGAACGGCATATTGATGCAGCTGCGAGGGTACGTGGACTAGCAAATGGCCATCTCGCGACAGCAAAAAGTCCAGAAATCGCCGCCAAAACCTACCGGGTTTGGCAACGGCCTGAGCGCGCCGACCGAAAACTGAGCCACGTTTGAGGGTTGTGCCGACCCAAAACTGAGCCGGGTATTCACCCTAACCTGCTGCATTTTTGTGCAGCAGGAAAACAGGAATGATTACCATGGACATG
>Ga0307509_10001870_pt1 | contig 34795 bp, 40 predicted proteins | sample 10_EM_MG_FD_202245 | JGI IMG/M metagenome (GOLD analysis project Ga0307509, IMG submission 202245) | Populus trichocarpa ectomycorrhiza microbial communities from riparian zone in the Pacific Northwest, United States - 10_EM | ecosystem: Host-associated > Plants > Roots > Unclassified | place...
GAATGGAGGACCCAGCAGGGAGACAGCCCCTGAGGGTCATGCCAAAGGGTGATCCTGGGTTGAGGACACGAGGTGAGGCTGGGCCAGGGGCAGGGGAGGGTGATTTTTGAGCCCTGGGTTGCCCCTGGACCCTCTTGACAGGAGAGGTAGACATAGCAGGGAGGAAACAGTCAGTCACTATGGTTTGCAATTGTTTCCTGGTGTGTTTGGAAGGCTTAGGATAAGCAAGCCTGATTGGCTGCCACACCTAAGGGAGGAGGGTAGTGAGAAAAGCGAGGAGTAGTAAAACTCAGGAAAATCCTGGTTGTACAGGGAGGAAATGGTGTGTTGTCAACGACAAATGTGATAAGTGATGTAATTGTATGCGGTGTGGTGCAGTTTGCGCTCAGCTGAAGAGATTTTCCCTTGATATACCGAATAATTTCATGAAAGTAGGTAAAAGGGATAGCGAGGTGCGACTATACTCCCCTACCCCTGCTATTAGCAACTACTTTTCCCAATGGCCTATGTAAGCCTATTGGTGTCCACCTATGGTCGTAGACAATCGAACTCTTTTCTCTTTCTATGCATCCATGTTGATAGTAAATAGAGTTGTGTGTCAGAGAAAGTGTTTGGCAGGTCCAATATCAAAAGTCTAGACTTTTAACCTTTTATATTTTGCCCATAAGGCTGAGCTTATAGTCTAAATCCTGGCCTACTTTAGTTAAAGCGAGAGAAAGCACCCTCATAGAATCTGATGGTAGAGCGTTTGACCTATTGGGGGGAACCTCGTAAGATGTCTGCCAGCTAGGGCTTCCTCGAGCATCTGCTAGGATGGAGCCCTCTCGTTCTATCTTCAGTGAATCTGTTGGATATTGTGAGTTGCTCACTGGAGAATAATGGCTTAGTCATGGAGGAGTCTGGAGGTCATCAGTGGCAGGTCGCGCTTGTCTCTTGGGAATCTTCTTTTTTTCTCGCACATATGCAAGTTCTTTTTCTTCTCAGAGAAACCAATCAATAAAACCAATCAATAAAACCAATCAATAAAACCAATCTCAATTCATTTCTTATTTGATCGTTCCATACCTCTATCGCCACTGTGAAACTTGTTTGTTTGTTTGGCTCACGGCTCATTGGGTTCAACTTGCAACAGGTCATTTCTAACAGAATCTGCAGGAAGGCGCCGCGACTGTTCATGAACTATCACTCGTGTTAACCGTTGGATTGGTGGTGGTCAGCAGTGCAGATTAAATTAGGCAGTGTTGGGCACGCCCAGATACGTCTGTGGAAGAACAACTGCGAGCGGGGCCAACCTAATACATCCCTGAATCGGGAGTTGGCTCCACACCCCATTCTCTCCTTTTTGCTTGTTAAACAAATCTCACCGTCCTTCTTTCTACCTATTTAGGCACCAGAATGTTGACTATACCACTACATGGTGTGCGCGCCAGGTTGAGCTACTCTCACCTCTCCAAAGGATTCACTCGGGATGGTGAATTCGTGTTATCGGAATTGCCGGTGTGAGGGTATGAATACAGTTATCATATGTATGACCATAATATAGACCATAGACGAGAAGTCTTCAAGGCCAAATAAACCGTGATTGGCTCCCTCCCCTGCATTCCAGTGTGCATGGCTGACTCAAAAACGTCAGGGCCTCCTACCCCCCCTGCCCCCTGCGCCTGCACAAAACTTACCGTTGTCGCATCCTCGGTGTTTGGATGAGAACATCCGGAAAAACCCCATACAACCGGCAGGGCAGGTGAGACAGCCGTCGGGATATCGCGGCCGGAGATAGGGCAGGAGCGCCAGGTTCCACAGATCTGCAACGCATGGCCTCACTTATCTCCTCTTCCTACGGCTCGTGAGGACCCTTCCTGATCTACCATAAGTCTGATGCTAGACCGAAAGCAACTCTACCCCCAACTGATAGTTCCGTTAGGTAGCGTGCCTCGGGTAAGAGGAATACCACCTTTCCCCGCCGAAAGGAAGGCTTCTAATCCTCCGGAGGAATCGTTCCTACCCGTTTCAGGCGTACGCCCCCCCCATCTCACCCTATCGCAGGAGAAACGTAAGCCGTTTTCATTTACCGAGTAGCCTAACCTATACTCCCTTCTCCTTTAGGCCGAGGTAAACGTGATGATGGCTAAATCATTTAGACCACTAAAACTCAACCCGGTACGCTACCGTAGCCTTCTACTCATTCTAGTTTTCGTGATGCTGGACCACTTGCAGACTGTTTGGAACGCTCAAGGTATCACAGCGCAGCACCGAGCCCCGCCCAAAAGGTATTACAATTCACCCTGCCGCCATCTCGGAGGAGTCAGGCGCTTGAATAATAATAATATGGAAATTTAGATATTTTTATTCCTCCCTGGAGAGCACAGTGCTGGGGTAAATTTTATGGAATCAGTATTACAAATCAAGCCGAGGGCAGAGGTTACACCATCGTGTCTCATCGCGGCCGAGTTTCCCGCATCAGATCTTTATAAGAGTTGAGCCGCTCTCCCATCGTCGGACAAAGATACTGGCAGTCTGGTAACGGAACACGGCCGAGATGGGGGGGAAGTGCTCGTATTTTTCTTCTTTCTTCCCACTAGTCCACCCGCTTACGAGTTTCCAGATCACTTAACACTTTTTGCATTTGATATTTGAGCCCCCGAGCTAGGGTTGATCTCACTATCCTACAGATTTCCCGGACGCGCGGACCGTGCGCTTGATCGAAGGACAATTTGATACCCAATCATTCATAAACGTGACGTTGTGCTGTGAGAGCTTAGATATACGCTATACTCGAGTACCCGTACTACATCTTCTTGCCGGACACCATGCCCTTGATCCCTAAGGCTCAGGTATTGGAGCGGCTGATAAGCATCCGTGCAGCACAGAGGCTCCAATGTCAGAATAGTTTCCCCGACATCTGCCGATTCCGCGGGAAGTCAGCAGCGAACTGAGGCGGCAGCTACTGATATCCCATAGTTGTTTCCGTACCCACTGTCCGAGTACTCACGGTAGTACAACACCACCGCGAAAAGCGACCCCGCGCCGGAGCAGTTTGTCTCCCAGCGATCCGCCCCCTTCCCACATTTGGGTACCGGCCAACAACACAACCCTTCGCGTATTGCCCGCCGTACGCTATTTCCAAGTATTAACCGCAAAGGATATGGATAAATGAAACCACTATGATACGCCGATAGCTTCGAACAGTGCAGCCCCTCAAAGTAGTTTTTTCCATTTAGCATAATGATATCCTTTTTTATCTTTTTTATCCCAGGGCTGTGCTGAGCCAATCACCTTTTCTCTCTCAAAACTCAGATTCAGAGTTGTGGGGCTAGGTGCCTATGACTGGCGGTCACAGCATTCTGGATCCTCTAAACCGCTTGCCCCCCTCTCCTCCCTCCCGTGCAATGGCGTGACGCTAGCTATCGCGACAAGCAAACCGCTTCCAGCGAGGTGCGCCAGGACCGGGTTTACTTGGGCCCAAAATGCAAAGTGAGCTGAGATTAAGCTGCGCCAGCAGAAGCGAGGCCTTTTGCCCCAATTACAATCGCTAGCCGTAACACTCCTACAGTATGCCCCACTCACCATCGTGGTCACAGCAAGAACCCGGGGTTCTTAATCCATAACCGCGGTCAAGTGGGTTAGCCGAATGCCGTGGCGTGCGGGTAGGGACGGTGCCAGAATCTGAGTAATCAACTGACGGGGAAAAATTGGGGAACACGAAAGTATAGTCCACCAATAATCACTCGAGCGGGAACCCTAACCCACTGTTTCAAGGATTTCTATTCGGGCATTCATATTAGGATAGTATCCCTGGATAATGTTCTTGGATGATTAGTGTCTCTATACATGAGAGCCCCCCGGGGCACATGAACCACCCACCCGACCCGGCGCGTAAGCTACAAGAAGGCACAATTGTGGCCTAGGACCCTTATTCATCGCAAGGTATCACTGTCAATAAGCCACCGGAACACAGCTCAAGTTCGCTCCAAGAAGCGCCGTGATAGTAGCTAAGAATTAGCCAGCGCAAGATCACAGCACCTGTTATGGTACCATCCCAATACCCTGTTGAGTGTAGTGTTGTGGACGGCGTTGAGGGTAAACTACTGGTTGCTGGTCCTATTCAGTTAGCAGCGGCGCGCATCTGAGAATGAACAAGTTCTCTCTCCTGTCCACCACGTCCAACATGGTACCACTGATGCCGGAAAATGCGCCACGACCAATCCCAAACTCTGCCTGTGACGGTGATCACATTTTCTAATATACTACCCACTACCCCGTTGGCGCACCGGGATTCTGGAATAGACTGCCTTGCCCCCCTAGCCACCCGGACACCCCCCCCCCCCCCGACCCGGACAGCTAAACCCAAATGAGAAATTTTCGAGTGGCTTTCTTGGCTTGATTGGATGAACTGTGGCGACCGCAACTGGCCGCCTCCCGTTTCCTCATACAAAACCCACCAGTCAGCACCTGCCCGGGTCGGGTGGCTAGGGAGGCAGTCTACCACAAATTGGGGCAAGGGAAGGCATAAATTACACCTTGGTAGGATATTCTATACAGATGACTAAGGCGTGCCTCATGTGGGTAAGCACGATCACATAGCTATGATCTGAGGTCTGCACATCCGCGAATTTGTGATACCACGTATTATAACAGGAATAATTAGGCGAGTTTCTCTCCTTATGATACCTGTCATCAACCACCCAATAACATACCCAAGCAAGCAAACAACCTCCGGAACCAGCAAGAAACAACGGCAAGTAGCCCCACTCAATGCTCCCACAAATGACTTATAAATCATGGAACACCCACCAAATACACAACCCCCTCAAATACACATTCGCTCCTGAATGCGCTCCGGATTGGCTGAATCTTAGTAATCCAAAGCTGCAAGCCAGTCAGTGGGGAGTGTGTATTTGGGGGGGTTGTGTATTTGGGTGTTCCGCGATCGTAGAGCACTGAAGACTGACTTGGGGATTCACTAGAAGATGCCCGTCCTGATGCTCCGTCCAATGCTCCGTCCAATGCTCCGCCCAATGCTCCGTCCTGTGCTCAGAGTTGCCCCTTCAAGTTCCGTTCATAACCAGCACGTCAATGTGCTCAAAGCAGTTCAGAACCATCCTTTGAAAAAGGCGTTCGAGAGGCTTGAGGGCAGCATCAATTCCGCCAGGAATGAGAGGAGAGTTTTTTTTTGCCTCCTGTCGGAACATTTGTTTTAGGGGCATCTTATACTAAATCACTAATAGAGAAATCCTCTTCTTTGTGTTGACACTTCTATAGGCCGGCGTCGAAATTTTATACTCCGATGCACAAACGCAAGAAAAGTCTTAGGAGCATTTCACCAAAGGGCTTGAGAGGGTGGGGGGGGGGGGAGGGTAGAGGGGTTTTGTTGTTGGGTGTGGTGGGGGTGCGAGCGGCCACCTTAGTTGTGTTGTGGAGAAGGAGATAGGGAAAGCCCGCGAGATTCTCAAGAGTCTTGGGGGCCCGCCGCTGGTTTGAGTTGTGATTGAGTCGTCCCGTTGAGGGACGAAAAATAATTATTGTTATTAATAAATTAAGGGCCGTCTGGTTGCCATAAAACTTGAATCAGGATGTGATAATTGTGTCGAAATGAAAGTGTCTGAAATACTGGTCGTAAATCATTACCGTACGAGCGCATGTGGTATCACTCGGGTGGGATAGCTGTGAACAGGGCAGTCCGTGGCCCATGCTCTATCGGAGGGCATCCCCGCGGCAATGATTCTTTCGGGTCGTGCAGGGGAATTTTGGGAGAGGTGAACGGAAAATCCATCCATCGGGTTGGGAGGGGGGAGGGGGGGGGCGGCTAATATGGTTGTGACACTCTTGACAGATGAATATCATGGCACGATATTTGTGGGGGTGTTCCATCCTCCGCGCCCGCCCGAGCACAGACGCAGGAAACGAATGATTTCTTTTAAAAAAAAATTCTGCGAACCGCTGCAGAAACTATATCCAACCCTTGAGGGGTAATTCGACACAATCGCAGGGGGAGGGAGAGGAGGAGGAGAAGAGAAAATTTTAGTAGAGCCGCCTTGGCGGTCCGGGAATATTAGGGGTGAAAGAGAAATTAGCTACGGCTGCATTTAAACCTTTCCATGCCGGGCTAAGGGTATTTGAGCTAGAGCAAGTTACTGTACTGTATTTCTTTCAATTTTTTTCTTTCTCCTTTGCTAGGAAGGGAGGAGAAATGGATAGAAGAAGCGGACGGGGGGAGGGGGTTCTGATCGGGATCTTTTTTTACTTTTTCGCCAAACTGATGCTGGTCTACAAGGACAAGTACCATCAGCTGGATCAAGGATCGGTATGCGGCTAGCCGTGACATGGGACTCGCAGTAAAAAGTGCCAGCGCTTGGCAGGCTGGGACATAGCAGCGCCGGGTGTGCGAAAGGGGTTAGTCGTTTGGTCTCGCAGACATGACATGTTACACAATGCGACCAAAGGGGAAGGACAGACGTTCCGTGACATTGGTAGTTTGCTTTTCCTCTAGCAATAAGTGGCAAGAACGAGCAATGGTGCGATAGGGCACTGAAGGGTGGGCTGGAGCCCCGATAACTTAGGCCCCTTTGCGAACACGGATGGGTTGTCCTTCCTATCATATTAAAACTCGGATATAAAAATGCAGAGTTGATCTCGCCGCGGGAGAAGGAATAGGTGTGTCGGCTATCATACGCTACAGATGGCCCCATCGTTCCAACAGAGGATTTACCAACGAAAGATTACGACATTAGATTGCCTTGCCTTAGCTTGGCGGGGGGCTCCCTCAGGCTAGGTGTCTAGTCTGTTGGGGTTGGGCGTTGAGTAGCAGGGCTGGGAGAGGAAGGGATTGTAACAAGACTGGTATCATAGCGCACATTTCGGCGAAGGGTGGAGGAGAAGCTTTCGCTACTGCACCGCGAGGAAAGCGTAAACACCCCGCTCTAGAGGACGGGAAATCCAATCCAATGGGAAAGGGCAGGGGATGCACTGCCTCACTGGCAATCTTGGCTTGCGTCTGCGACCGCCCAAGTGAATTGGCTTGGGCCAAGAGGGCCAAGATGAGGCCAAGATATGTGGGCCAAGAAGAGGAAGAAGTGTGTGTGTGCCAGAGGAAGGGCAGTCAGCAGCGGAGGGGGTGGGGTGAGAACAAGGAATTGGATAGCTGCCGTGGTCGTCAATCGCGTGGTAAATGATCCCGGGAGTTTGGGCTTTGGTAGTCGGTAGGAGGGTAGGGAGTTTTTTTTGAGTGATGGAGGATCGATGTATTGGAGTGAATAAATTGAGAAGTCGTGATAGGGAGAAGGATGAGTGTGCTGGGATGGATGGATCCCTCTTTACGGTTGTGTAACTGAAAAGTATGGTTACCGGATATTCCAATTGTGATAAGGTGAAGTCTTTGTTTTCTCGGTAGAAGTGGACAGGATAACCCCTGCTAGGGTTACAGCTGTGATAAAAACAGAGCGCCTTCAACGAACTGTATCATAAGCCAGGGTGTGGGAGAGAGTGCGCAGTGTCGAGCGTACGAGCACAAGTACGAGTGCTACTCGTATGTGCTGTGTCTTGGGAGAGGATCCGGGCTGGCAGAGGACTGTCGAGCAAGGGGTTGTCGGCCAAGAGAAGGCTATAGGTACAATGATACCGGAGCAAAAACATGGAGGAAGCATGCAGGGTATTCACTCATATCATCCGGTAGATACTCGTATTGCATGATGGTGACACTCGCAACCTTTGCCAAAATTTATGGACGTCTTCCCTGCCCCAATAGCTTGATTTTTTTTTTTTTTTTGCTTGGTAGGCTGAGCCAAATCGTTCGTACGCGGGGAGCCAAATACGAAGAGCCAATATAGTGCACCTGCACGAATGCTGAGGTGCGATTTCATCCATCACAGGGGCTGGAGTTAAAATGTGCTTGCTATTCGATGGTTACGGCACGAAGTGTGACAAAGGTACCATACCCTAGGGGCAACCACCTCTCGCCATGTGGGGGGGTGGGGCCTGAATATCTGCTATGCGGCGCAGGAGGAGAGCAACGAATTTGGGACAAGTTTGGATGTTACGGTATTTATTGGAAGCGCTGGTTGGAGGTTGTGCTCGCATGAGAATTGGTTGTTTGTTGGTGGGGTTATGAGGAAAGCAGGAGAGGGGGAAGCGTGGGACTGAGAGTGTGTACGGTGTTGGGGGCTTGGAATTGACATCGGTGGGTGATCATCTGCTTACATAATACATGCGAGAGAATTAGGGCTTGGCGGGGAATAAGCTAGAAAATGACCATGCTTGGGTAATTTGAGGTGGTGCTGCCTCCACGAGTATTGGCTTTATTGGGAGCCAAGAAATGTAGATTTAGAGAGAAGCGCCTTCTGGGCACCTGTATGGGGCCATATTTTCCCAAAGATGTGATTGTGGTTGGAATGTTTCGAGAGTATTATTGTGTGGTCGAGTTATTGGTTGATTGGAGGTGCGGAACAGAATGCAGTGCTTGCAGTGAAGGGACTTGAAGGAACAACAGTAGGGCAAGAGAAGTGAAAGCCGAGAGCACAAGTAGGAAATCGGGATGTCCATTTATTCCGTCATGATCCGGCCCAGCCGCAACTATCGGGGAATTCGGGAGAGGAGCTTTCTTCCTTCCTCACCATCTGTCTAGACGATATTTCATTTGGAAACTGAAGATGTATTCTTTATCGGAAACATGTTGCTGGGGAGGAATAATGGAGAGCGAGAATGTGGGTATTACCTTGTAGTATACTAAGGCTCTAATCAGTGATACCGGTAGTGGAGGAGCTGTAGGCTACAAGCATTCTTACACCATTGCCTTTTATGGTAGCGGTGGGAGATGTGTGCACGCACATACCGTGTTTCCGCAATTCCTTTCCACCCTCTCCCACTCCGTCGTACCACCCAGCATGGGGATGGTGAAAAAAAAAAAAAAAAGGTTTATCTGTTTGTTTCAAAGTGTTGCTGAAGGTCCGATTTTTTTTTCCAGTCCCTTCTCCCTCATTGGCTTACCTCCGATCTCACGACTCCTCCGATCGCCTTACTTTTGTTGCACGAACGGGGGGAAAGAGACCGGTTCGTGAGAGGGTTTGAAAATGTACGGTAGTGTTAACATGAGGTGAGGTGAGGTGAAGTGAGTGAGTGGGTGAGCGAGTGAGTGAGTAGTGAGTGAGTGACTGATTGGGTGATAGAGTGACGAAGCTTTCTTTCTTAATTCACTCTTTCCCTTCTTCATCGACCATCTCTTCCTCTTCCCTTCTATCATAACAATCACCACCTCGTCCTCCTTCTCCACCCTGTTTACCTCACCACACCCTCTCCCCCCCCCCCATCCCAAAAGCTTAAGGGAAAGCTTACTGTTTTGTTTTTGCTCATCTACCGTACCCCCCTCGCTCTCCTTCACCCGTCCGCTCTTCCTTTCACCCTATCCACTTCAGGGCAACGCCCCCTTGGCTAGCCAATAAAGTCCAGATCCTGGACCCCAGCACCCTTTCCCATCCGTTGTACTTTTAGCTCCCCACCCCCCCCACCACAACAGCAATCATACATCCCCCCCCCCCTTGAAATCATCTCGGACAGAATTGTACCACCCTCATCCGGCTGCACCAACTATTTCTTGCTTGTTTACCTCGACTCATCTCCCATCTCAACGAACACTCGATCCTTCTGAAAGTTCTAACGCCATCCAGGGGCACGCTACCTTAGCACGCAATCACCTGAACGAACAACAACATGTCACTTGAAGCCGCTCTGGAGGAGGAGCGTCTCGAAATCCTAAAGCTCCTCGAGAAGCCCGCCGGTAAATCGTCGCATCAACATCCTACCGGTGTTCATTCTACTCCTTCCTCACCTCGCATTCATTTCGCCCCGCTTCTCCCTCCACTGAATAGCCGAACCTCTTCCCCGAACCGCGCTCCCATCCAGTCCCTTATAGCTGCCGCCCAGGATCCTCCTTCCGAGCGATCCTCGACCGATACGGCAGGGGCACCAAGTCCACGAAGCTCGACCGGACATCTTGTTTGGCCCAGCTCTAATGGCACATCTCATCGGAATTCCATGTCCTCCTTGAATGGCGCCCCAAAATTGCTACGGGATCGCGATAAGCCTGGAAACCTTACACCCAATGACGCCTACAACTTTGCTGTTCTCCCTTCAGTCCCTCCACCCGCCCCGAAGCGAGCCTCTCAAGCTTCTTGGAATGACACCGCCCCGCCCTCTTCGCATCATGGCAACCTCGGGCCTGCGGGGAGGCGGTCGCTTTCACCAATCTCAAACGCCGCATTACATCACATGCAGAGATCTGCATCCCCGCGATCCTCTTCTGGACGACTGGCCTCTCCCCCCCCCGTTGCTCGTAACCAAATCCCTAACCAAATAATCAACGATGCTGGTGTCCCAATTGATTTAGAACATGCCTATACCAAGCTCTCGGATGACGCACTCGCGAGATCAGGGGGTGTTTTGCGAATGCTACCGGAGCGCAGGCCAATTACGACTTTTGAGGGGGAGCACGTCCGCGCTGGCACTGGGGAGTCATTGACGAGCGAAGGGGGCGTGAGATTGCAGAAGGACTATGGTGATGTCGATGAACGTGCGGTGGTTGATTCCTCCGATGAAGACGAGACTAGTAGTACCGAGGAAAGTGTTGGATCGAATTCACCTGTGAGCGAGGAAGAGGAGAGGAGAGGGAGGGCTGCTGCGCGCAGAAATGGTTCCGGGCCCAGCAGTAAAGGTAACGCTGCAGGAACGGAGGAAACGGTAACGAAGGGTCCGGGTATGATCAAGAGTATGATCAGGATTGTGGGCGATTCCGGTGGAGGCGGAAGTAAGAAAAAAAAGAAAGGAGGTGGAATAGACGCTAGGAAGGGCACTATTAGTATGCGGAGGACAAGCATGAGTTTACTCGCTGCTGCGGAAGAAGAGCGTATGCACTCCTGTCCACGTTCTAGAGACTATTCTGACTTTTCCGATAGGAAAGGCTGTAAGTGCTAGGTATAGTGTTCGCTCCCTCCTGCCCTCGATATCGATTACCCCGTCGGGTGGCGTTCCTGGAGCAACTTCCCCTACAACAAGCAGACGATCGGGCGTGCATCCATCTACAAATTTTGACCTACCGTCGCATAACTCCACGCCAATGTCCTCGGATACAGAAGCGGACGTCCGGGATTTGCATCGCGCTCAACGAATGGAGATGAGCTTCTCTCCTATCACGTCTACGCCGGAGACTCAGCGTGTTGTGAGGACGATTCTGCGTGGCGAATATGAGTCGATAGTCAAGGAAGCGGAGGAAGGTAACAAGCGGGTACGAAAGTATCTTGTTGCGACGGATTTGAGTGGGGAGGCCCAACATGCCCTGGAGTGGACAATCGGGACAGTTCTTAGAGACGGCGACACTCTGATGGCTATATACGCCATCGATCAGGATACGGTGGAAGATGGCGGCAAGATTGTTCCGGATGACAGGATAGCGGGAGAATTGAGCAGCCAGGCTGCCGCCGTGGGGACTAGTCTTGCGGCTGTAAACATGCCTCATACACCCGGAACAGCGTCTCCGCTATCCAACATTGGCATTGGGGATATTTCGGAGAGGAGTAGGGAGCGCACAAAGGCCGAGCGGGAGCGGTACGTTGCGGTAGAGGCCATCACTAGGCTGGTGGAAAAGCTTTTGAAGAAGACGAGGCTACAGGTCAAGGTCACTGTAGAGGTGATTCACTGCAAGAGCCCGAAACATCTTCTCACTGAAATCGTATGTTTGCAATTTATTTCTCGGCATATGGTTACCTGACTAACATGATGTAGATCGACTTTATGGAACCTACATTAGTGGTCCTTGGTTCTCGCGGCAGAAGTGCACTAAAAGGGTAGGTGCCCTGAATTCCATTGCGTTAGGATTACATTATAAGTTAACCCATTACTTAGTGTTCTTCTGGGGTCCTTCTCCAATTACCTAGTCACCAAATCCTCCGTCCCTGTCATGGTTGCCCGGAAAAAACTCAAGCATACCAAAAAGTTTGCCAAAACCAACGTCCGGCAGCCCAATAACCTCACGACAAGCGCTCAGGCAGGCCGCCTCGCCGGTGCGAAGGTGGACTAACTACTATGACTAACTCATGGGAGGGTTAGTAGTGGGAGGTCCAAGCTTGGGAAAATGGCGGGTTCTTTCATTTTTTTTCTCTTTCTTCCTCTTCTCCACATCAATTATCATCGTCATCACATAGAGGATAACAGGTCACAGGCTCTCACTCGTGTAAATAATTATGTTATTAACTGTATTAATGACCACTCTCACTCTCACTTCTTTCTTCGTCTCCTTAAATGTGCTTGCTATATACTAGCCGCCTTTGTCTTCCCCCTTTGAGCTGTGTTGTCGCTACCATCACGGACGTGCTCCGCCCATGGTATATCATCACTGCCTACGCTGTCGCCCGAGCTGCAAGAGTATTCGATCGGGTCGTAGGTGACTTGTGTGCGCTCTTCGGGGGTAGGCGCGGGCACAGGTGAGCGGCGGATATAGAGGTGTGCGAGGAGGGCGCGGAAGAGGGTTGTTAGGCGGGTGCGGGGAGCCATGGTTGGAGCGAGTTGGGTGGTTGGACGGTGGTAGACGAAGCAGGGGGGAAAGTCGTAAAGATCGCGATGAGCGAGCAGATAGAAGCGAGGCTGGTAATGGTCTGGCTGCGTTGAGATGAGGAATTGTTGACGCTTGGGAAGGTTTGCTGTTATCGGTGGATGGCACTTGATGACGAACACTTCACGGTCCTGGCACCGCGACTAAGGGTCGGTATTGTATTGAACCCTCTACCGCGCCTCCGGCCGAAGCATACCATGCTATCATAGCGATCATACGTGGGGTGGGGTAGGTGGGTTTAGGGCATTGGTGGTTGTCAGCACAGTAAAATGGTAGGGGCAGGCGTCGTGGTGGGAGGAAATGCGCATACTATCATATGGAGATACTAAACTGCTAGATTATTTAGATGCCAATCGTTGTTTGGGTTGGGTGGTAGGAAGGGGGAGTATTGCTGTTGGCTTTAGAAATAGCTGGGGGGGTGATTATGGTTTATTCGTAGTTGTTATTTGGCTCTCGGAAGAGCCGTCGATATGATTCCTGTGATAAAACTGCCTGGAGGGGGGCCGCCCCGCCTGGTAGATATCGGTAGTGACCATGTTTGGGCTCGCTCAACTCTGTGGATCTGGGCTTTTTTTTTTGATATCATAATATGGGCGCAGTTCTTCGAAAAAGGTGAAAATTGCCAACTACAATAATTCAAGTCGAATGGCTCTCGGCATTGAGTACCACATAGGGTACCCTCTGGACTTCTTGAAATATCATAGGAATGATGGCTGGGCACATGTGGACAAAAAATGAGAGGGACCGTAGAGGACGACCGTGGATAGCTAATGACGGCCGGGGGGGCCTGATCGCCAGGGGTATCTGATCACGCCCGGGGACTGCAGAAAAACTGTGTGTAATATATGCTGATGTTTTGTGCCGACATAGTAGACAATATTCCTGCAAGAGGCGGGATATATATCAAGTGTTGTGAGTATTCTACTAAGGCTGAATAAACATACGGTAGAGGGGAACAGGAACAGGACAATACGAGTCTGCATCATCTGAACCTCTATTCCTTCATCGCTCCCCGCTACAGTTCCCACTCTGCTACTTGGGGACCGGACTGGCCTCCCTCCCTCCTCCTCCACCTCCAGTTCCACTCCCGCCCCCTTCTTTAGGAAAACTCGTAGCAGGCAAACTAATGGCGCTCCCGTTGGTCTCCCCCGCTTCCCTCACCCAGCACACCGCCCACTATCTGATCGCCATGCCCGTCTTCGGGAACAACACCCCCTCTCCACCAAATTTCCTCTCCTTATCAGCGTCGTCAGCAGTGGGGTCGTATGATACTTCTCGTTAACCTACATCTCCCCCCGAGCAAGGAAGTAGTCCCATGCGCTGCGGCTGTGCTCCCGGATCCGCGCGCCATGAATTTCCTTGTCGTTATTATGGAGGAAGGTGCCGTACTGGCAAGAGTATAGGTGGGTTGTACTCAAAGCGTGAGGGGTTCTGGTGCGGTAATTATTTGGTAGGTTGAGTCGAGGAGTTGGTGAGAAACTGGGGAGACTTCTTTTGGCTTTGTTATTGTTAGTGGGGTCGTGGCTCTGTTTGCTAGTTTGGTTTTACGGCCACCCAGGGGGGGCTCTGTGGCTTCTGTAGTGGGGGCAGTCAGGATCACATGGCTATGATCTGAGGTCCGCATATGTGCGGATTTGTGATACCGTTAAAAGGGGAACAATTGGGTGGTTTCTCGCCCCACCCTCTTCTTTTCTTCATCAACCCACACTGGACAACCTCGGGAGCTAAACTACAGTATGATAATAAGAAATTGTCAGGGGACAAAATAACGGCAGTTCAATGATCGATGGCAACACACCCCTTCTCATCACCCTGCACTTCCTCCATCATCTAAATAAATTCCTCTAAATCAACCAAAACTAAGCGATCCTATCTAATTATTATTTTCAATAAAATAGGCCTCCTATTCTTTGCAGTCATGCCAAAAAACATATTCCCTCCAAGCACATCACTTAGTTTATTAGGGGGAGAATCTTTGGGTTACATGAGGCACAAATGGGATGTGAGCAAATTTCCCACTCCCTTAACATCCCTCCCACTACTGTCAGAAGCACAATTGCAAAGGGATATCAAGAGGGGAAAGAGAATGAGGGTAGAGGAAGATATCCTAAGACTACCAAGTTGCAGGATAAAGCCATAAGCGAGGAAGCTCTCAAAAATCACCACACTACCTATTCTGAGATTGCTAAAAAAAGTCGCACTCAATGTTTCTACCAAGACGGTGAAGAGAAGAATTGCACAAAAGCATCTTAAAAAATAGGTGGTACAAGAGAGAGTTTGTTTGGATGAAGACCTGGCTCAGGAGAGGTTGGAATGGGTATTAACCCGTAGGCATTGGATAAGAGAGGCCATTGTCATTGCTGAAGATTTTTGCCTATTGATACCACCGTTATTTTTGTTCCCTGACAAAAACAACACCAGTAAGTAGCTCATTCAAAACTCTTAAAAATAAGAAGAGCACTAGCTTGATAATTTATTAGATCATGATTCACAGAATGACCAATATCTGTTTAATAGCTTGCCTGACTTTTCATCTCATTCTGCTTCCTAGTTTTCAGCCCATTCTTCACCCCAGTTTGCATCCCATTCTTTGCTATGTGCTCCATCATGCATACCACTTTGCAGCCTATAGTCATCTCTGTCGGTCTAATGTATGATATGCGAGATCTCCAACTGCCAGTGTCTGCCAATTATCACTATCAGCTTAGCCAGCCTGAGGTTCTGAATAATGATGCTATCCCAGTTAAGGAGGAAGGCAATCATAAAGGCAATCTTGGAAGGCTAGGTTTCCTTTCTTTACCTTCAAGTTTAATGTCCTCACATTTGTAAACACAACTGCTATTGCATACTGTGCAAATTCAGCTTTTTTGCTCTAATCTTGACATCATGCTACTAATGCATAACTAGTGTGTTGAGGTTCTTGAAATGCTTTAGAAGGATTGAGATAGAAGGATGAACCGTTTTGAAGACACCATTAACAGTGTCAACAAAAAGGTTAGAGGCTATAGTTTTTTTGTCATTAGCACCTGTATCCTAGTGGTATGTAATACTAATTATATTAGAGGATGCTTCTTCTTTCTGCTAACACTTCTATAGAGTGGCATTAACTTGTTCTATCTTGATATTCAAACTCAAGAAAACTATGAAAAGTATCTCAACAGGTTCCAGAAGCACTTCACCTGCCTTCTCAGATTGTTGGAGGATCATGTTAATTGTATTGAAGAGAAGCTTGGGAGGGAGATAGGGAAGTTGAAGAGGTTGATAGAAAGGGAGATAGAGCAAACGTACAAGACTCTTAAGAGTCTCACTACTGGCCTCGGGTGGTTTTGGTCGTAGTTGGAGTGTTTCTAGGAACAAAAAGAATTATTGTTAATCAATAGGGGGGTGTTAGGCCATAAAATAAATAAAAATTGAATCAAGATGTGATAATAGTGTTGAAATGAAGGTCTCATTAATTGGGCTATCTATTGACAGTAAGTGGTTCTGATACATCACAAACTCCTACTCCTCTAACCCCCTCCCCCTTTAAAGCCTAACCTAATATTTCACTAATATTCACTTAACCTTCACATTGTGTACCACAGACATTACAGCCCCCACTAGCAATTTGAATAGAAGGTGAAAAACAAAAACCTATATCAAAACCCAGAACCAATATTTTCCACATGATATTATTTTGGGGAATAAGCGGTATGGGCTCGATGATCGTAATTTTCTGAGGGTTGTAACCATGGCTGTTATTGCATCCAGCCAAAAATCCTGAGGCTCTTGAAGATTTTTTCCCTGTACCAAAAAGCAGGTGTGTTTACAGATTTTAGAAAATTACAAGTATCCCCTTCTATAGTACCTGTTGGCTAGCACTCTAACTTATTCTACATACAAGTATTATGCCTTAACCTACAATGCTAATTGTAGCTTGAAGAATGATACCCTATTGTTTCATACGTTCAGGAAGGTTTGATTGGAATATTCTTGACAGCTAAGAGGGACTGGACTTGCTGGACTACCCCAACGGACCTCTACTTGTCTTTCTGAACTGAACTTTTCTTCCTTCTCCTAGGGAATATCACAACCAACCATGCTTAGCAACTCCTCCTGTCCGGCAGAACGAGCAGCAAAACATGAAAGATAGCTTAAAATATTTTCCATGATAGCATCAACTAAGAAAATACTGCGAACTCCTATAATACAACTAATAATGTTTGGAACTACTGTACTGTCACAGATGAGCAGTCTCAACTGCTAGCTTAGCTATCACACCTGGATCCCAGTTTATGACACTCCAATATTCAAGAGCACCGCGTCAAGGATGTGGGAGGGTGGCTCATAGAGGACGGAGGAATTCAGAAGATGGGGCGGATCAAGTACAGAACGTACCAGTCCAGGTGATACAGAAGTTCTGTTTTGCTATAGAAACCCGGAGGTCGGAAAGACGTTTATTAGGTAATGAAAATTCTCCTCTCCTGAGGGGAATGAGTCCATGCTAACAAATTACAACTATAGTTCGCTAGTAGTGCACTAGCTGTAGGGGAAGAGTAGAGAGCAACACACACTGCTACATATTTTTACTTCGATTTTGCGGCTCGAAAAGAGCAATCTGCTGCTAGTATACTTAGTTCCATTCTGAAGCAGATGGTAAGAGGAGTGGGAAGGATTCCTGAGGGGATTTGGAGAGCCTTTCGAGAACTGAGGGGTTCCGTTTATTGACTTAGACTGCAACTCGGTGAAATTGTGAAGATGCTGCAACTTACCATGTCCTGACAGCGCTCATCTATCGTTATTGACACGCTTGATGAATGCACTACGGTACACCAATTTAGGCTTGTCAATTCTTTGAAAGAAGTCTTGGAGAAGTCTTCAGATTCCCAAATTTTGATCACCGGAGGGCCTCATCTTCACGCTGAGGCTGATAGACACCTCACCGGACTAGTCACCAGTGTGTTTGTTGGTCCCACCAGAGATGATATCGTCCGATCCCTCCGTGCAAGGCTGAGCGAAGGCGAAACATTGGATGCCATGGATTTAACTCTGGAAGAAGAAACCATGGAGAAGATTCCCGCAAGTATATCGGAAATGTGCGCAGCAGCCAGGGTGTTGAGAATTCTCTCCCACATTATCGGCTAATCCTTGCAGTTAGGTTCCTTTCCCTCAGTATCGAAGCAATCCTGCAAGAGTCGACAATATATCGGAGACGAAAAAGGCTGAGAAAAATAACCGATGGATTGGAGTTGAAGGGTGTCGTGGTACGACAGTAGAACAGATAAAGGCGCAGGATGGGGATAAATCAAGGCTCGCGATAGGAGCTTTGATGTGGGTTAGCCATGCGGGACGGTCGTGGATGGCTAATGACGGCCGGGGGGGCCAGATCGCTAGGTGTACCTGATCACCCCCGGGGACAATAGCCAAACTATGTGTAATACCGTATATGCTGATGCTTTGTAAGCGACATAGTAGACAATATTCCTGCAAGAAACAAGATAGATGTCAAGTGCTGTGAGTATTCTGCTAAGACCGAATAAACATACGGTAGAGAAGAACAGGAACAGCACAATACGAGTCTACATCATCTGAACCTCTATTCCTTTATCGCTCCCCGCTACAGTCCTACTCTGCCACTCGGGCACCGGACTGGCCCCCCTTCCTCCTCCACCTCCAGTTCCTCTCCCGCCCCCTTCCTCAGGAAAACTCGTAGCAGGCAAACTAATGGCGCTCCCGTTGATCTCCCCCGCTTCCCTCACCCAGCACTCCGCCCACTATCTGATCGCCGTGCCCGTCTTCGGGAACAACACCCTCCCTCCACCAATTTTCCTCTCCCTATCAGCGTCGTCAGCAGTGGGGTCGTACTTCTCGTTAACCTACATCTCCCCCCCGAGCAAGGAAGTACGCTGCGGCTGTGCTCCCGGATCCGCGCGCCATGAATTTCCTTGTCGTTATTATGGAGGAAGATGCCGCACTGGCAAGAGTATGGGCGATAGGGGAGTCTTCTTAAGGAGTGTGGGTTGTACTCAAAGCGTGTGGGGTCCTGGTGGGGTATTTGGTAGGCTGCGTCGAGGAGTTGGTGAAAAACTGGGGAGACTTCTTTTGGCTTTGTTATTGTTAGTGGGGTTGTGGCTTTGATACTTTGGTTTTACGGCCAAGAGATGAGGAGGCTGAACGGTCCTCTCCGCCATCTGGAAGTCCCGTGCTGTTGCTCGCTGATGAAGACGCACGTCCTGGTACAACACCAACTGTGTTGAAGAAGAGTATTTCTTGCCCAAAGACAGTTTCCAAAGCCTCACCGAGGCCCCCACCAGCTTTTGAAACGGTTGCGAATGCCCCGGAAACGCCGTTTCGAGACGCGAGTGAATCATCTTCAATGCCGAGACAAGCTTCCTCTGCAGATACTCGGTTCCCATTCTTCTCTATGACCAGTTATCGCTCCCGAGAAAGCCACAGCGGTCATGGAAATTTTTGGCCAAAGCTTGCCCAATCCTTTTCCACTAGCGCCATAAACTCGTCTATAGTCCTAAAATATGGATCGATACAGATTTGCGTTAGAGAGCTAAGCCGACCGGCGCTATCCCACTCCTCAGAGCAATGAACGAGAACATGGCTATACTCGAGGGCAATTTGTCGTACAATCACCACAGTTCCATCCAACGTCGTCCCAATATGCTTCGCCCATCCCGAACTGATCATCTAACCCGGTTTGGAGGTAGGGTAGAGTGATACCATCCTTGATGGCTTCAATGTCGTTGTTCAAGCAATCCTTCATGACGTGAATATTTCCAATGCCGAGATAAGCCTTTGTGCAAGGCGGTTAAGACAAGTGCCGGTAGTTTTCAATATTTTCGTTCCCCATGCCAAGCCCTTGCATAGCTTATAAATTTCACAGTAGGTGGGCGTTCAAGAAAAACGGATTGTTTTGTTGCGCCCCGTATATTTTTGGAGGGGGCTCTGTGGCTTCGGTAGGGGGCCTAGCTGTGCAAGCATCGGGATCTAGTGAGCGAGCCCCGAGACCAGTGTAGGAGCCGGTGGGGGATGTATGGTTCCGGCCGCTTATACACAACACCTCGATTGAAGCAACGGGGGACGCCTTGGCATAATGTTAGCTCAAAAACAGAAACAATTAAGCCTTTAGCCCTAACAAAATTAGAATAAAGAAATTTAAAAAAACTCTTCTCCTGTAGCGGTTTGAACATCTGCAAGTTTTTTTCATAGTCGATTTTATGCCAAGGCGTCCCCCGTTGCTTCAATCGAGGTGTTGTGTATAAGCGGCCGGAACCATATTGGAAGTTTTAAGCTGCACTGGCGTTTGGGGTAGATTCTGAGGTTGTGACGAGGCGAAAATAGCTGGGACGAGCTTCTCATCCTGTATGCTACGGTTTCCACGGACACCCGTTAGCAGCCGCGAACACCTGATTATGGGGAAGTGGTTGAGAGGGAGGATATAACTTTAGCACGATATCTCACATGATGAGACGGGTGAATCGGTTAAGGCTGATATTCTCGCCCTGGGCCGGTAGTTCTTGGCATGGCTCAAGGTCGTACTTGTATCGCTTACCGGTAACGTGGCTGGAACAAGCAACAATGCGGGGTAGGTTGGAGAAAACTGCTAGAAATTAGCTCCTGTTCTAAGCACACCCAAAAAGAGGTATCGGCCTACAGAGTAAATCCTTATTAATTGTTGACATCTTCTATCTCTTGCATCTCTCGGTGCTAATACTTATCTTCGTATTCCTTCCGGGGATTATATATCTTCCACCCATTGAATTCATAATGGAGCCTGGGGCGTAAGAGTAGGCGTAAAGGGTTTCTACCCCTTTGACGATTGCAAGAGCTTTGATTGACTCGGAGGCATCTCTGCACTCTGGCTCAGTCTTGGGCTTGAAGGTGGGGGGGGAGAAGCCTCGATTACGTAGCCGGAAGTGGGCCAGTAAAGCGGCGCTGGCTAGATGGCGAAAGAGTGTAGAAACTGTAGTATACGTGATCCATATTTCCCGAGGCCACTCAACTGGCTTTGCTTATGGGGGGTGTTCGGGATGCTGATTGAAAGAATGATTCGGCTTTGGGATCTATCTGGAAGATGAGGTGGTGGGGAGTAAGGTGGAGGGTCCTAGTTGTTGGCAGCACATTATGTAGGATAGTCACGTTCTCGACCTTAAAATCCTCAGGTATTGCGATGTTGGCACAGTTCGCAAGTGTCTTCTTGGGGCGGAGTGATGATAGAAGGGGCACATTCTTTAGCGACCCGGATGCACTCCATTTCGATTAAGTGGATAAATAAGGAGAGCTGCTCTATCCCTTCGGTGAAGCGAGGCGGGTGACAGGACTGCCGGTTGCTCTCTCCAAAGCCGAACAGCAAGATACGGCAGTCAATCGTAGTGGCATTTGATGGTGATGGTGAAAAATTGTATGGCTAGGACAAAGGGAAATAATGAAGCTATCAGCGGTCTTGTGGTAAGGAGCCACCGTGTGTATCTGGCCCTGCGATACTGGGGGTTTCGACTGATGATGGAGGTGAGATGCTCGCTCATGCCATATCAAGAGTCAAGGCCAGTGTCTGGCTCCGTTGGCGAGCAGGATCTCCTTGACTAGTGTAACAGTAGAAAGTGTGTCGACCCCTCTGTCACAATGTTGCAATGAAGGGGGGGGTTCGATCAAAAAATGATTGAAGGCGAGGAACGCGCTTTTTCAAACCGGGGGGTTATAAGATAGAACCCCTTCTAACAAATCGGTAAACAATGATATTTGAAGGCAGTTAGTTGAAGGCAAAGAAACAAATGAAATGAAATGATAAGAAAAGGGAGCAAAATGTAGTAGAAAAGGCAAATAAACTAGCACTGGTACTCCACTTCCCCGGCTTCTGAGCAATAATAGCCGGTCCCCCTCCTATTTCGCTGTCGCTCATAGTCGGGAGAAGCAAGTGTGACGCGGAAGCAAGTGTGACGCGCCGGATTTTTTATTTTCTTTATGCTTACATAATACTAGTTTACAACCACATATCCTGATTTCATATAGGTTACAAGCTATTAATTTAACAGCATTTCTCGTGATAGAGTTAGACGATATATATGAAGAACCAGTGTCTGATTCACTAGCTAAATCCTCATAATTATGGCCAGTATGACAGTCTATCCCCACCTCTCTTGCATATTCAGCCTAAGCACTCCCGGCTACCCCGTTCAAGTTGTATACACAAACTGCACAAGAATCTTAGGTGCCAGAGTAGCAGAGTTGCGGAGAGACCAAAAATTCAGAAGTGCTAGTGGGGCCTCTAGAGCACAGTTGATTGGGAGCCTGTCAATTCGGGAAGTGACTGGTCTTGCTGGCTGGGACGCAATCACTTGGGAGTGATAGTCGTTGCAGGAAGCCCAGGTCAGCATGTGGGTTAGGGGACTTCTTCTGGAAGAAAAATAATAATCTGGCGCGTCACACTTGCTTCTCCCGACTATGAGCGACAGCGAAATAGGGGGTGAACCGGCTATTAAATACTCACATATCTGGGCTGAAGTCAGAAATTCGCATCAGTGTTCCTGCTATTTTTGCTTACTAAGAAATTAAAGAACCCCCCCCTTTAATCCCTATTTTCAGAAGCCCCGATTCAAACCCCTCCCCTTCTAACCCCCCGGGTTCGATTATCAAAGGCCTTCTTTGCAACACTGCTCTGTCATGCCTTATATAGCTGACTAAGGTGTACCTGATGTGGGTAGCCACGATCACATGGCTATGATCTGAGGTCCGCACATGTGCGAATTTGTGATACCATGAAAGGGGAATAATTAGGGGGGTTTCTCACCCAACTCTCTTCTTTCCTCTTCTTCATCAACCAACACCGGACAAGCTCGGAAACTAAACTGCAGTATCATAATAAATAAGAAACAATACCGGTAAGTAGCTCATTCAATACTCCCAAAAATAGTGAGAGCACTAACTTGATAATGTATTAGATCATGATTCACAGAATGGTCAATATCTGTCCGATGTCTTGTCTGGGTTTTTAGCTCATTCTTCGCCCCGGTTTTCAGCCCATTCTTTGCCCCAGCTTGCATCCCACCCCCAGGTCCAGTTCTTTTTCTTTTCTTTATCCTGTCCAATGGACGACATTATGATGTTTCAATCAAGTGCCAAACTCCACCCTCCAAGTCAACCAGATCTTTTAAAAAATCATGAGACCCCCACCAATGATGAGCCTGAGGTAAGTACCCAGTCTGGCCTGGGGAAGAGCAAGCCCAACACTGAGAGGCTCCACACCATAGGCCCTCCTTCTTTAACTACAGGAATATGGAGTTGAGTTAAACTAATGCAGAACCAGAGGGTCAAGCTTCTTGAAGTCCAAGATAGGAGTCAGGATAAAGTGATCATCAGAGTCAAAGAGTTAGTTGCCAGCTCTAGAGCAGATGGCGGAGGATACATTCTTTTCTTGATAGGCACTTTTATTGTAGGCGTATATAATACCAATAGCGGAATTTTCTTCTTTAGATTAACACTTCTATAGGTTGGTTTTAAACTAATTTATTTGGACATGCAAACACAAAATAGATACGATAAGCGCTTCAATAAGTTTGAGAAAAACATGAGTTGCCATGGCAGGTTGATGGAAAAAGGTATCAACCACGGTGCTGAGAAGGGGATCAAAAAGGAGGGAGCAAGGTTGGAGGCGTTAATTGAAAGGGTGGTTTGGAGGTTGGAGGCATCAGTCCAACAGGAGATGGAGAAAATGAGTGAGACTCTTAAGAGTCTCGCTACTGGTCTCGGGTGGTTTTAGTGGGAGTTGGAGTATCTCATGAGACAAAACGAATTATTATTAATCAATAAAAGCTGTGAGGTCATAAAAAAGAAAAACTTGAATCATGATGTGATAATGGTGTCGAAATGAAGGTCTTATTGATCAGGCTATCTGTTAAGAGTCAGCGGTTCTGATATATCACAAACTCCCACTCCACCAACCACTCCCTTCTCTAAAGCTTAACCTAATATTTCACTAATATTCACTTAATTCCCGCATTGTGTACCTGAGACATTCCAGCTCCAACAAACCGTTTGAATAGAAGGCCAAAAACAAAAACGCATATCAAAACCCAGGACCAATACTTTCCACTTGATATCATTTTGGGGAATAAGAGGGATGAGCTTAATTCTCGTAATTTTCTGAGGGCTGTAACTGTGGCTGTTATTGCATCCTGCCAAAAGCCCTGAGGCTCCTGCAGACCTTTTCCCTGTATGGAACAGCAGCTATATTCAGGGATTTTAGAAAATCATGAGTATCTTCTTCCATAGCGCCTGTTGGCCAGCACCGTAACTTCTTCTACGCATGAGTATTATGCACTATCCTACAATGCTAATCGTAGCATGAAGAACGATACCCCATTTTTTCATAGGTTCAGAGAGGTTTGATTGGAATATTCTTGGCGCCTAAGAGTGACTGAGCTTGCTGGGCTGCCACAACAGACCTATGCTTTTCTTTCAGTACTGAACTTTTCTTCCCTTCCTGGGGAATATCACAACCAACCGTGCTCAGCAACTCCTCCTGTCCAGCAGAACGAGCAGTAAAGCATGAAATATGGCTAAAAATATTTTCAATAATAGCATCAACTGCCAAAATACTGCGAACTTCTATAATACTACTAATAATGTTTGGAACTACTGCACTGTTGCAGATGAGGAATTTTAACAGCTAGCTTGGCTATCACCCCTGCATCCCTGTTTATGATATTGCGGTATTCCAGAGCGCAGCGTCAATGATGTGGGAGGCAGGCTGATAGGGGGGATAGAGGAATTCCGAAGATGGGGCAGGTCAAGATAGAAAGTATAGGTGATATAAAAGTTCTGTTTTGCTACGGAAATGGGTGGGTCAGAAAGACGTTTATTAGATAATAAAGATTCTACACTCAGGAGGGGGAATGGGTCCATGCTAACAAATCATGACAACAGTTCACTAGTAGTGGACTAGAAGTAGGAGAAGAGTAGAGAGCAACACACTCTGCTATATGTTTTAACTTTGATTTTGCTGTTTGAAAAGAGCGATCTGCTACCAGTATACTTGGTTCCTTACAGAAGCGGATGGTGAGAGGAGTGGGAAGGTTTTCTGAGGAGATATGGGGGGCCTTTCAAGAACTGAGAGATTCTGTCCATGGACATAGATTGCAACTTGCCGAAATTGTGAAGATACTGCAACGCATAATGTCCTTGCAGCACACTTTTATCCTTTTTAAGGCCGTTGATGAATGCATTGCGGTAAACTAATTTAGGTTTTTCGAATCTTTGCAAGCAGTCTTGGAGAAGTCTTTAGATACCCAAATTTTGGTCACTGGAAGGCATCATCTGCTGGGAGAGGTTGATAGACACCTCGCTGGATGAGTCACGAGTGTGATTATTGCTATCCCCAGAGACGAAATTGTCTCATCCCTTTGTGCAAGGCTGAGCGAAGGCGAAACATTAGATGGCATAGATTTAAGGCTGGAAGAACAAACGATGGAGAAAATTCCCGCAAGTATATTGGAAATGGGGGCAGCATCTATGGTGTTGAGAATTCTATTTCACATTATCGGCTAATGCTTGCAGTTAGGTTCCAGCTTGTTTCCCTTAATATCCAAGTGATCCCGGCAAAGTCGACAATATATCAGAGACGAAAAAGGCTGAGAAAAATAACTGATGGATTCGAGTTGAAGGATGTCGTGGTATGACAGTGGGGTGGATAAAGGCGGAGGGTGGAGATAAATCAAGGCTCGCAATAAGAGCTTTGATGTAGGTTAGCCATGTGAGACGACCATTGAGGACAGAGGAAATTTTGCCACGCTCCTGCAATTGAGTGGGGTCTCTTCATGCATTCTGGTGAAAAAACAAAGGCCAACATTCTTGCCTGGTTTTGTCACAACTAGCGGTCCCAAACCTAGGAGCACGCCTAAGATGCTATCTAGCTAACCAATTGGAGTGAGGTATAGTATCTGATTTTCTCTGAAAAACTATTCACGCAGAGCAAGCTCTACAAGGTGTAGCCTTATTCACTCTCTTGATTTTTCTGAGCCTAGACAAATCATATACCCTGATCTTATTCCTATTATTTTAGATCAGGTACACAAACTACTACTAAATTTCTAAAGTCCCAAACCAAAACCTATCATGTTTGGTATGGCTGGCTTACAACTTGAACCTCTGGACTTTCAAGTTTCCAGACTTTTGTTTTCAAGTCTGGACTTTAAGACTAAATCCTAGTATAGTTCTGCCTTGCCAAACAGGCCTTTAGTATGAAGCAATAATATTAGTAAGTAGTCCATTCAATGCTCCCACATATAACAAGGGTACTAAAGACTAACTTGAGAATATATAAGATAATAATTCAAAGGATTGTTTGCATCTACCCAATGCCAGTACCCCACTGGAGGGCTCACCTAAGGATTTGTCCCTTTTTGCATGCCATTTTTCACTCTACTATGCACACCATTTCCAGCCCTATTTTCTATTCTATAACCTGTACAATAAAGGACATGTTTGAACTGACTATGGAAACGTACTTTGCTAGTCGATACAGGGGTGATGTTTTGAAATATCATCCGTCCCTGGCAAATGATAAAGAAAGTACCCAGCTTGGAAAGGGCAAGCCTCATCCTGAGACTCTCAAAATAGTAGGCTACCCTTCTTTAACTATGGAATTATAGATTGTAGTTAGGTAAGGTATAATCAGAAGGCAAATGTTATTGAGATTTAAGAATTGCGTCTCAATAAAGAAATTATCAGATCTGAAGAGTTAGTTACCACAGTTGGAGCTGAGATTAACAGTGCTAGAAAAGAACCAAAAAGCTATTTCCTTTTGCTACTCAGCACTTGCCTTGTGAGCATATATAATACCAATGGAGGAATTTTCATCTTTACGTTAATACTTGTCAAGATTGGTTATATATTCTTTTATCTTGACGTACATACCCAGGATAAATATGACAAGAATTCACACAAGTTGGAGAAAAACCTATCATGTTACAACAGGATGATGGAAAAAAGGATCAAACACGTTGAGAAGAAAGTCGGAAGGGAGGTACAGAGAAGGGAGGTACTGATGGGAATAGAGATGGAGAAAAACCACATGAATTTCAAGAGCAATAGGACTAGCTATAGCTGGTTTTAGTTGTGTTGTAGTATCTCTTGAGAAAACAAGAATTGTTGTTAATTAATTCAAGGCTATTTGATTAAAAAAAAAAAGCTTAAGTCATGATGTGATAATGGTGTTCAAATGAAGCTCCTCTTGATTGTCCTATCTCTTGACAGCAAGTGTTTCTGATATATCAAAAATTTCCACTTATTCAACCCTTCCTTCTAGTTTACTATTTTCTTTTTCTATTGTCCATCTAATTTCTTCAAGACAATAAACCTTTGAAAGCAAAAATAACTTTGGTAATACATGGAGAATCTAACTCTATCAATGTAAAATTGAGACCTGTATTCTTCTATTCATAAAGTCTTTGCGGAAAAGAAAGTCCAGTGGCAATTTCTGAATAGTGACAAAAGTAAAGGTATAAGACTTTACAATATATAGGCCATATCCAAGTGTTGATAAAAGTTAAAGTTTGATACCATTATGTTTATTCCACCAAGAAATTGCCAGAGTAATGTTCTTTCCATGAAGACTATGTGAATACAAGTGTTTTTCATGTTTTTCAAACTTGTACTCATGTTACGGGGTAGCCAACACAGTAGAATTCGGTGCTAGCAAGGCCAGGGATATTCAGGTCAACAGAATAATAGTCAGGAAGGTTTGAAGATAATCGTTTAGTAAAGCTAGAGGAATAAATCACCGTTGAATATCCAAAGGGTTAACTCATTATATCTTCTTCGTTACTTGATAATTCTTCAACCACCTGAGGAGGGGCCTACTATTTATACTAATGTCCATGCTACTTCGACTTGTTTAGCCAAGAAGTATTTTCGTAACAATTCAGTTCGTCAGAACAAAGTGCGAACACAGTTTGAAGCTGAAATCTTGCCCAGCTCAACTCAGAGAAACTCCTGAACTACTAATTTATTTGAGGGTGTTCTGACTCCACCAGTGCACAGTGTTCGATCTCTTTGGAATAATAGACTATATATGAATATGCGGTTCAAATGCCTATATACCAATAGCAATATGGAATATGCAGTGATCAGTTCTGATATCCAGCTATTAACGCATTATGCAGCAAATACATTGGCAACTAGAAAAAACAGAGGAGTAGTGTTCTCTAAACATCGTTCCAATCCGTTAAACCTATCTTGAAACGTGCTCTCAGGCGGTATTCTGAGTGGTCTTCCAGATGCCTCTTAGAAGGTTATACCTTAGGAAGCTTGAGTTTGGATATACAGTCATCTTATAAAGCGGTATACCTTGCTCTTAAATATTAGGTAAGCTATTCCCACTAGGGTAATAACTGAGTGCTGGCCTTAGAAATCTTCCAAATTCATAAGATGAGTGAAGATAGTATAGCAATTGAGAGGACAATGATCATTTTGAAAAAGTTATCTAGTCTGTCAGGTTTAGGTTACTGGAATAGGTATATAAAATGATATCACAACTCACTTCATTAAGAGAATGCAATCGTAGAATAGTGTAGGATATTAAAGGGAGATGAATATCAAAAATCAAAAATCTCCTGCTTCACAATCTATAATAATTGCTAGAAATATATTATTACAATATTCGCAAAATAGTCTTAAAGTGAGTCAAATTGTGCAGCTGGGAGGTTTGCTTCGAGCAAGCTTTTAATATGATAATTTAGAAGAGACAATTAGAAAAGACTTATGATGGATAAGATAAGAGCAGTCTGTAGAGATAATTGCGGAAATGATTTTAAACTAATATGAATTGAGATAGATAAAGTAGATTTTGAGTATTATAGACATGTTCTCCAAGTATTCATACAGCCTGAGACCTCCTTTTCAAGAGTAAAGTGAATCAACTACATAGTGGACATCTTTGTATCAACTTTAATAAGCTCGTTGTGGTAGTTGTAACAATCCTATTGTTGAGTAGGTATGCAACAGGCAACAACAGTCTTCTCTTGCGTAAGCCAGTCTCGTGTTTCTGCACCCAGGAGTAGGAAGGTACTATCTCTTCTGATAGTACAGAACTGGCTTGCTTGTCTTTTGAGGATCTGTGGAAGGAAACTATCTTGTCAGATAGTAAGAAGGGTGGATTGTTGTGCTTGATAGAACTATCACAATAGTTCTATATTTGGGCAACCGGTCGCTAAGACTATCGTAAGAGTCTCCGGGTTCTTTAGAGAGTAGGCTCTCGTAGAAGAGGAGTGTATATAGTGAGAGTAAAGAGTAATTGTATTGCAACTTAAGTAGAGAAAAGTACTTAGATGGTTGCGTGAAGATCGTATCTCTTGGTTGGAACCAGGCCCCTAATATAGGCATCTTCTCACAACCTTATTCCTAGTAACTTGTCACCTCGTGTCAGACACCCTCTATGACTCATGGTGAGTCATAGCGTGAAATCCATGAGCTGACTCGCATGAGTCAACCGCACAACATCCTTTAACCAATCAAAGGCTATAAACCAAGTCATGTCCTCAAAAGAGTCACATGTCTGAAACTCATGACTTATAATCTGAGTCATGTACGAAAGTCATTACGTCATATGACGTCACAATCGTGAGTCATGAAACCATCCACTACTCATAATATAACGATACCTCGCAAGTGTGTAGTGATCTGAAAACTATGAGTCAAATGACATTATAGTGTAGAAACCAACATACCTTGTGACTAATAAGTATTAGTTATATGAAATCTGCCTTGCTTAGTCATGATTTGTAACATTAGGACCCGTCTCCCCCGAGTATCGGTCCCTCGATGCTAATTGCCCAAGTCGAGCAATCTCTGCCTGACTCTTCTCAAATCCTTGCGGAGTTTGTAGTTCCACTGTTCGAGCTCCGGGTTTGCGCTATGTGCATCGTCCCCTTATTTCGTCAACCTCACTAGGTGGAAACCTGATCGTGCGGCAGTCCTGCAAAGTCCTTAAATGTCTTTCTGGAGTTGTGCCATCGTTGTTTGTTGGTCCGCTATCTTTCTGGGGTATTCTTCCTCTTTTTGTGAGGAGCGATCTCTCTCTTCGAGCAGTTCTTGGATCTGTCTGTGAAGGGCTCCGATATCCGGTTGAGGTTTGTCACTCCCCTCCCTCGCATGTTGTGTCCCCACAATGTCTTTTCTTCTGACTTGGAATTTTGAGTCTCAATGGTATTGGTGCCAATGCCAGAGGACCTTCGTTGTCCCGTGCTTCTGTGGATATCCGGTGTTCACTTTGTATTGCTTGTATGTTTGACACTTGTCGTTATAGCACTTTTTTCAGTCCCTGGTGGCATGCCTGGTCTTCCGTTGTTGATTTTTGGAGACCAGGGCAGGTTCTGCAGGTTCCTGGATTGGTGCTTCTGTTGCATATGGCTAGTTCTAGCCGGATTGCCTAGTATTGGAATCCTTGGGGTACCGTCCCCTTGCTACTTTGTCTCTGTCATGTAGCCAGCAGTTGTCGTTGTACCACCCTGTCAAGTGGAGCGCACTGTGTTCCTTGCGCTTTCGTTCGGCTTCCTCCCAGGCTGACGGTGAGTGGTATGGTGGGCTTGTAGGCGTTATCTTAGACAAGCCAATGGTTGTTCCCCAATTTTCCTGAGAGGTCGGTGTCTTTGGTAGTTGAGGAGGGGCTCCCTCCTGGTTCGGTGCTTGTGAGATCGAGACGAGTATGTCTCCGTTGCCCTGTTCCTAGAGCATGATTGAGGTGTGGCTTGTCTGGGTAGCAGGAGTAGAGGCTCCGTCTTGCGAGGTCTCCATTTTCCAAATTATTGGCCAGGTACCAGGTCTTGTCGTGTCCTGGTGAGTATCCTGTCCACTTAGCTCTGTATTGGAGCTTGTTGTAGTGTAGGGGTGAGTCGATGATTTCTTCAAGTTCGTATTCAGGTTCCCCTTTGATGATGATTGGAGGAAGAGGTTCCAATCATTGTCAGGGAAGCTTGTTGTTGTAGAGCGCGAGAAGAGAGATGTAGAATGTGTTGTATATCTTCATCCAGGTTTTTATTTTTTATTATTTTTATCATCATGTATTCGTTGTTTATAGTACAAGAAACCGCGTGGAGCACAAGCTATGGTGTGAACAAAACTATAAACAATCTGACGACCCGCTTAACCCCCTCATTGGAACAATCAAACCCCTCGAACCGAGAGCACACCCCTCCCCCTAATAGCACCTAAGCCGAACGCAAGATGAAGCAATACCTTCCTCCAGACACGTAAGGAAAGACATGAATAGAAACGAAACCAGAGCAAGACATAAACCCTTCGGAGGGCTCCTCTCAACAAAAGAAAAGAATCTTACAGCGCAGGGCCAACCGAGCGGATAGATACAACTACTATTGCCTGAGTACCTAAGGGAATTGCCCAAACCTAACGGCTTAGGGGCAAGGTAGGACAGGGGCGGAGTGCCCATTGTATCGGCGTGCCGCGGAATGTAGTCCAAGTCAAGGAGGCAGTACTATACCATGACCTGGGGTAACCGAAGCGAGTGGCGACCGTAGAGTAAATCGCGTAGGGGGTGAAGAAGGTGAGGGGAGCTACCAAGCGAGGAGAGCCACTCAGCACTAATGGTGCCAGGGATAGGGACGAGGCAGTAAGGTGCCAGCAAGGAGGGTGTAGCAGTACGGTGCAAGCAGATCTAACCCGCGGGAAGCGGGAGAGGAAGGCTCGCCAGAGACCAAGATGGACGAACACGGAGGACGGAGACAGGATCACAATTTTTTGAATGCTGAGCTTACCGACTGAGCAACTCAGGAGAGAGTGCAATACCAGAGAGCAGGGCCACCAGCGCAACTACTTCACCGATAGCCCGAAGCTAGCGACCGCATGTTGACGAGGAAAAAAGAGTTGCCAAATGTGCAAAACGCTAAGCGAGACGCGTCGTGAAGTGCGGGATAAGGGGTAGGAATGTTAATGCAAGTGTGTGTAAACGAAGACAGAACAGCGACCAGGAAGGGAGCCATAACCGTACGAGAGGGGAGGCCAAAGGCCCCAGAGAGAGGAAAAGGAGAGATGGGCGTGTGGTACTCCTAGGCAGAGGCCATCAAGGGAGACCAGAGGTGGGAGGTACTCTCACGAGGATTTCTCATGGTGTTGAGATTTCAATCGCTGGAGGTGGAGCGGACAAGAACGCTGTATTTTCATCCAGGTTGGAAGATCTAGTTTATATGTGCTGGCTCCTATCCTGGCCAAGATTTTGAATAGTCCAATCTTCTTGAAATCAAGCGTTTTGCATAGGCTTGTTGTAACAGGGACAGTGTGGAGGAAGACGGATCTTAAGATTGCGACTGCTCCGAAGACTCAAAGTAGAAGTAAAGATCAAAATAAAGATAAAGATAAATTCAAAGTAGAATCAAGAGCTAAAAACTTAATATCTTTAAGCCTGAAAGCTTCACTCAATAAGTTCTCTCGAGGATCGTTGGTTATCAGAATAGGGTGTCTCTGAGTCGCTTTAGTTAAGTAGAATAATATAAAGCCAGAGGATAACTGTCAACCATTGTGACCTTTCGCAAGCACCCTGCTCAGCTGAGGGCTGTCCAACTTACCAGCCTACAGTGAGCTAACACTCGGAGGTAGTCGGACTGCTCGGATATTAACTATCTCCACAAACAGGAAGTGCGCCCGGTCATTTCTCTCTGGCTACATCTGCATGAGCGAAAAGCTCTTTCCTATCGGTAGCATATTAGTGGCCGACCGACATGCCCACAGTAGAAATAATATCCATTGGGACTCACTGGCCCAGCAGTAGTTTCGTCTATACAAGCTACGCAGTCTATCGGCAAATCTACTTGGCTATACTAACCTCCCCAATCTAACTGCATCCTCCCAAGATATGAAATCTCCTGCTGCTTGACTGCATGGGCGCTACCCACAGCCAACCATGCGGGAGCCTCAAACATCATGACAAGACTCACACCTCTGGAGTCAACTAATAACCGATGGTAATGCTACAGTTCACGGGGTAGCCTGGAACTGGAGTTGGGATGGTTGTCCTAGAAGCCTTGCAGCTTTCCAGGTCAGCCCCAAGCCCTCTACTCTTAAGCATACTACTACCGGGAGGTCAAAGTATGCCCATAGGTGGTTCCCTGGTGTTATCCAGGTGGCCCCCTAGGAGGCGGTCACTCTTACACTCCTTATATATCCTGCAAACACCTCATCTCGGTTGGACAGCCACAACTCAAATGGTGTTGTAGGAGTGTTCCTATAGATCTCACTTTACTAGGAAGCTCACAACTACCCAGCTGTACAGTAAAAGTTACAGAAGGTTCGGAACACTGCTGCTCAGTCAGTAGCCCATTTCGTGCCATACGAAGCGGTCCTATAAACATCTAAGAGCCTCACTATAGTGGGATGACTTTCCGCTATGTCCGCAGACGACTTCGTCGGTGAAGACAGGGTATCAGGGGTACCTCAATAGGGTAACTGCGTCCCCAAGGTAGTGTAATCATGTTTTCAAGGTTGGGTAACTTTACCCTTTCATGCCTTTATTGCGTCCAGGGGTCTACGCGACCACATATAATGTTGCCCCAGAGACACATGCAATGTTTACTATGTGTTCTTAACTTTACCCAAACATACCCTCCGAAGGTTACCCTGCCTAGTAGGGTAACTTTGGCCTACCTAGGTTACCCTGTATAACTCTATGTCACTAAGTCACTTTGCAGATACTTGTACCAACTCATGTCTACAGGTTGTATACTAAGTATACTGGTCTATTCTCAATCTGGTTACCACTTGGGATACCATACAGGCTTGAGTCTAGTCTGCTGTAGCTACCTATCTGTAGGGTCCTTACACCACTCCCTTCTTCTCTGGATCTCTCCTCAGATCTTAGCGTTTTCTTTTCTTTCCACTCATAGGTGTGTCAACAATCCTATGGTCTCGAGGTTGAGACAGATACCTGTTGTGGAAGTTCACCAAGGTCTGCATCACAGTACCTTCTAACATCTCGAATGGTTCCCAAGAATTCTCTTCTGGTACCCTTTCCAAGCAACTAGGTATTGCACAAACCAGGGAGGAAATTTCGACTTAGGATTTCCATACCACCGGCTGTCCACGACTTCCACAACAACATAACTGGGCTCACTATCTACAATTTCTGGTGCCGGCATTACCAACTGAGGTCACCGTATAGGATCCTCGTGATAGGGTTTCAATAGCCCGACATTGAATACAGGATTAATTGTCCATCGGGCAGGCAATTCTAACTCATAGGCTTTGCATCCAATTGTCCCCTTGACCACAAATGTACCAAACATTTTATGGTCTAGCGTTTCCACATGCTTCTTTTTGCGTATATTCTTTCGATTCAACATTACGCGGTCTGCTTTCTTTGCTCTGCCTTGGCTGACATCCGCTACTCTGACATATTTTGGAGAGGGCTGACGTTTTTGATCATGCCATTTCCTCTCCCTGTCTTGTGCCCGTTGCAATGTTTCTTGGATTTCTTGTCACGTTCCTTCCCTGTCCTTCACTACGAGTTCTCTATCTGGGTGTATCCCTTGACTATCCGACACCATCCCCGACCACTGTGTCTAAGGAGTCAATCCATACTTGAGTTCACAAGGGCTAGCCTGTGCAGATTCTGACAGCCAAATGTTATAGGCGTGCTGCACAAATGAGAGTAACGATACCCAATCATCCTGCTGGAATGAACAGTAACTGTGTAGGTACTGTTCTAGTTTCTGATTAACCCGTTCAGTTAGCCCATCGGTTTCTGGATGGAACGCTGTGGAGATATTCAATTTGACATGCAATAGTTGCATTAGGCCCATCCAAAACTTCGATGAAAATCAGGTATCTCGGTCAGGGATAATTGTTTCTGGCAGCCCATCAAAGCACCAGATTTCCTTCAGAAAGATTAGAGCCAGTTCCTTGATGTGGTCTTCTGTCTTGAGGGAGATGAAATGTGCCATCTTTGAGAACCTGTTCACGATGTCCCATATTTTCGTATACTCTTCTGATTTGGGTACCCCCACAATGAAATCCATGGATATCGAGGTTCATGGTTGTAACATGTGTACATGTTCCGGTAACGGTACACAGGGGCGGGCAGTGCTGGATCTCCTATGTTTAGTTGATTTATATTTGGTTTATTTGATTTGATTTCAGCTCCTCCACTGTCTCTGAGTCAGATAGGCTATGCTATCGTATTGCTATGTTTAGTTTGCTTTGCTGGAAGTTTAT